>Ga0209042_1001495_pt1 | contig 18031 bp, 22 predicted proteins | sample SaaInlV_200m_DNA_6_FD_184649 | JGI IMG/M metagenome (GOLD analysis project Ga0209042, IMG submission 184649) | Marine microbial communities from expanding oxygen minimum zones in the Saanich Inlet - SI037_S2LV_200m_DNA (SPAdes) (version 2) | ecosystem: Environmental > Aquatic > Marine >...
CTAGTGTCATGTTTTCGTTTGTTAATTTAATTGTAATGCATATCCACTAAATTCATGTAGATATGTTGTTAATTTTGTTTTATAATTATCTTGTGGATTATCACCGAACTTAAAAAACCTTTTTACGTTTCCCTGTCCTGCCAAATGTGCTGCGGCTAAAATCCCACTTTCTGTTATTATTTGTCCATGAACTCGTTTACCATCCCAATAATCTATATACTTCTGTAATTTTGATTTATTATGTAACAGAAGTTTAATCATTGTTTTATCTTGAAATTCAGGATTATTAAGAAAATCCTCCTTTGATATTTTAATACCCAGTCCTTTTAGTGTTGCCTGTCCAACTTGATAACAACCCATATATCCAAGTGTATTTACAGTATCATATGTATTAGTACTTTCCCTGTGTCCAATATCTTTTAAAAATTTATACAATTCACTTTTTTTAGTTTTTTTAATTACCACATAATTTTCTACAGGTTCTTGCACCATATTCCACTCCAAATGATCATATATCATGGAGTAGTTAATAGGTGGAAGTTGTATTATTACCGTACTATTTGAAGTTGGTAATAAAGTTGGTAACATTAGTATAAATAATAACAATAATATCCATCGTTTCATACAATTTATAATTAGTTAATACTTAGCCATTCTGATCACAAAATCTCAATTTCTAGTTGAGGTAATAATAATGCCTTTTTATATTTCATAAATCCAGTTGTACCGTCTTTTTTATACCGAATCATCACACGTTCATTTCTTCCGTATGTTTTCTCTGATTTTCTCGGTACAAACCATTTCCGTAAATCTGAATCAATTATGATACCATCTAAATGATCAATCTCATGTTGAACACACGCTGACTCCAACATACCCAAATCAGAATAGAAATCGTTAGAATCTTTCCATTTGTATGTATCTGGTTTAAATGTCAATTCACCCAAGTTATCAGTCATAATCGTTACTTCTGTATGACGTTGTACTTGTATTGGTGATTTCATTGATTTATCAATTGATAAACATTGTTCGTAGTATGATACCACGTTTGTCGATTTACTTATAATACGTGGATTTATTAAAATCAATGTATCCTTTACCTTGACAATACACATTCGTACGTCAATTCCAAGTTGATTAGCCGCCATTCCAACCCTATCATCGCCATGGTTCTTCAGTTCAACTTTTAGTAAATCTGAAATTTCATCAATACGTTCTGTTGTCAGTTTTGTTGGACGAACTGGTATTGATAATTTATTTTTGTCTTTTATTATATCCATAAATGTAACTTATATATAGTAAAGATACGAAAAAAGTTGACATATCCTAATTATTTTGTATTTTTTCTAATCGTTCAATTTCATTTTTAATCTTAATATTCCAGGGACCCCATGTTATATTTGATAACATCCACTTTCTATAATAGTGTGGAATACTACGTACCTCTTTAGTTGCATACTTACCAAACGTCATATATACCTTTTCAATATCACCATCTTCGGTTACAATTTCACCTAAATCAGTACCATCCTCTAAGAACAAACCAATTTCATGCATCGGTAGTCCCGTGATTTGTTTTTTACCCGAACCGTATAATTCCCACCGTTCATCAGTTTCAGCGTAATATAACTCCTCAACTTTACCGAACCGTTGTACCGAACCTACAAAGTCAACTACCATACAATTCTCTTTATCATCGTGAATACGTGTACCTCTACCAACAAATTGATACCACCATGTTATTGACGATGTTGGACGACCTGTTATCACACAATCCAATTGTGGATAATCAAATCCAACGGTTAACACATTCACTTGTACAACTACTCTGATTCGTTGACTTTTGAATTCTGTTATAATTCTATCACGTTCCTTCTTTTTTGTTTCACCATGTACTACCGCGGCATCTGGTATCAATCCCGCTAACCGAGTAGCCTGTGCCACCGTTGGTACGGCGATTAATATAGATTTTCTATCTGATAACTCTTTCGCTTTTTTTACGATTTTAGTTTCAATGTTTTGGTGTTCATAGGCCTTTTCCATTGATTTGTTAGTATAATCAGCTTTGGTTGAATTATACACTAATTTTCCTGAATCGAACTCATACGATTGATACACCAATGGTGTCCAATAATTCAATTTTACAATATCTTGAATCTGTGATACACATAATATGTGTTTGAAAAATGCTCCTTTTGCACTACGATTGGTTAACATTACCAATTTTGAAAACGGGCCATCATCACCCATATTAGTCTGTAATTTCAATGGTGTCGCCGTTAAACCAAGTACATGAGTTACGCGTGAGGCATCTATAAATCTACGTAACATACCAGTTGGATTTCGTGGATACCTATCACATTCATCTATAATCACTTTTGTAATACCAAGTGATCTGAATCTATGTGCTATTTTAATAATAGAACCAATGGTTGCGTATGTAACATCGCCGATTTCTTTTTCACCCATTGAGGCAGAATAAATACTAGCTTCGCCACCGAGTGTGGTAAACTTTTCATAATTCTGTTCGAGTAATTCTTTAGATGGTTGAATAACCAACACCTTTTCTTTTAATTCCTTGACAATAAAAGCAATAACAATTGATTTACCAAATGCCGTTGGTGCTACAATTATAGATGGTTTTATCTTTGGTGTACGGAAGAACTCCACACCCATCGACACGACCGGCAACTGATTTTCACGTAACTTCATAATATCTTAGATATGTTTTATTTTGGTTTGGATTACCTAACCATCTATATAGTTTAGATGGTGTAATGTTGTTATCAATGGCTGCATCTTTTATACAGCTGTATAATTTGTTTGTCTTAATATTAATCACTTTACGAGCTGAGTTGTTATTTCCACCGACATGTTTGCCTTTATGAGCTTTTGATATTTTATGTTTTGTATCCTCGTTTAATGTTGTTCCTAGTTTTACCTCACGTAATCTTTGTTTAACATCATCCGTGTGTGACTTACCGTAAAATGGGTTACCCTCACCCGTCATTCGTTGCTTAAGTTCTAATTTCCATTCATCACTATGTATGGATTTACTCAAATTAGCCATTCGTAATTTTAGTTTAGTTTCACTTGACATTGATTTACCATAATTTGGATGTTCCACACCGTGATATGTAGGTGGCTTATTACCGTTTAACTTCATCACATCTGATAATTTACGTTTAGTAGATTCCGATAATTTATGTCCAGACATTCTATCACGACACGCTTGCTTGAACTCATCAGTACGTGTTTTCCCTATAAGTTTTTTTCTTCGTTTTTCAATAGTTTCATTAGATTGAATTCCACTCTTATCATTTGTTTCGGTTAATACACAATTTAATCCTCCGTTCATTGAATCATAATAATCTTGCCAATATCGCTCTCGTTCATTTAACAATGAATTATCAACTCGGTCTTGTATCTCAAATACATGATGATCATATCCATATTTTACTAATGAATTATATAACTTAATCTGTGATTTACATGATAATGATTTATAATGTTTTAATCTATTTTTGTAATTAACACTCTGTCCTATGTAAATTTTACCACTTGGTGACGTTATTTTATATATTACTCCCATGTGTATAAATATACATAAATTAAAAAAAGAGAATCAAGTTACACCAATCATAACTTATATTTTTCTTTATATCGTTCTTTGAACGTACTACCAAATCCTATTTGTAAGATTTCTGCGTTCTCTGGAATATGTAATCGTTTATTCGTTGCATCTAGTATTTCATCAATTGCTTTATGACGATATACTTTCATACGAATTTTAGCATTACTTCGTTTTGAATTTTTGTATATTAATACCACATCTAGTTTAACTGCAAATGCCATTTGTAAAAATAAAGTTTATAACTCACTAAGATACAAAAAATAATTGATATATCCTAATTATTTATTATTTATTTTTCTGTCGTAATTCATTAATAGCTTGATATGAACCACCTCTATGACGAATCCAATAATTTTCAGCGGCTCTATCACCTAACCATTGGTTAGTTTCATCCCATTCGAATTCTGGGTGTGCATAATATGGAACATCGGTATAACTTGTTCGTTCTTTACCCTCATAAAATTCATGTTCGTTCTCACCTTGATGTAGTTCAAGTGTTTCTTTTACACCCTCACTTACTCCCTCACTTACACCCTCACTTTTATATGTTTCGGCGGCTTTTTTCAAAGCTTCGTTTGGTTCTGGTGGTGATTCGTTAGCCTCAATCATTGTTGCAACATCTTTAGGTGATGTAACTAGTTGAGGTTCAACTGGTTCCTCTTTTAAGGGTGTCTCCTGTACTTTTTTTGTAGTTGGGTGTTCACCTCTATCTACACGCAAAGCTGTGTTAAATGCAACTATTAATCCAACTGCTAGTGGATCGAAAACAAAGATAATAAACAACGCGAACCAATTAATGACGGTTGACATTGGTTTACCCGTTACCTTTGATAAATATACCAACGCACCGATATCCGATGTAACATCAGCAGTTGTTTGTGAATTTAATAACCTAATATCAATTGCTGTTATGGAATCTAATGCGATTTCTTTTTTTACCGAAATGGTATCTTGTTTAGATTTGAAATCATTTAATTGGCGTTCCAATACTCTACGGGTGTTTGATGATGTGGTTGTGATAATCTTACCACTAGCACTATCTCTGTACTGAATTACATTATTCGACAACCCCTTTGTTAATTCATTTATAGAATTAGATAATTGGGCTTCTTCATTTGTATAGGTGGTTACTTGGGATTCAAATCTATCTTTGCGTAATTCTAATAACTCGGTTTTATTATCAAGTACATCAAGTTTATCAGATGTACTTTGGAATGCCGCTGTTAGGAATCCATATATACCCGCTGATGTTATGATTATCAATATGACAACACCCGCGAACAAATACGCTCGTAATACTTTGTTAATTTTCTTCCAATAGTTATACAAAAATGAGGCCGTAATAAGTTTGGCCAATTCTAACGAACTAGCCATTAATATTACCGAAAGGGTTGCACCTGCGAATAATTGTGATAAACCTGTTATTGAAAAGAATGCGGCGTTGAACGCTACAAAGAGTGCAGATAAGCCCAATAATATGGTTCTTAACTTCATTATGAAATACTCACTAATTCTGAGATTTTTTCTAACTGTGTTTTAATATCATTTAAGTAACGTTTAGCCTCTGCTGGATCAGAACGTTTTGTTCCGTCTATCATCCTGTCAATTAATTTAACTCGGCCATTTACGCCGTCTATCATATCCATGATACGGTTTTTGTATAAATCATTCATAATTAATATATTTGTATATTATGTGGTTATAAATATTAGAAATATAAAAAAAGAGGACTCGTAATCGAATCCTCTCTAACATAACCACGTGCGAAAAAATCACTTATTATTAATCAATATTAATCTCAATATCAATAGGTTTCCTTTCTTTTTTTAATGGGATTGTAATTATCAACATACCATAATTAAACTTGGCAGTTGTTTTTTTACCATCTAATTTATCATATAACTTAAACTGAATTGACGGGTATTTACTTCTTGTACTAGAAATCCCAGTCAAAACCGTTTTATTTACTGTTAAGATATCATCCTTTAACTGGATAGATACATCTTTTGGATTATACCCTGCCATATTAATGGAAATCTGATTATCACCGTTTTCTAATTTTTCAGCGGTGTATTCATTTGATTGAACTTCTCCCGATGTTTTCATATTGTTACTCATATTACAAATATCATCTAAGATATTATCAAATACTTGATCCAATCTATTCTGTCTGTTATTCATTTTTCTATTTTTATATTATTAATAATATTATCCTATTGTTCAAATACTGTACCGTTCATGTAAACATGACATTTTGTCATGTAAGTATGACACTTTGTCACATTATGATAGTGAAATCTGACAAATGGTCATGTTTTAATCGGAATTAATATCTCGACCTGTTAATGATTGATACAACATTTCAACTTCTTCCTCTGTTATACAAATACCAATTCCATTGGAGTTTGCTATTTCAACTACATACGTACCAATTGGTAATGAGATTTCTTCACTTTCATCACTCTCTGATGATATTAAGCAGACTGCCAATTCATCTGGATTATCTTTTGGTAATGGTAACACCCAATAATATGGAGCATCTTCAATATCATCATCCTCATCTTTTTCAGGTTCGGTATGTATATATCGTTCCCACCCCTGACGGATAAACATTTTATCGGTAATTGGTGTTTCTGGTATTTCAATTGGTATTATTGATTTGGTCATAATTAATTAAAATATGTAATTAATGATTTGTTTTTTTCACGTTCCCAATCTTTGATATTAATAGATATACCCAAATCCATAGCGATTTGATATCCACGTTTCCAAGCATCTACTTCACTTAAAAATCTTCCCATTCTATATTCATATAGATATTTATGTTTATCAAGATTCTTATATGAATTAACGCCTATGTTTGTGATTGGTTGTAATACACGACCACATTCATGTAACAATGCAAATAAACCATTATTAGTTATATCATAATTATGGTGTATAATTATTTGTCTATTAAAATGACCTAAGAATTTTGTAATATCACCAAGTGATACTATGATACCCCGTTTATAAAAAATATAATCAGATACTTTTTGAAAATCATCAGGAAATTTTCTGTTAATAAATTTATACTTACCCATACACGCATTTTTCTACAATGTTATAGGTACAAAGATACAAAAAATAATTGAGAATTCCTAATATTTAATTGTATTCTGTTAATAATTTTAGAATTTCTTGTAATGATTCATGTCGGTGATTCTCGGTTAATACAACTGTATATACATACTTAGATGATTTTAACTTTGGTATTTCATGAATAGCTGAATCATTCCTTGATTTCAGATCAATTTGTTGTGGATCACCCGTAAACATCATTATTGAGTTTCTACCAAGTCTACCAACTGCCATACTCAATTGAGCCTTTGTTAAGTTTTGAAATTCATCAACTATAACTACCGAATTTTCGAAAGTTCTACCTGCGAAATGTGATAATGAAACTAATTCAATCGACTCTTCCTTTTCCATTGATTCAAGTTGAGTTGGTTTATTATACACTTTTCTCATGTTAGATTTAATTGGAACTAACCAAGGCTCCATTTTTTCAGCAAGTGAACCTGGTAAATATCCATTATCCTCATTGGATACCGTTGGACGTGTTATAACAATTTTATTTACCTTACGTGTAAAATACAAATCGAGAGCAATCTGTACAGCTAATAGTGTTTTTCCTGTTCCCGCAATCCCAGTTATGAAATTATACGGGTTATTTAATATGATTGCTTTAGCTTGTTTTTGTTCGGTTGTTAATACTATGTTAAATTTAACTTTTCCTTTTGGAGATTTTTTTGTTATGTTCTCTGTCATTAAATATGATATTAGTTTAATATAATACTGTTTATCTTGTTTGGTAATCGTGATTGAAGTTTAATAATATCCTCACATTGTTCATAATTTTCATGTGATTTAAACCACTCTAAACAATGAGCTAACAATTCTCGATATTCAATGGTACTAACTACTATAACAGATGATACATTTGGGTGGGCTATTAGCACAAATTTATCATGTCGTTCATCGATAGCAGTTCGTATATTACGTACTACTTGTTCGAAAACAACTGATCCATTTTTCTTTAAAAATCTACTAACACGTGGGTTATTGGTTGGATCTAAATATGTTCTCCAACCTACGGTTGATTGAAATTGTTGTGTCATATTATCTTTATCTATTATAGTATGTACCTATAAATATTAAACAAAAAGATAAATAGACAAATTACTCCTCTATCAATGGAACATCTTCAATAATCTCGGCATCATCTATTTTATCACAAAAATAGTACACACCTTGTTTTACATTTTTAAATGCATGTGAACACCCTAACCATTTTTTCAGGCCAGCAGCATCCTTTATTCTACCGATAGGATAAACGGCTTTTAAGAGATACGGTACTTTATTTATATACTGTATCTCTTTTTTTAATGGTGATATTCTAGGCATTTTTTATATTAAATAACTGGGACCGTAAGTAGTATATGATGCAGTACCATTGATAACGTTACCTCTACTATGTTTGGCGGGAGCACTCCATGAAGCGGCTTTCATTAAATCACCAACTTTTATAGGAACACCTTTAAACTCACCATCATACTTACTGATAAAACCCCATACCGAACGGTCTGAGATTAATTTTATATAACGTTGTCCTTGTTTAATTTTAATCAATTCTGGTGTAAGACTTGGAAAATTTATTTTGTAATGAACGTTAATTTCTGCATTTACTTTTATTACAAATTCATCAACACTTTTCATTAATTTTTCTGAAGCTTCCATTACTTTTCGTTTTTAGTTATACTCTCAATATCTACTACTAAAGTACGAAAAAAAGTCGAGACTTCCTAATAAAATCTCGACTATTTTAATATAAATATGTGGTTTTCTTACAATTGAATTGCTTCAATTTCTTTAATAATTGCACCGTAACCTTTGGTATTGGTTTCGATTATATTAAAGATTTTGTCTGACCAACCTGCAACTTGTACTACATTCATAGATTTATCAAATCCGCGATATATTTTTATTCAAAGAATCTATCTAATTTATCACTTAATACATATCCAAATAAACCACCTAATATAAATGTAATAAATAGATGTACGAGTAACATAAAATCAGAATTTGGTTGAAACCAAAAGTACATGTTAAGAATTGTTAACAATGATAATCCGATTACTTTGAATTTAAGTTTCATAATATTGTATTTTTAATTAGAGTTTCAATATCTACTACTAAAGTACAACAAATAATTGAGAAAACCTAATTTATTTATAGTTTTATTGAAAAAATTATAATGAGAATGCTAACCGAGAGTGTTTTTATTGTGTTACCTTTACACTATAACGCCATGTTGTTTTGTTTGTTTAGAGTGGCGTCACCGGGAATCGAACCGCGGAGTAATCGTTTATGATACGAAGTAACTCTATATGTTTTACTACATTTTAATTTTAGAGCGCTACAACGGATTCGAACCGTCACCTACAGATTGGAAGTCTGATATGCTACCATTAACACCAATAACGTTTTGTGTATGGTGTCGTAGCTATCCCGCAGGGTAGCTATGCACTATACATATTGTTGTGTTTTCGTACTTTATTTTCCTTTCTGTTTGTAGCGTTGGCAAAGACATACTCTTTTGCAATTTTTGTTGTAGCGCTGGCTTGAGCGAATTGCAAATGTGTATGGCTTTAAGCGTTGGCTATTTTAGATAAATTACTTTCAATTATTTCTATTTGTTCTTTTTTTAAATCATAAAGTTCATAAACTAAACTATCTATTTTGTCATTTACTTCTTCATTATACTCTATAGATAACGTGTTAACTGATTTCTCTATTTCTTGAAGAATTGGACTTATATTTTTTGGAATTGGAAATATTTGTAATTCTTTGACTTTAAATTGTGGGAATAACTTTCTTTGATGTTTTCCAAAAGTAGAAGCGAACCAAAAGGTAATTAACTTTGAATTAAGTATTCCGATTAAAGATTTTAATGTTATTGAATGCTCCTCTTTTGATTTTATAATCATATGATTATTATCACATACAGCATCTATGTTTATAAGCGTTGAAACGATTGCATAAGGTGGTTTTGAAGGTATTTGCCTTACATAAATCCTTTCACCAGTAAAAAGGTCAGGTGTTCGTCTTCTTGATAAGTTTTTACCATATTTTATATATAATCCTGTCCAATTTAATCCATATCTTGATACATCAGAGCCATCTATATACTTTTTCCAATTGTCATCTATTTTGGTGTTACTATGGTAAACCCTTTGGTCTTTCATTTCTTTTGTTTGCGAAGGAATACCTTCTCCCACAGTATAAGCTTGGACGCCATTTTTAACAATAAATTCAGTTTCTAATAATTTGGAATTATTATTTATCTGATTTAAAATCAAGGCCAATTCAGGGTTTCTATATAAACCATAATTTATTATTGAACCCGTATCATTAAGATAATTAGTATTTTCTGTTTCAGAGATAAATTCAAAATCGGTATTGTTTAACTCAAATGATTTTGTTGTTCCTACACCCATTTTTGAAATTAAAAGTATTGAGGCATCAACACTTGCATCCTCAAATGTTTTGTTTTTATCATTTACAATCTTAACATCTGAAAACTCATTAAGTATAAATTCTCTGAATTGAGAGTTATATTGAAGCGTTAACCAATTATTTGGAATTATATATGCTATCGTACTATTAGGATTTGAAATTTTATTAGCTAATTCAGAAAATAGGATATAAGTGTTTAGTTTAAATTGTGTTAGTTTATAATTGTCATAGAAGTAATTTTTTTCTTGTTTTGTAATTAATTCACGAGAGAAAATATATGGTGGATTTCCAAGTATAGCATCAAAACCAACGAAATCTCCATTGTCATCTAAAACTTCTGGAAATTCAAAACGCCATTCAAAAGCTTCTTCGTAAATTTTATTGTTTTTAATTTCCTCAATTATGGTTTCTAGTTTTTTAGAATCTTCTGTGAGTTTTTTTAGTTTTTTATTCCAAGCCGTTTTTTCTCTTTTGGTCAATTCAAACATTTGAGTTTGATTGGTCATTCCAAAAATTTCTCCTTGTATTTTCTTTAATCGTTTAACTTTTGGGTCATTAAGTGATATTTCACTTCTAAAATCGTTCTTAATATCATCTATCAGTTTTTCCATTTCTCGCTTTTGCTCTTTGTTTTGAGCATTACGATAGGTGTCAACTGCAATTCTGTAACTGTCAATAGTCCATTTACTACTTTTTAAAGCTTTTTTAAGGTCAGCATCTAATTCAAAGCGACTAATGAGAGAATTACCGCATTTGATATTTATGTCAATGTTTGGAAGTGTTTCTAGTTCACTTTCGTTTTTGTAGTATGCGTTTTTAAGTAACTCAATCCAAAGACGTAATCGACATATTTTTACAGAATTTGGGTTAATATCTACACCAAATAAGCAGTTTTCAATTATGGTTTGCTTTTCGTGAAATAATGTTTCTTGTATTCGTTGACTTTCTTTGTTGGTTGGATTGTACTCAAAAAGTTCTCCATCTTCGTCAGTGACAATTAATTCGTCATTTACAACTTCAAATTGGTATTCTTTTAGCCTTTTTCCGTCTCTATCTTGTAAAACTTTAAGGTCGTTTTTAATGGCAATCATTTCATTAAGTGCAGAAACTAAAAAGTGTCCTGAACCAACAGCTGGGTCGCAAATTTTAAGACTGTTTATAATATCATTTGCCTCTTGTCTGTCTTCAATTTTATCGTAAAGAGAATCTATGTCTTTACAATTCCAATCTTTGGTTTCGTTGAATTTTTGAATAACCGCTTTTCTAATGGTCTCGCGACACATATACATTGTGATAAAACCTGGTGTGAAAAACGAGCCATCCTTGTAACCATTAATTTTTTCGAAAATTAAACCGAGAACAGAAGCGTTAATTAGAGTTTTATTATCCTCTTGAATTTCTTCTTTTCCTTCACTACTAAAGTCGTAAGCATTTAGAAATTCGAACAAATATTCAAGCGTGCTTAAATTTCCTGTTCGTTTTTTTCCGCTTTCACTTTTTAAAACAGTTGAGGAATAAATCGGAATTGTTTTATCGTCACGTAAGTTGCTAATAAATAATGTTCCGTGTTCAATGCCTGTTGGCTCAAAAAGTGAACTGTTTAAGTAAGGAACTTTTGCAAAAAGATCTGTTACATCTTCATTTCTTTCTGATTGTTGTTTTGCTAATACTTGAAAGAAAAGACTGTTTAAATCACCATAATTTTGAATTTTATCAATACTTAAAAATTCATAGGACTTGTCTCCTTTATGATAGGTTTTTAATTGAGCTTCCAAAAGTTTAAGAAACAGAATTCTGTTTATCCAAGTTATGCTTAATTCAAGTCCAACATTAAATAAACGCTCTTCTTGAGTTGTTCCAAAATGACTAGGATTGTCAAGTCTGTTTATTTTATCTAAACTATCAAGTTGTATTATTGCGTTTTCAAGAAACGAACCTGTGTTTCTTTCGCCTTTTTTGTTTCGTTCTATTAGTTTTTTGCTTCCGTCTTTGGTTTCGGAAAGTCCAATAATATGCAATAATTCTCCGTAAAATCTTTTGTCAAGACTATTACTGTCATTGGCAAATGGTAATTTTAATAAATGCTCTGGTGAGAGTAATTTAAAAAGCGAAATAAGTTTGTTGTCGTCTTTTGGATTGTCGTTACGAAGTGGTTTTTCGTATTCTCGTATATCGAAAAATGTAAATTCAATATCGTTTTTTAATCCATTAACAAAAGGTTCTGCAATTTCTTTGTAGAAAAAATCAGTTGTTTTCCCTGCTAATCTTCCATTTTCAAAATCGTTGAATTGTTTAACGAATCCTTTGTTTTGAGCAAATTGCTTTTCAAATACGTTGGAATCAAAAACGAACCATTCGTTAATGTTTGTAGCAACTAAATATTTTATTTCGAGGTTTTTATGAGTAATTCGTTCTCTTAAGTAGTAGAGAACCAATTCTTGAAATGCTTTGACATTAATTTTTTCTTTGGTCAGCATTTCTGATTTATTGGTTGGCTTTTTTGCCTCAATGATTACTCCAACTGTACTTTTTGCTTTATTTCCGTTATGGATTACAAGGTCATTTCTTCCTTTTGTGTTTATGAAATGGTTGTTCTTGTAATAAGTGTCTTTTAGAAAGTCAGAAACTAGATTTTTGTGAAATTCTTCTGATTCAGTATCATTTGTTCGGTCGAGTAGTTCAATCAAATTCGTCTTGAAACTTTCAATTTCCGTTCTGTTCGGTTTTATTTTTAAGAAGGCTTTATTTATTGCCTTTCGTGGTTTCAAGATTTTTATTTCCATATAATGTATTCTCTTTGTCAGTTTTTAAATTTAATTCTTTCTTCTCAATATCATTCGAGCGTTGGCAAAAAACAGCTCTTTTGGTTTTTTAGCGTTTGCTTTTGTGTCGGCAAAAACCAAATGTGCTGTTTTTGCGGCTGACTTTTTTTTCGGTATGAAACACAACGCATAAATAAGAGAAAGTCTGGGAGAGTGAACAGGCGGATTTGAACCGCAATGTTTGATTAATAGTCAAAAGCTAAACCATTTAGCACGAAGTAACTCTTTATCCATTACTACTTATTTGTATTGTTCTACCAAGTATAAATCCACTTGGAGTATTATCTTCTTTTTTTATTTTTTTAGTTAATACACCGTTTTACTCTCCGCCATGCGACTAATTGCCTCGCAACTAAAATAACACAGTTTCAATGAAACCACCATGTATGGTATGATATAATAACGTTGGTGTCCAAAATCTTCACCCCGTTATAACTTTAGTAACCTTTTATACCTAGTTAGTGAACTTCTTCATTTTACTCAGCAGAGTCTAAATAGGATTAGTATTTTAAAGAACTTATTTTTGGAGGAACTGGTGAGATTCGAACTCACGATACAATTGTTTTGCAGACAACGCCCTTAGACCACTCGAGCACAGTTCCATTTTTTAATATCAAGTTTTAATTCATTTAATGTAATACTACATTTTCTATTTTTTCGTTGATTTTTAGTATGTCTAATTAATTCACAGTTCAATGGGTGTGATATAATTTCAGTATCTATATTATGTGTAAATCCATATTTAACAGATATCTTATGATCCCTAGATATTCCATTCAAATTAGGATTGAGTGAATTGGATGCTGAATACATTCCATATTTTTCTATCAATGGTAAATTAAATAAATCAGGATAATCAAATATTTTAAATGTAAACTTACATTTTTCTTTATATACTCTAAATTCACCTTTACAATCATTACATATAGAACCAAATACTAATATTGATTTTATATCTCCACATATTTTACATTCTTTAGAAACACGAACACCTGCATAATTATAATTATTGATATGTGTTGCCGGTCGTTGTTTACCTTTCCAATAACCATCCTTTCCTTGCCAATATTTACCGTTGTTCTTACTTATATTAATTTTATGTTCATTCGTTAATGTTCTTCCACTCATAATATTGGAAACTTTTTCATTAATTTCCTCACGTTTAAATTTAGTACTGAACCCTCTTGCACATTTAGAAGAACAAAATCTTCCAGAACCATATTCACCATCATGATTAGTACCACAGTTTTCACATTTGTTCATTATATATTTCCTTTATTATAAATATAAAGAAATAATATTTTGAACCTACGTATAACGGTTTTTTATAAAAATATTAAACATAACATTGGAGATACCTTAATTCTCCATCGGGGTTTACCATGTTTACCTCATGCGAAAATACTAGGATTTTCCGATGTTATGTTATAACTTAAATACCATTTAGGTTTTGAATGATTTGTCTTTTCCGTCTTCGTCCTTAATCTGGCGACGACCTGTACATGTGTTCATTATTATGGGTACATGTATTCGGCTTTACTCCCTGCGTTCGGGTAACTTTCACAATCCCATTTCATAGGGTATTACCATGTGGTATTTAAATTATATAAGTAAAGATACGAAACTTTTTTTACAATTCCTAATTTTTTTTCATTTATTTCCAAATAAAACCACCAGCTGTTTTTAATTTACCATTGGAACAACTTGATATATTACTTACGCTTATATTTAATTTTATTGAGGCATTTGATAATGATTTCCATTTTTTTATAAAAGTTCCATCTTTGTCAAACTGTAATATCTCTTTACTATTACCATCGCTGATGTTTTTCCGTAATACATCACCTAAATCTGAATTAAATAAATCACACCTAGTATTACTCATTTTGCGTTTAGTTTCAGTTGATAAACGTACACCACATCTATCAGGTGGTTTATTTCCAATTTGTTTTTGGACATTTGACATATATAATTTCCATTTAATTGTATGTTGTTTTCCAAAGAAAGGATTTTTATTACCTTGTTTTATTTCACTCATGCTAATTAGAGTGTCTGCCGTGTGGCGTTTACCGGTGAATCCAGCGAAAAATCCTACGGTTGGAATATGATAGTTTCGATTCAAATCTTCATTGATTTTTTCATGTATAAGATTTGATTCATATTTTATACAAGTTTCTCTTTTACGGAAGTTGGATTTTAATATAGTTTTTATTAATCTTGATTTATCAATTGGTTTCCATGTCGTATAACTACCCATGTATAAATCATCACCGATATCACATTCACAACTTCTACTTCCAATATAAAACTCACCAGTTATTGGGTCATCTATTCTATATACGTAATGTTTCATAATAAATAAAAACCGAAAATAACGGGAGTGAGAGTCCACGTTATAATCGGCTTTACTAAAAATTCCTACAGAAAATCTCTCACATTTCCTTACATATATAAATATAAGAAAATAAGATTTTCATAAAATATCATAATCAAAAGAACAGGTAGGGTTTCCATTCTTCGGGAATATATGCTAACTTTTTTATTAACATTAAGTAGTGAGGTCTTGCTGGTTGTGGTATTTCTTTACCGTATTCTTCCAACGTTAAATCGGCCTTTTCACTATTACAAGTTTTACATGCAGTAACTAAGTTATTCCATGTATTCGGGCCACCTTTTGATTGTGGTATAACGTGGTCAAGTGTCAATGTTTTCACATTTCCATCACCACAGTACACACATTCGTAGTTATCTCGTTTGTAAATGTTAGTACGTGATAGTGGTACTTTGTGTACACGTGTATCAACGTATTTGTAAATTCTGATAATTGATGGTTTCTTAATATCAAGTTCAGGATTTACCAATTTGAACGATTCGGGGTGACTGTTGAGAATATCAGCATTTCCTTTATAAGAAATTACGAATGCTCTTTCTGTAGTTATAATGCTTTTCGCCATGTAACTAGAGTCAATAACTAAGGTCTTTCTGTACTTACTGTTACTCATGATTTCTATTATTTAAATTTATACTGTGTTTTCCGGTTATGTCTCCAAGTTCTATACATTCTTACTTGATAAAAATATAAAGTTTTGTTTGAACGTTTAGAACCCCAAGATCCATTTGGGTGTTTTAAATATGTTCCCCAACATTCATCATAATATGGGTCTAAATCATATAATGATAAGTATTTATAATACCGATTGTTGGTTGTCCATTTACTTTTTGATCTGTCAAAGTTTACACTCATTGTTTTGATATTTGAATTTATAAATTCAATACCAATAATCCCAGAATCGTTTCATAACTTTAATTATTATTTGATATACAAATATACAACAAATAAATTAGAAATCCTAATTTAATTGAAACTTTTTATTTGAGCAGTACAGGAGAATCGAACTCCCATTTTCACCGTGGCAGGGTGATGTAATTCCTTTATACCAATACTGCTTGTAATTATTCATATCGCATTTTATTTTGTACCCCTAGAAGGAATCGAGCCCTCACCAAAACGTTAGAAGCGTTTTATGCTATCCGTTACACCATAGAGGCAGGTTACCGAATTTCGTTTCGGTAAGACGTGAATCTCGGAACTCCTTGAATTCGGATATTCAATGAGCGGCTACGCCGCTAGTGCGAAGTTGTTATTTCTTCTTATCGTATTAATCTCTTTCTATCACCATCATTACTGTCTAATGCCATGCATACCCCATATTGTTTCTAATTCTGAGTGGAGTATAGCGGAGTCGAACCGCTGTCCATATAATCTGTTAATAAACGTTAAACAATTAATACTTGTGCTCCTAACTGGAATCGAACCAGCAAGACCGCGATGGTCATTTGGGTTTAAGCCAAACGTGTTTACCTATTTCACCATAGGAGCAATTTTACTATTTTTATTTCTACCACGAAACGTTTTTGTTTGTGAATGACAATTCGGACACAATATCTGTAAATTTGATAATATGTGATTAGATGAAATACCATCTATATGGTGTAATTCAAAACTCAATGATTCATCATTCCAATCTACTATACCACATGATTCACATCTTTTTTTCTTGATTCCTTCTTTAATTAATCTAGGTCGTAATTTACTTGATGTATATTGTGGGTGTTTACCCTCTAATATCTCATGTAATGGTATTTTATATCCATTATATATTTTTACTGTACCTTTACCACCTTGATTTGGTTGGTAACAATTTAATCGTTTAGCGTTTCTAATTAAAGTATTGTAATGTATTCCAAGTGATATAGATGCCATTCTCATGGTCAACTCACGTTTACATGCTTCAATAATTTCTTTATCTGTTTTTTTTATCATGTTACTATTCCTTTAATATAAATAGTAAACATTTAAAAAAACCAATCAAAAGTGTGTAACTATTCTCGTTGTATCCCTAGTGGGAATCGAACCCACAATTTCCTGATTCACAGTCAGGCAAGTCTACCTATTCCTTCACGAACACCATATTGTTTATTGTATCTGTATAATCACATATACTCGTATTATAAAGATATTAAAAAAATTCAACTTGGACTTTATTTTAGGTAGCTACATTCTCGCATCCGTCCTTACCTGAAACCATATGAGTACTATAACTTTCATATGATATTAATGATCAATCTCATTTGTTGAATTTAATTTGTAGCGGATACAGGATTCGAACCTGTGACCTATTGGTTATGAGCCAAGCGAGCTGTCCTCTGCTCCAATCCGCAATATGTAGCGATGATGGGACTCGAACCCACGACTCGAACCTTATGAGAGTTCTGCTCTGCCTCTGAGCTACATCACTATATTTTCTTGATTCAGTTTTAATACATAATCAGGTATTTTATATAGTTGTTCCAATTTACGTAGCCTTAAATTTGGGTGTGGTGGTGTTAAGAAACGTGTTGTATCACTAATCATATTGTCACCCTCATATATAGCTACATGTGAACCAATGATTTTTCTGTGCCATATTATCTTACCACTTTTTTCAATTTCCCATGGCATGTCGACCATTGTTGA
>Ga0209042_1001498_pt1 | contig 18001 bp, 20 predicted proteins | sample SaaInlV_200m_DNA_6_FD_184649 | JGI IMG/M metagenome (GOLD analysis project Ga0209042, IMG submission 184649) | Marine microbial communities from expanding oxygen minimum zones in the Saanich Inlet - SI037_S2LV_200m_DNA (SPAdes) (version 2) | ecosystem: Environmental > Aquatic > Marine >...
AAAATGTTGCTTTACCTTTTTCTAATTCATCATAAAGTTCTTTTTTCAAAGGTTCTTCTTTTAAGAATTCATTTATTTCATTTTCACTTAATTCTTTTTTTTCAATAGGAAGTTTTTGTTTAGATAATTCCCTCATTTTTTTTGTAATAGTTTTTAGATCATCAGGAGTGAAAGGTTCATTTTTTAAGAAGTCATAATAAAAACCATTTTCAATTGTTGGACCAATACCAAGTTTAACATCTGGATAAAGTTCTTTTACTGCTTGTGCCAATAGATGAGCTGCACTATGTCTTAGGCTCTCTAGCTTTTCAGATATCTCCATGTCAGTTTAAAATTTAAACAAGGTATTTAAAACTTTCTCTGTTACTCGAAAGCATAGTTAACTTTATATATTAAGTTAGTATACTTTTATTTAAGATGAAAAAGAGTGTGATATTCCTATTTGTTATACTTGTTTTAACACAATGTGTTTCTGCAACTGTTGAATTCGACGAATTAAATACCCAATATAACATTGGTGATGAAATAGCTGTTTTTGGAACTATAAAAGCCGATGAAGAATTTTCAGGCTATTTACAGACATCATTTGTTTGTGATGGTCAAAAATATAATTTACAGTCTATAAGTTTAGACTTAAAAAAAGATGAAGAAGTTTATTTGTTTGAATTGAGTTTACCAAGCGTTATTGTTAGTTCTAGTTTGAAAGGATTATGTTGGTTAGAATTAGATCTTTTAACTAGTGGTGTTTCTGTAGATAATGGAAGATCATCAAACTTTGAAGTTACAACTGATTTGAACGGAAAGTTTAGTTTAGAAGAAGATGAATTACAATTAGGAGAAACTTTGAAAATTACTGGAACAATTAGTCAATTAGATGGAGATACTATTAATGGAAATGCAGAATTATATTTTGCTAATGAAGAAGGTGAAGAATATTTAGTTGGAATTATGGAAGTAATTGATGGAGAAATTGATTATAGTTATGAGTTATTATCTGGATATGCAGGTGATTATAATGTTAATATTATTGTGAGAGATAGTTATGGTAATAAACAATATTTTGAAAAAGTTGAAAAATTCTCAGTAGAGAGTGAATTACATGTTTTTGTTAATACCAATATAAATACAATTTTACCTGGAGAACATATTAATGTTTATGGAAATGTTAAAACAGTAACAAAAGATTATGTTGATACTGGAAGTATTGAAATTTATTTAGATGGAGATTTATTTAGTGCAGAATTATCAGATAGCCAATATACATATGATCTATGGACTAAAGATAATATTGAAACTGGAGAACACCAATTAAAAGTTACTGCAAAAGACTCTTATGGGAATGAAGGTTCAACTACAACAAGATTAAGAGTTAGCGCTTTAGCAAGTGAAGTTTCAAATATTATTCCTGTTGATGAAGTAATGCCTGGGGAGGAGATTGCTATTACAGTAAATTTGTACGATCAAACTGGAGAGTTTATGGATGAAGGGAATATTTTTGTGAAAGTTTATAATGCAAATGGAAGAATTGCAGCAGAACAGTATTTGTATTCTGGTGAAGAATTTTTATTTATGATTCCTGAATTTAGTGAAGCTGGAGATTGGTCAATAAAAAGTACTTATGAAGGTGAAATTATATTAGAAGATGAAGATGTTATTAATGTTGGAATTGTTGAAAATTTAGATTATAATGTAGTTAATGGAATTTTGTATATTCAAAATACTGGAAATGTAAGATATACAGATGATATTGAAATTGAGATTGAAGGAGATAATAAAGATTTTATTGTTAAAAAAAGTAGAAACCTTGATCCAGGAGAAACTTTAGAAGTAGACCTAAATGAAGAGATCCCTACTGGTGTTTATAGTTTAATATTCCCTACAGGAATGGGTGTTACTGATTTAGATGATGTTAATGTAGATAATGGAAAAGAAAGAACAGGTGTTGGATGGATTTATACTATGGTTGCGTTACTATTCCTAGTTGGTTTGAGTTATATGTTGTATGCAAGAGTTTATCCTAAAGGTAGACCAATTATGGAAGAAGGAGATGATTTCATTGAGAGTTCTGCAATGTTTAAAAATAAAAAAGATAGACCAAAAGAAAAAATTAAACTTTATGATCCGAAGAGTGCAAAAAATAAAAAACCTTCAATAACCTTTGAAAATAGAGAAAAAAGTATTGCTGATTTTAGAAAGAGAACTTTAGCAGAGATAAATAGAGTAGAAGCAATGACTCAAAGAAAAGCTGGAAGAGCTGCTGTTAAAAGTGGTAAACTAGGATATGTTATTGGGAAAACAAGCGATGGAAAAGTTGGTATTCCTTCACCTGGAAAACATACTCAAAAAGCGGAAGGTAAATTCTTTAATTTATTTGAATAAAAATTAAATCCTTTCCTTCATCAATTTCTTTTAATTTAAAATTTTCATGAAGTTTTTTGGTAAAGCTTTTACAATTCTTACTTTTCTTTAGTAAAGTTAATGCTAAATGTTTGGGATTTAATCTTTTAATTTCTGAAATGACTTTGTCAATGTCGCAATGGTGTAATGCTGTTAAAGAAACAATAGTATCAAATGAATTATCTTCAAAAGGAATCTCTTCAGCTTTTGCTAAGACTTTTGGCTCAGGAGCCTGATCTAACATTTCTTTGCAAGGTTCTAAAGAAGTTACATTTGGAAAATGTTTTGCAAGGATACCAGTACCAGCACCAAGATCTAAAATTTTACCCTTAAGATAAGGTTTGATTATTTCAATCTTTTTTAGTTGCTCAGCACCATAAAGTTCATCATATCCTTTTGAAAGTTCTTCATACATACATAATGAAATAAAGAATAAGTTTAAAAAGTTATTTTTCTTGAAGTCTATTAATGGTTTTGACAAAAGAAGTGATAAAAAGAGAAATTAAAGAAGGGAAAATAAAAGTTAAACCCTATAGAGCTAAAAATTTAGGAGATGCTTCTTTAGATATCTGTTTAGATGATGAATTTTGGGTTTTTGGAAAGAATAAAAATATTACCTTGAATAATAAAACAGATTATAAAAAATATACTAAAAAAATTAAAGCAAAAGCTATTACATTAATGCCAGGTGCCTTTGTTCTTGGAATGAGTGAAGAGAAAATTAGTTTGCCAGATAATATATGTGGGCTTCTTTCAGGAAGATCAAGGTTTGCAAGAATGGGGATTGTTGTACATGCAACTGCTTTTGTTGTACACCCTGGAGTAAAGAATAGACAAATGTTTGAAATTAAAAATATGTCAAATAATACTCTGACTTTGAAGAAAGGTTTGAGAATAGCACAATTAGTTTTTATTAGGACTGAAGGTAAGTCAAAATACAAAGGAAGATATAAAATACAGTAAAATTTTCGGGTGAAGCTGAAAAGTTTTCAATTTTTTCTTGTAAAGTTTTTTTAAAGTGAATTTCTAAGAATAATAAATCTGTAATGGGAGGAAGAAAATGTATGAACTACAAAATATTTTGAAACAAAGGGAACCTGAAAACCAAATAGAATATTATTTCAGGAAAGTAAAAATTTTAGAGTTGTCAGACGAATATGTAAATCTCTTAAATGATGATGCAAAAATGTTGTATGCAGGAAGAGTAAAAGGCATGTATGATGTTTTGTATGATAGAATTATTACCTCAGAAATTAGTCCTTTTTTGAAAGAAGAAGTTGAACTGTGGTATGATTTTAATAGAGACTTTATGGGATTTATTAGAGCTGAAGAATTGAATGGGGAATTAGAAGAAATGTTGAATAGGTTTGAGCTAATATAGCTCAAATCTAGTCTTTGGTATATATATTATTAAAAATAGAAAGTATTGCTTGAAGATTATGGAACTCGAAGCCTTTGAGTCAATAATTAAAGCAAGGGCTCGACGCTATGCTTCTACCCCTTCTGAGATTGAAGATTATGCACAAGAAGCAAGAATTGTAGCTTGGCAAGCTTTACAAAGAGATGCAGATGATCAAAAAGCCTATGTAAGGACTGCTATAAATAATTCTATGAGAAATACACAAGAAAAAGAAAGAGCACAGAAAAGAAATCCTAGAGGAGGTTTAAGTTATCTTAGTCAAACTGTTTCAGATAGTGATGAGAGGAGATTAGAAAATTTTGTTGGTGAAGAAGATATGCCAATAGGTAGAGAGTTTGTTGAAAGTGTAAAAGAAAATTTAAGAAGTAGATATGGAAGAAATTATATTCAAGGATTACAAGTAGATGAAAGATATCCGAAAAATACAATTAGAAAAATAATAAGAACAGTAATTGAAGAAGTTGAAGAAATACCTTTTGGAGAAATACCCGAAAAAGTTAATAAAGATTTTTTTAAGGAAAGAGGAATGATAAGTTTTCTTAATATATTTTATTCTGGAAGTCCATACATGGCAGTTAATGATGCATATTTTAATCAAATTTTACCTTGGGAATGGAGCAGAGTTCCAAAAAATTATTGGCAAACTAATTTAAAATTTAGAAGAGCAAGAGATGCAGTTGCTTGGTTTGCAAAAAAGAGAGATATATTTTCTATTGAAGATTGTGGAACTGTTATTGGAGATGATTTTAGAAATGAAGGTTTAGGTGGAATGTTGCACCAAGTTTTCAATGATAGTACTTTCTTAGCACTAAAAATGAAATTTCCTGAATTAAGACCATGGAATATGAAATATTCTCCTAAAGGAAGTTATGATAAAAAAGAATTTAGAATAAATGCATTAAATGATTATTTAATTTCACAGGGAGCAATACCTTTAGATGGATTATCACCTGAAGAAACTTATGACCAAATTGGACTTAGAAATTTTTTAACAAAGAGTTCAATAAAAGATTTTGGTTTATTCACATTATTAAACAGATATGGAAGAAGTATTTATAGAATGTTTGAAGATAATTTTCCAGAACAGATTTTACCTTGGACAATAAAAAATGTAAAGTATGTTTGGGAAGATAATCCAAAAGAAACTGCAGTGAAAGCAGTAAAATGGTTAATAGAAGATTATTTACAATTAGAAGAAGAAGAAATTCCACAACATATAACTCAAGATTTATTTAGAAGATTAAAATTGTCAAGAATAATTAAAAATGAGAGAGTAGGTTTTAGAGGTTCTCCTTTCGAAGCTGTCAATGCAGCATACCCAAATGTTTTTTCTTTAGATGATTTTAGAAGAGGAAGAAAGACAGTTAGAATTAATTTAGAAGGAAAAACTGTAGCATAAAGGTTTAAATATTTCTTAGTCTTAAGTTTTGTTGGTGATAATAATGGCTAAAAAGAAAAAAAAGGAAATGATAGATAAAAAAAGATGGGCGTTAGCTGGTTCTTTACTTTGGGGAGGAGCAGTTTTGTTATTAGGTTTGTTAGCAACAGGATTAGGTTATGGTCTAAAAATGGTAGAAGTTTTAGGTTCAGTTTATTTAGGATATAGTGCAACATGGTTTGGAACATTTATCGGAACAGTATGGGCATTAGTAGATATGTTTGTAGGAATCTATATCTTAATTTGGTTGTATGAAAAAATTGTTAAGTGGACAGCTTAACATTTTTATATATTTTTTTTGCTACTTTTTCCATTAATTTTTTATCTTTAGAATTTTTGAAAAGTAACTCACCATCTTCTTGAACAATTATTTCTAAACCTTCAGTTTCTATAACAATTAATTTAGTTGTTGAAAAGCTTGTTTTGTAAGTCTTTTTTATTTTAGATAGATCTAAATGAAGCTTAGATATTGGTTTTGCTTTGTATGCAGCTTTCTTTTTACATAGTTTTAAGTAAAACATATTTAGTATTTTAATAAAAACATTTAAATATCTTATTATTATAAAGAGAGGTATGAAAAGAGGTTTTTGGTATAGTGTCTTGTTCTTATTATTGAATATGTCAGTTGTTGCTGCAGATTCTTCTATCATGAATATTGTTCTTGGAACAGAAGATCCTACATTAGCTTTTGTTAAAGCATTGATGGGAATGATGCTTATTACTTTGATTTACAAAACCTTCAAAGAGAGATGGGGTGAAGAAGCAGAGAGACAAGGTTTAGTTTTTGCAATCGCTTTTTCATTTATTGCTTTAAAGATGATGCCAGATACATGGACATCAGCTTTTGGTTGGGTAATTGTTTTATTTGCACCAATAATAATTTTTTATAGTATTGCAGGATTTTTTTACAAAGGTGAAGAAGATAAATTTAACTGGGTTAATTTAATCATTGCAATTGTTGCTACAATAATATTATTTTTATTAGTTGGAGGAACCCCAGGGTTTGCTTCAGGTATTGGAGGCTTACCATATGTTGGTGGAGCTGTTGACGAATTTTTAGGAGATTTGAATTTCTTCTTATTCTATGGAGTTGGAGATTGGATTATGTATGCAATCTTAGCAGTTATATTATTTGGATTATTTTTCCTGGCTGGAAAATTATTTGGTGGATCAAGTGATGATGATGACTCTGAGAGTGGTTTCTCTTGGAAAGGTTTAGGTTGGATTCTTGGATTCCTTTTATTATTATTAGTACTCTCTAGTATTGGATTTGGAGGGAATTGGTTTACTAGTTTAATTGGTGGACTTGAAGCCTTAATTCCATTTTTAATTGGAGCCGCAATAATCGGATTATTATATTTATTGTTTAAAGATAAAGATAGAAGAGATGCAATTATTGCATGGATAAAAAGAAACCCTTGGTGGTTTGTTGGATTATTAGGTGCAATTGCTTTAGGATTAATTTTATATTTCTTTGGTGGAAATATTTTAAGTTTTTTAGGACAAGCTTTACCTTGGATAGGATTAATTTTATTATTATTAGGAATTGGATATTTACTTTATTATTATAAAGATCAAATTATGAACTGGGTTAGAGGAGATAGAATTTTTGTAGAGTTAACACATTATAATCCTAGGCCTGCACCTGGAGCTCCTGTTATTATTCCTACTGGAGCAATAGGTCCTTTGAGAGTTATACAATTTGAAAATGGTGATCCTGCAAGATGGTTTACAGTTAATGTATACAGAGGAAGAAGTGAAAGATGGAGAAGACCTTTAGAAAATGCAACTCTTAATTTTACTTTAAGTTCTGGAACTGGAACAATAAATACCACTACTGAAGATACAGATGTTAATGGGGCAGCAAGAGTTCAATATACAATGGGTGCTGCAAGAATTTATCAAGAAGATTTTGGAGTTACTTTAACACATTCAGAAATTAATCCTGCAACTATGGCACCAATTATTCCTTATGTTATTAGAAAAGGAGCACCGCAAATTGCACCAGATGTTGGTTTACAAATTAATGGAGTTACAACAAATAATGCTACAGTAAATGAAGGTGATCCAATAGATATGAATATTGGTTTAGTAAGAAATGGAACTAGTGGAGTTACAAATGATGGAAATGGTTTGAATAATGCTAGAGCAGAAATAACTTTCTCACCAAGAGATCCTTCAATAGCAATTGCATTTGCACAACCTGTTACTAGAGATACTGCAGGAGGAATTGCAGCAGTTGCACCAGCACCAGGAAATCCAGCTGTAGCTGCATTTTCAATTACAACTTTAGTTCCTGGAACTTATGACTTTGTTGTAGAAATTAATAATTTAGTAGGCTTTGCTAAACCTACAAATTTAACTGGAACAATTATTGTTAATACAAGAGGAGCAAGCATTATGAATGTCTTAGTTGCTTGGGCTCCAACAACTATTCCTCCAGGTGGATCGAGCAGTGTAGGTATTTCTGTTGTAGATGCAGCAACAGGAGCTGGAATACCTAATATTAATGTTAGAGTTTATGGACAAAGAACAGTAGCTTATGGAGCTGGTCAAATTGATTTAATCCCAGGTGGAAGAAGAACAGATGCTGTAGGAGATATTACTGGAGATATATTATATACACCAACACATGCTGGTGGTCCATTATCAGAAACTAAATTTATTAGAATTGTTGCAGAGGATGCAACAGGAAGATATCCAAATGTTGATTCAAGTGTACAAATTCAAGTTGTACCAGGAACACCTTTACCAGGTTTAGGAGCAGATTATACTATATTATAAAATGGCAACACATAAGAAAGAAAAATCAAGTGCAAAAATGTTTGATGATGCAGGTAATGAGTTTGCTGTAAAAGCAGACACTCCAATGTTTAGAGGAAAATATAGAGTAGTAGTTAATTTTCCAACAAGAGATTCTGGAATGCAAACAAAAGAGATTGAATTAAATCTTGCTAAAGGTGCAACAAGACCAAGTGGTTTTAAGTTCACAGTAATTACAAATATTTCTGGAAATAATTATTATCATAGTGACTTAGTAGAATTGAGATGGACAACTACTCCAGTTGACCCTGCAACTATTATGTTTGTTCTGTATAAAAATGGAAGAAGTTCAACAAGGGCTGAAACAGAATTATTAAAATCAGAAATGGGAGATACAAATATTCTTGGAAGTTTAAAGAGAATAAAATTAAGAATGCCTACAGGTGTTGACTCAGATAGATGTTATATTAGAGCTTTTGCTTATGATGCTTCAAATAATCCTATTACTGGTGATTATTCAGAAGCTACTGCAAATAGAAGTGGAGGACCATTTAGTATTCATCCAAGAGGTGTAGGACCAGGGCCGACTCCTCCTCCAGGAACAACTCCTCCTCCAGGTACAACTCCTCCTCCAGGAACAACTCCTCCTCCAGGAACAACTCCTCCTCCAGGTACAACTCCACCACCAGGAACAACTCCAACTCCTCCTCCAGGTACAACTCCACCACCAGGTACAACTCCACCACCAGGTACAACTCCACCTCCAGGTACAACTCCACCACCAGGAACAACTCCAACTCCACCACCAGGTACGACACCACCTCCAGGAACAACCCCTCCAGGATATATAGGACCAGGTAGACAAATTAATGTAGTTGAAGAATTAACTGATTTAGATCAACATCTAATATTAATAAAAGCTGAATTAAGTAAAATGAGAATGCCTGCAAAGAGAGCAGTGTTCTCAAGAAAAATTAGTGTTGCAACTTTCCTAGACACATTAATGAATTCAGATGAATTAAATAAATATTTTAGAATTTATAGAAGAATTACTTCTGTTGCAAGCATTATGAATAGTAATCAAGAAATAGAAAATAAAATTGGAAAAAGCTTGTATGATGATTTCTTTGGAAGTTTTTCAAGGTTACAAAATTTTGATAAAGGATTAAATGGATTACAAGATAGTAGATCAGTTAAACAAAGATTTAAAGCACTAGTTAATGAATTCTTAAAAGTTGCAAGAATGAGAAAAGGTCCTTTAGTTGAGGATTTTAAGAAAGTACACAGGTTAGAACAATCAAGAATTAGAACATTAAATGCAAACATTATTGTAAGAAGAGTTGAATATTTAGAATGGTTCTTATCAAATGCAGCAAGAGTTGATGAAACATTAAGTGCAGAGGGAAAGAAATTGTTTAGTTTAGTGTATATGAGAGGATTTTTAACTGAAAAAGCAAAAGTAGCATTTAGGTTCTATGAAGAATTACAAAAGATGAAAAGAATTATTAGAGCTGTTACAAAGAAAATTGAAGAATAAGTTAAATAATTCTTAACCTTATATTATATAAATGTTATAAATATTATTTATGTATGCAAATCTCGGACCTAATAAAAAAGGTCAAACCTTATCTGAAAAGTAAAGAAGTTTCTCTAATTAAAAGAACCTTTAATTATGCTGAAAAAGCTCATGAAGGTCAAAAAAGAGCTACAGGTGAAGGATATATTGAACACCCATTATGTACAGCTTCTAGGTTAGCAGATCTACAATTAGATGCGGAAACTATCTCTGCAGGATTATTACATGATGTTATTGAAGATACTGAAGTGACTAAAGAAGATTTGAAAAAAGAATTTGGTGCAAATATTGCAAATATGGTTGAAGGTGTAACAAAAATTACAGTTTTAAAAAATATGTCTAAAGAAGAAAGACATGCAGAATCTATTAGAAAAGTTATTCTTGCTTCTATAAAAGATATTAGAGTTATTTTAATTAAATTAGCAGATCGAGCACATAATATGTCAACTATTGATGTGTTTAGAGAGGAAAAAAGAAGAAGAATTGCTAGCGATGCTTTAGATATTTACGCGCCAATTGCACATAAATTAGGAATTGCAAAAATAAAATGGGAGCTAGAAGAAAATGCTTTTAGACAATTGAACCCTGAAGCTTTTAGTGAAATAAAATCTAAATTAAAATTGGGGCAAAAGTATAGAGAAAAAGAAGTTGATAAAATAAAACAAATTTTAGATAAAGAAATTAAAACTAGTAAAATCCCGTATAAAATATTTGGAAGACCTAAACATATCTATAGTATAAATAAAAAAATGAAAAGAAAGAATCTTTCTTTTGAAGATATTTATGATCTGAGAGCTATTAGAATTATTACAAAAGAAGTTAGACATTGTTATGAAATTTTAGGAATCATTCACAATTTATGGACACCAATCCCTAGAGAGTTTGATGATTATATTGCAAACCCAAAATCTAATGGTTATCAATCTTTGCATACAATTGTAATTGGACCAACAAGAAGACCTGTTGAAATTCAAATTAGAACTGAAGATATGGATAAAGTTGCAGAAGTTGGAATTGCTGCACACTGGAAATATAAAGGAATAAAAGCTGATCAGAAATTTGATAAAAAATTAAATTGGATGATGCAAGTTAATGAATGGCAAAAAGAATCTGATGATGCTAAAGAGTTTATGAATATGTTACATATTGATTTCTTTGAAGATGAAATATTTACATTCACACCAAGAGGAAGAGTTATTGAATTACCAAAAGGAGCTACAATCTTAGATTTTGCTTTCTCTGTACATTCAGAAATGGGAGAGAAATGTATTGCTGCAAAAGTAAATGGACACTTTGTTCCTCTAAGATGGAAATTAGCAAATGGAGATCTTGTTGAAATTATTACTTCGAAAACACAAAAGCCATCTAGAGATTGGTTGAAAATTGTACATACTTCTAAAGCTAAAACTAAAATTAAACAATATATTAGAGCAACACAAAATATTCCTGTAAAAAGTTTTAAGAAAGAAGATGAAGTTAAGAAAGAACTTGAAGCTTGGATCATTGATGTTGATAATATGGTTAAACCAGAAATTAAGTTGTCTAAATGCTGTAGGCCAATTCCAGGGGATGATATAATTGGTTATGCAACAAAAACTCAAAAAGTTTCTATACATAAAATGGATTGTGCTTATCTAAAAGGATTGAAAAATTTTGGTAGAAGAAAAAAAGTTAATGTGAGATGGATGGATAATCTTCAAAGTATTGTGGATATTAAAGTTGATGCTTTAGAGAGAATTGGTTTGGTTGCTGAAATTTTAAATAATTTGTTAGCTATTAATACGCCAATTAAATCTGCGCATGCAAAACCTTTAGGAAAAGAAATGACAGAATGTAGTTTTAGTATGGAGACAGGTAGTATAGAACATTTACAACATGTGATTCAAAGAATTAAAAATATTGAAGGTGTGAAACATGTATATATTGGTAATTTGAGTAAGTAGTTATTTTATCTTTTCAATTTCTTTTTTCTTATTAAAAATAATTTCATCAGCATTTTTTGAAGTTACTATTTTTTCTCCAATTTGTTCCTCTATATCCTTTCTAGTATTACCTGCAACATTTCCTCCCTTGTTCGCAATATCTTTGCTATGAGAAAAATTTTTGGGATTTTCTTTTTTTGAAATTTCAGTAGTTGTTGCCTCTGCTAACATATTTAGAACTAACTCCAAATTAGTCATATTATCTCTTAAATTTTCTTTTTTCAACCCTTTTAATTTCTTATAATCTTGAATTGTCTTTCCAGACCAAGCTTTTGTTATTTCATTAGTTAATATTGCATAATCTGATTTTTTATCAATACCAGATCTATTCCACTCATCAGATAATTCTTTTCTTATTTCAATTGTTTTTAATCTTTGATTAATCCAACTCTTAGAATATCCTTTTTGCATATAAGTCAAAACTGCTCTATCAATAGAAAGTTCAGGATCTTGTGTTTCTTCAATACGTTCAGAAGCAACTTTTGCAAGCCATATTTTGAAAGGTTCTGCTTTTTTAGAAGGAATTGATTGAACTAATCTGAAAATCTGCTCAGTATCTGCAACATCAGTTTTATAATATTTTCCATCAGAAGCTAACATTTTCAGTTGGTTACAATTTGTAACCGACTCATTACCTTCTTCTTTGAGTCTATGTTTTAGTACTTTCCAGTAATTTCTTGCACTTTGAAAATCATTATCTGTTAAAACTCCAACTATATCAACTATTGAAAAATACCATTTTTCATCCTTTTCATCCCATTCAACTCTTACTTTATGGTTTTGAAATATTTTTATAGTATTTTCCATTTAATTTCCCTCATAAAAATAATATATTAGAATTATTTATAAATTCTATGCGTGTCCATGTCCAGTGTCCAGACTTAATAAATTTGAGTTAATAAGTTTTTTTTCCTATTTTAATTTCTTCAATTCTTTCTGCTAAATCTGTGAAATCTTTTGCATAACTCTGAAGTAATCTTTTGATTCTAGAATAATCAATTTCTCCATCACTTCTAGGTAAATCAAATTCCTCTAATTCTTCTGCATAAGGGAGATCATAAGATTTTAATTCTCGAATAAATTCAAGAGTATCTGCTGTAACATACATTACATTAAGGTTTTCATATATTACTACAACTTTACCATCTTCTATTCTAAAATTTTTTCCTTTGTTATCTTTGATAATATGACCCAAGTCTTTCAATATTAATTTTAAGTGTCTTTCAAACATAATAGAGAAGAAAAATAAGTTAATTATAAGTTTAATCTCTTCCCAAGTGGGGCGAAGTTCGAAAGTTTTATAAAGTTCTATTTTTTAAAAATAATTATGAAAATAAAGAATACACTAAAAGAATTAGGATTAACAGAAGGAGAAGTAAAAGTCTATCTTGCTTTGGTGAGAATTGGAAGTACAAGTGTTGGAGCTATTATAGATGAAGCTCAAGTGTCAAATTCAAAAGTTTATGTAATCTTAGAAAAATTAATCAAAAAAGGAATTGCTAGTTATATTGTAAAAGGAAAAACAAAATATTTTCAAGCATCTTCTCCTAATCATTTAATTGAAATATTAAATAAAAAACAAGATAATTTGAATAATATTAGAGATTCTTTAAGTGAAGTTATTGAGTATATTGAAAAGAATGAAAATAAATCTAAAGAAGAATCAAAAATTTACAAAGGATATAAAGGAATGAAATCTGCATGGTTGGAAGCTGTGAAGACTATTCCAAATTCTGGAAAATATTATTTTTTCTCAAAAGGATATAGTGAAGATGAATATTTGAAAAGTTTTTTTAGAAATTTGAGTTCTGACCTTAAAGAAAGGAAGATTAAAATTTTAGGTTTGGCTAATAATAAAGAAAAAAAAGATTATGAAAAGTTTTACAAGAAATTAGGATATAAAATGAAGTATACAAAATTTAATTGGCCGGCAGATACTAGCATTGTTGGAGATTTTCTTTTGATATTTGTTTGGGATAAAGATGTGCCAGTTGTTTATTCTATTCAAAGTAAGATATTAGTCGAATCTTATAAGATGTTTTTTGAGAGTTTGTATGTTTAGAAAGTCTTATAAATAACTTCTTAAGATAAAAATTTAGAGAAAAAATGGTAATAGATCAAAAAGTATTAAATGAACTTATAGAAGCTAGAAGTTGTGCTGATGAAGGAAATGTTGGATTAATGTCTTACTCTCTTATTAGAGCAAGCCAATATGCAAAAGATGTTGGACAAAATGTTTCTGAACAAAGAAAAGAAATTGAAAATTTAGGATATAAAAATGGAATTCCAGTGGCTCTTGCAGAAGCTAGAGAAGATGCTGAAGAAGGAGATGCTGAAGAAATGGAAGTATACCTTAGTTCAGCAAGTAGATATGCAGAAGAAATAGGGGTAGATATTTCTGAACAAATAAATGAAATTGAAAATCTAGGATATAAAAATGCAATCCCATTGAACCTTGCAGAAGCTAGAAGTTGTGCTGAGGATGGAGAAATTTCGAATATGCAAATAATTTTAGGAATGGCAAATGATTATGCTCATAAAATTGGACAAGATATTTCTACAGAAGTTACTGGAATTGAAGCATTAGTTCTTTAATTATTTATTTTTTGAATTTAATAAGTTTTATATATCTCTAATAAAAAAGAGAATTCTATGGCAGATCAAGATTTAGAAAAAATTGCAGGACATAAGTTGAGAAAAAGTGATTTTATTCCAATTGCAGGAATATTTAGACGTCAAACAAGAAGACTTGATGTATATTATGATGAAAATACTAGTGGTAAAGAAGCTTTAAAAGAGCTAATGAATTATTTCCCTGGCACTGCACTCCTATTAGGATATAATGCTGCTGTTTTAGCTGTAGCTGGTACTGCTGGAATGGCTACTGGATATGTTTTGTTAGAAAATTTAGTTGGTAAATTTTAAATTTCTTATTTTTTAAATTTATCTGAAAGGATCTTATCAAGCCAAATACAATCTATTCCTTTATTAAAATCATTTTTTAAAAAGAATTCTACTGCTTTAGGATTATCACTTTGAGTTAAAGAACAAAGATATTCACAATTTAATTTTTTTAATTCTTTGAGTAAATTTGTTAATAATAATTTTCCAATTCCTTTAGCTCTACTTTCAAGATTTACATAAATATTTTCAATGGTTGCTTTTTTGAAAGAAGGATTATAATTTGCAATAATAAAACCAATAATCTGTTTGTTTTCTTCAGCTACTAAAATAGGATTAATTTTACTTTGAATACAATTAGTTAAAATCTCTTTGGACCAAAATGTAATTACTTCGTCACTAACTTGAAATTCATTTACGGATTTACCAAGTTGAATAATATTATCAATATCTTCTAAGCTAGCATTTCTTATTCCCATAGAAGTTAATAGATTTTAAGTTAATAAAAAGCTTTCTCTTGTTAGTAAGAAAGTTAATAATTGAGAATAGATTCTAATTATTTTATAGAAGTTGCTTCGATAACTAAGAAAGTTGGAAATTCTTGTTTGTATTTTAAAAGTTTAGGCTCTTTTATTAATTTGCCTTTTCTATGTTTTGTAGAAATTTCGTAAAAACCTGAAACTACAAATTTGTTTTTGAAAAGTAATTTTAAATAATATCCAACAGGCCTGTGATAATGTTTAATTCCTTCATAGATAGGATGGTCTAATTCTAAAACTGACATATAAGCTTTAAGTTTAAGAAAATATTCCTTATCTTCTTTTATTCTCTTTGTTAAATAAAAAGCAGGATGAACAATTGAAAAGATTAATTTCTGTTTAGGTTTGATAACTCTAGAACATTCTTTAATTGTTTTTGAAATATTTTTAATATCGTGAAATGCCATATTAGAAACAATGTAATCAAAGGAATTATTTTTAAAAAAATGTAAATTAGTTGAAGAGCCATGAAGGAAATTTATCTTTGAGTTCTCTTTCGCTATAGAAATTAAATCTTTAGAATAATCCACACCAGTTACTTTTGCATTCTTTTTAGCTAATATCTTTGAGAAATAACCATTGCCACAAGCAAGATCAAGAACTTTTTTATTTTTTAGATCTCCAAGTAATTTTAAAACTAAAGGATTTAGATAAGTTTTATGATAAATGTCTCCAGATTTTGTAACTTGAGAATTATAGTTTTTTGAGAAATTGTCCCAAGGATTGTTTTTCATAGAATTAAAAGGGATGTTAAAGTTAATAAGATTTTTTGTTAAAAAACTTTATTTCCAATAAAACTACCAGCATAACCTACACTATAGCCAAGTGCATATTCTAAAGGTGCTGCAACAACTCCAAAAGCTGCTCCTAATGAAGATACATTTAGACTGGATTGATCTTTTTCTTTTAATAATAAAGACCCAAGACTAGTTCCTGCAACATTTGAAGCCCATAGATAAACAAAAGGTACATCAACGCCAAGATTACTACTTAGATCCATACCATTTGCATTCATTGTTCCACTATAAAAACCTAAACCTAAACAAGCTCCATGAGTTAATACTAAAGAGGATGTTCCTGCAAGTAATTTTCCTAAACCTTCAAATTGTTTTGATTGATCCATAAATTTAAGATTTTTGTGATGGTATTTAAGAGTTTTGGTAAGGTTTATAAAAATTTGAATTAGAATATTTACAATGAAACAAGTACTTACACTATTTTTAGAGAAAAATGAAGATATTGAAGAGATTAGAAAAAAGTATGTTCCAAATTATGAAAAATTTGAGCCACATATTACTTTAGTTTACCCCTTTGAAGTTGAAGAACAAAATAAAGTGAAAGAACATATAAACAAAGTGTTGGAAGAGTTTAAAATTTTTAATATTTCTTTAGAAGGGATTCAAAAATCTGCTGAAGGATATTATCTATACCTTTTAGTAAATAAAGGAAAAGAAATAATTGAAAAATTACATGGTAAATTGAATGGAGGAATATTAAGTGATTTTAAGAATCAAGATATGCCAGTTTATATTGCTCATTTATCAATAGGAGTTTTTGAATCAGAAGAAGAAAGAGAAAAAGCATTTGAAGAAATTTCTAAAAAGAAGATATATTTTGAAACTAAAATTAATTCAATTCAACTTATAACAATAAATGAAGATCATTCTCTTAAGAATAAAGAAGATTTTATGCTTAGATAAATTTATATATTCTTTTTAACAATGAAAATATATGAAAGCTAAATTATTGGTTCTGTTCATAATATTGTTAAGTATTGCTGCTTGTTCAAATGATGTAAGTTATGATACATTGGTCAATATTGAAGAAGTAGAGATTGAAGATTGTTCTGATAAAGCTCAAATGATTATTGAAGAATTAGGTTGGGAAAGTATAAAAGAATGTACAGATGAAGAATATATTGTTGATGGTGTTGAATTACATTATGTTAATGTTGAAAGTGGTGTAGGAATGGATTGTCCTTCAGGTTGTATTTATGAAAATAAAAATGTTTTATTTGTTGGAAGTAATTATGAAGAATTTAATGAAATTAAACATTTAGATGGACATTTTGGATCAAGTGTAAATGATATGTGTAAACCTGATTTATTTGGTTATGAAAAGAATTTAGTTAATAATGGAGAATATTATATCTGGGAATTGAATTTTGATTATCAAGAAAATGAATATTGTTCAATTGAAGGTGTAGCAATCTATGATTCTTTTACTAATACTTATGATTTCTCTGGAATTAGTTATGAAATTTTTATCCCTTTAGATTGTGACTCTGAATTACTAAGAGATTATTTGTGTGGTAATGGTTGTCAAACTGAAGAAGAAGAATTCGATAGATGTTATGAATATATGGCTTCAGTTGAAGAAGATGTAAGCTATTGTGAAATAATTGAAGATGAGAACTATAAAAAAGATTGTTATGTGCAATTAATTTATGCTACAGAAGATGAAAGTCTTTGTCAAGAGATGATTAATTTTGAAGTATTACATGCTTGTGATAGTGTTTTTAGTGAAGAAAGTCATGATATGAAATATAGTTATAGATATTATAAAGAATGTTTAGAATCTGGTGGTGAATGGGATTTTGATGCAGAAAGTTTTATTTATCTTTGTGTTTGTCCAGAAGGATATGATTCTGAAGGTTTTGAATGTGTTTTAGATTGATTTTAAATATTTTGTAGGGTTCAATAAACCCTTAGGTTTTTTACCAGCATACCATTTAGTAGTTTTTCTTGGAAGTATACTATGATATTCAAAATGAAGCATTGTATGTTTAGGTTTGTTTGCAAATATTCTTCCTACCTTAGCAATCTTTTGTCCAGCTTTTACCTTAGAAGCTATTTTTAATTTAGGTTTTTGTATTTCACAATAAAGAGCATAATTACCATCTTTATGTTGTATAGCAAGAGCATAAGTATTTTCGTACTTGTAATGTTTGTCTAATTTAGGATAAGTAAATAAGAAAATGTTTTT
>Ga0209042_1001514_pt1 | contig 17867 bp, 12 predicted proteins | sample SaaInlV_200m_DNA_6_FD_184649 | JGI IMG/M metagenome (GOLD analysis project Ga0209042, IMG submission 184649) | Marine microbial communities from expanding oxygen minimum zones in the Saanich Inlet - SI037_S2LV_200m_DNA (SPAdes) (version 2) | ecosystem: Environmental > Aquatic > Marine >...
TTCAAAATAAAATTCGGTAAAATTTAAAATTGAATAAAAAAATTAACTAAAACTCATCAATGTTAATATATTTGAGCATGAAAATTGTAGAAACGTTTATGAAAAAAAAGTTTATGAATTAATCAGGCTAAGCCAATAATATAGAAACTATTCTTTTTTTTTGGGTATGATGAATATAGTTTGAAATAATTAAAATCATCGAAATAAAGCCAATCAGAATATTCTTCAAATAACCCTCCTGAATAATTGTGACAATACTTAATAGTTGGGTACTTATGATACTTCTCTTTTATTCGCGAATCAATATTTGTAGCCAATAAGGAAAATTTAAATGCTAAATAAAAAAAAATTGTTCTCATATTGTTATTTCTTTTTGTTTCACCCACTCACGCAGACATGTCGTCCATATGGTTTCATTTCATGCTAATTTTTTATATCGGCATTCATTTCCTATTGTTAACTAAAGATTTATAATTCCGATCTTTTATTTTATAAATGTCTGACATCAAAAGCTATATATTTCAAAATTAACTTAGTTCCTCTTATCAGCTCCCCACATCAATTTATTTCTTAAGGTTTTGAAATAATTTTGATTATTCAATTTCAATACTTTAACAGTGAAATTTGCTTTTCTTATTGTTAATTCAACAGATGGCTCAATTATTCGCGATCGAAAATCTAAAGTAACAAGATAGTTTTTAACTCTACTTTCTACTTTTAGTGTAATTTCATTGTCGTCCGGTACAACAATTGGTCGAACTGTCAGATTGTGTGGCGAAATTGGAGTAATAATAAAATTCTGTGAATTTGGAATTACAATTGGACCTCCAACACTTAGTGAGTATGCCGTTGAGCCGGTTGGTGTTGAAATAATCAAACCGTCTGCCCAATAGGTATTTAGATATTCATTATTAAAATAGGCATTGATAGTGATCATCGAAGCTGTATCTTTTCTATGTACAGTAAGTTCGTTCAATGCATAATTATATCGACCAAACAAATTATTTTCGGTATGTAGTTCCAGCAAAACTCTTTCTTCAATTGAGTATTGTTTTGATAAAATCATATCAATAGCATTTGATATTTCTTCACTTGAAATATCTGCCAAAAATCCAAGCCTTCCGCTATTTATACCTACCACAGGAATGTTGTTTTTCTTTACATAATGAATAGTTTCTAAGAAAGTACCATCGCCTCCAATGCTAAACATAAAATCTACGTCATTGTCAATTTCATCATTTTCGCTAAATGTGCCTGCAATTTCAGGTTTAAATTTTAATTCGTTCAGCAAAAATTCATATAATGTTTTGAAAACATAAATTTCAATCTTGTTCTTTTTGAGTTTTTCGAAAAAATCAATTATTGATTGATAAAACCCTTTGTTTATAGTTTGTCCGTAAACGGTAATTTTCATTGAAAAGATATTTTGTTTATAGTTTGAAAATCAGGCATTCAGCTTCATATTTGTCATTTATAGAGATTTACAATCAGACCATCAGAATTCTATGAGATATTAATATAATGCATAAATTCATCATATCTGTTCATATAGAAATTGTTCATCTGTTCATCTTCGAAATATGTCGATTTTATCGAATAATTGAATCGTTCGAATGCTTGCATAATCGGCGATAAATTTGTTGTATTAATTTTTAAAGTTAGTTCTACAGTGTTACTACCCGCCTGGGTTTCAATATAAAGTGTCAATATTTTTGCATCGTTTCCTTCCACAATTTGCGAGATTTCATGGAGAGAATAGTTATTTGCATTCATTTCAATAACAATCAAAGCTCCCGGTTCTTGCATAGAGGTAAGTTTTGAAAATCCATTTATTAAAGTCTCAGTCGAAATAATTCCAAAATATTCATTGTCTCTATTAAAAACTGCAATTGCTTGTAAACTCAATTTTACAAATTTTTCGATTACTTCAAAAATATGCTGGTCGTCGTAAACGAATTGTTTTATAAGCGGAAAATTAAAATTCTTAATAGCCTTATTTTCAAGAGAATATTTCGTAATTTCATTTTTAAAAATCAATCCTAAGAAAATGTTATTTTCAATACAAGGGATATATGAAACTTCATTCACTTCCATAATATTCAGAATCTCAACTCCTAATGCATCTGATTTTACAGCAGGAATTTTTTCCGATATTAAGCTTTTTGCCAACATTAAATTAAAATCTATTTATTCGTAATATTTTCGATTGCAATTTACCAATTTTCTTAATTTTGTAAAAAAAATTAAGAAATTTAACAATTATTTATATGACTAAACTTAGCGTAAATATAAACAAAGTTGCTACTATTAGAAATGCTCGTGGCGGAAATATTCCCAATTTAGTGCAAGTAGCAAAAGACTGCGAAACTTTTGGAGCTCAAGGAATTACCGTTCACCCTCGCCCCGATGAAAGGCATATAAAATATAGCGATGTAGGAGACTTGAAGCCCATTGTTAAAACCGAGTTTAATATTGAAGGTTATCCATCGACAGAATTTATAAATTTAGTTCTGAAAACACAACCGGCACAAGTTACTTTAGTTCCTGATCCTCCCGACGCTCTCACCTCAAATGCAGGTTGGAATACTCTAAAAAATAAGCAATTTCTAAAAAAAGTGATTAAAACTTTTCAGGAGGTAAATATCCGTACATCAATTTTTATAGATACCGATTCTGAAAATTTAAAAAATGCTGTAGATACCGGAACAAATAGGATTGAACTTTATACAGAACCATATGCCGAAAATTATTTTTCAAATAAAGAAAAAGCAATATTTCCATTTATAGAAGCAGCAAAATTGGCTAATAGTTTAGGTTTAGGAATAAATGCCGGCCACGATTTAAACTTAGATAATCTTAAATATTTTGCAGAAAATATTCCGAGCTTACTTGAAGTTTCAATAGGTCATGCTCTAATTTCTGATGCTTTGTATTTGGGGCTTGAGAAAACAATTTTTAGTTATCTTGAGTTGTTGAACTAACTGTTGGCTGGTTACAATTAGCTAAAGGCTAAAAGCTAGCCAATAACCAAAAAAAGCCCAAAGTATTTTACTTTGGGCTTTTCTAATATATTAGGTCTCTTTTAAAACTATTCAGCTTTAGTTTCAGTTTCGTTTTCAGTTTCCTCAACATTTTTTGCTTCGGTAGCTTCTTTTTCTGCTTCTTTGGCAGCTTCAATAGCGGCTTCAGCTTCTTTGGCTATATCGGAATTCTTTTTAGCAATAGCTTGAGCACGAGCTTCATTAACTTTGGTTTCCTGAGCCAAACGTTTTTTACTATCTTTTTTAGCCTCATCGGCAATTTCGTCACGTTTTGCTTGAATTTTTGCTTCTTTGTCTTCCAGCCAGTCGTTGAATTTTTCTTCAGCAACTTCTTCGGTAAAGGCACCTTTTTTTACTCCTCGAATTAAATGATTCTTAAATAATACTCCTTTGTAGGATAAAATTGTTTTACATGTTTCTGTAGGTTGAGCACCTTTTTGTAGCCAGTTTACTGCTTCATCGAAATTTATTTCAATGGTTGCAGGATTAGTATTTGGATTATAGTATCCCAACTTTTCTATATACTTGCCATCTCGTGGCGCTCTGCCATCGGCTACCACAATGTGGAAGAACGATCGCTTTTTCCTACCGTGTCTCGATAATCTAATTTTAACAGGCATCTTACGTTTTTATTTAATTATTATTTCAAAAAATTAGCCGGCAAAGATAAATATTTCTTTTTAAATGAAATACAATTTTTTTTACTTTTTTAAAATTTGCAATCCGTGCATCTACGAACACCCACAAACCTTTAATTGTGGAGAAAAATATCTATCTTTGTTAAATATCTGACAAATACAAAACACATGAACCTGATAAAGCATATTTTACCACTATGACCACTCTTGCTTGAGTAGATATTGTATGAGAAGACATTGCAAAATGCTGTATTATAGCTATAATTGGTACATAAATTGCAAATCCGCGCTAGTATGGGACAAAATTTTACATTGATTCCAACAAAATACAACTAATTTGTTGATTGAATTTTTTAGCCCTCTTTTTTGCGATGGGAAAAGTAACATCAAAAGTATTATAATAAAGTTTTATTGCTTTTATTTCACTTTTTGACAGAGATTCAATCTCATTTCGACTAAACTGAAACTTAAAATTAATAGTTGATACCGAACCTGCTTTAAATTCTGAATTGAATAACTCTTCGGTGCTAACAGAAATTAATTGCCCATTTTCCAATTTAACTTCAATTTTACAATTATTTATTCTATTATCAGGCAAAATCCCGGGTAATTTTAATTTGGGAAGAACCAAAAACTCATTATTAGAAAATTCAATGCTTGTCGATAGAAAATATGTCCCTTCCCAATAATCTTTACTCACTGATGTTGCCAGATTTTTACTTAACAAGTATTTCTGCTCTGACATTGGATCAATTTCATTCTTTTCTAATTTGCATTTTTTTTGGGCAAAAGTTAATGAAGTAACTACTAATAAGAATCCTAGTATTGAAATAAACTTTGTCATATTACTCAATTTAAATTAATTAATAAGCTACAAAGTTAGCTTTTTTTATAAAATATTTAGTCACTATCATTCAAAATCAGCAATTCGTAAATTCAAGTCGCAAATGCAACAAAAAAATCACCAGGGAATAACTTTGCTATAATTAGTGGAGATATAGCTTTCCCATTCAGCTTTTTAGGTCAGTCAGGATTTTGTATTTGAATTTACCCCCTGCTAGCACAGATTTGCAATCCGTACATCTAAGAACGCCCACAAACTTTAATTGTTGATATAAATATCTTTGCATGTTTGACAAATACAAAACACATGGTGTTGATAAAACAGATGTTATTGCATTGACGACAGTAGGAAGTGGGGATATTTTACTCATAAAAACTATAAAATTGCTTATGACATTAATAGACGCACGGATTGCAAATCCGCGATAGCGGGTGGCAGCTATCTTTAATTTAAAATGCTAAAATGCATTATCATAGGCTGTTCTTCGAAAACCTTATGAAACAAACTCTTTCGAAAGTTTCATGAAAATAGCCTTTTTTGTCATCTAAAGGTAAATTGAATTTGTAAAAGGCTAAAGTCCGATTTGCATTTTTACATGTTATTGCGTACTGAATATTAACTATTTAGATTAATTTTGTTTTCTTTTTCTTGATAAAAAGAAACAAAAATCAAGGCTACAGATAATTTTAGGACAATACAAATTTCTCAATCCTCCCCGCAAGTAAAGTCGCCCTTTTTCCTTGAATTTACTAATTATCACCCTGAATTTCATCAATCTAAATGTGTTTTTCCCATAATTGTTGGAGGGCTTGTTATTTGCTTAGCTGTGCCCACCGCCAGTATTTTCAAAAAGTATTGTTCCCAAAATTCTCTGATGCCACCATAGCAATAAAGTTGCAGCAAACTATATAATGAAATTTTTACTTTCAGAAAACGAGAATTTCATTGTTTATCGGCAATTTTCAATAGTTGTTCCCACCAAAATAATTTTGATAAAAATTATAGGCGTTGTTACTTTTGTGTCAAGACAAAAGTAAATGATAGGACAATAAACTGAACTTGATATTTCATAATTATAGGATGAAAGTTAATTTCCAGCACCTCAAAAAAAGATTTAGCCAGAATAAAGAATAGATGTTTTACATAAAGGCTCGAAATAATTACTTAATTTTACGTGCGTTTTTTTATTTTGAATTTTTTAGAACTTAAAAATATATGAATTAAATAATTATAAAAAATGAATCGACCAATTTTTACCCTATGTATTTTGTTGTTAAACATATCTGCTGCTTTCTCGCAGAATTTTGAAGAAATATTTGTATCACAAAATTTTGAATACCCTATGCAAGTTGAAACAATTGATTTCGATGGCGATGGATTAGATGATTTTCTGGCTATGGGATATAAAGAATTCTTTTTGTATAAAAATATTGGTAATGCACAATTTGATAAGCATTCTTTGATAGATAGCTTATATAGTTTTTCACGTTTTTCGCTATTCGACTGGGAAAATGATGGCGATCAAGATATATTTTTCACCGGCCAAGGCAACAATGGGATGCCACAAATTGCTTGGTTGGAAAACGACGGAAACCAAAATTTTACATATCATTTCATTAGCGGTGTAATTGATGATCCATATTATGTTGAGGCTTTTGATATTGATAATGATTTAGATATAGATATTCTTGTTAGCTCCTCATCAACCGACAAATTGTATTGGTTGCAAAACGATGGATTATTTAATTTTACACAAAGCCAAATTGGCTCTTATGTTAATCAATTTCAAATAGCCGATATGAATGGAGATAATGACTGGGATATAATTTTTGGTCGTGCATATACAAGTACGACTATTTCCTCGGTAAGATGTTTAGAAAATGATGGAAACAATAATTTTTCAATGATAACTTTAAACAATAATTTCTCTATCATAACTGAAATAATAGTTGATGATATAAATAATGATGGATACTTCGATATTTTAGTTGCAGATAGATCCGACGACAAATTGGTTTGGCTTAAAAATAATTCGTCGTATAGTTTTAGCACAGAAACCAATATTATGACAAATTTTGATGGAGTAAGAGGAATGGCTTTATATGATGTAAACGAAGACGGTAAAAAAGACATTATTGCAGGCTCTCAAAACGATCAAGAGATATATTACTTTCAAGGTCAAGGTTCTACGAGCAGTTATTCATTTAGTTCGGGCTCGCTTATTTACGATGAGTTGAACTATATTTATGACATTGCAATTGGAAATTTCGATAATCAAAATCACAAAGACTTTGTACATATAGATTATTACGATGCTCTTTTATCAGTTTGGACAAACGATGGAAACCAATCTTTTACACAAGATGTTCTTTCTGTTAAGTTCGATTCGCCCCGTGCTTTCGAGATGAAAGATTTAGACGGCGATGGCGATCAGGATGTTGCTGCTGCTTCAAATGTTGGCGACCGGATTGTTTGGTTCGAAAACAAAGGAGATGATATTTTTAAAGAACATGAACTAATTAGCAATTATGAAGAGCCTTATGTAGTTCGCATTAATGATTTAGATGATGATGGCGACATGGATATTATTTCAGCCTCCAGCGATGATGACCGTGTTACCTGGTGGCAAAACGATGGATGGGGAAATTTCACAATGGCACACCTTAGCACTTCTGTGAATGACCCAAGAGATATCTGGATTGAAGATTATGATGGCGATGGCGACAAAGATGTTGCTGTGATTTGTTTTTGGTTATATACTCAGAGTGGAAATACTGGTGCACAATGGTTAGAGAATGATGGAAGCGAAAATTTTACATTACACGAGATTGAAGAAGATGTGCGTGCCGGACGCAGTATGCGGGGTGCAGATATGAATGGTGACAGTTTGGTAGATATTGTGATATCCTCGTATTATTACACTTCGAGTACGCTAAAGATTGCTAGCAATACCGGCAATGGTTTTGGGATAGAACATATTGATAATGTACTGTGTGAGGATTTTGAAGTTTGTGATTTTGATGGTGATCAAGACATTGATATTCTTGCTGTAGATGACTATTTAGACAGCTTATATTTTTATGAAAATCTTGGAAATTGGCAGTTTACAAAGCACACTTTAGCCTATGAGTATCGCTTATTTGGGATAGATACTGTCGATTTTGATAATGATAACGATATTGACATTGTATATTGTACCGGCTATAGCGGTTTTACAAACAGTTCAATCTATGAGTATGGAATATTCAGGAATGATGGTGCCGGTAGTCTTTCAAAGGAAGTGTGGAATCAAAACCTATCAATGATAACACCAATAGAAGTGGTTGATTATGAAAACGATGGAGATTTTGATGTTATGCTTGGTTTCGCTTATGCCGATAAAATCGTGTTGAGCAAAAATCTTGAAGTGAATTGCCCATTTACTATTAGCATTAGCGGAATCACTGATTTTTGCGAAGGGGGAACCGTTCAAATCGAAGCATTCAGTTCTGATACTACAATTCATTATCAATGGTATAAAGATAATCAGGTACTTTTGAATGATACATTAAACACACTATTTGTTGACAGTAGCGGGATATATTCGGTTGAGGCATCTGATTCTACTTGTTCTATTTTTTCAAATTCTTTAAATGTTGTTGAACACCAATCTTATTCTACAGAGGAATATATTTCACTTTGTCAAGGCGAAAGCATTCAAATAGATACAATTACGATTTCTTCTGCCGGCGATTATTTGATTAATTCAAGTTCTCAATTTGGCTGTGATAGCACAGTTTTGCTCCATGTTTCAATTTCGCCCATATTTCAAACCCAAATAGATGCTGAAATTTGCGATGGCGAAACTTTCGATTTTAATGGGAATTTACTCAGTATGGCTGGGAATTATTACGACACTTTGCAAAGCATTTTTGCTTGCGATAGCATCGTTCAATTAGATTTGACAGTTAATCCAATTGAAAATACAAACATTTCTGCTGAAATTTGCGATGGTCAAACTTTCAATTTTATTGGAACTTTGCTCACACAGGCAGGAAATTATTCCGACACTTTGCAATCTATTTTTGCTTGCGATAGCATCGTTCAATTAGATTTGACAGTTAATCCTATAGAAAACACAAACATTTTTGCTGAAATTTGTGATGGCGAAACTTTCGATTTTAATGGAAATTTACTCAGTCTGGCCGGAAATTATTCAGATACGCTCCAAAGCATTTTTGCTTGCGATAGTATCATTCAATTAGATTTGACAGTTAATCCAATTGAAAATACAAACATTTCTGCTGAAATTTGTGATGGTCAAACTTTCAATTTTAATGGGAATTTACTCAGTGTGGCTGGGAATTATTACGACACTTTGCAAAGTATTTTTGCTTGCGATAGTATCTTTCAATTAGACTTGACAGTTAATCCAATAGAAAACACAAACATTTCTGCTGAAATTTGCGATGGTCAAACTTTCGATTTTAATGGAAATTTACTCAGTATGGCTGGGAATTATTACGACACTTTGCAAAGTATTTTTGCTTGCGATAGCATCGTTCAATTAGATTTGACAGTTAATCCTATAGAAAACACAAATATTTCTGCTCAAATTTGTGATGGAGAAACCTTCGATTTCAATGGAAATTTACTCACACAAGCTGGGAATTATAACGACACTATGCAAAGCATTTATGCTTGCGATAGCATCATTAATCTTGAACTAACTGTTAATCTGATTGATAGCATTTTTGATTTTGCCAGTATTTGCGAAGGTGAAGAGATTGAATTTAATGGCCAGTTTCTAAGTCAATCCGGAATTTACTACCAAGCTGAAATTAACATTAATGGATGTGATAGCATTATTGTTTTAGATTTGAGTGTCTTGCCTTTACCACAAATAAATTTAGGGAATGATACTACGATTAATACAAATGAAACTTTACTGATAGATGCAGGTTTAGGATTTTCTCAATATCTATGGCAAGATGGCTCTAGCGCTCAAACTTTTCTTGTCGATGGTGCAATTTTAGGTGAAGGAACTTTCGACTTTTCTGTAGAAGTCGAAGATATTAATCTTTGTATAAATAGCGATACAATTGTAGTAAGCATCACAATCTCTAGTGGAATTGTTGATTTTACAGCTACAAAAGTAAAAATATACCCAAATCCAGTGAATAATCGATTATGCATTGAGAATTTAAGCCATGAAACAATTCTGGATATTTATCTTTATGATATTTCTGGCAAACTCATTTTAAATAAGAAACTTTCTGGCAAATTAAACACAATTGATATGAGTAATTTTTCACCCGGAGACTATTATCTGAAACTTATTCATAAAAACGAAAGCAAAGTTGTTCCTATCATTAAAGGGCGAAATAATTAGTCCCAATGATATAAATAAATTCTTTACGATGAAAAAATTACAAATAGTAAATCTAATTATTTTAGTTATTATTAAAATAAGCTATAGCCAGTCTATTGTTGAATGGAGAGGCGAAAACAGAACAGGCATTTACAAGGAAACAAATTTGCTGAAAGAATGGCCGGAAAACGGACCGGAACTTTTATGGTATAACGATAGCATATACAAAGGCTATTCTTCTGCATCAGTTTCCGAAAAAATAAGCTATATTACAGGGATTTCCGACTCAATGGATGTTTTATTTGCACTTGACCACCTTGGCAAACAACTTTGGGAAACACATTATGGCAGAGCATGGGACGGCACATTCACACACAGCCGTGCAACTCCTACAATTGAGGGAAGCAGAATTTATATTTCGAGCGGAAAAGGCGATATTGCTTGTTTGGACAAAAACACCGGCAAAATAATCTGGGTTAAAAAAGCAAGCGAGCATTTCGCAGGTACATTTGGCGATTGGGGAATTTCAGAATCACTTCTATTAGTTGACAATAAAGTTATTTTTTCTCCAGGAGGTTCGAAAACCACAGTAATTGCACTCAACAAACTGACCGGAAACACTTTATGGAAATCTGAAAGTTTAAATGATACTCCGGCTTATGTTTCTCCTTTATTGGTAAATTACCAAAATAAAAAACTCATAATTACTGTCCTGTCGAAATATCTGATAGTGGTTGATTCAGAAAATGGGGAAATTTTAAGCAAATACGATTATGCCGGAATTAGCAATAAAGTAGCCTTAGAACTTTGGGAAGGTGCACCCTTTACAAATACTAACACCCCAGTTTTTAGAGATGGTTATATCTATGTTACAAGTGGTTACGATCATGTTGGTGTTAAATTCAAATTATCGAACGATTTGAAAACTATAAGTCAGGAATGGATAGACACTACTCTCGATGTTCATCATGGCGGAGTAGTTTTGCTTGGAAATTATTTATACGGTTCCAATTGGATATCGAACATTAATGGAAACTGGTGCTGCATAGATTGGGAAACAGGAAAAACAAGCTACGAAAAAGAATGGTTCACTAAAGGTTCAATAATCTACGCCGATGAGCGATTTTATTGCTACGACGAAAAACGAGGAAATATAGCATTAGTCGAGGCCAATCCAAAAGAATTTAAGATTAAAGGAACTTTTAAAGTACCTTATGGCAGAGGTCCTCATTGGTCTCATTTGACAATCGATGATGGGATTTTATATGTTCGGCACGAAAATGCTATTATGGCTTATGACATTCGGGGGAAGTGATATTTTGTAACAGAAATAAAATTGTTTTGAGTCGATGTTTTAAAATGCTTATTTTCAATAAAATAAAGTGTTCCTATAATAACAATTTCTCAAATTGGAGCGGAACATAAGCTTAGTTATTATAAAAACTAAGAATAAATTTGTTATTTTTGAAGAAAAAAGGACTGAAGAATGAAAAATATTTTTGATACTAAAACAGTAAGTTTTCAAGAATTAATAGGAAATGGGAAAAAATATAAAATTCCTGAATTTCAAAGAGATTTTTCTTGGAAAGAAGAAAATTGGGAAGATCTTTGGCAAGATTTAAAAGATATATATGAAGACAAAGAGACACAGCATTATATGGGTGCAATTGTTCTACAAAATACGAAAGAAAAGAAAACTTTTGTTGTTGTTGACGGACAACAACGAATAACAACTCTTTCTTTGTATATTCTTGCTATTGTAAAGAATCTTAAGAATTTGGTTTTAAAAGATACTGATGTTGAAAATAATAAAGAAAGAATAAAAAAGATTTTAGATATTTACATTGGTGAAAAATCAATATCCGATCTATATTATAAAAGCAAACTTACCTTAAATGAAAATAACGATAGTTTTTATCAGTCAAGGATACTTGAATTTAAAGAACCCGTTAATTATGCAAAACTTCGAGATAGTGAAAAACTTATTTATGATGCTTACATTTATTTTCACAAACGATTAAACAAATATTTTTCGGATGTAAACGGTGAAAAATTAGGAAAGTTTCTTGAAAAAACTTTGGATGGATTAACATTTATTCAAATTACTGTAGATGATGATATAAGTGCCTACACTGTATTTGAAACATTGAATGCAAGAGGAGTTGAACTTACTACCACAGATTTGTTAAAAAACTACTTGTTTGCGATTGTTGCTCCATTGGGTAAAACCGGAAGTGAATTTAAAATTTTAAAAGAAAATTGGCAACAAATTGTAGATATTGTTGGTTTGAAAAAATTTCCTGTTTTTTTAAGATTTTATCTCAACTCGAAACAAGAAATTGTGAGAAAAGAAAGACTTTTTAAAGAAATAAAAAAAGAGGTGAAAACCCCGAAACAAGCTATAGAATTGATTGATGTACTAAAAGAAACGGCTTATCTTTATGCAGCAATATTAAATCCAACTGACGATTTTTGGTCAGAACATCCCAATCAAAAAAATATCAGACAATCTTTAACAGAATTAAAATTATTTGGTGTCAGTCAACCTATTCCTTTATTATTTGCCATAAATAAACATAACAATCTCTGGTTGCCTCAAATTCTAAAATTATTAGTTAGTATTTCGTTTAGATATAATGTTATTGGTAAGTTGAATCCTAATTCTATGGAAAAAGTATATAACAAAATATCAATGGAAATTAGTAATGGAGAAATTATTAATATAACACAAATAAAAGAATATTTGAATACGATATATATAAATGACGATACATTTTTTAATACTTTCAAAGCAAAAACAATTTCAACTAACGGAAGAAATAAGAGTTTAGTTAAATACATTTTAACAAAAATAGAGAATCAAATTGCAAATAAAGAATACAGCGATAATGATTCTAATTACACAATTGAACATATCTTACCTGAAAACTATGATGAAGAATGGAATGAAAAGTTCTCTAATGAAGCAGATAAATATGTATATCGTTTAGGAAATTATTCTCTTTTGGAAGAAAAGAAAAATAGATTGATTGGAAATAAGGGATTTAATGAAAAAATAGATGCATATAATAATAGTCAATATAAACTTTCAAATAATGAATTAAATTATGAAGATTGGAATATATCAAATCTAAATAATTATCAAAGCAAATTAGCGAAATTTGCGAAATCAATATGGAAAATATGATAATCAACTACAAAAACACACATTCAAAATGCCAACAAAACTTAACACAGAACAAGATTACAAAGATTTCCTTTCATCAAACAAATGTGCAGGAGTTTACTATAGTTCAGGCAAATGTGGTGTTTGCAAAACAATTAAACCACAGGTGATAATGGTTTTCGAAAAAAACAAGACTAAACTTGCCGAAATTGTTGTAGATGAACACCGCGCACTTGCAGCTCAACAATTAATTATGACCTCGCCTACTGTCATTTTTTATGAAAATGGAAAAGAAATGTTCAGAGAAAGCGGATTTATCAATTTGCAAAAAGTCAATAGATACTTGAACATGATAATTGGTTCAAACTAAAATACTAAATTAAATTCAAATATTTGAAAGCCAATTTATAACACTAATTTGAAGAAATTCACATCTGCACTACAACTTACAATTTGATGAAAAAAAGAAGTAATTTTTTGCATAGCTTTCTCCAATCAAAATTAAAAAAATCAAAACTTTTTTATATTTTCGCGACTTAATTAAAATTTTATAAAAACTAAATATTATAGAATAAGAATTGTAATGATTAAGCTAAAAAAAGCCTAATCTGAATAAAATAACTTAGATATTAATTATGAAAAGAAAGAATGTTTATTTTTTTGGCGATACAAAAGCCGAAGGAAACGCCACAATGAAAAATTTGCTCGGAGGTAAAGGAGCAAATCTTGCAGAAATGAATTTAATTGGAGTTCCAGTACCTCCGGGATTCACTATTACTACAGAAGTATGTACCGATTATAATAAAATTGGACAAGAAGAAACGATTGAGTTATTAAAAAACGAAGTTGAAGAGGCTATTTATTCCATTGAAAAAATAATGGGAACAAAATTCGGCAGTAACAAAAATCCATGTCTCCTTTCAGTACGTTCCGGAGCCAGAGTTTCTATGCCCGGCATGATGGATACTGTTCTGAATCTTGGCATGAATGATAATGCTTGTGAAGGACTAATTGCAAGAACAGGAAATGCAAGATTTGCATGGGATTCATACAGAAGATTTGTTCAGATGTATGGTGGTGTTGTTCTTGGTGTTGAGGCGCAGAATAAAGAAGATCACGATCCTTTTGAAGAAATTATAAGCAATGCCAAAGCAAAAAAAGGTGTTGAGAATGATAATGAGCTTGAGGTTGAAGATTTGAAACAAATGGTTATTGATTTTAAGGCTGCCTGCAAAGCTCAAACAGGCAACAACTTCCCTGATGATCCTTGGGAGCAACTTTGGGGTGGTGTTTGCGCTGTATTTGACAGTTGGAATACCAGTCGTGCTATCTATTATCGTAACATGAATCAAATACCTGGCGATTGGGGAACTGCTGTTAATGTTCAGGCAATGGTTTATGGAAATATGGGTTCTAACTCAGGTACTGGTGTTGCCTTTACAAGAGATGCAGCTACAGGCGAGAATGTATTTAACGGTGAATATTTAATTGATGCTCAAGGTGAAGATGTTGTTGCAGGTGTTAGAACTCCACAACAGATTACCAAAGCCGGATCGCTTCAGTGGGCTGAGCTTGCTGGTGTTTCTGAAGAAGAAAGAGCATCAAATTTCCCATCATTAGAAGAATACATGCCAAAAGCATATAATGAACTTAATGAAACACAAAATAATCTTGAGTCCTATTTCAAGGATATGCAAGACCTTGAGTTCACAATTCAGGATGGAAAACTTTGGATGCTACAGACTCGTAACGGTAAACGTACTGCCGCTGCAATGGTGAAAATTGCAATGGAAATGCTTAATGAAGGTATGATTGATGAAAAAACTGCCATACTACGTCAGGAGCCTAACAAATTAGATGAGCTATTACACCCTGTGTTTGATAAAGAAGCAATCAAATCTGCAAATGTTGTAGCAAAAGGCTTACCAGCATCTCCAGGTGCTGCTACAGGTCAAGTTGTTTTCCATGCTGATGAAGCAGGCAAATATCCTGTTTCTATCCTTGTTCGTGTCGAAACCTCTCCTGAAGACCTTGAAGGTATGGATATTGCAAAAGGCATTTTAACCGCACGTGGTGGTATGACTTCTCACGCTGCTGTTGTTGCAAGAGGTATGGGTAAATGTTGTGTTTCCGGAGCTGGAGATTGTAAGATCGATGGTAAAGCAAGAGTATTTACAGCAAATGGAAAAACTTTCAAAGAAGGTGATTGGATTTCTCTTAACGGTTCAACCGGAGAAGTGTATGAAGGTAAAATTGCTACAATTGATCCTGAATTAAGCGGCGACTTTGGAAATATCATGGAACTGGCAGATAAATATAGAAGATTAGGAGTAAGAACAAATGCCGAAACAGAAAGAGAATGTCTGGTAGCAAGGAAGTTTGGTGCTCAGGGAATTGGTCTATGCAGAACAGAGCATATGTTTTTCGAAGGAGAAAGATTAATCAGAATGCGTGAAATGATTCTTGCAGATGATGAGGCTGGAAGAAGAGAAGCTTTAGACAAATTATTGACTATTCAGAGACAAGATTTTACTGAAGTATTCAATGCAATGGCAGGACTACCGGTAACAGTCCGTTTACTTGATCCACCTCTACATGAGTTTGTTCCACACGAGGAAGAAAATCAGACGGAAATGGCAAAAGAGATGGGAATTACTGTTAAAGTAATCAAACAAAAAGTTGAAGATCTTCATGAATTCAACCCAATGTTAGGACACCGTGGTTGTCGTTTAGGGAATACCTACCCGGAGATTACTGAAATGCAGGCGAGAGCAATTATTGAAGCTGCATTAGATCTTAAAGCGAAAGGTGTAACAGCTGTTCCTGAAATTATGATTCCACTTATCGGAACTTTAGAGGAATTCAAAATGCAGGAAGAAATTGTTCGTTCTGTAATAAACAAAGTATTTGCTGAAAGAAACAACAAGATTGATTACTTGGTTGGAACTATGATTGAAATTCCGCGTGCTGCTTTAACAGCTGACAAAATTGGTGAAGTTGCAGAATTCTTCTCATTCGGCACCAATGACCTTACTCAAATGGGATTTGGTTATTCAAGAGATGATGCCGGAAAATTCTTACCTATCTATATTGAAAAAGGAATTCTTAAGCATGATCCTTTCCAGGTATTAGACCAGGAAGGTATCGGACAATTAGTTGAAATGGGTACAACAAGAGGTAGAAGTTCAAATCCAAAACTTAAAGTGGGTATCTGTGGCGAACACGGTGGTGAGCCTTCATCAGTTGAGTTTTGTCATAAAGTAGGAATGGACTATGTAAGTTGTTCTCCGTTCCGAGTACCTATTGCACGTTTAGCTGCTGCACAAGCTGCTATTAAAGAAAAAATGTAAAAACCTGTTTTGGGATTTGGAAATAATCTTAAAGCTTATTTGATAAAAAAAGACCTGATATGTGTAAAAACTTGTCAGGTCTTTTTCATGATTCAAACCTGTCAGGTTTAACAAAACATCCTTATCTTTAATGCGAATCGCAAAATAAAAATGATTTGGCATTAAACAATAAGCAAAGGTATCAGCAATAGGTATTAATCATATGGTTTTATAAATGGAATAAATCAGTTTTTGGTTTCATATAAAAAATCAATCAGTTTTTTATGTTTTATTCCTTTATAACTAGTTTCAATAGGAAAATCATCCATACTTATAACAAACTTTGGGTAATGGTCTTTAATTTCATCAAGATTTCCAAATTCCCTCTTTATTACTTTTTCATCAGAAAGCTTGTAGGCTACCTGAAAATAAACACGTTCATTATCTTTTTGTGCAATAAAATCAATTTCTTTGTTTCCCATTTTTCCGATAAATACTTCATAGCCATTTAAATTAAGATGATTATAAACAGCATTCTCAATTATTTTGTTAATATCCTGTGCCTTGTATCCAATTATTGAATTACGTATGCCAATATCCTCGAAGTAGAATTTCTCTCCGGCTTCAAATATTTTTAAACCTTGCACCTCCATACGACACGTGCGATTTATCAAATTTGCCTCAACTAAATGATTCAAGTAGTTTACAATCACACTTACAGATTTAGTGCTTTTTTGAGATTTAAGATATTTGTGTATATTATTGACTGACAGCAAACTACCTGTATTATCTGCTGCATATTTCAATAGATTATTCAGAAAAACAACATCTCGTATATTGTGCCTGCCTATTACATCTCTATACAAGATTGTAGAATTTAGGTTCGTAAGATACTCGTTTATGGTATGTACATCTTGGGGCAGATGTATCAAATATGGCAGACCGCCAAATTGCAAAAAACGTGAAAGACTTTCCATATTTTTTGCAAGACCATGAAAATTTAAGAACTCCGGATAGGACAAAGCGTGTACTTTTGTTTCTATATGCCTACCACTTAAATATGTAGATATATTACTTGAAAATATTTGTGCATTACTTCCTGTGCAATAAATATCAAAATTTCCTTCAGAAAGTAAACTCCTTAGGGCTTTCTCAAATTGAGCAATTTCCTGAACTTCATCAATAAATAGACAATTCAGACCATCAGAACGGTTTTGAGAAACGAATTTCATCAGGTCATTATAATCTGCAATATGGTCGAATTCATATTTTTCTTTGTCGATATAAATTACATTTGCATCAGAATTTTTTTGTGTAAGTTCATCCCTTATCTGCATCAGAATTTTACTTTTCCCCACTCTGCGTTGTCCTGTAAGTAATTGTAAATATATTATTGCTACAACTACTTATAATGGTTTGATAGTATAATTCCAATCTTCTCCATGAAATTCATGTTTATATATGTTAATTTTTTCGAAATCTGATTTAGATATTTTAAT
>Ga0209042_1001518_pt1 | contig 17839 bp, 13 predicted proteins | sample SaaInlV_200m_DNA_6_FD_184649 | JGI IMG/M metagenome (GOLD analysis project Ga0209042, IMG submission 184649) | Marine microbial communities from expanding oxygen minimum zones in the Saanich Inlet - SI037_S2LV_200m_DNA (SPAdes) (version 2) | ecosystem: Environmental > Aquatic > Marine >...
AGTCTGCATCCCTGTAATTGCTCCGCCAGTTATACCATTTCCAGTTGAAGGATTACGTAAGAATGTAAATCTAGCAACGCCGTTTTCATTCATATCTCCAGCAATATAAAAAGGATTCATAGTAAACATTATACCTTCAGGAAGCATACTCTCTGCACCTATGGGTGCAGGAATTCCCCTAACAGAATTTTTCATTTGTTTAGATAATTTAACATCCTTAATTACATAAATCACAACTCTTTCAGAAGTTTCTTGCATAGCAACATAATGAGTAACATCAGCATTAGCTTCACCAGTAAGTCCAATAAAAGTATCTAAAACTTCATTGCCAGTCTTATGGTTAAACATATTAACTGCATCAACAACAATTAATTCATTGCCAATAGAAATATCTTTATGATCATTATAAGTTTCCCAATTAGTTACTCTCGGTACCTTCATTAATTGATTGTACTTAATTATGTCTTCTCTTGTACAAGAACCATCTTTTCTCTTATAGTTAGAGCTCTTAATTTCTACTTTAGATGGAATTGACCCATCCATAACTTTCTCCATTGTATATGCTCCAAATGGTTGTGCACACTTTTGATTTCCTTGCAGAAAAGCTTGGCCAGTTCCAGCAGAATCATCGTAGACTGCAGAAGCCGCAAAAGCTAACAGTAAAACAACTGCAATTGTTATATTTCTATCTCTCATTTATTAACACCTCTGTTTTTTTTTTAATATTGATAGCATTATTTTATGAAAACTATAACAGTTTTAGTTTAAGTATGTTTGGATTAAGAATTAACTACAACAAGCAACATAAGTATTAGAACCTAAAGAATTACAATCAATTGTAAAAGGGTAATATCTATCCTCGTTAGAATGTTTATACCATCTAACTCCTTGATAAGTTGAAACTTTAGAAGTCCATCCTCCACAATCATTAGATATTTGAGCGTTATAAGATTTTGCACCCACACCAGAATTAACTAAAACAGATTCTTGATTAGATATTTTATCCCCCACACCGCCAGCTATTTGATCAAACCGGGTAAGTTCAATTCCACTACAAACATGTTGATTAGAAGAACATTTATTTTTCATCCCACCATAACCTCCAAAATCCGGATGAACTACTTTAACACTAGATTTACTAATAGAAGACGGAACATAGTATGGTGGAAGTTCACAAATCGCTCCGCCATTTGAATCTAATCCTTTCAAATAACCATCGACACAATCAACCGCACTTCCCGACTTTACCATTTTTCCTTGAAGAATTGTATTTAGATTATTTCCATTAGCATCTTCAATCTGAACCAAAGTATGAGATTGATATGCTTTAACAAAAAATATTGAAGAAATTATCATTAACATAAACGAAACCAACAACAATATTTTTTTCATTTTAATCATTTTTAATATTTACAACACAAAACATCCCAATCATTATTACATTCTTCATAATTAATTCGATTTTCATTCCATAAATTTCCCCCATAATTTGAAGATGAAGAAGTCCAACCACTACAATCATTTTGTTGGGTGTTAGAGTTATATTTACGAGAAACCCCCCCATTATACCACCCAAAGCGATCTGCCCCACCATTCTGTTCCCATGCAGTCAATTCTTCCGCACTACAAACATGTTCACCTGCACCACAATAATCCGCCATCCCATCATAACCACCCATATTTCCAGTACTTGCACCATCTCTAGCAATAATAGTGGTTGGAGCGCCCCATACAGCAGTCACACCACCACAAGTAACTGTTCCATCAATATTAACTTCAGTTATTGCTTCTCCATCAGCACAAGTATCCAAACTTTCTTGCAAATCATCCAAAGTAACCTGTAAATTAGCATCAGCACCATAACCTTCAACTTCAGTAGTTAAATGTCCAGGATTTGGAGCAGCAGAATAAACCACAACACTAATTAAAAAAAGAAATATTGCAATAAAAACAACTCTCCCACTATTCTTTTCCAATAAAAATTTTTTTCCTTTTTTCAATATTTTTTTCATTTTAATCATTTTTAATATTTACAACATAAAACATTTTTTGAAACACTACATTTAGACAAACCGGGACGATAATCATCCCAATAATTTGCATAATGGATTTCAAGGGAACTAGTCCATCCTCCACAATCATGATAAAAATCATATCCTTGACCATAAACATATTTTTCTGTTGTGGCTGTTCCTGTATTGTACCATCCAACTTTACCAATATCTCCATTAACTTGAGAATATGCAGTCAGTTCTTCCGCATCACATACGTGTTCATTAGCACCAGTACATTTAGTTGCCATCCCATCATAACCTGTAAAGTCACCATTACCCCCACTACGAGAAATAATAGAAGTCGGAACAACCCAAACAGGTTTCAAATCATCACAAATAACTGTTCCATCTGGATTAATTCCTGTCATCAATTGTGTCCCAGTACAGCTACCAATAGCTGATTGAAATTTAGGAATACTTACACTCAAATCAGCATCATTAGAAAAATATCCTTGAATTTCATCCAACGCATGTCCTGGATTGGGAATTGAATAAACCACAACACTAAAACTAATTAAAAATAACACATACAATCCAAATTTTCTAAAATTTAATTTAATTTTCATTTTATTTTTTATCCATTGTCTGGATCAAATTCAAATTCTTCACTCGAAATAAACTCAAACTCCCCACTAATTCCACTCATATCTAAAGCACCCATAAACTCACCTTCAAGATAAATATCACCATAAATTCTTGTTTCTTCATCACCACACTCAAGATATCCAAACTCTGCCAATTCAGCACCAGGATAATTAACAGAAACATATCCTAATGCTTTAACTTTCATTTCTTCTAAACTAAAATTATCGGAACAATAGTCCCACTCATTCCATTCTTTCTCACCACAGCCAGTTAACACTAACATAATAATCAATAATAAAACAACACCCATCTTTTTCATTACATTAAAAAACAAACCAACATATTTAAAGATTACGATAACCCAAAACTAATTAAAAACAAACTAATTAAAAATCTAAAATGAAAATTTGCGGAATTGATGAAGCAGGAAGGGGGCCAGTGATAGGCCCATTAGTAATAGCGGGCGTTTCAATAGAGGAAAGCAACTTAGAAACACTAAAGAAATTAGAACCAAAAGACTCCAAAATGCTATCAAAGAAACGAAGAGAAGAACTATTCGATCAAATTCAAGCAATCACAGATTATTATATAGTAATAGTTGAACCAGAACAAGTAGATGCCGCATTAATAGCTCCAGAATTAAACTTAAACAAATTAGAAGGAATAAAAATGGCAGAAGCAATAAACAATCTAAATCCAGACAAAGCAATTGTTGATGCGCCAAGCACAAACATAAAAGAATTTACAGAGTTTATGAGATCACACTTAGAAAACAAAAACACAGAATTACTATTAGAACATAAAGCAGATGAAAATTACGCAGTAGTTTCAGCAGCATCAATATTAGCAAAGGTTACAAGAGACAGAGAAATAGAAAAATTAAACAAAATATACGGAGAACTAGGCTCAGGTTATCCAAGCGATCCAAAAACAAGAGCATTTTTAGCTGAAAACTGGGACATTCACCCACAAATATTTAGAAAAACATGGGCAACATACAAAAAAGTAGCAGACCAAAAAAAACAAAAAAATCTATCAGACTACTAAAACTTGTGAGTAGCTAACACATCTTCAATCAAACATTCTAAACCATAAGCCTCTTTTTCAAGCATTGCCAGATTAGTTGATGCAGCTGTTTTAAAACCAGCTCTAACAACTCTGGCACCTTGCACACCTAAAACTTTTACAGGAGTATTCTTATTCTTATCTTTACCAGTGGGCTTACCTAAAAAAGCAGCAGGGGCTAACTCATCATACAGATCATCACCGTATTGATATGCTATTCCTAAATTCATTCCAAATCTTCTTAAATTATTTAAATCTGATTCTGAAGCTCCACCTAAAATTCCACCAATAGCTGCAGCAGCAGAAAACAAAGATCCGGTCTTCATTCCATAAAATCTATCAATTTCACAAATACTATTAATTTCAACATCCTTAAGATCAATTTCTTGTCCACCAATTAAGTTCAATGCAGTTTGTTTAGTTTCTTGAACAATTGCACGATATTTTGAATCATCTACATTTCCCTCATTTCCAATCAAGTCTGCTAAAGAAGTTAAGTAATGTGAAGTTAATTCTGCGATATCTTCCCCATAAACTAAATGGCAAGTTTTTTTCTTTCTTCTAATATCTGCATCATCCATTGAAGGCATATCATCCAATATTAAAGAAGCAGTATGAACAAATTCCAAACCTACTGCATAAGGCAAACTATCTTCTAAAGAAACTCCATAAGCTTCAGCACTTTTTATCAACGTCGTAGGTCTCCAAAAATGGCCATTATTTAACACACTATATCTCGCAGCTTCATTCACAACACCTTCATCTCTATCTAAAGCATTTTCAAGATAATCATAGATTTTTTCACTTAATTCCATTTTAACACATAATCTCTCCAAAATATATATTTAAAAAGTAGTATGGTGCAAAGAAACCATAACTCACGCCGTCTATCATCAAAACAGCAAACCTTTATAAAAAGAAAAACCACACACTAAATAAAAGAGTGACTACGAATGGCAATAATTAAATCTATGCATCTTAAAGGATTCAAAAGTTTCGCTAAACCCTTAGACTTGGAATTCGGAACTGGTTTCAATTGTATCATTGGCCCAAATGGATCGGGAAAATGTCTGAAGGGAGATTCATTAATTCAACTAGCAGATGGGCAATTGGTTGAAATAGAAAAGTTAGTTGAATCAAAATACAAAACTAATGCAATTAAAAAAATAGATGATGGATATATTATCGGAGGAGATAATACTAAAGTTTTATGTTTTGATACTGAAACACTAAAAACAAAAGAAGTTAATGTGGGGGCATTTGTAAAAAGAACTGCACCTAAAAATTTAATACAGGTTAAAACTAGATCGGGAAAAGAAATAGTAGCAACAGAATATCACCCATTATTCACCTTAACAGATAAAGGAATAAAGGCATTACGGGCAGATGAATTAAAAGAAGGAATAAAGATAGCAATACCTAGAAATATTCCAATTAAGCCAAAATCAACAACATTCTACGAACTATTAAATTTAATCAAACCAGAAGATCAAATTTATGTTCCGTTCTCAGATAATTATTTTAAATTAATTGCTAATTACAAAAAACAAAATAAATTAACTTGGAAAGCTTTTGCAAAAAAGGCAAAAATCAAACAGAATATTCTAAAAGGATTAAAAGATAAACAATCCATAAATTTTTCATATTTAGTAAAAATATTAAGAACTATAAAATTAACAAAGGAAGAGATAACAGATTTAATAACAAAGATTCAATCAAAAAATCAAAATAAATCAATCCCAATGGTTTGGAAAAATTCTCCTGAATTAATGAGATTTCTAGGTTATTTATTAGCAGAAGGAAGATTAACAAAATCAAACCAAATATGGTTTACTAATGGAACTCAGGAAATAGTAGAAGATTATCTAAATTTAACAAAAAAATTATTTAATTTCGCTCCAGAAATTAAAGAATACAAGCCTAACTGCTACGATATTATCCTTTACAGCAAACCATTAATAAAAATACTAGAAAAATTTGGGATGCAACAGAACAAAACAACAGAACATAAAGATATTTCAAATTTAATATTAAAAAATAGTTCAAACCCAGAATTATCTCAATTACTAAATGGATTGTTTTGTGGGGACGGTTATGTTTCAAAATCACATGTAGACATTGTTACAAAAAGTCCAAAGTTAGCAGTTAAAATTCAATCAATATTAACAAGATTAAATATCAAATATACTTCAAATGAAATATACAAAATATGTACAACTACCCAATTTAGAGGAAAATATCACTCAATCAACATTTATGGTTCAAATAACCTAAAAACATTCCAAGATAATATTTATCTTATCCACAATAATAAAAGAAAAAGATTAGAAGAACTGACAAACAAAAAGTCCAATCCAAATCTAGACTTAATAGAGGCAAATAATTTAATAAAAAATGTATGTAAGGACTTAAAAATCAAAATAAAACCATTAAGGAAAGAATTTCCCACATTAGATTCTTACTGTTACAATCAATGCACTCCCTCTAGAGAGGGCATAAACAACTTAATAACAAATTTATTCACAAAACAATCACAAAAGAGCCAACAATTAACACAATTACAAACATTAGCAACTTCTTCAATCTATTGGGATGAAATAGTAGAAATTACTACACTGGCAGACCATAATGAAAAATGGGTTTATGATTTAAGCATACCAAAACATCACAATTTCATAGCAAACAATGTATTTGTCCATAATAGCAACATCATGGATGCACTCTGTTTTGTTCTGGGAAAACTTTCAGCAAAATCTATGCGTGCAGAAAAATCTTCAAATCTTATTTTCAACGGTGGGAAAAAAGGTTCCGCATTAAAAGAAGCAGAAGTTTCAATTATTTTTACAAACAACGATGATGAATTTCCAGTTGAAGGGGATGAATTAAAATTAACAAGAGTAATTAAATCAAAAGGAAATTCTGTTTACAAAATTAATGACCAGGTCATGACAAGACAACAAATTCTAGAATTATTAGCAAAAGGAAAAGTAGATCCAGACGGACACAATATCGTTCTTCAAGGTGATATTGTAAGATTCATGGAAATGAGGGCAAATGACAGAAAGGATTTAATCCAGGACATTGCAGGAATTTCAGTTTTCGAAGATAAAAAAAACAAAGCAATGAACTCTTTAAACAGAGTTGAAATACAATTAAATGATGCTACACTAATTCTAAAAGAAAGAGAGTCTTATCTAAAGGAACTAAAGAAAGACAAAGATCAAGCAGAAAAATACAAGAATTTAGAAAAAAATATTAAATCAAATAAAGCAACATATCTTAATCTTCAAATTAAAGGCAAAGAAACCAAACTAGAGGAAGTACTATCAAAAATAAAAAAACAGGAATCCCAAATAGCAAAATTAGATGAAAAAGAAAAAGAAATTCGAGAAAAGATAGCACTAAAGAAAACAGACCTATCAAGCATTAACACAGAAATTGAAAACAAAGGAGAAAAGGAAGCAATAGCGCTTCAGGAAGAAGTTGAAAAATTAAAAACTAATATTGCTACAAATGAAGAAAGATTCTCCACATGTAAAAATGAAATAGCTAAACTGAAAGAAAGAAAGAAACAGCTACTAACTTCTTCAGAAGATACTAAAAAAACAATAAATGGATTAGAAGAAAGCAAAACTCAACTAGGTAAAGAAATCCTAATTCTAAAAGAAAAAGAAGGAAAACAATCAATTACTATTAATAAAATAAAAAACAGTTTAGGCCTAACAGAAAACACAGAACTAGTAGATTTAGAAGAAAACTTAGACGATAAACTAAAACAATACGAAGTTCTTCAACAAAAAAATCAAGAATTATTGCAACAAAAGTTTAGAATTGATGCAGAAATAAGCTCAATTAATGAAAAGATTTCTTCAATACAAGAATTAGAAAAAAGTTCAGACATTAAAAGAATCAAAGAAGAGCTAAGAAGAACCACAAAAGAACTAACAAATAGACTAAATGAAGATACAGCCATTGCATCTCAATACAAAAGGGCAAAAGAGGATTACGCAAGATTAAATGAAGAACTATTCAAACTACAAACTCAAAAGAGCAATCTAAGGGCCTCTTCATCAGCAGACTTAGCAATTAAAAGAATCAAAGATCTAAACAATCCGGGTGTATTTGGTACAGTTGCAGAACTAGGAGAAGTAGATAAAAAATTCTCAACAGCATTAGAAGTTGCAGCGGGTGGAAGAATCAAATCATTAGTAGTTAGAGATGATAAGGTAGCAGCACAATGTATTCAGACATTAAAAGCTTCTAGAGCGGGAATTGCTACATTCTTACCCATGAATAAAATAAAGAAAAGGCCCATAACTAGAATTTCTGGAAATGGAGTGCATGGTCCAGCAATAAATCTAATCACTTTTGATCCAAAATTCAAAGACATTTTCTCATTTGTATTTGGAAGCACAACAGTAGTAGAAAACATCCAGACAGCGAGAAAAGTAGGAATTGGAAAGGCTAGAATGGTTACACTTGAAGGGGACCTGGTGGAAATCTCCGGAGCAATGGTTGGAGGATACAGAACTAAGAGAGTGGGAATGGGATTCCAAGAAAAGAGCCTGTCTAACAACTTAGAAAAAATAACTGAAAGAATAGACCGGGCAGGCAAGTTAAGAGAATTGTTAGAAAATAGAAAGTTAGAAAATGAAAATAAAATATCAGAATTAAGAAATATTAAATCCCAAGTAGAAGCTGAATTAATCAAATATGAAAGATCTACTGCAGGCATGAGCACAACGCAATTAGAAAAAGATAAAGAAGTTTTAGAATTAAATCCAGTTTATTCAGAATTCTCAGAAATTGGAAAAGAAATGAATATTCTAAACAATGAAATACAATCATTAAAAATTGCAAAAGATAAATTAAAAAGAGATTCTAATCAGCAACAAAACCTATCTGAATTAGAACAACATGAATCTAGAAGGCTAAAAACAAGAGAAGAGATAGTACAAAAAAACACAGAAATCAAAAACATAGAAATCCAAATTCAAAAGATTTACAATCCTGAAGCAGAAAAAATAATATTACTAATAAATAACTGTGATAAAGAAGGGGAAGAATTCAACTCTGAAACTAAAAACTTAGAAGATTTACTGAAAAGTCAAAAATCAACCCTAAAGATAAAGGCAGGAGAAAAATCCAAATTCCAAAAAGCATATCACGATCTTTTCGCTTCAAGAAATAAATTAAGTGAAACAATACAAAAATTAGAATCTAGCATATTATTAGAAGCCACAAAAGAAAAAACAATCAGAGACCGGATCAATGAACATTCAATTACTAAAGCAAAGATAACTGCAGAAGTAGAGGCATTGACAGGAGAATTTGAAGAATTCAAAGATGCACCATTAAGAAGAGGGCTATCAATAGACGATCTACGAGCAGAAATAAGAAACTTTGAATCTATGCTAGTTAAGATAGGTAATGTAAATTTAAGAGCCTTAGAAGTATATGAGGAGATAAGAAAAGAATATGAAACACTTGTAGGGAAAAAAGATACATTGACAGAAGAAAGAGACCATGTACTCGATATGATTGCAGAAATCGAGACAAACAAAAAGGCAGTATTCATGAAAACATTCAAGGAATTAAACAAAAACTTTAGTAGAATCTTCCTTTCCTTATCTAAAAAAGGCGAAGCTGCAATGGAACTAGAAAACAAAGAAGATCCATTAAGTGCAGGAGTAGATATTAGAGTGAGAATCGCAGGAAATAAATTCTTAGATATTAAATCTCTTTCAGGTGGAGAAAAAACCATGGCAGCATTAGCATTCATTTTCGCAATTCAAGAGTACCAACCTATGGCTTTCTACTTATTTGATGAAGTTGATGCTGCATTAGATAAGAAAAACTCAGAATTACTATCAGAATTAGTTTCCAAATATTCTGGCACAGCACAATATATTATGATTTCACACAACGATAATGTTATCACAGAAGCAGATTATGTTTATGGTGTAAGTATGCATGAAACAGGAATATCTAAAGTAGTAAGCTTAAAATTATAATTATTTCTTTTTAACTTTTTGATGAGTTTTATCCCATTTCTTAGTTTCATAAATAAACAACATTACACTTAACACTAATAATCCCACTATCAACACCAATACTAACCTATACATTGTCGCACTAACACCAAATCCTTTAATCTCAGCAGGTCTTTCTAAGAATGGTTCTTTAGCTTCTCCCACAGTAAATACTTCAGAATCAGTCACTACAATGCCACCATATCTAATTTCTACAGCTAAAACATAAACTCCATCTCTCAAACCTGGAGGCAATTGTATGCTCTTATCAAAATCCATACTCTCCTTAACATTCATTTGGTGAGACACTCTAACAATCTCATCATTATTAGAATCCTTAACATAATACACAACTTCTACAGATTCTGTTCCAAAACCAGTTAAATGAATATTCATAAATAAATCATCTCCAGATTCAACTAATTTAAATTCAGAAGGAAGGTTCAATCTAACATTTCCCGCTTCTCTACTTGAACTAACATCCACCACAACAGGAAGATAGTTTCTCGCTCCAGCACCGGAGGCAGAAATGTACCCTACATTTGAACCTAATTTTGCACCATAGAATTCAACTTCAGTATTTTCGCTTTCATCAGATTCAATAAATAATTCAGTTGGATCAAAACTAATAAATTCTCCCAAATTGGAACTCATTCTAAAAGTAGTTCCATAATTTGCGAAACTTGTCACAGATAAACCTTTACTCTTAGTTTGGCCCATCAATAGATCTATTTCAAAACTTTTTGGACTAAATCTTAAGATAGTACCTCCCTTTGAAACAGTTCCAGTAGGGGTAGTGTCTTCATCAGAAGTAGTATCTCCCTCTTTTGTCGCTTCTTCTTCTGCAGCCGTAATAGTTATAGAAACCTCTGCTGCCGCTTCACCAGTAAATCCTGGACCATATAAGCTCCGATCAATTTCATTTTCTCCCGCCTGATCAATAACTTTTGAAGAAAATATTAATAACATAATAGTATAGATTAATAACATTAAAGAAACCATATTGGTTTTCTTATAGAATTCCTCTTTACTTACTCTTTTCACCACTTTTCGCATGTTATATTTTACTCACTATCTATTAAATAAGTTACTATCAAGGTTTTCTATAAATTACCATTATCTTTCCAGCATAAGTTCCCATTTCAGCATTCAAAGGCACATTTAATAATAAGTTCACAGTTTTTTCTTCTCCTTGCCCCAAAAAGAACTTATTTTCATCAACAGTTACACCTTCGAGATCATAAACATAAATCCTTACATTTGCATCCCTATCTGTAGAAATTACCAAACTTCTTTTCTCGCTAAAATCAGTAGTTACAGTTCCAAAATGAATTCCATCACTATCTAAATTAAAACCAATATAATCTCCAATTGAATAATCTACAGAATACTCGGTGAATCCAATAACAGTTTTAGCAGAATAAAATATTAAAACGCCAATAATTGTTATTAAAAATATCACAAAAAATAAAATAAACTTAACAAAAAAACCTTTCTTATTCATTTTACTTTCCTAATTTCCCAGATAGATAACTAAGTCCTTCTTCAGTAGCTTTTCTACCCTTTCCCTTATTTCTTCTTTCTACTTGAACTGTTATCCAAACTATATTTAAAAAAACAAGTACAATTAATACAATTGCTACAATCATCCCCATACTTATTTCTAATTTTTCTTCAATCATAATTTCAACTTTCTCTTGTTTAACAAAATCACTATAATGAATATCCATCACTAATGTATAACTTCCACTAACTAACTCAGAAACATCCAAATAAACAGGCACATTTACTTCTTCTAAAGCACGCATATCTACCGTATGAGAAACAGATCTTTCAGTTATAGGTACATTATCTCTAGACAAATAAGATTCAATATACACCTTACTAACATCATGATTCCACCTATTTTTTAACAATACTGAAAACTTCTTAATTCCTCCACCCACTATGCTTTTAGTATGGTTTAACACATCTACATCTTCATAACCTACAGAAATACTTTTATTCACATGTTTGCTTCTAACACCATCATAAATTAAATAAGCATCAATGAAATAATCTCCAATTCCAATTTCAGTACTATTCAATTCAATTTTAGTTGATCTACTTCTACCAGAAACTAAGGGGAATTTATCTCCCTCTAATTCTAATACTAAATTATCTAAATCATATGCATCATAGATATCAACTTTAGAAACCACATCAAAAATATTCTTAACCCCTTTACTTCGGATATTAAAATCAAAACTAATTTCATCACCTTCATTCACACTTTTAGTTTCAAAATCATATTCTAAATACTTGTAAGGATAAGGTACATCTAAAACAATTTTGGATAAAATTCCTAAAGTTGCACCCACACCCCGAGAAACTAAAGAATTTTTTCTTACTTTCAAGATAATACTATTTAATCCAGGAGTATCAATTTTAGCAGGTAGCCTATATCCTATTGTAAAACTTCCAGTATTTCTTGGCTGAACTAAAACACTTTTTTCATTTATTTTAAAATATTTAGCCAAATCTCCTTGTAATGTTAAAGAAGTATTAATTTCTGAATCTTCAGTATTAATGACATAAACACTTAATTCTCCTTCGGCTAAAGGTTCATAATTTAAATTTAATTTATCGGGAGAAATTCCTATTGCAGACACACTAGTAGAAAGAATAACTAGCAACAATAATAGACACCACCTTTTCATAATAATAAAAAGAACTAATTTATTTATAAATCTAACCTTAACTATGTTCTAAAGACATAATTTGAAATTCTAGAGTATCTGAATAAGATCCATTCACAGTATCATTTGTAATTTCTAAAAAGATTGAAACATTAAACTCATCTTCACCAGTCGCATAAGACATGTTAGGACAAACAGTAGTATGCGTATTGATAAATGCTATTCCTCCGGCTGCATAAGTTTCGTCATTAACACCAGTTCCACCACTTACATTATGACAAACAGTAAGATATGATGCTCCATCGTTTCCATCTTCAATAGCATATTTATATGCTTGTCCAGAAACTCCAAAGAATTGAACAGCAGTACTACCGTTCACAGTAACATTAACATAAACATTTCCATCATTTCTCAAATGAAATGCTCCAGGAGTATCAAATTGATTAGGATTCCCAGTATTTAATCCACTACTATTAACATAAAGTTTACTTGCACTTAAAGTACCTGATCCAAAATTAACAGTATCTTGTACCAATGTAACAGCAACTGAACCAAGCACAGTAACATTAACATAACCATACGTAGTATTTGTAGTTGCAAAACCAGTGATTCCATCTACGCCACCTAACTCAACTAATACAAAACTAACACAACCCAAACTAACAAAAAATGCTAAAAGTCCAACTAACACTAAAGTTTTATCTGTAACTTTCATGAACCATCACCCTCAACTTCTTCTCCAATATATGGTAAAATTTCAACACCTATATTTCCTGAACCTGGTTCTAAAAATAATTCTTTTTGAGATTGACCTGTTGCCAGATTACTAGAATATTCATCAATAGCTCCAAGAATTGTCCAAGTAACTACCAAACTAACAAAAATAACCATAACTAAAATAGCTAAGATAAGTTCTCTCTTAACTTCCTCTTTTTTTGTTCTTCCCATCCACATATTCAACCCATTATTTGTTTATAAGCATTATGATAACAAAAACTATCTCTTTGTCCTACCAAAATGCATGAACCAAAGCAAATTAACAATAGACAACACAATTAAACTAATTATAATTGTCCATGTTAATGTTCTTTCACCTTCAACAACAGTCACACTTCTACCTGCAATCTTAATTGAAGTTTTAATTGCTTCTTTAGAAACAATCGTTTCAACATTTCTTTCTAATAATCTATCTCCATACCTAACAACGACTATAGTATTATAGTTTCCTTCAACCACCTCTAAAGTATCCCAATAACCTTCAAGTAAAATTTTTTCACCACTCTCTAAATCTTTTTTATCAGTTACAAATGTTTCAACTAAATTTCCTTCAATATCATAAACTTCTAATTCTGCATAAATATTCTCAACCCTTTCATCCCAAATATTTTTCACAGCAATTTCAAATTTAGCAACACTTCCTAATTCAAAATCATTTACAGTAACTTCATTTAACAAAATCTTTTCACCTTCAATTTCAAATGAAACTTTTTCGGTTTCAGCTACACCATTACCATAATCTACAAATAATTGAGCAGAATATATTCCTTGACCAACATTAACCTGCCAAACAGTTCTAAAATCTTTTTTTTCATTCACTAAAATGTTTTTAACATCTTCAATTTTTTCAATCAATTTTCCATTTTTATCAGTTATTTCTAACACGACTTTAGCCCCTAAGACGTCTTCTGCACCATTATTCAAAATAGGGGCAACAAATCTAATCCCTCCATTAACATCACCAGGGTAAGTAAACAGCTTAGTTTCAAGATACGTTCCCCCATAGGGAACATTGATCACAACAGAAGTGATTAATGCCATTCTTGTACCCAGATAACTTCTTTTACCCCTAGTTTCATCCGTCCGAGTTAATGTAAAACTAACGCCATTAAGTCCAGGTTTTACTTTATTATTCGGATTTTTAATTTCATAATTTATTTTTTTCTCAAATTCTCCAACTTCAAAATGCACATAATCTTCAACAAACACATAATCACTATATTCTCCACCCACTTCAATCCTAACTTTTCCAGAAGTCAATTCATCATTATAAATAACAAACTCTCCAACATATGGAAGATCTTCAGGGTAATCAATTAACCTCTTTGCAGGAGAAACACTAAATGCGTTAACAACAGTACTAAATATCAAAAGTGAGACTAACAAAATTAAAATTCTTTTTCCATTTTTATTAAATAATTTCATGGTAAAGGTATTGGTTCAATTGGAACATAAAATCCAGTAAATGTTAATATTGAACTTTTATTTCCCATTGGTTCATTTAATGGAGAAGTAATATTTATATCAATTCTCACTTCATCATTAGAATCCCCATATTTGAATTCTTTAATCAATTTTTGAGGAATGCTTGCTTCACTAAATGCCACATAAGTTGTATTTGTTCCAATTGCAGTATATGCTGTACCTTCTCTTCCAGGACCTGCTTTTATTGAAAAATAATCAATTGAATGGGGATAAGCGACAGAATTCCAAAATGAATCTGCGGGAGGAGTTACATTAACGTTTAGTCTTCGATTTCCTGCATTTTCAATTAATAGAGGGCAAGGGCTAGGACTAAAGGTATTCAAATCACAGCCAGAAGTATCGTTATTAGTATTGACTGCTAGATGATTAAAATTAACTGTGTTAGTTAACATTGTCATTCCTGCCAAGATATCTAGTGTAATCGTAAACCCAGTTCCCAAAGAACTAGCCCCATATTGTTCAGATCCAGTATCATAAGGGTCCTTAACATCTACTGTCCAATTATAAGACACCCCGTCATCATTAAAATAAGTTAAATCTTTAGAATAACTACAATTATCTGAACTATCATAAAGATCATTACTATTTGAATCACAATTAGTTACATTTTCATTGATTTCAATATAGTGAGTATCATCACAAATAGTTCCACCATCATAACAAGTTATATTTAATAAAAATGTCACATTATCACTATCTAAATCTGAAGTATTCTCATAACAGAAGAATCCACTACACCCAACATAATCTGAAGGTTGTAATTGTCCAGAAGAATTATCAGGCTTCCAAACAAAAACAACAGTGTTATTTGTTGAACTATAATCCGATTCAGGAGACAATAAACTAGGAGGATAAGGAACAATATTTAATATTTCCAAAGCACTAGTGGTTATAACTCCAGAACTGTTATCATAATCGTCAGTAATTTCCACACTACAACTCCAATTATCAAAGTGTTTATGATTGTATGCGGGAGAAGTAACACTAAAACTACTTCCGACAGTTGCGCTTCCAGTACTTGTTGAATCTAAAATACTTTCATTATAAAATTTAACAGTGTAATCTACAGTTGATGCTAAATCATCATTAGGAATAAAGGAACAATTTAAGGGAACAGTAATGTTTGGAGCACTGGGATCGAGAGTTACACTTGCCAAAGTTGGAGGCCTATCCAAAATAAATTGATAAGTTTCACTTTCATTTGAATTTCCTGCAGTATCAGTTACATTAACTTTCCAATAATGTGTTCCAGATTTTAATTGATAGGTATCACTTACTTCAGAAGCAGTTAAACTTCTATTTATAATTGCAAATTCATCAATCAAACCATTAAAACTAATTCCAGTAGTTATATGGGATCCCCCAATTCTAGCAACCTTATCATTTGTTGTAATTGAAGTATAACTAAAAGATTGATTATATTCTCCATCTTGGTAAATCGAAGCATATGTATCATTCAAAACAACTACGATGTGCGTCCAGGTATCCACCACAAAGAAATTAGAAACAGTATTAACATCTCCATCTATTGAAATTTTTAGATCATCAGAATTTTTGTGAATTGCGAACCCATCGCCTCCAACAACACCAGTGTGTTTACTAAAAATTCCTTCATCTCTAGTTAAATCTCTAGGATTTACCCATCCAACATAAGAAATATTTTTCTTTCCAATCCAATCATCCCTATCTCCAAATCTAACAAAAGATCCATCAGATCCAGAACTATTTAATGCTCCTGCAATTAATCCTTCTTCTTTAGAAATCACTGCATCCCCTTTTACAGTACCATTTCCTGAATTCCCACCAACAAAATTATAAACTAAAGTTTCATTTTCAGCATAATCTCCATTATTATCAAAGTGAGCCAATAATAAATAATCATCATCTAAATCTAAGATTGGTGCAGTTAAATTATAAGCAACATCGGAACCATTAGTAATATTCCCATTATAATAAACTAGATCATCAGAATTCAAACTTACGCCAGAAGTTCCATTTGTCACATAAATTCTAACAGTTAGATTAGTTCCTTCTGAATCACTAACAGTTGTATTAAAAATAATATTTCCTGTTGAATTATAAACTGAATTATTAGCGGGAGCATTCAAATCAGCATTAGGTTCAGTATCTACTCCAATTGTAAATTGATTCATCGCAGTAGTATTTGCATAAGTGCTATCATTTCCTGAAGCATACCAGTAATAAGTTCCATCTCCCATTTTAGAAATATTTGCAATTTCGTCAGAAGTTAAACTTCTATTGACAACAATTAAATCATCAATTCCTCCATTGAAGTTAGTATTTGCCCCTGAGGGATTTGTAGGATTTGCATCATCACCTACAGCAATATTTGCCCCAGTATCAAAAATAGTATTAGTATTGGTTGATGTTCCGAAAGAAGCCCCGTCTTTAAAAAATTCATAACTTCCATCACTTTCACGAACAATACCTACATGGACCCATTCGCCCATAGAGGTAAAGAAATTAGCAGCACGGGCAGAATTAGCTCCAGTAACAGAAGTTTCACCATTACCATGTACAACAATTAAATCTGCACCATCTTGAGCAACAAAATAACCATAGTATTTATTTCCTCCTGCAGTTTGAAATGCTCCTTGTGTAAAGATAAATTTACCTTGAGAAACATCTGGTCTAACCCACACCATGATAGATAAATCACTATTCTTATTTTCAATGTCGGGAAAAGTTCCACCACTAACCCTATCAGATGTACTTCCGCCACTTCCATCCAACTCTAAATGCCCTCCAAAAATATCATTAGAATTATTAATGAATGCTTGTTTTTTCAAAGTACCATTATTATTTCCTGCCCAATCATAAACCAAAGTGCTTGTTTCGCCAATATCTTCTCTTCCATCAAAATGATATCCAATTAATGTATCTGAATCGACGTCAAACGGTTGATACCTCCAACTATAATTTGCACTTGAACCATTAGTTATATTTCCAATAAATAATAAATCATTATTTGCAGCAGCCACATCTCTTCCTCCAAAGATCATAGTAGTAACATTGTCTAAAGGCAATAAGTCATCAATTATATCTACACTCAAATTAACTTCAGAGATTCCAGAAACATATGAACTATCATTTGCAGGACTAGCTAAATCAACATTTGGAACTTCGTTAGGATCAACAATAT
>Ga0209042_1001528_pt1 | contig 17738 bp, 19 predicted proteins | sample SaaInlV_200m_DNA_6_FD_184649 | JGI IMG/M metagenome (GOLD analysis project Ga0209042, IMG submission 184649) | Marine microbial communities from expanding oxygen minimum zones in the Saanich Inlet - SI037_S2LV_200m_DNA (SPAdes) (version 2) | ecosystem: Environmental > Aquatic > Marine >...
AAGAGTGATTGGCACAAAAATTGGATTTTTTTGATAAACAAATTCTACTCAAGCATAAGCCCTGTTTATGCATAGTGTTCGCCACTACGAAACATTAAAAGCGTGTAAAATTTTCAGGAAACTTCAGTGGAAAATACCCCGCTCTAAAAACGCGGAAACTTCAGTCAACAGTAACAGGGCTAAAAGCAACATGCCCTACCACTACACCATCAACTTCCGCTACCCAGTGCATGACCTCCGGCCTTGTCGCTACGTTTAATAGCTCCACAGCAAGCTTTGACACCAGAGCGCTTTCACTTTCAGGAAAAGCATTCAGATGAATATTTCTGATTGCATCACTATCAACAATTGTTGCCGCTCGGATATTCATATACTGATTTTAACCTACCGTGTGTCGTTGATCACTGCCCTTATTAGGATAGCGTTCTCCGCTACTGTACTCACGGAGAACTTCAACAACCTGGATTTGGTAGCACTCATATCAAGTGAACTTTAGCAACCCCCTTGCCTATCTCAGGCCTGCCTCGCCTGCTGGTCAAGTTGCTGTAGGTAATCCATACGCTGCTTGATCTTAATCTCCATCCCCCGCTCTACTGGCTCATAGTAACGCTGTTCTCCAAGTGCATCAGGGAAGTAGGTCTCCCCCGCAGCGTAGGCCTCTGGCTCATCATGGGCATAGCGGTAGGCGTGACCATACCCCAGCTCTTTCATCACTTTGGTCGGCGCATTGCGTAGATGAACAGGGACTTCAGCAGAGCCGCCCGCCTTTACATCGGCCAATACCCGATTCCACGCCTTGTAGATGGCATTGCTCTTTGGGGCTACAGCAAGATAGCTGATCGCCTGTGCAATCGCCAGCTCCCCCTCTGGACTACCCAAGCGCTCATAGGTATCCCATGCATTGAGGGTGATCTGTAGTGCTCGCGGGTCGGCATTGCCGATATCTTCACTGGCCATACGCACCACCCGCCGCGCCACATAGAGCGGATCAACACCGCCATCAATCATCCGTGCAAACCAGTAGAGCGCTGCATCAGGGTTGGAGCCGCGTACCGATTTATGCAGTGCAGAGATCTGTTCGTAGAAGGCATCGCCCCCTTTATCAAAACGGCGACTCCCCTCTGCCACCACTTGAGCAATATGGGTCTCATCGATCTCTTTAGAGCCATCCTCTTGCGGCACTGCCAAATCGATCACGATCTCCAGAATATTGAGTGCACGGCGGGCATCCCCATCAGCTGCAGTAGTGATCTGCTGCAACCCCGCCTCACTCAGTCGTAACTCCATCGCTTCACGCTCTAGTGCCTGCTCGACAATTTGTACAAGCGCCTCCGGCTCCAGCGACTTGAGGCGATAGAGTCGTGCGCGGGAGAGCAGCGCGTTGTTGAGTTCAAAGGAGGGATTCTCGGTAGTGGCTCCAACAAAGGTGAAGGTGCCATCCTCTACATGAGGCAGAAAGGCATCCTGCTGGCTTTTGTTAAAACGGTGTACCTCATCCACAAACAGCAGGGTGCTTTTGCCCAGTTGTTGTGACTGTTTCGCCTGCTCAATAGCGGCGCGGATCTCTTTTACCCCAGAGAGTACGGCCGAGATAGAGAGGAAATCTGCATTGGAGTGGCGCGCAATCAACCGCGCCAGTGTGGTCTTTCCGGTTCCGGGTGGCCCCCAAAAGAGCATCGAGTGAAGATGCCCTGACTCAATCGCCTGCCGTAGTGGCTTGCCCTCCCCCAGCAGGTGCTGCTGCCCTTTGAAGGTCTGCAGCGAGGCTGGACGCATCCGCTCAGCCAGTGGCGCAGCCATCAGAGATCACCAACAACATCGACCCCATCCGCAGGAGTAAACTGGAAACGTTCATCAGGCAGGGAGATGTTGGTCATCAGGTCCAGTAGCTCAATTCGGGTACGCTGCCCCAGGCTATCCTCAACTTGAATGATACGTAGCTGCTCACCATCCATCGCCACCAGTAGCTGCTCAAAGCCGCCCTCCCCCTGCTTGGGGGTCAGCTCTACCCACGATAGATGACCCACGCGGTCGAGTGGGTGCAGTGAAAACTGCTGCTGCAGCGCCCCCTCATGCGTGAGCAGGGTTGCTGGGGTGTTACCCAGCGCACCATCTTGTCTACGTACGGTAACCTGCTCCAGATCAGGGTCGTAGATCCAAATTCTGTCGCCATCACCAACCACCACCTGCACAAAGGGCTGGCTGGTCTGCCAGTGGAATTTTCCAGGGCGCTGAATCTGGATCGTGCCAAAACTCTCCTCGATCATCTGCCCGGAACCGTCCCGCACCTGCTGCTGAAATCCCCCTTGCAGGGTCTCCAGCTCGGCAAAGAAGGCCTCAACAGCACGCACTCCATCGGCCCATACCAGATTAGGGATGAACAGCAGCGTTACGAATAGTTTCACGGGATCACTCCATCTCAATGGGAGGTGGAGCCAGCACTTCACGTTGGCCGTTGGAGCCAACCGGACTCACCACACCGGCAAACTCCATCGCCTCAACCAAACGAGAGGCGCGGTTGTAGCCCACTCGCAGACGGCGCTGCACACCGGAGACGGATGCCTTGCGGCTCTCGGTAACAATACGCACCGCATCATCATAGAGCGGATCATTCTCGGCATCATCATTGCCACCGTCTCCCCCTGCACCACCCTCACTGGCATCGGGTGTCGCCAAGATGTCCTCTATATATTGGGGTGCACCACTGCTCTTGAGGTGTTCAACCACACGCATCACCTCATCATCATCCACAAAGGCACAGTGCAGACGGACTGGTATTCCCGCGCCAATCGGCAGGTAGAGCATATCTCCACGCCCCAGCAGGTTCTCTGCTCCGTTGTGGTCGAGAATCACCCGAGAATCCATTTTGGAGGAGACCTGAAAGGCGATACGGCTTGGCACGTTGGATTTGATCAGCCCGGTAATCACATCTGCAGAGGGGCGCTGGGTCGCGAGAATCAGGTGGATACCTGCCGCACGCGCCTTCTGACCAATGCGTACAATCAGCTCCTCAACCTTTTTACCGATCTGCATAATCAGGTCGGCAAACTCATCCACAAAGATCACGATGTAGGGGAATGGCTCCAGCAGCGGCTGTTCATGCTCTTCGCCCTCGGTTACCGGATAAAGCGGATCAACCAGCGGTGCTCCAGCATCAATGGCATCCTGCACCTTTTTGTTAAACCCGACAAAGCTGCGCACATTGAGTGCCGACATCAGTTTGTAGCGACGCTCCATCTCGGCCACACTCCAGCGCAGTGCACTGGCCGCCTCGCTCATATCAGTCACTACCGGCGCAAGCAGATGAGGAATCCCCTCATACACCGAAAGCTCCACCATCTTGGGATCGATCATAATCAACCGCACCTGCTCTGGTGAGTACTTAAAGAGCAGACTCAGAATCATGGTATTAACACTGACCGACTTACCAGAGCCGGTGGTACCCGCAACCAGCAGGTGCGGCATCTTCGCCAGATCGGCCACCTGTGGCTGACCGGAGATATCCTTACCCAATGCCAGCGCCAACGCCCCTTTGGCCTGATCATACTGCTGTGAAGCGAGGATTTCGGCGAGAAAGACCGTCTCACGTAGCTCGTTGGGGACTTCCAAACCGATGGTCGACTTACCGTGAATCACCTCCACCACACGCACACTCTGCAGCGTCAACGAACGCGCCAGATCACTGGAGAGATTGGTAATTTTACTCGCCTTGATTCCTGGCGCTGGCATCAGCTCAAAACGGGTGATCACTGGGCCAGGCTGCACCGCAACCACTTCGACCTCGACCCCAAACTCTTTCAGCTTGAGTTCAATCTGGCGCGACAACATCTCCAGCATCTCATTGGAGTAGCCGCCCTCGACTGGCTCCGGCTTGTTTAATAGCGAGAGTGGTGGTGGCTTAATGGCCCCCTCCTCCCCTTTGTAGTTGCCGTAGCTGGTGGTCAACTCATCAAATAGCGAGCCCTGCGTCTCTTTTAGTGCACGCTCACTGATCTCAATGGTTCCCAGCTTGGGTTCAATTTTGGGTTTTTTACGCTGACGTGGTTTCTTGCGCTCTTTCTCTACCTCTTGCTCACGCTCCTCCTTGGCCTCGCGCCCTGCCTGCGCCTCATTCCATTTGTCAGGCAGTGAACGCAGTCGCAGCAACCCCTCCAGCACGCCGCCGCCAATACGCTCCATCACCGTAAACCAAGAGAGATGGGTGAAGATCGAGATCCCAACCAGCAGCAAGGCGGTGAGGAACAGGGTACTACCAAACGGCCCGATGATCGCGGCAAACAGACTCCCAACCCAATCCCCCAGAATACCTCCTGTCTTGGCGGGCAGGCTGCCATCAAAGCGGTGAAAGTGGAGGAAGGAGATTCCGGTACCACCAAAAATCGTCATCAAAAAACCACCGACCCGAATCCCCAGCAGATGAGGCTCAAAGCGCAGCAGACGGGCACGATCCACAAACAACAACCACCCTAACCAACCAGCAACCGGAGGGATCATCCACGCCATAACGCCGAGGATGGTAAAGAGGATATCGGAAAACCAAGCACCAATCACCCCACCAGAGTTCTGATATTCAGAGATCGAGGCGCTGTAGTTCCAGGCGGGATCACTCATACTGAAGGTGAACAGCGAGGCCCAAAGATAGAGGGTGATCGCCCCACTGATCAGCAGAGCACTTTCGCGTAGCCCCCGCCCTGGTGTAGCTACCTTCTCTTTTGGGCTTCTCTGCCCCTTTTTCTGCGCTCGTGCCAACCCTACATCCTCTACTCTTGAATTCTGTAAAACCGCAAATTCTAACGGATTTCGATCACCGATTCAGGAGAACTCTCCGAGAAAAATATCCCCGCCATTTTTTATGGTTTTTTTCTTGACAGCATATTATAGCGACCTATTCTCAGTATGAGCCTCATCCACGACGATCCAGTGTATTCATCAAAGGCAGCCAGGCACACACGGACGGTACGATGGATGGGGCTTAGTCGTATCTGCAATATGGCTAAATCATGGTTAAATTTACAGCTAAACCAGCGCCTTCAGCACAGGATAGACCACCTCTCCCCCTTCCACATTAATGCCGTTTAACAGCGTGGCATCCTTTTGCCATGCCGCACCACTTAATATAGAGACCCACGGTAAAATCTCTGCCGAGAGCGCCTGCGAAGCAGTTCGAGGTACCGCCCCCGGCATATTGGTCACGGCAAAATGGGTCACGCCATCCACCGAATAGGTGGGTGCTTGATAAGTGGTTGGGTGAATGGTCTCAATACAACCCCCTTGGTCAACTGAAATATCGACCACCACACTCCCCGGCTCCATGCTTTGAATCATCACCTCTGTCACCAGCTTAGGGGCGCGATCCCCCCTCACCAATACCGCTCCTACTAACAGGTCGGCAGTAGCTACCTGCTGTGCAATCTGCTCGGGGGTAGAGAGCACACCACGAATACCGGGGTATTTAGCCTCCAGCTGCTCAATCCGCACCTCACTACGCTCCAACACCGTAACCCGTGCCCCCAGCCCTGCCGCAACCGAGATCGCGGCCTCTCCAGCAACACCGCCGCCCAGCACCACCACATGACCGGGATCAACCCCCTCCAAGCCACCCAGCAGTACCCCTTTGCCCTGCTCGGGCTGGTGCAGCAGTCGCGTTCCAATCTGCACTGAAAGTTTTCCGGCAATCACACTCATCGGGGTCAGCAGCGGTAACAGCCCATCCACCTCTACTGTCTCAAAGGCGATGGCCGTCAAACCGATAGCCCGTAGTGACTCCATCAATGCCAAGTCTGCAGCCAGATGGAGGTAACAGAAGAGCAGATGATCTTTACGCAGCAGCGGCAACTCGCTACGCTGTGGCTCCTTGACCTTGACGATCAGCGTTGCGCCGCCATACAGTGCTGCGGCATCTGGGACGATCTCTGCACCTGCCTGCTGGTACTGTTCATTACTGAAACCACTCAGCACTCCGGCATCTTGCTCAATCAACACTCGGCTACCTGCTGAGACCAAGGTAGCTACCGCCTCGGGTGTCAGTGCGATACGACCTTCAAAGTCACGCACCTCACGCGGCACCCCAATCACCATTTCATTCATGTACAATCACCATCCACAAATTTCTGCCTTTTATATCTAATTTCACTAAATTTAGTCTTGGAGTTTATCATGAGCGATGTGAAGCACTGTCCCCTTCTGATTCTAGGTTCTGGCCCTGCCGGATATACCGCTGCCATCTATGCAGCACGCGCTAACCTCAAGCCGGTGATGATCACCGGTATGCAGCAGGGCGGTCAGCTCACGACTACGACTGAAGTCGATAACTGGCCGGGTGAACCGGAAGGTATTCAAGGCCCTGAGCTGATGGAGAAGATGCTGAAGCAGGCCGAACGCTTCGAGACCGAGATCATCTTCGATATGATCCAAACCGTAGATACCAGCCAACGCCCTTTTCAGCTTAAGGGGGATATGGGTGAATATAGCTGTGATGCACTGATCATCTCCACCGGCGCATCGGCCATGTACTTGGGGCTAGAGTCTGAGCAGGCCTTTATGGGACGCGGCGTATCCGGCTGTGCCACCTGCGACGGTTTCTTCTACAAAAACCAAGATGTCTGTGTAATCGGCGGCGGTAACTCTGCAGTGGAAGAGGCGATCTACCTCTCTCACATTGCCAAACATGTGACTGTAGTCCACCGCCGTGACAGCTTCAAATGTGAAAAAATCCTAGCTGACCGTATCCAGCAGATGGCCGATGACGAGAACAGTAATATCACCATCGAGTGGAACAACCAGCTGGATGAGGTTCTGGGTGATGACAGCGGTGTAACCGGTGTACGCCTGAAGAACAACGACGACTCTACCAAAGAGCTGGAGCTGAGCGGTGTCTTTATCGCCATCGGTCACAAGCCTAATACCAACATCTTGGATGGACAGATTGAGATGGAGCACGGCTACATCACGGTACGTAACACCGAAGGGCAGCACTACGCCACCGGAACCAATGTACTGGGTGTATTTGCCGCAGGTGACTGTGCTGACCCAATCTATCGTCAGGCCGTCACCTCTGCAGGCAGTGGCTGCATGGCGGCTCTGGATGCCGAGCACTATCTGGATAACCTGGATTGTGGCGCAACGGATTAACCGAAGTTAGTCGCATGGAGGGGCCTTTCTGGCTATCGGATGACCCGCAAGGCCCCTTTCCCCCACTCCACCTCGCGCTGGAACAACCCAACGGGCTGCTGGCGGTAGGTGGAGACCTCTCCCCACAACGACTACTCAACGCCTATAGCCACGGCATCTTCCCCTGGTATAGCGAAGGCGAGCCGATACTCTGGTGGTCTCCTGCCCCACGTGCGGTGCTATTTCCTGATGAGTTACATATCGGGCGCAGCCTGAAAAAGCGCATTCGACAACACCCTTTCAAAGTCACCCTGAACCACGCCTTTCCTGAGGTCATTGATGCCTGCGCGGCCCCACGTAGCAACACTGAGGAGAGTGGCACCTGGATCACTGAAGAGATGAAACAGGCCTATATTCAACTCCATCAATTGGGACATGCCCACTCGGTAGAGTGCTGGGATGAGAATCAGCTGGTCGGCGGAATTTATGGCATCCAGATCGGAAAGCTCTTCTGTGGAGAGTCGATGTTCACCCGCTCTAACGATGCCTCAAAGATTGCACTGGTCACCCTGCTGACTGAGTTTAAGGGTGACGAGATCGGCATGATGGACATCCAGATGATGTCGCCACACCTACTACAGCTAGGCGCACGGGAGATCTCTCGAACCGAATATCAGCGGGAGTTGGCGCGCTTGACTGGGTGACCCTACTCTAAAAAAATCTTCTGTTACCCCACTGAGGTGTTAACCTCAAAATCACCACTATCAACACTCAGCGGAGCAAACTGGAGAAACCAAAATGGATATGACCCACGGCATCCTACCCACCACCACAGTTCACCCTGAGATGACGCTGGGTGAAGCACTACAGGCCTGTGTTGACCACAGCGTTCCGGGGCTTCCGGTGATCGACAGTGATGGAACAATCACCCAGCGCTTCTCTATTCGATACGCCTTTAACCACACCTGTATCCCATCCGACCTGATCAAGGGCGCTCACTTATTGGGCCACGACTTAGATCACCTAGAGATGAGCGACCAATCTGCACTGGAGACGCTGCAACGCCCGATTAAAGATCTACTCGAGACCTGCCCTCCCCCAATACGCTCAACCACTCAGATTCTCACCGCACTGGCCTTAATGGAGGAGCTAGAGAGCAGCTACCTATTTGTAGTGGATGAGGGGCATTATCAAGGGGTCATCACCCACCTTAGCCTCAGTAAAAGCATCCTCGAACAGCTGAAGAAATAAGCACCCCATGGAAAACAGCACACTCCAGTTCAATAGCGAGATGGCCATTGCAGTCACGATTCTGCTGCTCTCTTACGGACTCATCTTCAGCGAACGGCTCCACCGTACCAGCGCTGCTATCCTCGGGGCAGTCAGCATGATTGGAGTCGGCATGATCATGGGGTTCTACAGCCAAGAGGCCGCGATTCAGTCCATTGATGCCAACACACTCTTTCTACTCGCCGCAATGATGATGGTGGTGGCAATGTTGCGCCCTACCGGACTGTTTGAGTACACCGCAATCATCATCAGCCGTCTCTCAAAAGGCTCCCCACGACGACTACTGATTCTCCTCAGTCTGGCCGTCAGTCTGATCTCTATGGTGCTCGACAACGTAACCACGGTAATCATCTTCGCCCCACTCACGGTACTGATCACCCGTATCCTCAAGCTCAACCCCATGCCCTACCTGATGGCAGAGGCGATGCTCTCCAATGTTGGGGGCATTGCAACCTTGGTTGGTGACCCACCCAACATCATGATTGGTAGTGCTGCGAACATTGACTTCACCCAATTTCTGATCCACATGGGGCCACCTATTGTAGTGATCTGGAGCGGTAGCGTTGCCCTGCTGCTATTCTCATTTCGTAAGCTACTACCCGCATCGGTAGATCACTTCAGTGAACAGCATCTCAATCTGGATCAGGCGATCCAAGACCGGAGCACACTGACCAAGATGCTCATCACCCTCGCACTGATCATTGGCCTCTTCTTTATCCACCACCACCTCCACCTCTACCCCGCCTATGTCGCTTTTCTGGGCTTAACCCTTGCTTTGGTACTGGTTCGTCCCAAACCGGAAGAGCTATTTGGCGAGGTCAACTGGTCGGTATTGATCTTCTTTGCCGGACTATTCGCCATTGTGGGTGGGGTTGAGTCCTCCGGTTTCCTCGACCTACTGGGCCACCAACTGGCGGCGGTCTCCCATGACCCCAACCAGTTGATGATGGTTGGGTTGGCGCTGATCTGGGTCTCCGCAATTTTGAGTGCCATTGTAGATAACATCCCCTTTACCGTCACCATGATCCCCATTATTGTTGGTCTGGAGTCGAGTGGAGTCAACATCACCCCGCTCTGGTGGGCGCTGGCGCTGGGCGTAGGGCTTGGAGGAAACGGCACCCACATTGGAGCTACAGCAAACCTAATTGCCGTAGCCGAATCTGAAAAGAGTGGTGTCGAGGGTGCCCGCATCACCCCGCTGGAGTGGATGAAGGTAGGGCTACCGACCATGTTCACCGGTCTGATTCTAGCCAGCCTGCTCTACACCCTGTTTTTTGATTTTTTCTCTTGAGGCGATATACCCTTTACAGAATCGATTACTCTGTATAATTCCCCCTCAACTACAGCCGTTATACGCAAAAACCTACTGGCGCACTCACCCTATGAAACTATTAATTCGCAACCTTGCTCGCAGCACTACCGAAGAGGAGATAAAAACCCTCTTCAGCAAATATGGCACCGTACAATCTTGTGATCTGGTATTAGATAAAGCAACCTCTGAATCCAAAGGGTTTGCTTTTGTAGAGATGCCAAAACCGGGAGAGGCCAAAGCAGCGATGAAGACCTTAAACGGTAAGGAGATTGCCAATAACAAGATCCGCGTCAAAAAGGCTGAAGATAAAAAAGAGTAACGTCACCAAGGAGCCTTTCAGATGGACAACAAGCAGCCCAATAATCCACTGCACGGTGTAACGCTAGAGAACATTGTAACCACACTGCAAGAGCACTATGGCTGGGATGAGCTGGCTCACAGAGTCAATATCAACTGTTTTAAAATTGACCCTTCGGTTAAATCATCATTGAAATTTTTACGGAAAACACCGTGGGCTAGAGAGAAGGTTGAGAGCTTGTATGTGGCAACACTTAGAAGCCCCTACTCCTCGAATCGGCAGTAACGCCCTGCCCTTGATCATCTTCCCCTCAACCAAACCGTTTAGTAACTATTCAGCACCCCCATCTTAATTGTCCTTATCAATACGCACATAATCTAAAGCACATACGCATTTCTACGTATTTTTTGGATTTTTGTGCCATAAAATTTACTCTTAAACTACGCCATGCGATGTAGGGTGCTACCATCTTGAGCCTAATGAACAACAACGCACTTTATCACCAGAAAGAGGAGGAAGGCACCTCCGTCAATGAGATGAGCTTAGAGGAGCTATTCCTCTATGGGATTGACTATTTCCATGAGTCTCTGGAAGACCGGGCTGAGATGGGGGCAAAAACTGCGCTCTGGACCAACCGTGTAATTCGTAGTGGAATTATTGGTCTGGTTTTAATAGCTGCCTCTATTCTTGTTTTGGTTTTTGTAGTTTCTGTACAGGTCAGTCAAATTGCGCAAGTAACCACCAAGATGGATCAACATATGGAGTTGATGCTCAACGATATCGGAGAGATGTCTGATTATGTCAACGCTATCGGTACTAACGTAGCAGCCCTTCCTGTCATTGTAGATGAGATCACCATAATGGAGCGTAATGTTGCCGGCATGGGTGAACATATGACAACCATCTCAGGCACTCTAGGTAATACTAAATATGTTGTAGAGACGATCATTCAAGATGTTGGTGAGATGGAGCATAACCTCGAAAATGTCTCCTACATTGTGCAGGGGATGGATCACAGTATTGAGCGAGTTTCTCGCCCGTTCCGCCTCTTCAACAAAATGGTGCCGATGCCATGAGCAACTCTCCTGAACAGGTAAGAATGGCTCGTTCGATGTATGCGCAGATGTGCCACTTCAAAGAGGAGACAAAGGAACAACGTAAACGTTCTGAGCAAACCACAAGAAAAACAGCGGTCCTGGTGCAAAGTATCGGAACACTGCTTTTGCTGTTCGTAGTTGTTATCGGCTTCTATATCTCTACCCTATCTACGGAGTTTATTACGATTGTTAATAACATGGAGAGAATGAATACAAAGTTAGTCTCTATGTTGAGCAATGTCTCCCGTATGAAAACAGATGTTTCCCATATGAATGACAGCGTACGACATATGCAAGATGTGGTTACAAGCATGCGCTACATCAACCATCATGTAAGTGGCATGCGCGGTGAGATGAAATTAATTACAGAAGATATCACCGTTCTCGACCAGTTAGGAGAAGAGGCAATGCACTCTATCAAAGCAATGAATCAGAGGATGACACACATCAACCAGAACACGGGAAGTATGGGAGTACGTATGCGCCAAATTTCAAAGCCCGTTAAGAACTTTCCAAAACCATAACCTCTATTCTCGGACACCAGCTAGAGAACCCATTATGAAGAAGTATAAAATCACTTCACTTTTTCTTATTTTATTTCTATTGCCACTTCAGGTTTCTGCACTTACTTTGCCAGAACTTCACTACAGGGTGCGCTACGATCAAATTGATGCAATTCAAGCAAGCGCCAAGTCTGGCACTCTACAGCCATTAATCAACCAAGCTGGGGCTTTTGGAAAAACAACGATCCATTTGGCGACCTCTCCACAAATGCTTACACTGCTATTAAAGAGTGGTGCCAACCCTTCAGTAACCACTGCATTTGGTGACCCAATACTTTTACATATGGTGCAGCGAGAACGCCAGGAGATGGTAAAAATATTACTACACTATGGGGCTGACCCTGATCAAGCTAACCACTTTGGAAACACTCCACTTGATGAGGCTACTTGGCGAAACGATAGTGAAATGGTGAAAATATTACTACCCTATCGAAGATGATCTTCAACTATTGGTGAGTATGGTGATATTAAGCATTGCATAAGCTCTTACACTCTACCCCCTCCCCAGCCCTCCCCCTGCTTGGGGGAGGGAGCAGACAGGTGAAGGCACTTATGAAGCTATTCATACTCTGCTGACCAACAAACTACTCTCATCTCAAAACAGTCCGCTTCTCACCGCAAAATAGAGACCTTACCTACCCTCAAATAAGGAGTTTCACATTTATCCATCCCTACAGGGGGAGTGGAATACAAGTTGCTCCCCACTCCATCGGTTAGACAGTTCTTTGACTGTCCCCTTCCCATCAGCAACGTAAGGATTGAGCATGAGACAAACCGTAACAGCCGTTTCACCAGAAGCAAAAGTGTGGAGTAATAACCGCTGGGGCAAGGTAATCGGTACCAAGGACGGCACACTGATTGTGCAATACGAAAACCGCAACAGACGAAAGTCATCTGCCACTCTCCAGCGTGAAATTGAACTTTTCACAGCTGCATGCAATAAACTTCACTGACCCGCACAACACGGCGTACTACCATGGCATAGGCATCATTCCCATTCTCATCCCATCAAAGTTTGGCATCACGCCACCGCCCTGATGGTTACGCCTTTGATATGGCCTTTGAGCCTGCATTTTCTGTTTCAATCGCTGTTTCTTCTGTTGGGCAATTTCGTAACACCCCCATATCGAACCATTCCGCTCACTCACATTCTGGACGCAGCTTATCTCTTGTTCGATCAGTGAAATCCGCTCTTTTCCTCGCGCCAGCTTCTTATCAAGGTACTTTAGAACTTCCGCTTTCGATGGGCCTCCCGCACCATCTGCTGGCCTCACCTCTTCCTGGGATCTGCCAGGGTAGCTCTCACTCCTCATGGTTGCTGCTCGGTCCCACACCTGAGCACCAGGTGCGTTGTAGTACGAACTGTCTGCAACCGCTGTGGAGGTTGCGAACAGTGCTATAAGCAGCACACTCATTTTATTTTGCATAAGACAATCCTGTTAATTAACTATTAATCGTTGCGTAAGTATTGGCAGGTTCAACCCCCACCCTCCCCCTGCTTGGTGGAGGGGACTTTTACTGCATGCAGACCTTTTCATCAGTCAACGCCCCCCACCCCAATGGTGCTTCTTGAAAACTGGACTGCAGTAGGTCATTTACAGCCTGCTCATCTTCAGGCAGATTGAATAGCTGCAGTGATGCAGAGACATGAATTTTTAACATCTCTGGAGAGAAGATAAAGTAGAGTGAGTTTTCGATTTGCTTGAACACTGTTTTTTCCGCCTCCCCCGTAAGTGGAGTGGGTAGGTAGATGCAGATCTGCCCATCTCTAAGATCATAAAGTGTGTATTCACGAGGAAGTGCATGGGATATTTTCTCTACACAGAGGGCCAACAGGTGGTCCGCAGCACTGATTCCCGACTGATACAGTGCTTTCTCAACGCCCTCAATAGTGACCACCAGAAGAGTAAAGGATTGCCTTGAATCAATCTTCTCAAAATAGAGATCAAGCAGCTGATCCTGCCTCAATATACCGGACACTTTGTTGTATGCCGTCAAATACTCAAGCTCTTGAAAATCTTTAGTATAAGAGGTGAAGAGCTGTTTTTTTGAATCAGGCGGAGTACTTTCAACCGCTCGACTGTGCTGACAAATCTTCCATTTCAGATCAATAACCCTCTCCATTCTTCGCCATGACTTGAGCGCATTGGCGGTAAACTGCAGAAGATCCTCATTATAGAATGGTTTTTTTAGAACCATCACATCATGATTCAAGGTACCAACGATCTCATCAACGCTATAATCACTATAAGCGGTGATAATAAAAATCTGCACACTGGGGTCAAAGGTACGAATGATTTTCGAGGCTTCCAAGCCATCGATTCCGGGCGGCATACGAATATCCATCAATATCGCCGCATACGACTCCCCCTTTCTAAACGACTCTTTGACCAACTCAACAGCCTCTTCACCTTGAGTAGCATAGTCCACATAAAAAGTGTCATCTGGCTTGAGAAAATCATACAGCTGCACCACCTCTGAGGGTGTGTTATCAACATCATAGATAAACGCAGACAACTCTTCGAAACCTTCGTCGACAGGGGATTCAAAAATGGTTCTGTAGTAATCGAGGACACTCTCCTGATCGTCTACCACAAGCAATCGATAATTCATCAGGTAACCCTATCCTGATTCAAGATTTAGCTCAACCCCATCTTCCACCTCTAAAGTGTCTCTAACCCCTTATTTCCAACAACATAATCAACCCCATTGTTTTTTTCAATGCTGCGATAAATGGTAGTAAAACCGACAAAAACAGACAAAACTTCGCCTAACAGGTCGTTATCGACAACACCCAAACCGTCCCCAAACTTGATTTCTACCCCCCATTAATGCAATCATAGTGGGCTAACATCGCCGGTCTGAACCACAGATCGAGCTAGAAATTTTTGTTCTACGAGGGAATCGTTTGTGAATCCAACCACTATTCAAGAACACATTGTTGAGGTCGTCAGTGACTCTGGCGAAGGCGCACAGAAGTGCGGCCAGACTTTCGGAAATATCAGCGCCAAGATGAATAACGGCGTCTGGACCGTAGAGATCATCCCCGCTGAGATTCAGCCACCCGCCCGCACCCCATCCGGTGCCAGCGGTATCCGCATCCGCCTTGGCTCTAAATATATGACCAACGTCGGTAACGAGGGCGACCTAGTGGTTGCCTTCAATGAGCAGGTGCTCTACTCCCGTATCGCCAATGGCGCATACAAAAAGGGGACCATCGTACTGCTCGACAACCGTTGGGCCAGTGATGCCTCGACCGAGATTCAGCACTCCTACGCTCAAGCGGTAAAAGAGTTCCGTGAACATGGACTGGTACTGCATGAGTTACCGATCCATGATGCCTGTCTCAAGGTAGTGAAAGACCCGCGCAAGGGTAAGAATATGTTTGTGCTGGGTATGCTCTGCCGCATCTACAACCGCGATGCAACAATGGGGCGCGAAGAGATCGCCCTCACCTTCTCAGGCAAGAAAGAGGCGATCATCACCAGTAATCAAAAACTGTTTGATGCCGGTTACGCCTTTGCCGAGGAGCAGCTACCCGATTACTTCTTCGATATCCCCCCCGCCGAGGAGATGGGAGAGCAGAAGATGGTGGTGACCAACGGTAATACTGCGATTGGCCTGGGGGTCATGGCCTCTGGTATGGAGCTGGTGTCGATGTACCCGATCACTCCAGCCACCTCTGCCTCCCACTACTTGGCAGATGTCTACCCCGCTGCCGGTGGTTTTGTCCATCAGGCGGAGGATGAGATTGCGGCCATCGCCTTTGCAATTGGTGCCTCCTATGCAGGCAAGACCGCCTGCACCATCACCTCCGGCCCCGGTATGGCGCTGAAGACTGAGAATATTGCACTGGCGGTGATGGCGGAGATTCCGCTGGTGATCGTCGACGTGCAACGTGGCGGCCCTTCGACAGGCTTGCCAACCAAAATTGAGCAGGGTGATCTACTCTCCACCCTCTATGGAATGCCGGGTGACGCACCGAAGGTGATTCTGGCTGCCGCGACTATCGCTGAATGTTTCAGCTTGGTGGTATTGGCCCGTAAGCTGGCCGAGAGCTTCCGCACCCCTGTCATCGTATTGACCGATGCCAATCTGGCAACTGGTGTGCAGCCTTGGGTACGTCCTGATGTGACCCGCGACATGTTGGCCCCACCACTGGATCAGTCCGAGTGGAATCCTGATATCCCCGCCTATAACTGGGATGACAAGACTGGCCTATCACAGCGCCCAATTCCCGGTATGCCGAAGGGGGAGTATGTATTGACTGGCCTCTCGCACACCAAGCGCAGTAAGGTCTCTTATGAATCCAACGAGAACCAGCACAGCACCAGCATGCGTAGCCGCAAGCTGGCGACCCTACAGAGCACCCTGACCCCACCGAAGATTCATGGTGATGAGAGCGGTGACCTGCTGGTGGTTGGCTGGGGCTCTACTTGGGGCGCAATTACCGAAGCGGTGGATAATCTGCGCGAGAAAGGCAGCAAGGTCTCTACCATCCACCTGCGTTTCCTCTCGCCACTAGAGCCTGGTTTGAAGAAGATCTTCTCTCGTTTCCGCAAGGTGATTACCGTAGAGGTCAACTACAGTGATGATCCAAATGCACCGATGATCACCGATGAGAACCGCCGTTACGCCCAACTGGCAACCGTGCTGCGTGTGCAGACACTGTTCGATGTCGATTGTTGGTCCGTGGTCTACGGCCATCCACTACAGCCCGACCTGATTGAGGGCGCGCTGCAGCAGCGATTGGATCAACTCATAACCGACGAGACAAGTAACAGTGAGACAACCGAGGCAGGAGAATAATTATGTTTGGAATTAAAGCCGATTGGTCTCTCGATATTCAGGAACGTTACTTCACGCTGGATGACTACGAAGGCAACGAGGCGCGCTGGTGTTCTGGCTGTGGCGACCACGCCGTACTGGCAACCGCCCACCGTGTTTTGCGTGATGCACAGCTCCCCCCCGAGAAGAGCGTATTCGTATCCGGTATCGGCTGTTCCAGCCGTATGCCCCACTACATGGCTACCTATGGCCTGCACGGTCTGCACGGTCGCGCTCTCCCCATGGCCTGCGGAGTAAAGTCTCGCCGCCCCGACCTGGATGTCTGGGTTGCAACTGGTGATGGTGACTGCTTCTCTATTGGCACCGCCCACTGGATTCATGCAGTACGCTACAACATGGATATGACGGTACTGATCTTTGATAACCAGATCTACGGTTTGACCAAGAAGCAGACCTCCCCCACCACCCCGATTGAGTTCAAGACTAGCACCCACCCGGAAGGGGCCTCGCTGGATATGCTCAACCCCAACACCGTTACACTCGGCATCACCAACGCCTCCTTTCTGGCACAGGTTGTAGACTGGAACCCTCCTCTACTGCACGAGACCATCAAGGCGGCTCATGCACACAAGGGCACCAGTATCGTTCGTATCATCCAACGCTGTCCGGTGTTTGTCGATAGCATTACCAAGGAGCTACAGGAAGACAGCTCCCGTCTGCTGCTACTGACCCATGAGAACGGTATTCCAGTAGCACCCGGTGTAGATCGTCTGTTCCCGGAGACCCGCGAACATGATCCATCCGACATGAATCAAGCCTTGGAGATCGCCCGTGATGAGACCCTGAAGGGAATCATCCCAGTCGGTCTGCTCTACCAGAACAAGGATATTCCTTGCTACAGTGATCTCTCTGCGGTGGGCCACGATGCCACCGATGAGCAGAAGATTACGGCAACCAACAACGCACTTGATACCTTTGCGATTTAATAAGGAGGTCTAAAGATGAGCAGCGCACCTCCTCTACCGACCCTGCATGCCCCACAGTCAGACCCCCAATCTGAGACGGCGACACTGCGGACGCTTCACCACTTTCACCTCGGTGATCCGAGTGTGGAGCGGGAGACCCTATCGATCAACAGCGAGCACCTGCCTGCGCTGCTGAGTCCGTTCCGTGATGTCTCAAAGATCCGCTACGACTACCCGCTGATCCTCTTCTCGCGCCACTCCCAGTACCGAGATCAACACGCAGAGCCACTCTCCTCCTTTCTCAAGGAGCATATT
>Ga0209042_1001530_pt1 | contig 17723 bp, 13 predicted proteins | sample SaaInlV_200m_DNA_6_FD_184649 | JGI IMG/M metagenome (GOLD analysis project Ga0209042, IMG submission 184649) | Marine microbial communities from expanding oxygen minimum zones in the Saanich Inlet - SI037_S2LV_200m_DNA (SPAdes) (version 2) | ecosystem: Environmental > Aquatic > Marine >...
ACTATCAAGTAGTTCCCTTGCCATACAAATCTCAGTGGAGGTTGTCAGGTAGAGCTTTTACGGCAAGAACATCTCAACGAAAGTACTTTGTTCTTCATTTTGACTCCCTTCCTTTGCGGGTTTCCGGGCGATTTTTTCCTGAGAAATTACCGGAACCACTATTTGATATTCGCCCAGCCTGCTTGATTGTTATCTTTCAGTAATGCTGATATTTCGATAAGCCACTGCACCAAGCCCACCCTGCAGCATCAGTGGTCCTTTTTCAAACTCACCGTTCCTCAGAGAACCACTGGTAGGACCCTTTTCCATGGGGACGTTTTCCTGGACGATTTTCCCGTTAAGGATGACCTGGACGAATGTCGCCGGTGTTATACCTGTATTATTTGCCGCGGTAAAAGTGACTCGGACGGGGAATCGGTCCGGGGTGTTCCTGCTGATCGGAATTTTCATGCACTACCTCTCTCAGGTGGAATGGTTTCTGACCAGTTTTGATATCATCCCTTACCAACTGATTAATTACATTCATATCAAGGGTGCGTCTTTTCTCATTATCCTCACCCTGGGCCTGACGTATAAGATCAACACCATGAAGATGTCGCTGGCCGACCTGAGGCAAAGTAGAAACAAAAAGCTGGTGACAAACCAAACAAGTGTTAAAATCCAGTCCATCAGGGATTTTATAGTTGAGAATTACAAGGAAAACCACTCCCGTGAAAGCCTGGCGGAAATCGCCGGGATGAGTCCGGATCATATAAGCCGGATGTTCAAGCAGGAAACCGGTGAACGCATTTCGGACTAGATTTCGTCTTTTTATTCAGCCCATTAGGCTGAAAACCAATGCCAGGATCCAGGGGGTATTATTTCAGGGATATGTAAAGCGATTAAAACTAGTATTGTGCAGATCGTTGAAGTTTTGATTTTCCACATAAATCCAGATGAAGTTAACGTCATTGACGTTTCGAAGTATCAACCCAAAAATGTTCCCTCTCTGACCTGGCGGGAATGTATCAAAAAGATATGGAAAGACGATCCCCTGATTTGCCCAAGTGTTTCCCATTTGTGTACAGGAAACACGTTGCCCGGAATGCCAGTCTGAAATGAAAATCATTTCGTTCATCGACAATCAAAAAATTATAAAGAAAATCCTCAAATATCTGAACTTATGGGATGAGGAGTCTGCTCGCGATCCACCTCGTCCACCTGAAATACCGGATGAGATCGTCTATGTTCCCATTGGGGATACGGCATGGGATCAGCACGAAAATCCGGGTTTTGCGGGTTAACGGTTCCGAGACTTTTAAAAACGGAAGTTTCGAGGAAGGAATCCTTCTATTCTGAATTCCGCGAGAAGGTTAAAAATCGCGACTTACTCAACATTCTACCCGACATTTGATCCTTTTTTTCCCACCGGTCTCCTTTTCCATTCCATTTTTCCACTCCGGAATGACAATCATGACTGGAAACCGGAAAAAACTGGAAAACAGCTCTTGACTTTAAAAAACCAAATTCCTATCATCTCATCTCAAAACGACGGAATATCTTACCTAAAAAGTTGCAGAACCCCGGTGCCTTCCAGAACAGTGTCGACACGGGCGCGGTCTTTGTCATTGAGCGCCTCATAGGCTTCCCGGAGCCAATGCAGACATTTAGCCTGATAGGTGAACGGATTTTGCTCCCAGGGCTTGCCATCGAGCTCCATCTCCAACTTGTCGGCCTTCTCCATGACGGCTTTGGCATTACCGATCAGATAGGGCGCATAGATCCGGCCGACTTCCGCCAGGATGTTCTTCAGGGTCTCCGGCGGATGATCGATATCGAGCCAGTCATCGTCAAAGACCAGATATCCCGACAGTTCCTCCATCACTTCCACCCAAGCATAGACGCGGGGACACTCTTTGAGAATAACTGCCTGCGGCGTTGGATCAAACAGCGCCAGGCAGGTCAGTTGACCGTAAATGGCAAAGTCAGCCGATCCCGGGCGCTCGCCCATCAGAAACGGCAGCGCTGTCAGGTGTTTATCGAGCAGGTGAATAAAACGTTTGAAGCTGTCCTCGATGACCGGCTTTGTGACCTCGTTGGAACCCACATAGGACAACCGCGAAATTTGCCTTTCGCGAATAAAATCACCCATCGCCCGGGACTGCTCTTCCGGCTGTGAAATACCACGCCAGCGGGGTAGAATATCCCCGGCTTTTTTTATATCAGCATCGTAGTACCAGCGATAATGAAACATCGCCTTGGTCAGCCATTCATCGCCGTAGTCTTCCAGCAGCATATCAATAAAGGCCAGCGCCGGATCGCTCGGAATAATCGAACGCCCGTCATACTCTTTCTCAAAACGTCGGATCAGCGGACTAGAGTCGGTTACTGCGATTTCTTCGCCCCGTTCATCCTTGAAATAGTAGGTTGGCAGCAGCGGGACCTTGGGCTGAACTCGTGTCTTGGAATGTTTATCTTCCCCGGCGTTCATCATCGGCGAATGGCGCTCCAACCGATACGGGATATTCCGGAAACGCATCACAGCAAGCATCTTGCGCGTATAGGGCGAACCGGGAGCCCCCATCAATTCTTGAATTTTTCTTTCCTCAGCCATCTGTTTTTTCTCCTGCTTGATTCGGTTTGTTTCAATTGTTTTATCTTTTTAGAATTATAGATTTTCAGCTCCTAATATGGCAAATCGATTATCTTCAGTGGTTTGCTTCCCAAACTACTGAGGAGATACGGCGTGTTTCGCCTGTTGTTCATCCAGGAGGTTGATCAGCAGCTGATGCTTAAGCACTGCCTCTCGGTGTACATGGATTTCTAAAAACTCCGGGCTCGACATTACTTTCAGCTCATCCTGATTCATAAATTCATTAAACGTACCCAGTTTTTTTGCCAGTATGGCCAATCTTTAGTGATCACATCAATCACATTTAGTGATCAAATTCATCTGACAGCCTCCTTTGAGGTGACAATCCAAAGCCGAATCCTTAGGGATCGTTCAAAAATAACTTCACATAATCTGTTTGCAAAAGTCCTGAAAACTGGACATTTCGCAAACAGAATGTGACAGCAACGTGTTTCTTTAACGCTAATGAGAAACACTTGACTAATTTTTGAGTCGACCTTTAGTAGTTAATCCTGGTTAAATACAGGTTTTCGTTTTTCGATAAATGCCAGCATGCCTTCCATCTGGTTTTTTGAACCCCGGTTTCTCAGAACAGCCTGACGCTCTTCATAAATCCCTTCCTGGAGGGATCGTTCACCTGCACCCACTACACATTTCAAGACACTGGCGACAGCTCCCGCCGGCATTGCACCCAGCTGCCAGGCCAGTTCATTGGCTTTTTGCTTGAGTTCAGCCATAGGCCAGACTTCATTGACCAGTCCGATTCGCAGTGCTTCAGGACCGGAGATATGCTTGGCCCTGAGAACCATGTCCAGTGTATGCATGCGACCGACACAGCGGGTCAGACGCGCCGATCCGCCCCAGGCAGGTACGGAACCGATATCCATCTCCGGCAGGCCGATTTTCGCCCCTTTTGCTGCGGCCAGGCGAAAGTGGCAGGCCAGGGGCAGTTCCAGGCCCCCACCCAGACAATAGCCGTACAAGGTAGCGATCCAGGGCTTATCCATGTTTTCAATGGCAGCCAGCACACGAAGCCTCTGATCCAGAACCGACTCCATGTCACCCCGGGATTTAACCGATGCGGCTAACTGTTTCAGGTGCATGCCCACCGAGAAGTGTTCATCTCCGGCACCAGTGATCACTACTGCCCGCACTGATTTATCACTGGCCAATTTTTCAACCAGCACTTCAAGCTCGTCCATGAATTCCATACTCATTCGGTTCCAGGGGGCATCATTGATGGTCACTGTTGTCACCACACCCTCCTGGGAAGCAATTAGGGCAGGCGTTGTCTCTTTTGCAGGTTCGGTCATACGCGTTCTTCTCCAATTTCATTTATGGGGATTAGATTCCCGGAAATTTGCTCCGCTCAGACATCCCGAGCTCGACACCCACAATATTGCAAGGGAGCCGGTTGTTGTCAAGTATGCTGTAACAGTTGTAAAATCGAATACAATTGAAATCCGTGAACACATCCCTGGCTTAGATTTTGAGCTATAAAGGCAAGGCAAACAACAGGCGATTTTAATTTTGATAATAACCCTTGACTGAGAGGACTTAGGCCGTTAAGACTATTTTACATTAGTCAAATATTCATCACAGCCTAAACATGAGATATAGAAGATACAGGACCTGACACAACTCACCCTCCGAAAGCGAAACCAGATGAATTTGTCTACCGGGACCAGCGCAAGCGGTATCCCTGGTGGGTGAAGTCAGTGGACAGATTCCAATCGCAGCAGGCGCGGATAGGCCGACTTAAATTTTTTTTTTGGAGCATCATAATGGACCGTGAAAAATTTATCAACCCGACCAAAGAGCAGTTTAAGCAGTTAATGGCACTGGACTACAAGGGCCCCATCATGATGATCAACCTCTTGAAATTTAAAAAAGAGGGCGGTCGAGAGGCTTACGCAAAATACGGAGAAGGGCTTCAGGAAAGTTTTGAAAATATCGGTGGCCAGGCCACGAAGCGCGGAGATGCCTTAATGACCGTAATTGGAGATGAGGAGTGGAACGAAGTCCTCGTTGCCGAATACCCTTCCATCGATGCCTTCATCGAAATGCAGCGGGACAGGAAATATCAGGCGGCGGTTCCCTACCGAGATGAAGCAATTGAAGATTCCAGGCTGATTGCGGTCAGGGCCGATCAGCAACCAGTGATCTAAAGTATATGGTATTCCGGCCTCCTAAGTAAATATCTGTACCTAAAGGGCACGGCTTTCAGGGGGGCCAGGGGGATGTTTTCCAGTGTCCGGTAACGTCAATGCCTGTTACACCCCCCTTTCCCCCCTCAAGGGGGATTCCGTTTTTCAAGGCAAAGTCTAATGTCTCTGACCGGAATCAAAGAACCCGGATTTTGATTTTGAATAATACAAATACAGGCTGCAAGTGATGAAAAATAGACTCCTGCCATTGATCCTGTTCATTGTCTGCCTCGTGTGCCTGACTGGTATTGCTAATGCGAAAAGTCCCAACATTGTCCTGATCCTGGCAGACGACCTGGGTTTCAGCGATACCGCTCCCTACGGCAGTGAGATCCCGACCCCCAATATCAGCCGTCTGGCCAATGAGGGGCTGATGTTTACCAACTATCACACCGCAGGCACCTGCGCCCCGACCCGGGGCATGCTGATGACAGGGGTGGACAGCCATCGTAATGGGGTCCCCAATATGCCGGAGGCGCTTCCGGCTTCCCAGAAGGAAGAACATGAAAATTACAGGGGCACTCTGAGTCATAACGTGGTCACGGTCGCAACCCTGCTCAAGGGTGCCGGCTACCATACCTATATCACCGGGAAATGGCATCTGGGCAGAGAGCCAGACCAACTGCCCAGCCAGCGTGGATTTGAACGGACGGTGACCATGACCGATACCGGAGCCGATAACTGGGAACAGAAAACTTATCTGCCGCTGTACACAGAACCACACTGGTTTGCCGACGGCAAGGAGATCGATCTGCCCGAAGACTATTACTCCTCAAAGTATTTTATAGACAATATGATCGACTTCATCGAGTCCAACCGGGAGGATGGCAAGCCCTTTTTCTCCTACATCCCTTTTCTGGCAGTTCATATCCCGGTTCAGGCACCCCAGGCGTTTATCGATAAATACATGGGGGTTTATGACGGGGGCTGGCATAAGCTCAGGGAAAAGCGGCTGGAGATGGCCAAGAAGCTGAAACTGGTCCCCGCATCAACGGAACTGGCCGATGTGCCAAGTACCGTGGGCTGGGATTCTTTAAGTGCCGAAGAGAAGCGCTACGAATCCAAGAAAATGGCGGTCTATGCCGGCATGGTCGATGCGATGGACCACCATATCGGACGCCTGCTCACCTACCTGAAAAAGACCGGTGAGTATGACAACACCGTTTTTATGTTTACCTCGGATAATGGTGCTGAAGGAGGCGATGCCTTCGATAAATCGCTGTCTTCGCCTCCCGAACTGCTTTACTTGAGATGGTGGATGAAAAACAACGGCTACAATCGGGACTACGAAAATCTCGGGACCCGCGGCAGTTATATCAACATCGGACCCAGTTTTGCCAGTGCCGCAGCGTCACCTCTGGCCTACTATAAATTTTTCGCCCATGAAGGGGGGATGCGGGTGCCGCTGATCATATCGGGGCCCGGTATTACGGAAACGGATAAAATCTCCAACGCCTTGACCTATGTGACCGATATCGCCCCCACCATTCTGGAACTGGCCGGATTAAACCCCCTGCAGGACAGCTATCAAGGCCGCAAGGTTGAACCCATGACAGGCAAAAGTATCATCCCCCTGGCCAAGGGGGAAACCACCCGGATCCATGGAGAGGAGGAAACCATCGGCTATGAGCTGGGTGGAAATGCCGCACTGTTCCAGGGCGACTATAAAATTGTCCTGGATCGGGGACCGGTGGCAGACGGCAAGTGGCACTTGTACAACATCGTGACGGATCCCGGTGAAAAAAAAGATCTCAGAGAGGCGATGCCGGAGCGGTTTGCAGCTATGATGGCAGCCTACCAGGCATATGTCATTGACAACAATGTGCTGCCGGTTTCCGATGACTACGACCAGAAGAAACAGCTCGGAATCAATGCAATAATTACGCAGTTGAAAGCGGATTATCCCATCTACGTAACCGTGCTGCTGGTGATTATCGCACTCATCAGGTTTCTGATCCGGCGCTGGATTCGTCGGAGAAAGGCAGGTAAGCAGACTTAAGGTTGACATCAAAAAAATGTACCTGAGCCAGACAGTCTGCGGATAATCTGGCCCTGTTCAGGTCGGTGAAAGAAACCCGGGCAGGTTTGACATAGTTTTAACTGCAGTTTAATATCTTACCAGTTCAACCAGTTGTCAAGCACCCCATTTTGATACGTTAACTATTCAGCAAATGCCCCACCGAGGGGATCACGATTCAAAACACGCATGAATCCATCCCTGGAGTCAAGTGTTTCGTCAGAAACGCGTTGGGAAAACGTCCTGTTTTCCATCGTTTTGAATCGTGATCCCCTCGGCTCAGGCAATGTTGTGAATATTACTGGTATCTTCAGTTTGTCATTATAGCGTTTAATCAGGGTGTTGATGGCTGCATCTTTCCCACGGGCACTGTTGAAAATCAATTCAACCGGGTCGCAACCATACGGGAAATCACACAGGGATTTTCCTCAATTTTAAATGGCTCTGGAAATATCAACCGGCAAAAACAAAACTGAATCCGACCATGGCTCAAGCAAAAAAATCACCGGTTAAGAAAAGATCTGCCAAGGCAGCTCCTGATGAACGGATAAAGCCACACAGTAAAGGGAAGAAAAAGGAGACACGGGAAAAGATACTCGCCGCTGCCAGACACGTTTTCAGCAATTACCCCTACCACTCTGCCACCATTCGGATGATCGGAAAACTGGCTGAAATTGAACACCCATTGATCAGTTACTATTTTCCGAACAAGGCAGACCTGTTTATTTCAGTGCTGAAGGAGGCAACCGAGAGACAAAACGAGACCGAAAAAACATGGCTGGAAGAGGTAAAATCGATGCCAACCAACCGTGGCTTTTCTATTTTAATTGATCATCAGCTGGACTTTTTTCAACAGTATCCGGAGGCTTATTGCATCATGGCCCTGAATATTGTTCAATCTGGAGACAGCGAGCCCATTCCGGGATATCATCTTATTCAAGATTCGATGAATAGTACTGTCAGACATTTCATAGAAAAAGTGCCAATGATGGTACCGGAGTATGAAGTCGAGATGTTCTGCCGGGGATTCGCGAATCATTGGATCAATTTTCTAGGCGCTTCGAAATTCCACGCGTCCATCATGAACCTGAATCCAACCAGCATCCAGTATTTAAATTGGGTTAAAGATACTGCCCTGTATGTATTTCTGCCTCGCCTGAAGATGATGGTGAAGCGGGCTGATTAGTCTACCAAACCACCAGTCCAAGTCGCGTTGGAGTCAATGAGTATCTGGGGCAGAGGTGTGGTTTATGATCACAAAATTTCTTAGAAAATACGATACCGAGTGATAAACGAGTTAAGATGATTGATTTATTTATTGTTAAGTGGATTCTGGCCTTCTCACCAATTTTGACCGTTCTCATATTAATGATATTTAGAAACTGGAGCGGGTCCCGGGCAGGAGCTGCCGGTTGGTTTGTTTCATTGATCGCAGCCATACTGGTTTTTGGCGCCCACCCAACACTTCTGGCATATTCCCAAATGAAAGGGGTACTGCTGGCGTTGAATGTTCTTTATATCATTTGGGCTGCTCTTCTCTTATATCATGTGGTAAATGAAACGGGTGCAATAAAAGAGATTGGGATAGGCATACAAAGATTCAGTGGAGACAAAGCCATACAACTCCTCATTTTCGGGTGGATATTTGCTTCATTTCTGCAAGGTGTTGCAGGTTATGGTGTTCCAATTGCTGTTGTCGCGCCTCTGTTGGTCGGTTTAGGTTTTTCTCCTGTGGTTGCAGTGGCGGTGCCGGCGATCGGGCATTCCTGGTCTGTCACCTTTGGATCAATGGGGGCTTCTTTCCAAGCTCTGATGGCCGTTTCGGGTCTTGAATCTTCATATCTGGCACCCTGGTCCGCGACGCTTCTGGGCATTACAACTTTTCTTTGTGGGATTTTTGCGGTGCATGTGTACGGTGGTTGGAAAATGGTCAAACATAGCCTGCCGGCGATTCTGATCATCGGGACAGCCATGGCTGCCACGCAATATCTCCTGGCCGTATTCGGCATGTGGACATTGGGCGGCTTAGGAGCCAGCCTGGTAGGTTTGTGTTGTGGACTGGCCGTTGCAAAACTGAAAATGTACAATCAAACTCAGTCTCTCGATACTCAATCAGAGATGGGGATATGGTGGGCCCTATCAGGATATTTTATACTCATTATCGTAGTATCATCAGGCGTTATGATACCTGCTGTGAAATCGTGGCTTGGGCAAGTCAATCTAACCGTTTCATTTCCCGAAATTGTCTCATTGGAAGGTTGGGTCACCAAAGCCGGAAATGGCAAAAGTATCAATGTTTTTGGCCATGGCGGTGCGCTGCTGCTTTATGCCTCCATTTTGAGCTATTATCTTTACCGGGGCAAGGGCTTTTACAAACCAGATACCTTAAAACGGATAGTTGCGAATACAATTAAAAATGGGGTTCCCACGAGTCTCGGTATTGTCAGCATGATCTGTTTTGCGATGATAATGGATCATTGCCAGATGATTTTCATACTTGCTGAGGGAATTAATCGGATTTTTGGAACCATATATCCATTGTTTTCTCCCTGGGTCGGTTTATTGGGCGCTTTTATGACAGGCAGTAACACAAACTCCAACGTTGTTTTCGGTGTCCTGCAACAAGAGACTGCAGAAATGGCAGGGATCAGCGTAGCGTTGATCCTGGCAGCACAAACAACCGGCGGCGCTCTGGGAAGCATGATTGCGCCTGCGAAAATACTCGTGGGGTGTTCAACTGTTGGCCTGTCGGGACAAGAAGGGCCGGTTTTGAAGGCGACTTTACGATATGGCCTTATTATTACCAGCATTGTCGGTATAATTGCATTACTGGCATCTCTGATAGTTTAAAAAAAAAATCAGCAATGTCAGATTAGGTTTTTGCCGAAAAAAAATCTTTTTGGATAAATGTTCCGGGGGTTCAAGATGACGTTAAAAACCATATTACTTGTTTTAATGCTGGTGATTCCTTTTTTTCTGTACGCCGCTGCCGCTTACGGCTCTACCTTTCAGACAAACCTGTTGTTGATTCTGATGATCGGGAATATGCTGGTTGTCCTGAAAAAAGGTTAACTTCTCTTTCAATAATCCCACTGGGTCTACAAATAGGTGAACTCATTATGGCAATGGAAACCAAGACCAACTTAAAAACAGATAATCAGAAATCCCACGTCATTATGGGCGTTCAGAGCAATGATCATTCGGCTTATCTGGCTGGTATCCCAACAGAACGTTTCTTCACAGATGCGCTGACGTTTGCACAAGTGCAACTTCTTGTGACCGAATATTATCAACTCGAAACAGTGAGCAATTTCTGGGACGTTTACAATATAGAAGCAGAAGCCCTGGGACAGAAGGTTATTTATGTTCCCGGCGGGCTGCCTGATATTGACCGAAAAATTAACTTGATCGAGACACCTGCGGATCTGGACAAAATCTGCCCTCCGGATCCATATAAATCGGGCCGAATGCCCTGGGTCCTGGACGTCAGCAAACATCTTCTGGAAATGACAGGCAAACTTGATCGTGTCTATTTTACAGCTCCATTCAGTCTGGCGGTCAACATCAGAGGGTATGAAAATCTCGTCTACGATATGCAGTTGAGGCCGGAATTTGCCCATCGTCTCTTTAAATTTATTTGTGACGACGTCCTCGTCCCTTTTCTGGAGACAATTCGAAACGAAACCGGGTTGCCTGACCTGATCCTGGATGGGCGTGATGCCTGGGGATCTCCCCCACTGATTTCGCTGGATATGATGGATGAATATGTTGTCGCTTATACAAAGAGATTACGGGATAAATTGGGCCAGAACCTAATCACCAGAGGAAACTGGGGAGATGCAAAGAGTCGTGACCCGGAACGGTTTTTCGCACAAAAACTTCAATGCTGCCCTGGTGCACTTAGTGTATTGGATCCGGATCTTTTTGAAGTGGGTCCGAAACGGGCAAAGCGTTATGCCATAAAGCACAATACCAATATAACCGCAGGAGTCGATGCCGCGCTTCTTAAGCAGGGCCCTGTTGAGGCGATCGTAGATAGAATCAAACTTTACATTGATACGATGGCGAGGGATGAACGCTGCCTGATTCATCTCAACCAGATTCCTGCTGAAACACCCCCCGAACACGTTCATGCTGCTGTTGCTGCCTGTAAAGCGTATGGACAATTTCCAATCCCGAAGAATTTGGACGGCATTCATCTGGAAATTCCAGAAAGAGAGCACTTTTTAGAATTCATGCAGAAAAAGAAACTCTGACAACGCTAGTTCGCGCAGTAGATATACTCATCACCCTTCTCCACTGGGGCATCGACGGTTTTATCCACCCGCACCACCGCTTCCAACAGGCTCGGCCAGGCCGGCTCTTTTTGTTCGGCATTGTGCTTGTCCAGCATGGCCAACATCGTCTTGACCCGCTCCGGCTCCTGTTCTACCATGTTGTTCTGTTCTGTGGGATCGGCCTTCATATCAAACAGCCAGATCTTGCCGGCCGTGCTGTCTCGTTGAAGCTTCCAGCCATCTGCCAGCACGACATGGTTGTTGCCTCCCCGCCAGAACAGTTTCTGGTGGGGTATCTGACCCGGTTTGCCAGGAGTGGTTCCCTCGATACCGGGAACAAAAGGAAGCAGATCAACACCGTCCATTTTCCGGTCGGTCGGCATGGTCGTTTTGGCAGCACCGACTGCGGTCGAATAGATATCGAAATGGTGGACCGGTTTGTCGAAGGTCGTCCCGGGCTTGATTTTGGCGGGCCAACGCATGAAAAAGGGCACATGGACGCCCCCCTCAAAAAAGGTCAGCTTCCAGCCGCGGTAGGGCTGGTTGATCTCGGGAAGCCCGATATACCCGGCGCCACCATTGTCCGAGGTGAATATCACCAGCGTATTGTCATCAATGCCGTTGGCTTTCAGGGCCTCCATCACACGACCCACACCCCGGTCCAGGGACCGGATCATGGCCGCATAGACCCGCAGACGGTGATTCTTGATATGGGATAGCGCATCATAATCTGCCTTGGTCGCCTGCAAGGGGGTATGGGGCGCCCAATGCGCCAGGTAGAGGAAGAACGGTCGGTTTTTATTGGCCGCGATTGTTTTGACCGCTTCATCCGTATAGTAGTCTGTTAAGTATCCTCCCGGCTTAAAAACATCCCCACTGTTGAAGCTGGCCGCATACTGCATTCCTTTCCACAGGAACTTATCAATCGGATCAAAATCCTGCTTGGAGTTGACCACATTGGGGTCATCCTCGGGCAGGTACATGCCGCTGTGCATCAACAGACTTTCGTCAAACCCCTGATCCTTGGCTGCCATACCGTTATAGCGGCCCAGGTGCCATTTCCCGATATGGACGGTATGATACCCACCCTTTTTAAGAGTTTCAGCCAGGGTAATCTCTTCAGTCGGCATGCCCATCTCTTCATAGGGTACGACCTTGTCAACATGCTCATCAAAATGGGTAATGCTGTGCGGCAGTCCTTTCTGTTCCTCAATTATGGAGGAAATAACCTTGAGCATGGAGCCCGGGGTTGGCGTAAACTCAAACCCAAAACGGGTAGGGTATCGACCCGACATTAGAGAAGCCCTGGAAGGAGCACAGCTGCTGTGCCCGGAATAACCATTGGTAAACTGGATCCCTTCAGAACCGATGGCATCGATATTCGGAGTAGGGGCCGACCCGTCGGCTACGCCGCCACCGCCAATGGTCAGGTCGTTCCAGCCCAGGTCATCCGCCAGGATCAGCACAATATTCGGACGGCTGTCAGCATTACGTTTCTGGTCAGCAGGAGCTCTGTCCCACTTAACCTCCCTGTGCGGCCCGATATTCCATTTACGCCTGGCGGCCATACCCGCGAGTTCCAGGATAATCTGTTCGCGAAAAATATATCCCGCACCAGCGATAAAAGCCAGTACAACCAGAATTCTGATAATCCACTTCATGAATTGTCTCCGTGATGAGTCACACCTTTTTTGAACAGGACGCGTGGTTTGCGCCTTTAACTGATGTTTAATTAACGACATTCCAGTGAATTGTCAAGCGCTTTTACTGTCCAGGCTAGACCATCCAAAAGATGGGGTATCACCTGTTTTAGGCCCCATGCCACTTTAAAAATTACATCCAGAATTAATTTAAACATCTGTCAATAACAATTTAAGGCCACAGATCCCTGTTTGGAAAAATTGAACTATCTGCTGCTTGTTGTGTCGCTTGACATTTCAGGCTTTGAAATATAAAGTTTTTTGATCAGATGTTAAAAGACAAAACGATTAAAATGGCTTTCTTATCATTCTATCATCCTGAGAAGACGTTGGTGCTGGGAAAGGTCGCACAGATGATTCATGACACTTTCCTTTAAGCCAGCCAGCGCGTCAATCCAATACTTAGGGATCGTTCAAAAATAACTTGGCAGAATCTGTCCGTAAAAGTTCCGTAAAGACGGGACATTTTGCATACAGAATGTGAACTCAATGTCATTAACTTAAGGATTATTAGAATACAGAGTGTCTGTTATGGACCCTTTTCAATTGCTTGGAGGAGTTATTAGATGATCTTAGCGAAATTGAGCGCCCGAAATCCCTCTGTTTGAGCAACGCGAGTTCGGGATTTCAGCGAAAGCAAGCTGCGAAACTTGCAGCAGCGGCTTATAGATCATCTTAAAACGTATCCGCAATTGAAAAGGGTTCATATCAGACACGGGACTTGATGCTTAAGTTAATGATATTGAATAGGACTGAGTATGAACTGAGGGATTCGGCAGGTTAAAGTACTATCTTTTGAAAGTTAGTTTTTTTATATCATTGCTCTAACAAATACTGGTTTTTAATAAAAAACTATGGTAACCTCCAAAGAAGGATGAAACTTAATCAAGAGATCCTTTAAATAATCAATTGAGAATAATCTACAAACCGCTGAGGATATATCCTCGGTTGAAAGCAAGCGATGAAATAACTGAAATACGAAAAAGAGTTGAAAATGGTTATCCCAAAAAATCCTTTAAATATCTTTGAGCATACCAGAAGTCTGGTTCAATCTGCATTTGACTCAATTACGATCGGTATCTGCGTACTGGACCTGGAAGGACAGATTATCGTGGCTAATCGGGGTTTGTATCAAATGCTGGGGTATAATCAACGGGAAGGGCTATTCGAAAAGTGCTCAGACCTGATCCATCCCGAAGATCTGGCACTCACCCTGAATAATCTGGACCAGTTTCTGGTAGAAAAGATCGACAACATAACTTATAGATGTCGAGTCCTTGGCAAAAATGATCAGACCATCGATGCATCAATCAGCATAACTCTTCAACGAGACGTCGAGGAAAGTCCCCAGTTTTTTATTGTTCAGATTCAGGATATTTCCCGGATAAATACACTTGAAGACCAATTGATACAAGCGCAGAAGGCGGAAACGATAGGAATACTGGCAGGCGGGATAACCCACGGTTTCAATAACATCCTTTCATCTATCCTCGGAAATGCCGAATTCGCTTTGCGTCATGAATTAAAAGAAGATGATCCGGGGGCATACAGTGTTCAACAAATTATCAAAGCAGCTCATCGAGCAAGTTTCCTGGTTAAACAAATTTTGACTTTGAGCAGACGACGAAAACCGGAGTTGGCATATATCAACTTGAGTCCCATTGCAAGCGAAGTAACCAAATTCTTTAAAGCCACGTTGCCGGCAAATATTGAAGTTCGGCTGATTTTAAAAGCGAGTAATGATATTGTAAGGGCAGATCCTGTTTTGATGTATCAGGTTCTAATGAATTTATGCACGGACGCGATGGATACTATGCAAGTGGATGGTGGAGAGCTGGAAATAAAACTGGAAAATGCAACCTCTATTCAGGACGAAATGCTTGAAACTGCGGGTACGACATTCCCCATGTATATAAAGCTGAGTGTTTCTGACACCAGTACCGGTATGCCAACTGAAATTAAGGAGCAGATATTTGATCCATCCAGTGTCGTCAAGCCGGGGGAAAAGCAGACTGAACTGGGATTGTCTGTTGTCTGGGATATTGTAAGAGATTTAGAAGGTAACATGTTCGTGACCAGGGAACCGGGAAAAGGAAGTCGTTTTTCGGTTATTCTGCCTGTGTCTACCGTCAGTACAATGAAAGAACGAATTTCGACTGAAACTGTTGCGGGAGGTAAGGAGCGAATCCTGTTTGTGGATGATGATGAACAAATAGTTGAATTTATGGTTCGTGCCTTGAATGTAATGGGGTATCAGGTTACCGAAAAATCGAGCAGCATTGAGGCTTATGAAGTTTTCAGCAATTCCCCCGATCAGTTTGACCTCATCATCAGTGATATGAATATGGATGGATTGACAGGAGAACAACTGGCCAGTAAAATATTTGCAATCAGGCCAGAAATACCCGTTATTATCTGTACCGGATATGATGAATTGTTGACCAAAGAGCGAGCCGTGAAACTTGGCATCCGGGAAATTATCATGAAACCATTTACGATTGATGAGATGGATGCGGTCATTCGACAAGTACTGAACGATCCCTGTGGGTCGGCACAAGGCCTGGAATAAATAGCTGGAAAACCAGCGGGCAGTTGATGATTCATTGAAAAATAACCAAATATCAAAGAAATATGGCAGGCGCAGCGGATCCAAAACCTAAAATCCTGGTGATTGATGATGATGAGATGTTTTGCGACATCATGTACCGGTACCTGAATAAAATGGGTTTTGCAGCTCATTATGAGCAGTCATTAACTTCGGGAATGGAAGCGCTTGGCGGGTTGGATTTTGATATTGTTCTGCTGGATGTAGATTTGCCGGATGGAGATGGCCTGACAGCCTTGCCGGATATCCGTCGTCTGAGCAGTCAACCGGAAGTTATCATTATTACTGGCGCCGGAGACGAAAGTGGTGCCGAAATGGCTTTGAAAAACGGGGCCTGGGACTATATCGAAAAACCACCGTCATTTTCAAAACTTTCTCTGTCATTAAAAAGAGTACTGCAATACCGAAAAGAAAAAAGAGAGCAGAGGCCGGCCCTGGTGCTGGACCGTGAAGGAATAATTGGTGAAGGGCATGAGATCAGATCAGTTCTTAAACAGGTTGCAAAGGCCTCTCATGGTGACTCCAATGTGTTGATAACCGGTGAGACAGGCACAGGGAAAGAGGTTTTTGCTTTAGTCATCCATAAGAATAGTCCACGGTTCAAGAGAAACATGGTGATTGTCGACTGTGCATCCCTGCCTGAAAACCTCGTAGGGAGCGTTCTATTTGGGCACGTCAAAGGGGCATTCACAGGGGCCACCGAAAATCATACCGGTTTGATGAAACAGGCGGATGGCGGAACCCTGTTTCTGGATGAAATTGGAGAGCTTCCTCTCAGTATTCAGAAAACGCTGCTACGCGCCCTGCAGGAAAGGCGCTTTCGACCGGTAGGCGGAAACAAAGAAGTCGAAAGCAATTTCAGGCTGATCTCTGCCACAAATCGAAACCTGGAAGACCTGGTAAAAAAAGGTCAGTTCAGAGAAGATCTGCTGTTTCGGTTGCAAACCATCTATATCCAATTGCCGACCTTAAAGGACAGGCTGGAGGATATTCGCGAACTGGCAACCTACTATATTTCCAAAATCTGCAAACGGCATCAGACAGAAATCAAAAAATTTACGCCTGAATTTCTGGAAGCCTTGCTGGCTTACCACTGGCCGGGAAATATCAGGGAATTGATCAATACCCTTGAAATGGCCCTTAGTCAAATCCACACAGAAAGGACCCTGTTCGCCCAGCACCTTCCACTGCATATCCGACTTCAAAGTACGACGATTTCCCGGAAAAAGGAAAGTGTGTCGCTGAAAGCACCGCAAATTGATATCGACAGTAACCGGTTACCCAGTTTGAAAGAGTTTAAGAGCAAAGTGATTGAAAATGCGGAAATTAATTATATGAAGGAATTGATAATGGTTTCCGGTAACAGTGTCAAAGAAGCCTGCCGTTTATCTGATATCTCACGGGCACGTCTGTATCAGCTGCTCCAAAAGTACGACTTAAGTATCTCCTCGAAATAGTCACCCTTGCTACGTTTTCAGGCAACGTGTTTCTTTAACGCTTCTAAGAAACACTCGATTAATGGGAAACACTTGAGTAATTTTTGAGCCGACCCTTAATCTAATTGTCTAGTTTTTTTAGACAGTGTCTGGTTTTGGTAGACAATCAACCAGAGAATCCCCATCCTTTTACCTCCCTAGAAGTACCCCGAAAGATCAAATTTTTATATAAGATCAGCTATATATATTGATGAGCGGTGGCTGGCATACATATTGAAGTTATATGTATACCGAACAGTCACATCATCGTCGAGAAATCAGAAGAAAAACCATCTACTGGTTTTTGATCAATATGGGAATCGTATGACTGTTTTTTTCAAATCGGTTTCAACCAGAAATTTTAAATCAGATATACAGCGAAACAAAATGAAGATAGATGTTGTGTTTTATATGTCGGGTTTTGAGAAAAAGCAGGCACTTTTTGAACAAAAAGTGATCTCGTCAATACCCCGGAACAGCAGAAAAATATGTAAGTCTCTGGACGAGTTATCATCTGTTTTAAGGCGCTCAATGGTCGGCCAGTATATTTGTGTCGTTGTGGCGGGAAAGAAACAGGACCTTCTGGATCTTTTTTCAGTTCAAGAGCTGCTGAAGAATTCAAAGCTTATCTTGATTATGCCGGACAATTCAAATGATATCATTGAAATAGGCCATGCGTTTTACCCCAGGTTTTTGGATTCAATTAACGGTAATTACCTGAATATTGCTGCAGTTCTGAAAAAAATGGCACATATCGGACCAGCAGAAGCGGCTTTGGAGACCAAACCAGATATTCATTAAGGCATGAGGTACGAACGGGCCTAGCTCAAA
>Ga0209042_1001534_pt1 | contig 17682 bp, 14 predicted proteins | sample SaaInlV_200m_DNA_6_FD_184649 | JGI IMG/M metagenome (GOLD analysis project Ga0209042, IMG submission 184649) | Marine microbial communities from expanding oxygen minimum zones in the Saanich Inlet - SI037_S2LV_200m_DNA (SPAdes) (version 2) | ecosystem: Environmental > Aquatic > Marine >...
AGGCATTATGTATCTCCTATTAGTTTCGCATCTTCTAGGTCGATACATAATACTCGTCATATTCTATACAATGGTAGAACCGATATTGGTTCCACTACCATAGGTAGTGGTTTTATTTCTCAATAAAAGGAGCTGATTGGGAAGGCGAAGATGCTAGATTAGAGCGCAAATGGCAAGAAAAGTATCAGAAGGATGAATCATGAAACAATACGAAGCTGTAATCGAAGCACTAAAAGAAAATGGTGGGTACGCCACGCTTGGACAGCTATATCAAGATGCTCTAAAAGTTCCTGATACTGAGTGGAAAACAAAAACTCCTTTCGCCAGTATTCGACGTATCGTTCAAGTACGCGAAGAAATTTTCAAAATTCGTCCAGGACTGTGGGCTTTAGAATCTGAACGAGAAAAGGTGATGGAGATTTTCTCGGAAGAAAAATCGAAGCCAAAAGCAAGAGAATACACACATTCTTTCTATCAAGGTTTGGTCACAGAAATCGGCAATTTGAAAGGCTATCAAACATTTATTCCTGCTCAAGACAAAAACAAACCTTTTGCCCAAAAGAAACTCCGAGATTTAGCAACCTTGTCTAAATTTCACCAATTCACGTATCCAGAAGTTTTGCGTCAAGCAATCACCGTTGATGTAACGTGGTTCAACGAAAGGCGTTTCCCAATTTCTTTTTTTGAAGTTGAACATTCTACTGATATTCACAGATCTCTTCTCAAATTTGTAGAACTTCAAGATTTCAGAGCAGATTTTTATATTGTTGCCGACGCTCATCGAAAAGCTGAATATGAAGACAAGCTCGCGTTATCTGCTTTTGCTCCTGTCAGGAAATATGTGAAGTTTTTCAACTACGATGATGTTGCAAATCTTCACAGCAAAATGTCAGAAGTTGCAATAGCAGAAGCTGGACTTCTGTAAAGTAAGAATTCCAGCTTTCCTAAAACAAAAACGCCCAGCTTTTGGCTGTGCGTTCATTTTTAACATTCGCGTAATTCGCTAATTCGCGCCATTCGCGTTAAATCTTTCCCCCGAAAAATCGTAAAACACAAATACTCTAAATCAAGCACCTACGGGTGCTTTTTTTCTACGCATCCACGCGAGTACCATCCCGATCGGCAGCAACGCCAACGCGCCGCCCAGCAAAGCAATGAAGGTATAGCTGGTGGCCGCGTAGACCAATCCGCTCCCCAAAGAGCCAGCCGCCGAAGCCAACCCGACCATCGAATCGTTGATGCCCTGCGTACGTGCGCGCTCCACGGATGAAAGCTGGTCTGCCAACAAAGTGGAACCGCCGACGAAGCAGAAATTCCATCCCAGCCCGAGCAGGAAAAGGGATAGGGATAAGGGCAGCAATCTCGGGGATAGTGGTGCCGTGACACACGCGATGACGAGAGTAATGGCTCCCGTTAAAATGACGGGGCCGCGGCCCCATTTATCTGCCAGCCGACCCGATACAACAGAGAAAGCATACATCCCCAAAACATGCGCCGAGATGACAGTCGAAATCCCGCCCAGGCTGTGGTCATTATGCTTCATATGCAGGGAGGTGATCACCATGATCGCGACCATCACGACTTGTCCGATCACCATCGCGGTCACGGCGGCCAAAGCAGCCGGTTGACGGAAAATGACTCGCATTGGGCGTGCTTCCCCTTCAGGGGTGGATGCGGGGTATAAAGCGGCCACTTCTTTGCCCAACGCAAGCGGGTCTGGGCGTAATCCAGTAAAAATGACTGCGGCTGCCAGCCCGCCAAATAGGATGCCCGCCAAATAGCCTCCGGCCAATTCATTCATCCCAATACTTCGGGCAAAATTTCCCATCGGGGCTACCAATAAGGGACCAAAGATCGCACCAAAAGTACCGCCCAAAACCACATTCGAGATCGCTGCGCCGCGCTTCTCTGGCGGGTTCACTTCCGCAGCAGCAAAACGTCCCAACAGCATGGCCGCCTGGGCAAATCCCATTAAAGCCATGCCGCCCAGCATCGCAAGAAAGATGCGCTGGTTAGCAGCGATAACGACCAAAGCGGATCCCGTGATCCCGAGCATCAGCCCCAAAGTGATCCCATGGCGACGACCGATCTTATCCATCAGCACACCCCAGATCGAAGCAGCAAAAGCACTGCCTAAAAGCTGTACGGCAGCCGGTAACCCGGCCCAACGATTGCCACCCAAACTAGCCGCCAAAATCGAGCTTACAGTTGCAGAAGCGATAAAACCGGCTGAGAAAAGACTTTGTGCGAGAAAAAGAGTAAGGGTGATCTTGCGAGCTTTTTGAGATAATTCGGTCATATTTTATCCTTTTTATAGGGTGCTATTATAACGCTGATACGGAGTGCCAAAAATGAAGGGGGTCATGCATCATCTCTGGTGCTTAATCAAGAGATGATTTTGGAAATGCGCCCCCACCTAGCCTCCCCCGCAAGCGGGGGAGGGACGGGTTCTCCCCCCGCTTGCGGGGGGAGTTAGAGGGGGGACTTTTCCAATAAAACTCCTTGTTTATGCACTAGCCTCCTTGGTTTTGAGTAGCCTTCCACAAAATCAGGGATATAATCTGTCATTCGTCTTATTCGCCCCATTCGGAACATTCGTGATCCCATGAAACCTTACGAAAAACTCACCTTCCGCGGAAAAATACTCCGCCTGCGCAAACTCTGTATTCAGGCTCTCGAAGACTACCCCATCGACGTGGCCCGTGTCCGCTACCTGACCACCGAAAGCACCACCATGTACCGCGTCGACGCCACCGACGGGCAAAAATACGTCATCCGACTCTACTCCGAAGCCGATTCCAGCCTCGCTGAAAATAAAACCGAAATGTTCTGGCTGGCTGCCCTCGCCAAAGATACCGACCTTCGCGTTGTTCAGCCTGTTGCGCGTAAAGATGGCGAATATATCAGCTTCGTCAGTATGGAAGGCATCCCCAACGAAAAACGCTGTGCCCTCTACAAATGGGTGCCCGGCGTCCCGCTCGAAGAACACGTCAGCGTCAAGACCTATCATCAACTCGGCACCATCATGGCCGGGCTGCATAATCACGCTGAGGGTATGAAGCTCCCCGGCGAGATCAAACCCAAACGCTGGGATAAAACCTTCTACTTCCCCGGCGAAAAAGCCGATTACAAAACCGCCGAGTTCAGCCATCTCTACACCCCCGAGCAGATCAAAACCCTCGACCGTGCCGTCGCCTATATTGACCCCTTCCTTGCAGCGATCTACAAAAAGAATGCGACACCCTTCGTCATCCACGGCGACTTGCATTTCTGGAACATCCACATCCACCGCGGAAAACTCTATGTCTTGGATTTTGAAGATATGGTCATGGGATTTGCCGAACAAGACATCGCCATCTCCCTCTACTACCTGCGCAACGAGACGCTCTATCCCGAACTTGCTGAGGCCTTCAAAACAGGATACGCCAGTGTGCGTATGTGGCCCCACCTCCCCGAACGTGATATACACCTCTTCTGGCTCGCGCGCATGGTCAACTTTGCCAACTACGCCGCCATCGCCTTCAGAGAGGATGATGGCGCACGCGAATACATCTCCGCGCGCTGTGTTGAGATCGAGAAATATCTGAGCTAGCTATGAGACTACAAAAGTCTTAAAGACTTTTGTAGTCTACCTCCCTCATAAAGGAAAAATATGAACTTCAACGACTACCAAAAGAAATCCCGCAAAACCGCCAAATACCCCGCCATCGGACACCCCGCCATCTACCCCGTTCTCGGGCTGGTCAACGAAGCCGGAGAAGTGGCTGGCAAAGTAAAAAAAGTCTTCCGCGACAAGAACGGCGAGATCAACGCCGAAACCAAGTCCGCGCTCAAAGCCGAACTGGGCGACGTGCTCTGGTACCTCGCCCAGGTTGCAACAGAGCTCGATCTCACCCTCGACGAGATCGCTGAATATAATATCGACAAACTCTATGGCAGGCTCGAACGCGGCACCATCAAAGGCGACGGGGATAATCGCTAGACAATATTCAGCAAACAGTGACCACTGATTACTGAACACTATTCACTGCTCACTGAATCACAATTCTCTAATCTTTTTCCTATACTCCCCTTTTCTCATCTTTGGTACAATCAAACCCGACAGGTTTTATCTGATTGCATTAATCTTTTACCAAACCCATTCTCGGTTATCTGAATACCGATCACTGAATACTACTAACCCACTGTTTTTTAGCAACAGGAGTCAACTATGGCAAGCATGGAACGCTTTACCCAGCGTGCCCGGCGGGTACTCGCTCTCGCTCACGAAGAGGCAGAGAAAGCCCGCAAAGAATCTCTCGGAACAGAAGATCTCCTTCTTGGTTTACTCATCGAAGAAGGCGGCGTCGCCGGTCGCGTTCTGCGCGAACTCGGGCTGGATGTCGAGCGTGTCAGCGAGATCATTCAACGTGTCACGCAAGATGCTCCGCGCGTAGACCCCACCGGAAAATTCAACCTAGACGAAGATACCCAAAAAGTTCTCGAACACTCTATAGACGAAGCCCGCTCCTTTGGGCATCACTATATCGGCACCGAACACCTCCTGCTCGCGCTCACCCGTAGCGAAGGCACGGTCAAATTCGTCTTCGACAAATTAGGATTAACCGCAGATCAGATCCGCAAAGAAGTGCGACGTGTTCTCAACGAAGGATCATCTCCGGCTGCCCCCAACCAGACGCGCGGCAAACGTCCATCACGACCTGCTCCCGCTAAAAAAGACAAAACGCCCCTCATCGACCAGCTCGCCACCGACCTGACCAATCTCGCCGAAGAAGGCAAACTCGACCCCGTCATCGGTCGCCAGACCGAGATCGAGCGCGTTATCCAAATTTTGGCACGCCGCACCAAAAATAACCCCGCCCTTATCGGCGAACCCGGCGTTGGCAAAACCGCCATCGTCGAGGGCCTTGCCCAACGCATCGTCTCTGGCGATGTCCCCGCCCCGCTGATGAAGAAACAAGTCCTGCAACTCGATGTAGGCTCCCTCGTTGCTGGGACAATGTACCGTGGTCAATTTGAAGAGCGTCTCAAACGCGTCATCGACGAACTCAAGAAATCGGGCGCAATTCTCTTCATCGACGAAGTACATATGCTCGTTGGCGCAGGCTCGGCCGGTTCATCCGTCGATGCCGCCAATATTCTAAAACCTGCCCTCTCACGTGGCGAATTGCAAGTGATCGGCGCCACAACGATGGATGAATATCGCAAAAGCATCGAATCAGATGCCGCCCTCGAGCGTCGCTTCCAATCCATTCTCGTCGAGGAACCCTCCGAAGACGAGACCATCGCCATTCTTAAGGGTATCCGTAAGGCATACGAGGAACACCATCATCTGGTCATCTCCGATGAAGCGCTCGAAGCAGCAACCCAGCTCTCGTCAAGGTATATCTCGGAGCGTTTCCTCCCGGATAAAGCCATCGACCTGATCGACGAATCCTCTTCACGGGTACGGATGTATAAATCCCCGGCTGCGAAAAAAGCCAAAGACCTCTACGCCAAACTGCGCGAGACGCAACAAAGCCGCACGCTGGCACAGGAAGAGGGCAAAGCCGAAGAAGATTTACAGGCCATTGATACCGCGCTTTCCAAGATCGAAGCGAAGATCGAAAAGATCCGCACCGGCTGGGATCGCGCAAAAAGCCCCGTTGTCAGCGCAGAAGATATTGCCGAAATGGTCTCCATGTGGACGGGTGTACCCCTCATGCAGCTTGCACAGGAAGAATCCGAACGCCTGCTGCGCATGGAAGATGAATTACGCGAGCATATCATCGGGCAGGATGAAGCTATCGAAACCATTGCCCGTGCCGTGCGCCGCGCCCGTGCTGGCTTGAAAGACCCCCAACGCCCGATCGGCTCGCTCATGTTCCTCGGACCAACAGGCGTTGGCAAAACCGAACTCACCAAAGCGCTCGCCAAATTCATGTTTGGCAGCGAAGATGCCGCCATTCAGCTCGATATGTCTGAGTTTATGGAGCGGCATACCGCCAGCCGTTTGGTCGGTGCCCCTCCAGGCTACGTCGGTTACGACGATGCCGGGCAGCTCACCGAAGCCCTGCGCCGCCGCCCTTACTCCATCGTCGTTTTTGACGAGATCGAAAAGGCACATGGCGAAGTGCATAATATGCTTCTGCAGATCATGGAAGAAGGACATCTCTCCGATGCGCGTGGTCGCAAGGTCGATTTCAGTAACGCCATTGTCGTTATGACCTCCAATGTCGGTGCAGATATGATCAAAAAGCAGGGTTCACTCGGCTTCCAGCTCAAGCAGGACAAAGAAGTCGAAGAACGCCTCTCCTACGAAGATATGCGCAAGAATCTCACCGAAACCCTCAAGCGCGAATTCCGCCCTGAGTTCATCAACCGCCTCGATGGTGTGGTCGTCTTCCGCGCACTTAACGAAGCAAATATTCAGCAGATCGTCTCCCTCGAGCTGGATAAAGTTTCCAGACGTCTCGTGGAGCATGGGCTCACCCTCACCGCTACGCCCGTTGCCCTCACCCAACTTGGTGAGATGGGCTACGACCCGGAGATGGGCGCACGTCCACTCAAACGCATCATTCAGCAGCAGGTAGAAGACCCTCTCTCGGATGCCGTTCTCGCTGGCGAATTTGGCGAAGGCGACACCGTTTTGGTAGACCTCGATGATGGCGGCGAGATCATCCTTACGAAGGAAGTTGCTTCCGCTAAAGAAGCGGATGCCATTCCCGCAGCGTAAGATCGTTATCTGTGCAGGGGCGGGTCTGAGACCCGCCCCTGTTTTTTCTAAGAGATAAATTATTTAGAAATTAGACAATGATATGTCTTTGCGAACTCCGACGCCATAAGGAAGACTGCCACGTCGGGCTTAAGCCCTCCTCGCAGAGACATGATTCTATAAGTTACTCAAGCAAAACAGAATTCGAATTTTCACCTAAATACCAAAATATCTCTGAGTGGAGGTAAATATGCAATGTCCAAATTGTGGGAATCAAACGCCAAGTACTACGGATAAATGCAGGATTTGTGGGAGCCCTATAGAAAAAGCAGGCGTTCCCACATGGGCAAAAGATTTATTGAAAGGCATGGGGATAGGCTTGGTCGTCTTTGCATTATTAGGAGCGGGGTATTATTTTTTCTATCTCCAACCGGCTCGATCTGTGCCACAGCCCACCGAAACAAGCGCAGTAATTATTGAGCCTACAGCAGTGCCCCCAACAGTAACCGAAGTACTTGCTGAAATTCTCCCATCGGAAACACCAACACCAGAACCAACACTAGCCCCCGCCGAAACCCCGACATCAACGCCTGAAGCACAATACTGCGATCTCTTTAAAGAGATCGATATGACAATCGTATATCTGGATTGGTTCAAAAAAGAAGATTTAGGGTTTTATATTAAAATGCCCGGGGGTGTGCCAGGGCTGGAGAAAGAGATTTCAGATGCTTCTGACGAATGGGAGTATAGAGTTAGAATTGGGCTCTATAACTCGTATGAATGTGAGTTTATTGCAGGCTATAAAGAAAGATTATATTGCGAGATCAGCCTGCCTCCAGAATACGAAAGCGCCATGCATCCAATATCTTTATACGTCAACACATGTGACGAAGATGTGTTTGAAAGTCCAAACGCTTTTTTACCCGAAATTCAAAAAAAATAATACGCACTCTCTCAAGGAGAATCTCCATGCCCCAAGAAATCGCAACCCTTGCCGGTGGATGCTTTTGGTGTCTCGAAGCGGTATACGCCGATCTTAAAGGCGTCGTTCAAGTGGAATCAGGTTATTCGGGTGGCAGCGTGCCAAATCCCGGTTATCAAGCAGTTTGCACGGGCGAAACGGGACATGCCGAAGTGGTGCAAGTCACCTTTGATCCTGACGTCATCTCCCTCGACGATCTGCTGCGTGTCTTCTTTGCCGTCCATGATCCGACCACCCTCAACCGCCAAGGCGCGGATGTGGGTACCCAATATCGCTCCGCGATCTTCACACATTCCGATGCGCAGAAAGCCACCGCTGAGCGTATCATGGCAGAGATGGCGTCGCAGTGGAAAGACCCTATCGTGACCGAGATCAGCCCTATAGAGAATTATTACGCGGCTGAAGATTACCATCAGGAATATTTTGCCAACAACCCCAGCCAGCCTTATTGCCGAGCCGTCGTCGCGCCGAAGGTGGAAAAGTTCAGAAAGAAGTTTGAGTTCAAGTTGAAGTAAAAATCAAGCCGCTGAGAAAAATCTCAGCGGCTTTTGCTTTATTGCGAACGACTAAGCCGAAAATCCTTATCTGCTCATCAATAAGGCGCCAAGTTGTGCCTTGATCTCTTGGGGGTTTTTATTTTCTATATACCACTGTATGGTTTTCTCAATACCCTCTTCAAGAGAAGTTTGCGGGCTCCATCCACAAGCCTTTTGGGGGAAGCTACCATCAAGCGCCCGGTGTAAAACGCCAACAGGTTTGTCTTTGAGATGTTTTATACCTTCGGGGGGCTGCCAGTTGAATATCCTGAAAATCTCTTCGGCAATTCTGTTAAGGCTAATGAACTCAGATGTTCCTATATTAACTGCAGAAGCATCTTTAATATTTTCTGCCACCAAGATCAGCCCATTAACAATATCCTGTACATATGTAAAACCGCGAGTTTGCTCCCCTGTCCCCCAGATTTCGAACGGAGATTGTTTTATAAAAGCTTTGGCTATAAGCGCGATCAGGGCATGACTTTCATTTTCTCTCGGTCCATACGCTGTAGATAATCTGGCAGAAGCTGCTTTCACTCCATATTGCTTATGATAGGCTCGCAAAGATAGTTCCCCCATCAGTTTTGCCCAACCATATTCTTCATCAGCAAATGCTCCTCCACGCTTTTTAAAGTCGACCATATCTTCGCGGAGCAGTTGTTTTTCTTCTTGAATATCCGTTGGGTATACACAGGCAGAACTAGTAAAGGTGATTTGTTCAACTCCGTTTTTAACGGCGCTCTCAAAAACAATATTATCAAGAGCCATATTACTTGCACAGCTAGCTGGATGTGTAGCGATATACCCGCGCCCTCCATGGTCTGCTGCCAAGTGAAACAGGGTAGAGCAATCGATACTGGCTTGTTGAGCAAACGCAATATTTTTCAGATCGCCTTGCATAAACTCGATCTCTGCTCTGACGGCGGAAAGATTATCGAGTTTTCCGCTTGATAGATCATCAGCAACTCTGACTTGTGCACCCTTTTGTACCAATGCTTCTACGAGGTGACTTCCGATAAAGCTCGCGCCACCGGTAACCAAGCATTTATGGTTTTCCCAATTCATTTTTTCTCCTAGAAAGTATGATTATTTATTCTGTTCTGAAACCAAATGCTTTTCCAATTATGCGCAGGAAATGCACGATTTTTCTGTAGATGGTCATTAGCGGGTTATATATCCTGTATCTGGATATTAGTAGGCGGCTTAAGATGTTAAATATACGAATATTAAAATGATTCCACTCTCCCCGTTCCTTAACCAGAAAAGAAGCTAGCCTACTCCTTGCGTACTCACTCTGATATTTAATATAATATCCCAAATTTTTGTTGTAGTATCCCTCTGTCCAACGTGTATGCCCACCAGCTGATCTTACGGTATACATCGTATATGGGAAACGCCTGATTTTTGGCAAAAGACCAAGATTTTTATATGAAAACTTGATAAACCGCTCCATATTCCATTTATTAAAAGAAGTCATTTCTGCGTATAGCTTCTGAGGTTCTGTGATTACTCTATCGCTAATAGATAATACATCTAGCAGATTATTTCTATCTACGATAATGTGGCGGTCTGTGTATCCGCCATAATCTTCGCCATCAGGAATCCAAATATATTCGGGGGGTAAGAATTTCAATGGCACATGGGGAACTTGATAGAAAAAATCGGATCTTGTAATAATAAAACGGTCATATTGCTCAAGAATGCCATGTTTGACAATACTCTCTTTTAAAAATAACCTGAAGAATAACAGGATCCCGGCAGATCCAGGATGTTCTTCGCTACCTTTAATCCCACCCAACCATTGATCTTTAATCTCAAGAAGTTTTCGCCAGTTATTTTTTATACCTTTGGCATTTTGAATAAAATCAAAAGCATCGCCCCAATCATCAGGCTCATCATACCTCCAGATAAATTTGGCATGTTGATAAAAGGGATTGTTAATATCCTCTCTGTGATTATTCGCTACACAAAGGCACAGATCGGCATTCGTCATATCGAGAAGATTCTTTTTAAATAAGTCGAAGGTAAATTCATGTTCTCTTGTTTCGGCAAGAATGATGATCAGAACGGATTCTGTTTTAGGCTGTTTATTATTCATGATTTATTGTGACCTAACCATCAAACTTACTTGCATGGCTACAAGATTTGTTGTATTTGTACATCCCTTTTTACCGATGAGGGCTCTGCTTTTTTCCTCAGTCTTATATGATAAACTCGTTTTCATGAAAAACCCTTTAGTCTCTGTAATAATCACATCCTATAACCAACGAGAGTATATTGGTCTTGCAATAGGGTCGGTTCTTAACCAAACTTATCCTAATATTGAAATTATTGTAATTGATGATGCTTCCACAGATGGAACTCAAGAGATTATAAAAGAAATTTCTTCGGAATTTGAAGATGAACGAGTAAGGTTTATCCCAAAACAACAAAACGAGGGCGTTACTTATTGTCGTAATATAGGCCTAGCTGAATTTTCAGGGGAGTATATATGTTTTCTGGATGGCGACGATATGTATTTACCGGGAAAAATCGGCACTCAAGTTGATCATATGGAATCTAATGAAGATTGGATGATTTCGTATCACGATGCCGATACATTTGACTCAGCAAGTGGTGAAACGATCTTTTTTTACTCTGATAGATTTGGGGTAGGAAATGGCACAGTATACGATTTAATATCAAAAGGAATGTATATCCATTTTGGTTCTTTAATGTATAGAAGAAAAAGTATTGCATTTCACACTTTTAACACTCAAGTAAGAATTGTAGATGATTGGTTATTTACGATAGAAGTGTTACTGAATGGAAATCAAGACTTTTTTTATATTGATAAAGTTTTATCCAAATACCGCAGACATTCAACAAATATTACTCTGGATTGGGATGAAAAAATTCGGCAGAATTTCGATGCACTTGATATTGTAGGAAATAAATACAAATCAGCTAAGTTTCACATTCGTTCTAGACAAGCGGAGCTTTATTTTATTTTTACTGTTTTCAGCTTTATGAAAAGGAATTTCTTTGATGTATTCAAAGGATTGCTGAATTATTTCATATATTCATTTCCAAACCCTCTTAGGTTTACCAGAATTCTTGTTAGGGAAATAAAGTTCTTATCAACTCATGAATTTCAATTTGATTCAGTAATTAAGTCACTTTGGTTGTCATAGTCATTTATTAAAAAGCCGTATTCTTTCGCTAATCATCCCACAAACTAAACGAAAGCCGCTGAGCAAAACTCAGCGGCTTTTTTGCTAGCATGGTTTAGTCAAAAACTTTGTGCTAAGGTAAAATTATGCATCCACGTAGTCCAATATCTATCCCACATCCACTTCCCATACAGAAGGAGCTGTCATGAGATCCCTTTTAAGACGTTTTTTTGCACCCGTTGATATTGCTTCGCTCGTCTTCGTTCGGATCGCTTTTGGAGCCATTATGTTTTGGGAAGCTTGGCGCTATTTTGATAAGGGTTGGATCGCACGTTATTGGATCCGGCCGAGCTATAATTTTAAATATTATGGTTTTTCGTGGGTTGAGCCGTGGCCGGGACAAGGCATGTACTGGCATTTTTTCATTTTAGCTCTATTGGCGGTTTGCATCATGGTAGGCCTGTGGTATCGGGTAACTACCGTTTTCTTTTTTTTAGGCTTTACCTATATATTCCTCTTGGAACAGGCGCTCTATCTTAACCATTTTTACATGGTTTCTTTGCTCAGTTTTTTGCTCATTTTTGTTCCAAGTCATCGTGCTTTTTCGGTAGATGCTTATCTGCGTCCTCGCCTACGGAAAAAGACCACTCCCGCTTGGGCTTTGTGGAGTGTGCGCGGCATGGTAGGCCTCGTTTATTTTTATGGTGGACTTGCAAAACTACATTTCGACTGGCTGCAAGGGGAGCCTGTGCGAATGTGGTTGGCAGAACGCACATACTTTCCCGGGATTGGGATGTGGTTTACAGAGGAGTGGATGGTTTTCTTGATCAGTTATGGCGGCTTGCTCTTTGATTTATTGATCGTGCCATTTCTCCTTGTCAAACGTACACGCCCCTACGCTTTTGGCTTTGTCCTTTTTTTCCATATCATGAACGCAAATTTATTTACGATCGGCATTTTCCCCTGGATGATGATCGCGATGACAACCGTTTTTTTTGAGCCTGATTGGCCTCGAGCCCTCACTTCTAAGTTTTTTTACAGAGGGGAAAGTGTTAAAGATAAGGGGCCAGAACTCCCCTCCGCCCAAAGAGAGATGCAGAGTGAGATGTCGCTTTCAAATCTCTTTCTCGTGGCAAGCTTTGGCAGTTTTTTCCTGCTGCAAATACTGATCCCGTTTCGACATCTTCTCTACCCGGGAAATGTGAGTTGGACAGAAGAAGGACATCGTTTCGCATGGCATATGAAACTTCGCGACAAGCATGGTGCCGGATACTTTACAGTCAGAGATATTTCTGATCAAACGATATGGGATATCGAACTTAAAGACTATCTTACCTCGTGGCAGATTAAGGAAATGCTAACGCGCCCTGATATGATTATCCAATTCAGCCACTTTGTCGCCGCAGAGATCTATCAAGAAACCGGGCAAGAAGTCGAAGTATATGCGACCATTTGGGTTTCGCTCAATGGACGTGATCAGCAATTATTTGTCAACCCGGATGTGAATCTGGTCGCGCAACCTCGCCCCTTCTTGCAACCCATATCGTGGCTATTGCCTCTCACTGAACCCCTTCGCACACCGTAAAAGGGATCATTACGCCGATGCCGCACCGAAAGTGGAGAAGTTCAGGAAGAAGTTTGAGTTCAGATTGAAGTAAAAAGATGACAGTCACTTTATAAGTGACTGTCATCTAAGTTTGTGAGTAACCGAAGCCGCCAAATTTCACTCGGCGTTTTTTGATTTTAGCTATATCTAACAGATGCTTGAACGTCGATTAGTTTTTCTGGCAATTGCTCTAGAAGGTGTAGAGAATTTCTTATGCAATTATTTGAGTCGTAGTTCGTGTATACAAACACTTTGTTTCCCTGATATATTGTTTCAAAGAACGATATTCCTCTTGGGGGGCGTGAGAGACGAATAAGCTCAACTTTCTTTCCTGCTGCATCTTTCAGTGGAATATTCATATTAGGATTGTTTGCCATTGTAAACATGCAAATCTGCGACAGAACATCTGCCCATGTGTTTACTGGAACAATTGTGTTATCAGGTAACAGTAGCTCAGATGGTTTTGTCCTTGCCACATTTCCAATTTTTGCAAGAGTAGTCATATTCTCTACTTTGGTTTGAATTGCAGAGCTTTTCTTTTCAACAACAGTAGAAGGTTCTCTTTCCTTTTTTGTTTTAGCTAACTCCAATTGAATAGCACTTATCTGACTTTGAAGTTGATTGATGCTTTCAGATAGGTCATCCACATCTTTCTGTTCTGGCCAATATCGCGCCGCATCAATTCTTTGTACAAAATAGGCTGCTATTTCTACTAGATCATCGTCTTTGACAAACAGTTTTTTTGACGGTTCTTGATTTCCTGGAGAGAAGTTTGTGTAATGTAACCAGTAGAGACCGTCTGTTAAGAATATGTCAGATACGCCCGCAGAAAACGCATACTTTACAAGCGCCAAAAATATCTCTTTATCGGATAATGCTGCCCCTAGCTTCTTAGCTTCAATAATTACTTTTATATCTTGGTTTATATCAAGTAGAGCATAGTCCACCCGGCCTTTATCTATCGTTTTTTCAATCTCAACCATAAAGGGATTTGCGGTATCCCAGCCCAACGCTCTTAATAGAGGGTCGATCAAGACAGAACGGGTTGCTGATTCGTTCGAGTGTAATGTTTCTTTGTATAACTCTGCTGAATCACGGATTTGTCCGAGAATATTTGTGATGTTTGCCAGAGGGCTTTTTATTTTCATATTTTTACATCCCCACCTGCATCACGATTCCATAGATCAAAATGATCTGCCCTAGATGATAGGCAGCCATATTTTTCACGCGCCCGTGCTTGATCGGGGTGACGAATTTATTCCACGCGAGGATCGCATCGGAGATCATAAAGAGGGTGGCGCCGAGGCTGACAACGAGGGCGGCGCGCATCTCCCAATCGGGGCGGTAGATGGTTAATAGTGCGGAGAGAAGCATAATGGAGATCACGGCTGTATAGGCGAAGACCGGTTTTTGCAAAGCCTCTTTGCCTTGTCTGGTCAGCCCGGCCGAGATGTGTTGATAAAGCCGTGCAGCGATCAGCCCGATGAGAATAGCCCAGACGGATGCCATTAGATCGAAGGGCGGCATGGAAAGATTGAAGCCGACAATATAGGCAACGTGCGCCAACAAAAAGGCGACCAAGCCCGCGATAAATTGTTCTTTGGGGAGCATCAGGAAAATATCGCCTGCCATCGAGAGGATCAGACCGATCCCGAACCAGAGCGTGATTCCGCTTAAGCTGCCTGTGGAAGCGAGCAGCCACGAGAAGAGGAAAACCACCGTGAGGGGCTTGAGGATATATTCGAGCTTTTTCCAGCCTTTGTAGACGGCGTACCAATCAACGATAGCGGAGAGTAAGGTTAGGGCGAGGAGGAAATTCATTGGTTGCTCCTTTTTTCTGTGATTCTACGAGAAGCATGCTTTTGCGACGGAGCAGTCTTGTTTTTTATGAGACTACCACGTCGAGCTAAAGCTCTCCTTGCAAAATCATGATCTACTTCTTCGGGTTATAGCCAAAACGGCGCAGATAGTTTTCGTTGTTACGCCAATCTTTGAGCACTTTTACGCGTAATTGCAGAAAAACTTTGCGCCCACCCATGGCTTCGATCTCTTTGCGGGCAGCGGAACCGATCTTCTTGAGGGTCTTGGCGCCCTCGCCAATGACGATCCCTTTTTGAGAATCACGTTCGACGAAAATGGTTGCGGCAATGTACGCTCCCGTATCGCTGCGCTCGGTAAATTCATCCACGCGGATGGCGACGCCATGCGGAACTTCGTGGCGCAGGAAGGTCAGGCAGGCTTCGCGGATCAATTCAGCGGCAATTTCGCGCTCGTAGAGATCTGTAACTTGTTCTTCGGGGAAATCGGGCGGGCGTTCGGGTAGGCGTTCAGTAATGGCTTCTACGAGGGCATCACGCCCATCGCCGCGCGTAGCAGAGATGGGGATAACTTGCTCGGCTTCGGGGAAGATCTCTCGGTAGATGTTTTGGCGGGATTCTGTTTCTTCTTGTGTCAACCTGTCTGTTTTATTGGTAGCAAGTAGAAGTGGCGGGCGACGCTTTAATGTCAACAGAAGGTTGGCGATGATCTGGTCTTCTTCTGTCGGTTTAACGGAAGCGTCTACGAGCCAGAGGATCAAATCCACACCATCGAGGGCTTCTTCGGCATTTTGGTTAATGGCATGCCCTAATTTATGATGCGCTTTGTGGATGCCCGGGGTATCGACAAAGACGATTTGGGCGGCATCGGTAGTGTGGATGCCAAGTTGAGCGCGGCGCGTGGTTTGAGGACGCGGCGAAACGGCGGCAATTTTTTGTCCTAAAAGGGCGTTGATGAGGGTAGATTTGCCAACATTGGGACGCCCAATGACGGCAACAAAACCAGAGCGATAGGGTTCGGTCATTATGATTTCCTGTGATTATCGTCATTGCGAGTGGGGTTTACGGAGCGAAGCAATCTCTCATGCTATCAAGGGGATTGCCACGCCGACGAAAAGCATCGTCGGCTCGCAATGACAGTGATTATTTATAGTATGCCCCCAGTTTACCACGCTGACTTCAATCTATATATTTGGCTTTTTCTAATGCTGAGATAAGCGCACCCACGTTGATCGGTTTGCTGACGTAATCATCCATGCCGCGCGTTAGATATTTTTCGCGGTCGCCTTCGAGGGCATGAGCCGTCATGGCGATAATATGTGGCTGGCGATCTTGACCCCATTTTTCACGGATCTGCCTGGTGGCTTCATTACCATCCATTTCGGGCATTTGAATATCCATGAAGATGACATCGTAGGTTTGACGTTCGAGTGCTTCTATAGCTTCAAAACCGTTGCTGGCGATATCCGATTGATATCCTAAGCGAGAAAGAATTTTCGCGGCAACTTTTTGATTAATCATATTGTCTTCTACCAGTAAGACACGCAGAGGGTGTCTTACTGCCAAAGTAGAGTCCATGGTGTTTTCTTTTTTCGTTCCTTTTATTTTTACTGCTGATGCAGACGAAATAATGCCGTTTAGCACATTAAAGAGGTTCGATGTTTTGATCGGTTTATTCAAAAAAGCCGCAATTTTAGAATCTGTAGCACGCGTTTTATCGCGTTTGATAGAGGTCAAAATGATCATCGGTAAATTATTCTTGATATTCATTTCACTAATTCTTTCAGACAAGGTAAATCCGTCCATTTCAGGCATTTGCATATCAAGAATAGCGATATCAAAAGTTTCCTTTTCAAATAATGCCAGCGCTTCTTTTCCAGATTCAACGGCTGTGGGCTTCATTCCCCAAGATTCTGTTTGTTTGATAAGAATAAGTCTGTTTGTGGCATTGTCGTCAACAATTAAAATTCGTTTTCCAGAGAAATCTGAGTACTGATCAATAGAAATGAGCGGGGCAGTTTCTTCTGCTTTTGCGATAACCGTGAAATGGAAAGTAGACCCTTTGCCTTCTTCACTTTCGACCCACATTCTGCCGCCCATTTTTTCTGTCAGTTCTTTACTGATCGCCAAGCCCAGCCCCGTTCCGCCATATTTGCGCGTTGTGGAAGTGTCGACCTGGCTAAAACTTTGGAAAAGTCGCCCCATTTTATCTTTGGGGATACCGATGCCAGTATCTCGGATGCTGAATTGAAGTTCGTACTGATTCTTTTCAAGCAACATGCTCTTGAGTAAAACAACGACTTCGCCCTTGTCCGTAAACTTGAGAGCGTTATTTAGAAGATTTACTAATATTTGGCGGAGGCGCGTTACATCTCCGATTACCATAGGAGGGACGCCATCCTCGATAATATAGGCTAACTCAAGCGACTTTTTGGCAGACTTTTCTGTAAGTAAATCGAGGGTATCTTCTATGCAGTCTCTCACGCGGAAGGGATGCTCTTCCAATTCCATTTTGCCTGCCTCTATTTTTGAGAAATCTAAAATATCGTTAATTACACTTAATAGTGTGTCGCTTCCATCACGAATAGTTTTTATGAAATCTTGTTGTTCTTCGTTTAGAGGCGTATCCTGCATGAGGCTGGTCATGCCATAAATGGCATTTAATGGCGTACGAATTTCGTGGCTCATATTCGCCAAGAAATCTGTTTTGGCTTGAGCGGCTGCTTCTGCTGCTTCTTTTGCTTTTTCAAGATCGGCCATTGCCTGCTTACGTAGCGTAATATCTTCTTTTACAGCCACATAATTCTTAATATCTCCTTCAGCATTGGCTACAGGGGATATTGAAGCTGATTCCCAAAAGAATTCCCCTGTTTTACTCTTATTCCGGAATTCTCC
>Ga0209042_1001544_pt1 | contig 17591 bp, 17 predicted proteins | sample SaaInlV_200m_DNA_6_FD_184649 | JGI IMG/M metagenome (GOLD analysis project Ga0209042, IMG submission 184649) | Marine microbial communities from expanding oxygen minimum zones in the Saanich Inlet - SI037_S2LV_200m_DNA (SPAdes) (version 2) | ecosystem: Environmental > Aquatic > Marine >...
TAATCGCCGGTAATGACATTTACGGTGCCGTTGAAGATGCCGTCGGGAATATAGTCGTTGACAGAACTCGATGGAAGGTCAGGAGCCTCAGCGTTGCCTTTTTTGACGACAATATTTTCTTCATACGCATCATCATCGGCGAAAGAAAATAATGTGAACGACAAAAAGAAAACAATAAGGAAAGAAAAACGTAAGCCCTTCATAACAAAGTACTCCAATTGGTGGAAATAGATATACGATTTACAACGGTAGAACAGGATCTTTTTTAAAAGAAAGAAAAAAATGGATTAAAATAAAGGCTTTACGCCTTGATCCTCAGCGTCTGACCACAGTTTTTTGGGCGGTAAACGGTAAAACCCATGATTGTCACCCAATCTTTTACTAATCATCTACAGTTGAAGGTAATCTTTCATGTTTTTTTTCTCGACCATGTCTTAAGACATGCTCTCGTCAAAATACATAAAATATCACCTCCACCTGTAGCGCTTAATCAAAGATTAGGTCGCAATCATGGGTTAAAGCTTCCTTCGTAATTATATTCTTGTTATATTTACGGTGTAAATTGATAAAAAAAAATATTTTCATTATGAAACCTAAAGATCTGCCAGCACCATACTCTTGGAAAGAAAGAAGGCTCCTCCTTAAAGACAAAATCTTGTATGTCCCTGAATATTACGACTATACGGGATATTCCTTCCCCTCATGGGACGACGATGCTGTCTTCGGAAACAAAAAACCAGTATATATCGAATACTGCAGCGGCAATGGCCTGTGGATCTTGGATCGCGCTGCCGAAAACCCAGATATTAACTGGGTCGCCGTTGAAAAGAGATTCGACAGGGTGCGAAAGATATGGGCCAAGAGAGAAAGCCGACAACTTGATAATGTCTTCATCGTATGCGGCGAGGCACAACCCTTCGCACACCATTACGTCGATACCGACACCGTAGACGCCATATATGTTAACTTCCCCGATCCATGGCCAAAAGATCGTCACGCAAAACACCGCTTGATACAAAAACCCTTCGTTAACGACTGCGTACAATCTCTTAAAACAGACGCCTCTTTCATCCTTGTCACCGATGACACACAGTATTGTAGCCAGATGATCGATGTCCTCGGAAGCAATAAAGCACTGTCACCAGAATATCCAGAACCATATTATATAAAAGATAAAAAAGATTACGGAGACTCTTTCTTCTACGACCTGTGGAAAGGAAAAGGAAGAGATATCCACTATATAAAATATATAAAACGTTGAGGAAAATATTATGTTCGACAAAAATCCTTCATATACAAAACTACAACGCTTTGCAGAAAAACAGCTAGATCTTACCGACGAAACCATCTTCACAGAAAAAAGAATACATGATATGTGTTCAGAAGCTTGCGGCATTAAAATGATATACGCAGCACAACGTATCGAATCCGACATCATCGATATATTATCAGACCTTGCAGGAGAGGGGGATGCCCTAAAAAAAATGAGAAGCATGCAAGAAGGGGAGGTAATAAATACCATCGAAGGCTTCGACAGCGAAGACCGCGCTGTCCTCCACACTGCAATGAGAGACATCTTTGACGACAAAAAAAGCTCAAAATCAGCAAAAGACGCTGCAATCCTCGCCGAAGAAGAACACGCCAAGCTCAAAGACTTCCTCGATGATCTAGACGCTGAAGATGCTTTTACTGATATGCTCCTCGTAGGCATAGGAGGGTCTGATCTTGGACCTCGCGCGTTATATATGGCATTACAGGCATACAAAACACCCGCAAGGAATGTACATTTTATCGCCAACGTTGACCCTGACGACGCCTCTGCCGTCATGAAAAACCTCGATCTAACAAAAACCTTAGTCGTCATCGTCAGCAAGTCTGGAACGACGCTAGAAACCCTTACCAACGAGACTTTCGTAGCAAAGAAGTTCGCCGACGCTGGCCTCGACACGAAGAAACACTTCGTCGCTGTAACGGCAAAAGGCAGCCCTATGGACGACCCCGAGAAATATAGGAAAGCTTTCTATATGTGGGACTATGTCGGCGGAAGATATTCCGTGACGTCGATGGTAGGAAACGTCATCCTGGGTTTTGCTTTGGGATACGATGCCGTCATCGATATAATGCGTGGCGCCCACGATATGGATAAAAACGCTCTAGAATCCGATATAAGAAAAAACCTCCCGCTGCTCCTCGCCATGATAGGGATATGGAACCGTAACTTCCTACGACACGAGACGCTAGCGATAATACCATATTCTCAGGCGCTAGTACGCTTCACGGCACACCTACAGCAGTGCGACATGGAGTCTAACGGAAAACGCGTCGACAAAAATGGCGATACAGTGCCATACGAAACAGGGCCTATAATATGGGGGGAGCCAGGAACAAACGCACAGCATTCGTTCTACCAGCTGCTACACCAAGGGACAACGGTAGTTCCTGTGGAGCTTATAGGCTTCAAAGAAAGTCAATACGGCGAAGATATCGACGTCGAAGGGACGACATCGCAGCAGAAACTCCTCGCTAATATGTTTGCACAGTCGATAGCCTTTGCAACAGGACAAGAAGACGAAAATCCTAACAAAACCTTCGAAGGCAATAGACCCAACACAATAATAATAGCAAAGAAACTCGATGCCTATACCATGGGAGCACTACTAGCACTATACGAACATAAGATCGCTTTTCAGGGGTTCGTATGGAATATAAATTCCTTCGACCAGGAAGGCGTTCAGCTAGGGAAAAGGCTCGCCAACACTATCCTAGACACAATAAAAACCCCAGAGAAGACTTCATATCCTCATGGTAAAGCTCTTCTCGACCATATTGCCGAGATGTAACGAATATGAACAAAAAAATAAAAATACCACGACGAAACAAACACTGCTACAAAGACAACGAAACCCTGATGCCAGGAATATACTACCATTCGGCAATACTATGGGACGACGATGAAGAAGTTTACCACAGACGTGACTACTGCATATCATGCTGGAAAAACGGCGCAAAAGACGAGAATATACAACAAGGGTGGAGCTACTGGAAGGCGCAGGTGCCAGAAAAAAATAACGACAACAAAAAAGATGATACCACCAACGAAGAACAAGCGCTAACTACGATAAAAGAAGCCCAAGAGAATGGTGACGAAGGCATCAAAGAGGCCTTCATCGCAGCGCTATACCTCGAAAGAAAACGTATCCTAGCCTTCAGAAAAGAAATTCACGACAATAACAAAACATCACGAATATACGAACACCCCATAACAGAAGAAACATTCTGCATCATGGTTCCTGGCGTATAGAAAAATCCTAGTCCGAACTCCGAACCATGCGGCGTAGCCGCATTAGAATTCTATATTCAACGAAATTCCCGAATACATGGAGCCGTTGAATTTATACGACGTAGAATCATTGCCATACTGGTCGCTGACCTTGAGGTCACCACCACCAGTGTATCCGACGAAAACCCTAGTCTTATAAGGTCCGCCTTTACCGACCAAAGCAAGCTCGGTGCCGGAAGTGCGGTATTCGAAAATTCCCTCAGAGCGAACTTCTTCTTGCTTGAGGCGATGACGGCTGCGTACTATCTTCCAGGCAAGCTCTAAAGTGTATCCGTCGTCTAAATCATACCGTATCGAAAGGTCTACAGGATAGACAGCGTTGATAGACCAATAATCAATAGGACGCCACGAAACGCCGATGATAGGAGTTACCTCGTCTTTTCTGATGCGGAAGTTCCCCATCATTCCAATGTGAGCATCGATATTGTCTTTGACATTATAACTTCCCCATAACATGCCACCATAGATGGCATTGTCGCCGAAACTTACATCGACTGTGTCGAAGGAGACATATGCATTGCCGCGCCATAGCCAGTCTTCTTTGCTCCCAGTGAAGCCGCCAATGCCAATGATGGCATTATTGTACGTCTTTTCGGAAAACTCGGGATTGCCAGCCCAAGATACTTCGTCTCGCTCATAACCAATAAGAGCGATGATGCCAGTATCGTTGTTCTCAAGATACTTCGTTCTCGTCATCGTCACAGCAGACTTACTGAAAGATATGTCCTGGACACTAAGGCTGGAAGCTTTGAAATTAGCGTTGCTGACATGATAAAATGAGCCTTCGATGTTCCACGACGGTGCTTTGGTTTCACCATCGTTGGCATCGACAAGCGAAAACGACGACAACAGCAAAAAAGATACTAAATAAACGATACTTTTCACGACATACTCCTAAAATTTTCTTTTATCCTTCACTGTATATAGTTAACGCTTTTTTTCAAAAGGAAATTTTAACTTCTTGCCAGCAAAAAGATTATGCGACGTCTTAGGATATCGTTGACGTAACGCTTTAAGATGCTCGGTACAGTGGCATGCTCCAATGTACGACATGCTTTCAAGGACATCAAAATCTTCGAAACCATGGAAGCCACCGAGTATCGCAGAAATCTCTCCGAAACCCTTTGCTTTATCTAAAACAGCCCCAACACCAGCATGAGCACAGGCAGTGATGACAAGACCTTCATCACCATCGAAGATAACAAGGCTCTGCTCGTCAGCGACATCGTTGTGAAGAATGCCAGTCGTCATGATGCCTTCGCCAAGAGGAACACTGTCATCACATTCGTGAAGGTGCGCTACAGCACCGATCTTTTCCTTCGTCGTCGTAGAAAACGTACTCAAAACATACACGTTTAGGTCTTTATGTAACACGGCATCAAGCCCGCCAACATGGTCCCAGTGGTCATGGCTTAAAACAAGCACAGAAATATTCTCTTTGGAAATCTTTAATAACGACATGTTATGAGAAAGTATTTCAGCGTTAGCACCAACGTCGAACATAATACCATGTTCTGGAAGAAAACAGGAAAACCCCCAATCTGCACGATACTCTCCATCAGCTTCGTTGTCGTAAACAATATCGATCTTCATAACTCATATTCCATGACATCATTGTATGTCCTAAAATGTACCTTACTAACATCGGAAAGAAGATCTTTACCATGACTCTCAACAAAACGCTTGCCGGCAGAAATTACCAAAGATGACGCTCCTTTAGGAAGCTCTATACCATACTTGTCGCCAAGCTTCTTTAAGCCCTCAAGATAAGACGCTCTGGCTAATATCGACGCCGCAGCAACAACAAGATCCTCTTCGGCACGATGCCGCTGCGTCAAGGCGATGTCGCCCAACCCCTTACGCTTCAAAGCATTATGGACGACGCTCTCGGCGGCAAACTGGTCGACGATGACATTATTACACCCCGTCTTCTTTACAACAGCTTCTATTGTAGTAGCGTGTCCCCACGCCAGCAAAGTATTTAGATTGCCAAAAGACTTATACAATTCATTGTATTTCGCAGGACCAATAGCAAGAACATGATATTGGCATAACTTTTTTATCTTAGACGACAAAGACAACGCCCTCTTATCGCTAAGCTTCTTAGAATCACAGACGCCAAGGTCGTATAGCTCTTTAACAGCGTCGTCGCTGGCATATACAGCAGCAACACATAAAGGGCCAAAGAAGTCGCCTTTACCAGATTCGTCGACACCAATGCGCGCCGTAGTGTCGACATCTAACGCACCATATGTATAAGAGAACGTCCCTAAAATCTCAGGCTCGAGGTAATATTCAATGAACTCTCCCATAGCCTTGCCCTGGACGACGAGCTTACCAGACTTGTATAACGTACAAGATACCCCTTTCTTCTTCGCAGCAAAGACGGTATATGGCGGTGTCGAAAGCTCAAAGCCCTGACTTATAACACCATCGCGAAGCTTGTCGGCAAGCGACATGTCCAGCTTCGCAACAAAAATGCTCTTTTTCTTTTTTTCGTCCATATTAATTAATCTGCCTTGTTAACTTATCTTACACGATGTTCGGAGCGTTTTACACTGATCACTGGTCAATGATCATTGATAATTGATCAATACCTGTTCCAAATAAATACAAGTATTACCGATGACAAAGCCCAAGCAATAACACCGACAGAAAGCGTGGGGATGAGGGTCATCTTAGTATGAAAGAAGTATACAGTGCCGAGATATATGAAATAGGGGATTATCGCAAGCATGCCAAAGATGACGATTTCACGGAACTGCTCGGGAGTGTTTGCGTTTCCCGCAATATAATGCCCCATAAGAGCAAAAGTAGGGAAAAGAGGAAGTAATCCCGCAAGAAAATAATACCGCGTCTTCGTGACAAGACCTATAGCAACGACAACAAGAGCGCCGATAATAGCTTTAACAGAAAGATCGAACATATATACTCCATGTTTTTTAAAAATACGTTATACCCCAAAATACCGAAGATTGACAAGAGAAAACCCGAATACTATGGATGCTATAGAAAAGATAGGGGTTAATCGGGTTTAGAGAGAATAATTTTGTCTTTTTATCAGGAAAGTATGGTATATATATTCGATATGTAAAAAAATGATCAACGAAAAGGAGACGATATGCCCGCAAACCCTGCCAATATGGGAGATATCTTTAAAAGAAAACGTAACGAGATGAGCCTTTCGCTTAAAGAAGTCGAAAATGCTACGTCGATACGGACCAATTATCTGCAAGCTATCGAGAAAGGATCTATAGCAAACATCATCTCCCACGTATATGCCAAAGGTTTTATACAACAGTATGCTATCTTCCTGGGCCTCGACGGCGATAGCATCCTAAGAGAATATAAAGACATCTTCGGAGAAGATAAAAAAGTGTCACCGAAACCAATGGAATTTGTTCATGACACCAACGACAACGTTAAACGTCTGCCAAATGCCGTGATGGTCGGGGGCTCGATACTCGTCCTTATAGCAGCATGGTACCTAGCAAAATACCTCGGAGTATTATAATGGCTGACAAGGTCCAAAGCCGTAACCCCCACGATATAGAGAAAAAGCCTAAGGCGAAGAAAAAACATTCCGCAATAGGTATAGTGCTACGAGGGTTCGCGATGGGCATCGCCGATATGATACCAGGAATATCGGGAGGGACGATAGCCTTCATTACAGGCATCTACGAAGAACTCCTCTCAGCAATAAAAAGCGTTAACATAAAAGCACTGAAAAGCCTCTTCACGCTAAAAATAAAAGACCTCCGAACAACAGTACACTGGCACTTCATAATAGCACTAGCAATAGGTATCGCTACAGCAGTCGTGTCGTCGGCACAAACAATACACTCGCTCCTCGGGGATCCACTGACAAGGACATACCTATACGCTACCTTTATGGGGCTTATCGTCGCTTCTATAGTCTTCTGCTTCAGAACCATAGGAACACGGTCGCGGGCCGTGTACCTCGCCATGATAATAGGAGCGATAGCAGCATATCTCCTAACAACGATTCCGGCAACGACGACAACAACAGCAGCAGTATACGACGTGCAGCTCGGCGAGTTCGTTATACCAAAAAGCCCCTTCGTCAACATATGGATGGTGGTTTGTGGCGCCCTGGCAATAAGCGCTATGCTACTACCAGGAATATCAGGAAGCTATATCCTTAACATCCTCGGAGAATACGATACTGTTATCGGCGCCATGGCAAACTTCGTGGCACACCTTAAAGGCGGAACAATAAACTTCGAAGCACTATCAATCCTAGTAAGTCTGGGAATCGGCGTCGTCGTAGGCGTCATCGTCTTCTCACGCGTAGTAAGCTGGGTGTTCTCACGATGGCATAATATCGCCATCGCTACACTAGTAGGTTTCATGGCAGGAGCAATGAAAGCAGTATGGCCATTCTGGGAAGTGCGATACCTATTCGATACAACAATAATAATGGCAAAACCACAGATGCAACTCGTAAGACCAATACTGCCCGACATAACATCACCACATTTTATGATAGCAGCAGCATTGTTCCTCGCAGGCTTCGTAGCAGTTTTCGCCATAGAAAAAATAGCACACCATAAAAAAACACAATGAAGAAGAAAATCTTCTGTATACTACACGCTATAACAGACGACGCCCTCGAGGACCTCGGAGGGCTAACACCACTACAGAAAGCTAATTGCCCATATCTCGACACCCTAGCACGACAAGGGGATTTCGTCACAGTAAACCCACCACAGTACGGCGGAATAGCTACGGCAATAGCAGCGCTGATCGATGAAAAAACACCGAAAATACACCTGCAACAAGGACCGCTACAAGCATATGCACGAGGATATCGCCTGGCACCACAGCAAAGAGCTTTCTCGACAAGGTTCGTCGCCACAGGAGAAGATGTTATAATCGATGTCGATGATGACATCATCACCAACGATGAAGGTAAAGCACTATGTAAATACCTAAATAAAGAACTTCGCGATGACGGATGCTGCTTCTTCCACGTAGAAGGGCCAAGAGCAATGATGATAACAGACAACTCAGAACTCGCAACACTGCCAACAACATTAGGAGAACGACCAATAACGGCTATGGGAAAAAAATGGCTGGGAGAAGTCAAAAGCGAAGATGTAAAAAAACTCCTTAAGAAAATCTCAGACACATTAAAAAAACACGAGATAAACTCCCTTAGAGAAGACCTCGAAGAAAACTTCATAAACGCCGTCTTGCTATCACAAGGAGGGACACTGCCATATGAAGAATTCGAAAATAACACAAATAACGAAAGAAAAATACTCCTGACAACAAGCGAAACATCGAAAGGAATAGCACGACTGCTAAATATCAACACACACACACTGAAAAAAGAACAAAAAAAATACGATAATATCGCATGCATAATGCAAAAACTCGACACAATATTCGAAAAAAACGATACAGTCTTCATCGAAATATTCTACCTGTGGGATAGCACATACAAAGGTAACTTGCTCGAAAAAGTTAAAACTATAGAATATCTCGACAAGAATATTATCAGACCACTGAAGGAGCACTGCGACGACAACAATACACAGCTTACCGTCATGCCACTGAAACAATGCTCGATAACAGCAGGGGAATGGAAGCAAGGTCCCGTCCCTGTTGTGATATATCCTACAAAAGGTCTTCACACCGCTCCCGCCTTCGAAGAACAATATCTTCACGACACCAATGAAGCATATGATATAACAAGTCTTCAATAATCGATTTCTATGTCTTTGATGATAACGATGTTAGGAAAAAGCAAAAAATCCAAGAGAGATTTGTTGAAGATTAACACTATCCTCTATAAACTGGAAAAAGTTAAAACCAAAGAATCTAGAGGTTAATGGATTATGAGAAAAAGAACACTAGTTACTGGCGGTGCCGGTTTTATAGGAAGTCACCTTTGTAAGGCGTTATTGCAAAAAGGACACGAAGTTGTCTGCGTTGACAACCTTTTCACAGGAAATAAAGACAACCTCAGTGACATATGGGATGAGCGGTACTTTGAGTTTATCAGACACGACATAACGTTCCCGCTTTTTATCGAAGTCGATGAGATATATAACCTCGCATGCCCAGCAAGTCCTGTACATTATCAACGAGACCCTGTGCAGACAACAAAGACTAGCGTTGTCGGTGCCGTTAATATGCTAGGACTCGCCAAGCGCCTTAAAATCCCTATTCTTCAAGCATCGACGTCTGAAGTGTATGGCGACCCAGAGGTCCACCCTCAGGTCGAAGAGTATTGGGGCAACGTCAACCCTATAGGACCTCGTTCTTGCTACGACGAAGGGAAACGGTGTGCAGAGACGCTCTTCTTTGACTATCATCGGCAGTGTGACCTAGATATCAACGTTATTAGGATCTTCAACACCTATGGCCCTCACATGCACCCTCAAGACGGACGTGTCGTCAGTAACTTCATCATGCAGGCGCTACAAAATCAGCCTATAACGATATACGGCGACGGAAGCCAGACGCGAAGTTTCTGCTACGTCGATGACCTCGTGCGAGGGATGATTTCGATGATGGAGTCTGACAGGAAATTCATAGGGCCAGTGAACCTTGGCAATCCTCATGAGATGTCGATGATAGAACTCGCTACGATGATAATAGAAAAGACATATTCCGATAGCGTTCTGGAATATAATCCATTGCCTGTCGACGATCCTATAAGGCGTAAACCCGATATATCCCTGGCGAAAGAAAAGCTTTCGTGGGAGCCTTCTGTGCCAGTAAGCGATGGCATCGATGCAACGATAGAATACTTTCAGAAGCAGCTGCAGCAGAATGTAAGCGTATGATATAATCGCTGATAATAGAGGCCTCACAGCATGTTGAAACGTAAAATACGATCGTCTTTGAGGGATTATAATGTTTATTATAGCAGAGATTTTGAATTTATAGACGATATACGAAATATTGAGGATAGCTTTTATGTCGTCGACAAGAAGGTCTATAACTTATACCCAGAATATTTCAAAGGAGTGCCGCAAGAACGCTTATATCTTTTTGACGCCATAGAAGAGAATAAAACTTTAGCGTCGGCAATATCATTATATGAAGAACTCGTAGCTAAAGGCTTCAAGAAAAGCCATACGCTGATTTCATTCGGCGGCGGTATAACACAAGACACGGCAGGCTTTGTCGCTTCGACATTGTATAGGGGAGTTCCATGGATTTGTGTCCCCACAACGCTCTTAGCACAGGCCGACAGCTGTATAGGCGGTAAGACTTCTCTTAACTTCCTCGATTATAAGAACATTTTAGGGACGTTTTATCCCCCTGAAAAGGTGTATGTTGACAGTGCTTTTATAAAGACGTTAAGCGACCTGGATTTCTATAGCGGCGTCGGAGAGATAATTAAGATGCTTCTCTTAGATGTTAACGATAAGGTCAATCTTGAAGATATAGAACGCATAAAAGATGTCTCTAAAGAAGACACCGAGGAGCTTCTATCGTTTATAGAGAAAAGCCACGAAATAAAAATCGAGCATATCGAGGCAGATGAATTCGATGGCGGTAAGCGTAATATGCTCAACTTCGGGCATTGCTTTGGACATGCTCTTGAGGTGACCTCGAACTATAAAGTGCCACACGGTATCGCCGTTATCATTGGCATGGTATATGCCAATATCGCTTCGAAAAATCGTGGGTTGCTAAGCGCAGAACAATGCGACGAAATAAATCGACGATGCCTGCTGGATAATATACCCATAAAATTAGAGAAAGAGTATTTCAAAAGCGATAAGCTCCTCGACGCCATGAAAAAAGATAAAAAAAGAACAGGAAAAGATTTGGCGATGATATTGCTCGACGAGACGCTACGACCTATTATGTGCCAGGACTTTACGGCCTCGGAATTCGAAGGAAATTTAGAAGATTTACAAGTAGCATTAATGAAATAAATTTCGGGGCGGCATTTTATAAAAATAACATTTACACTCGTTTCGCTACGCCACTAAAGCAAGATTAGCGCGTAACATCAGTTACTAAGCTTTGTAGCACAGCAGCAAAAGAGTTGACAGAATATTTCTCTAAAAAAGCCTGTTGCATTACTTGTATCTTTTTTTTCGTATCTTGATTGCTTTGGATAAAAGCGATTTTTTTTATTACGTCGTTAGGTTCCCAGGTAGTGATGAGTTCTTGAAGATCGAATTTCTTTAATTCATGAGCCATCCAAGTTCCTTCTGTTACCAATATGGGTTTTTTCGCGGCAATAGCTTCGATAAAAATACCTGAAGTCTTCCATTTATAGTGCTTTTGACAATATGGTGTTAGAATAATGTCGCTATAAAAAAGCTGTTTTAGATATTCGTCGGATGATAACACTTCTGGTAACAAGGAAAGATCAATAAAATTAAAGTGAAGAGAGGCGTCAATGCCTGATGACTTGGATGTTATGAAATGGATTGGAATTTGATCGTTTTCGCATTGATCGATAGTTTCTTTTATAATATTCAACCCTTTTTCTTTGCCTGGACGGCCTGCCCACCAACAAACAATTTTATTGATCGGTTGAGATGGTGTTTTATTAACCATAGAACAAGGCTCAATGATAGGGAATAGGGAGAAATCCTTTTCGAAAAAGATTTCTAGAGGTTGTTGTAACAGTTCACAATCAGTGAGCAGATGAAAGTTATTGTTCCTTAGCAAAAAAGCAATAATATGATGACATTTCTTAAAGAAGAGAGCATCTGAAGGCTTACGATAAATTGTATGATGATCACGATACAAAAGGCAAACGGAAACGTTCTTTGTAGGCAATAAGATCAGACAATAAATAAGGGCACGGAGTTGATGTCGAGAGAAATACTCGGTAAAAATAAGCGTTTTTTGGTTCGAAGCGATATGTTCTGATAAGAATTTATATAACGATTTTTGATAGCAGAATTTATTGTAAAGTCGCTTAATAATTCGAGGGCCAGGAACGGAGTCGAAAGTATCAATAGACAATATCTTATGCCATGAGAAAGGGAGGTCGTTTAACTGGCAATTTTTTGGAATGGCAGCAGCATATTCCCAATCGTTTATCTTGGCGGCTTTTTGAAGGGTTGTACAGTAAGAAAAAAAGTGTCCTGACATTGTTTGTAGCTTAGGCGTCAGAACTAAAAGCTTATATTTCTTAGAAGGGTTTTCTTCCATAAAGGTGGCGAGTTTTAGTTAGTATATCTTTTGTTTTTTTTGCAAATATGTTTTCTTTCTTGTTATTATGTTTCTGTTTCCCCAAAACAGAGTGTGTTGAGTCACAGAATATCTGTGTTTCGTATCTCCTCGTCGTTGGTGGCAAAAGCCATTATTTCCATTGACTGGTATCTTCGATGCAACTATTATTTAAAACTTAAATAATAGAAGATAAGAGTTTTGTTTATCAAGGTTTTTACTTCATGAAAAGCACTTTATATTTTGAGAACACAAAAAATGTTGTTCATTTTCATAATCTTATAGTTGGCGTTTTAGGGGGCGCTCGATATGTTAACAACACCGATAGCAGTTTTTTGTTATAACCGCCCACAGCATCTGCATGTTGCTCTAGAAGCATTGAAACGCTGTGAAGGATATCACGAATGCCCTCTATACATATATTGCGATGTCCCAAGAAATGATGAAGATGTTGTCGCCGCTGCTGCAACGCAAGCCGTGGCACAGGCATGGACAGAGCTGTATGGTGGCACCGTCGTTGTCCGCGAAGAAAATTTTCACTATAGAAATATTACCGAAGGCATCACGGAGATGTGCGACAAGTATGGATACGTAATCGTCGTCGAAGACGATATCGTCGTCGCTCCAGACTTCATAACATATATGCGCCGTAACTTAGAGCACTATAAAGAAGAAGATAAGGTGATGCTTATCTCAGGGTTTATGTTTCCACATGTTCATCCGCCAGAGCCTTCAACATTCTTTTTGCCCTCGGCATTCATATGGGGATGGGCGACATGGAAAAGAGCATGGAAACATTATAGCTGGAAACCTGATGGTATGGAGGAATTTCTTAAAGATCAAAAACGACGATATAGCTTTGATTACAACGGAAGATATCCTTTTTCTCGTATGTTAAAGCGTGTGTCGTCGAAAGCGGAAAATCCATACACCTGGGATATACAATGGAGTTTTACCGTCTTCGACAGAGGATGCGTAGGACTTTATCCTTCACAGTCGCTCGTGTGGAACTCAGGTTTGGCGTGTGGTGTTCATGGCAACGCACAAATACCTTCTTTTGACGGAAGAGACATCTTATATCATGGGATGCTTGACATCGAAGATTTTGAAAAACCTCGTCTGCCGACATCTTGGACATTGCCAGATGATATTGTCGTCGACGAAAAAGCATATCAGCGTATAAGCGACAATTTCAAGAAAATAAAAAGGCGCAAAAATAGAAAGAGAATAGTGGAGAAAATTATAGGAGTTTTGCAAAAGCAATGATTAAAGTTGCCTACGACAACCAGATTTTCTCCCTGCAACGCTACGGTGGCATCTCACGGTATTTTTATGAGCTGGGAAGGCGCGTTGCAGCAGCGGAAAATTTCTATGCTGATGTTATGGCACACCCGAAAACAAACGAATATCTACGCAATAATGCGCTACCAGTACGAGGGTATTATCTGAAGCCTGTGCCGAGGATGAGGAAATTCTGCAATAAGATAAACACACTATTGTCATGTGCGGCGATGAGGAACAATAAACCCGATATTATCCATGAAACATATTATCATGGGAAATCGGCAATAGTGCCAAAAGGATGCCCTGTTGTGATAACAGTGCACGATATGATACATGAAAAGTTCCCAGAGATGTTTCCAAAACATGATAATACCTCGGCAAAAAAACGTCGCGCTGTAGAGCGTGCCGATAAAATAGTATGTGTCTCTGAAAACACGAAACGAGACCTCCTCGAGATATTCGACGTTGCCGAAGATATCATTTCTGTCGTATATCATGGCTTCGAAATTACAGAAAACGAAGAACAACAGCCCTGTGCTTTATCACAGCGCCCATATATTCTATATGTTGGACAGCGTGAAGGATATAAAAATTTCAAAGCATTTATCACAGCATATGCAGCGTCAGAAACATTGCATAAGGACTTTGATGTCATCGCATTCGGAAGCAAGGATTTCAACAGCGAAGAATTGTTATTGTTGAAAACATTGGGAGTGGATAAAAGGCGTGTTAATCATATGACCGGTAGTGACACTTTTTTGGTTGCATTATATCGCAACGCTGCTATGTTTGTTTTACCTTCTATTTATGAAGGTTTTGGCATACCACCATTGGAAGCAATGAATTTCGGATGTCCAGTGGTGTGTAGCAATACAAGCTCGATTCCAGAGGTCGTTGGTGAAGCAGCACAGCTTTTTGAACCTACCGATGTTGAAAAAATTAGAATAGCTATGGAAAAAGTTGCGTATGATAAAGAAAGGCGTAATAATCTTATTATGCTTGGTAAACAGCGCATAAAGAATTTTTCGTGGGATAGGTGTGCACAAGAGACAATGGAATGCTATAAGGAGTTAGTAAGGTGAAAAAGATAATACAAAAGACAGCGCTTCGATGGCGAAGATCCTACCTCAAGCGCCGATATCATGGCATGATATCTTTGAAACCCAAGAATAAAAAAATACAAGGGAGTGTGCTGATATCATATGTCGTTGGCGATTTTCTCAAAAACCCCCAGGATATACCATGTCACCATACCAATTGCTGGGAGATGTATCAGATAGCGAAGACTTTCTTGGAAAAGGGATATTGTGTAGACGCTATAGGTTTCAAAAATACTGATTTTTCCCCTAAAAAGCGTTATGATATCTTTATTTGTATAGGACGTAATTTCGAGCGCCTTATACCTCTCCTTAATGAAGATTGTGTTAAAATTCTTCATGCCACTGGAGCTCATTGGATATTCCAATACCACGCAGAATATAATAGGATAGTAGCATTGCACAAACGTCGAGGAATAACGTTGACACCGAAGCGTGTCGCAAAGCTTTTTTGTGGGCATAAGCATGCCGACTATATAACGATGATAGGCAACGACTTCACAGAAGGGACATATTCTTTTCTAGGAAAAGAAATTTATAGACTTCCAGTTCCTGCTGTTTTTACACGAAAATGGGATGACACCAAAGACTACGACCGTTGCCGGAAAAATTTCATATGGCTAGGAAGTGTAGGGATGGTGCATAAAGGCTTAGATCTTGTCATTGAAGCTTTTGTACAGATGCCACACTGCACGCTGACGGTATGTGGTACTATGGAGCAGGACTTCGCTGAAGCATATCACAAAGAGCTTTATCAAACGCACAACATTAAAACCGTAGGATGGGTAGAAATGGGGAGTGATACATTCTTCGATATAGCAAGCAGATCTTTAGGGATAGTATATCCTTCATGTTCTGAAGGGATGGCAGGAAGTGTCGTGAACTGTATGCAGGCAGGACTTATTCCACTTATTAGCTATGAGTCAGGGGTTGATGTCGGTGATTTTGGCCTTGTATTCAAGACGTCGACAGTAGAAGATATAAAAGTCGGCGTTGAGACTATAGCAAAACTTCCCTCAGAAGAACTGGCGCAGCGCAGCAAAAAAACTGTAGAATATTCTCAGCAGCATTATTCTCGCAAAGCTTTTACTCGAAGATATCGGGATTTTGTCGATATGATTATACCGACATAAAAAAGGAGCGCTTGTGATATGGAATGTAAGATTTGTACCGAGCAGACAACAGCAGTCTTCGAAGCTAGGATGTTATGTAAATATACTATAACATATTATCATTGTCAACATTGTGGATTCCTCCAGACAGAAGAGCCTTATTGGCTTGACGAGGCATATAAAAGCCCGATAAATATCATGGATACAGGGATACTATCGCGAAATATTAGACTTTCGGAGATAACGGCAGCACTATTATACTCGTCATTCAACATAAGAAAAAAATATCTGGACTTCGCCGGAGGGTATGGGATATTTACACGTCTCATGAGAGACATTGGCTTTGATTTTTATTGGCATGATCCATATACAGAAAATATGGTGTCAAGGGGCTTCGAGTACGATGGTAACGATTGTAATGATATAGAGTTGATAACATCGTTCGAAAGTTTTGAGCATTTTACAAACCCTATTGAAGAGATAGAAAATATGTTGGCAATCTCGAAGAATATCATCTTTTCGACATCGTTAATGCCAACGCCAATGCCACAGCCGGAACAATGGTGGTATTATGGTCTTGAACACGGGCAGCATATCTCGTTTTTTTCATGCAAGACGTTAGAATATATAGCACAGAAATACGGTCTTAACCTGTATTCCGATAACGGAGACATTCATATGTTTACGACGAAAAATATCGTCGATTTCGACCGTGTATTTAAGCGCTTGAAGAAGGGGCGCTCACGATATTTATTTCTCAGAGACATAAAAAGGAAGCTTGATAGTAAGACGATGGCAGATATGAATTATATCAAGAATCTCAGCGTGTGAGAAGGTTCATAGCACGAGAAAAAGATTCAACAGAATGGTATTCACGGTAATGTTTTTGCATCGAGGATAGTTTCTTGTGTATTGTCGTGTCATGGCAGATACATTGTAGCTTCTTAGTAATATTCTTGTTTTCCCATTCAGTGATAAACTCTGATAGCCCGAAATTTTTCGCTTCATGGGCCATCCACGTCCCTTCTGTTACTAAGACAGGCTTTCCAGCGGCAATAGCTTCTATGAATATCCCCGATGTTTTCCATCGGTATGTTTCCGCATCATATGGCAGAAGTATAACATCGGCAGAACATAGCTGTGAAAGGTAATCTTGTGATGATAAAGTGCTTGGTAGCTTTATAAGATGGAGACGTTCAGGTTTGTAGTCGATAACGGCATCTTCAGACAATACTACATCAACCTCGATAGTAGATGCTTTATCAAGAGTAGGAAGAATGTTGTTTATGGTATTAAGGCCTTTATTTTCTCGAGGGATTCCTGGCCACCATAAACGTAATCGATCTCCGCGATGGCATGAAAAAGGAGTTAGAGGTATCTCCGAAGTGTCGATGACAGGGAAAAGATGTACATTTTTGTCATAGAATTTCGATAGGGGGGCTTTGAGAAGAGCACTGTCGGTGAGAAGTTTGAGATTTTCGTCGCCGAGAAGAGAGGAGAAATAACGGTTCCAACGCCTGAAGAAACGTTCATTATGTTCGTCGGGACATAAAGGCGAGTGCTGACGATACATTAGCCATA
>Ga0209042_1001552_pt1 | contig 17522 bp, 21 predicted proteins | sample SaaInlV_200m_DNA_6_FD_184649 | JGI IMG/M metagenome (GOLD analysis project Ga0209042, IMG submission 184649) | Marine microbial communities from expanding oxygen minimum zones in the Saanich Inlet - SI037_S2LV_200m_DNA (SPAdes) (version 2) | ecosystem: Environmental > Aquatic > Marine >...
AACTACCAATAACGCAAATCAAGTTTTATTAGGGACTATTGATTCTGATACTGATGCGATAAAAACTGCTGTTCAAATATTAGACAATGCTATTAGTGGTAGTGAAATGCAAGTTGATGTGGTCGCTTCTTTACCAGCTGGTAGTGCGGCTATCGGTAAGTTAGCAGCTAATAGTGGTGTAGATATTGGAGATGTAGATGTAACAAGTATTGTACCGGGTTATGGAGCTACAAACTTAGGTAAAAGAGAAGATGACCCTCACGCTAATTTAGATACTGGAGTTATGGCTCTCGCTGTTAGAAATGATGTTTTAGAAGCTCTTTCGGGTACTGATGGTGATTATTCTGTATTACAAGTAAATAAAACTGGAGCCTTAAATGTAACTGAAACCGTTGGTCATTTAGGAGCTCATTATGAAAGTAGTACAACGGCTAATAGTAGTTTAAAGATTGTAGCATTTCAATTTTTAGAAGACACAAAGTTTTCAGTATTAACACCAGCTACTTCTGCTTATATAGGAAATACTGGTGGTGGTGGTGATGATGTAGCAAATACTGAAGTTTTTCCACAAGGTATGACAATATTTGGTAGGTGGACTGCTTTTACGCTTGTTTCAGGTGGTAGAGTTATAGCTTATTTAGGAGATTGGTAATGTTAGCTTTAGCAGCAAGTCTTCATTCAATTATTACACAAACAGCCCGTCTTGCAAGAGATATGTGGAACTCTACAAATCTTAATGATATATGGGAAAATGAACATAGACAATGGGAAGATATAATATGAAAAATTTTAATATGAGGAAAATATAATGGCGTTAGCAGCTCCTTCAAGTACATTAACTGGTCAGACCATAGCGGATAGTTACGACCAAGTACTATTTTTAGATTCCGCAGCTGGTGTAACCGAAGCCACATTAAAGATAGTTTCAGGTACTGCTGGTAAAACGGCACTATCAATATCAGATGAGCACGTATTAGTTAAGGGTGTAGATACTAATAATGCAGCTGGATTTGAAGTACAGCAAACTGATGGTACATCTATACTAAAAGTAGCGGCTGGTACTCCAAGTGTATTAGTAAGTGGTAGTGGAGTAAAATTATATTTTAGTGACGCTGGCGGTGAATATATATCAGGAGATGGAACAGATTTAACAATAGCCGCTGGTACAGCATTAAATATAACTGCTGATGTAATTGATTTATCAGATGCAACAAAAGATGTAACATTAAATGCAGCAGTAGATGCTTTAAACTTTGATTCAAACACACTTTCAATAGATGCTTCAAATAATCGAGTCGGGATTGGTACTGCGAGTCCTTCAGTACCTTTGGATGTCGTTGGTACTCTTAAAGTAGGGGCGGCAAGTGGTGGTCGTTACTTTAATCTCATCAACGATAGTGCAAACTCTTACTTAGATGTTTCGCATGGCTTAGTCGTTAGGACAAATGGTGCGTCGTCACTTGTTTCATCGATGTTTATTAGTACAGCAGGAAACGTCGGAATTGGGACTGCGGCTCCTTTAGCTAAATTTGAAATTCAGAAGGCTGGTGTGGATACAAATGCAGAGACAGATGCATTTTTAAATTTACATGATTCATCGGTTTATAATTGGGGTTTGCGTTTAGATACTGGTTCTACTTTGCATTTTGATACAGAATATAGTTCAACAGATGTAACGCGTGTCACATTTCAAAGAGACGGCAATGTCGGCATTGGGACTGCGGCTCCGGGAGAAAAATTGGAAGTCGCTGGAACAATATGGATAAATCCATCAGGACAGGCAGATTTATATGTTGATGGACATACTTCATCTGATGCAACGGTTAGGTTGATGGAAGGTGGATCTTCAGAATTTACTATAATGCACGATTCTAATGTAAGCAGATTTCAAATTAGGGATGGTAATCCAAGTGGTACTGAAGTTTTTTCCATTGAAGATGGTGCAAGTGCTAATTCTTTATATATCAACTCATCAGGAAATGTCGGAATTGGGACATTGGCACCCGGTCAACTCCTTGATGTTAATTCAGGTGGTGGTAATATGATTGCAGACGGATACGATACTCACTCACTTGCCGTCTATAAAGAAAACATTGAAGATGCCTCTGGTTATCTTGACAAGGTATTAGCCTGTCCTGCTCAAAAGTGGAATCGCAAACCATTCGTTTCCGCAGATGAAATCAAAGAAGCTGTATTGGAAGAATTTGGCGAAGATGTATTGATTGAAGAAGCGGTTGAAGCTCAAGATGCTGTATATGAAACAGTAGTGGTTCAGGAAGCTGTTGAAGAAGTCTTATGGTCTGAAGATGATGATTTACCTGAAGATGTCGAAATTGGTGATGTGAAAACAGAAGCACAGGAAGAAGAAACTGAAGAACAGTTGGTATCTGAAGCGATTGAATCAAAAGATGCGGTTTATGAAAGACAGTATTCAGTCTGGGACGAGCTTTTTCCTGAAGATAATTCCCACAGACAAAAGGCGTTATACAATATGCCTGATGGTGATTTGAAAACTTGGATTGATGATTGGTGTGAAGCCAAGCGTGTAGAGATGCGACCTGAAGACAAGTGGCAGAAGAAACGATTAGGATTAGTTGCCGATGCTGAACTGACGGCTGAACATCTACCTGAAGTTGTTTCTATTAACGATGATGGCGAACCGACTGGTATTGATACGATGACCTACATCGGTATTCTGCATAACGCAATCCAAGAACTTTCCGCTAAAGTGGAAGCATTAGAAAACGCATAATGAATAACCTACAATCCTACAATACTACACAGAGTAAAATACTACTCGCATGAGTAAAATACTACGCAGATGCTAAAAGCAATAGGATACTTCGCCATAGGTCTATTCGCAGGGCTAACAGTCGCTGAATTGATGAAGGATGCAAAGCCTATAGAAAAGATAACTATCTATGATGGGTATATAGTGCGGTACGATTATCCTCACTATTACAGATATAGAAATGATAGCAGAATGATATATGGTTACAGACCTTTAGAAGTTCGTCAATATACGCCAGTTAAAGGTAGTGGTGGCGGTGAAGAGGTTAGTGGTACTACCCAGACGGGAACTGTGAGAAAAGATATATCTGATAGAAAGAAAACTTGGGGGAATAAGTATTGATGTTAGAATTTGCAATCATCCTTTTTTGGACTGGCCTTTTGATAGGGCCGATTGCATTAATCGCTAATTATTATGATAACCGTAAACAACAGGAGTTAAAATGGCTAAAAAAGAAAAAGAACAAGTCATCACAGTTGATGAAAAAGAATATAAAGTGGCAGACTTAACAGAAGAACAAATTGCTATGGTAAACCATATCGGTGATTTGACCCGGAAAATTGAAACAAGTACGTTCAATCTTCAGCAGTTGAACTTTGGCAAAAGCGCATTCGTTGATGCTTTAAAAGTCAGCTTGGGAGAATAACATACTACGCAAATGAGAACTAAATGAATTATGAAATGCTAACTGAACTGAGTGCAACGGCATTAGTCTTTGTACTGCTCTATATGTTGTTCAAATATCTCACGAAAGATTTAAGTGGAGAACTGAAGACTCAGTATGACATTATTGTCAAATTGATAGACAAGGTGAATGAATTAAAAAGCACAATAGACTCGAAATGGAAGACATGAACAGAGCGCAAGTAGACGATTGGAGAAATGGCGTGGAATCACGATTGGAAGAACTGACGGTTATGAATGCTAAACAAAATTCAGATATTCACTATATCAAAGACTCAGTTGATGAGATAAAGAATTTAGTGAAAGAACAAAATGGGCGAGTTAGAGTAAATGAATCAGCTATTGCAAGGATACAGGGAGTGGGTGGAATGATTGCCATTGTGTTCTCTGGATTTATTGGATGGCTATTTAAGTTGAGAGGTTGACATGAACGATTGGTTTAACTGGACAAATTTCTTTTACCTGGCGGGATTAATCTTGGCCGGGGGTGCGACGTTTGTGGGTATGAAATACAAGAAATTAGTCAATGAAATGAAAGAGGTTTTCAAGGTACTTCAAGAAGCGTATGAAGATGGAAAATTGGATAAAGACGAGCAGAAGAAGATCATGAAAGAAATCCTCGATGTGTTCGCTGCTCTATTAAAGATTGCATGGAAATAAATGCCGAAGTTCGGACAAAGATCAATGCGTCGGTTAAAGGGCGTGGATGCAAGGTTAGTCTCGGTTCTCAAGGGAGTGGTGAAGGATTACGATATAACCATTTTAGAGGGGATGCGGACCAAAGACCGCCAGAAGGAACTCATGGCCAAAGGAGCATCCAAAACCATGAAGTCGAAGCATATAGAGGGCAAGGCAGTTGATTGCGCCCCCTATCCACTACCAAATTGGGAAGATGTGAATGAATTTATCTTTATGGCAGGGCGAATTTGTCAGGAAGCTGACCGGTTGGGTGTGCCGATACGATGGGGTGGTGATTGGGATCGGGATGATCGAACCTCGGATAATAAATTTAATGATTACGTCCATTTTGAGGTATATGATAAATGAATCTCGGTGAATCAATACAAAAGATTAAAGACAAGGCTGAATATATTGATCTCGTGGTTTTGTACGAGAATCCCGAAACCTATTATAATGAGATTGTTGAAATCATCCACATCATCAAGAACATGGATGAACCAACACGAATTAATTTTCAAGATTTAAAAAATAAGGCACATCAAGCATGAGTAGCTACGACACCTATTATAACAATTTAACAACCGATTTGGATAACATTGTTGATCTGCAAGGATACGACAGCAAGAAACTTATTACTAACTGGCAAACGCATTCGTCCAATCTATATCGAGCCGAAAGCGGCTATGTCTCAATGCTTTTTAAAGAAGGCAAAGAACTGGGTGCGGCTCAATCTGGGACGGGAGACTTAAATGTCAATGATGAATGGACATTTGTGTCGGCAGATAATTTAGTTTACTATTACAATGATACCACTTCACCTAACGATATGATGATGGAAGCGGGTGAAGATTTTGTGGATCTAAAAACAAGAGTCGCCCAGGAACAGGCTGAACGAATTAGAAGTTACGTTGGAAGGCCGATTCTACCACGTAAAGGCGTGGGGACTGACTCCGCATCTTCAAGAAACTGGGATTGGTTAATTATAAATGCTAACGCCACGCTGACTTGTGCGGCATTGGTTAAGGTTAAGGATGCAGAGTTCGGAGCAGAACTTGAGAAAAGAATTATAGATCCAGAAACAGGATTGGGAACTCTTGACCTATTGAAAGCCGGTCAATATCACCTATGGAATGAGTCAGAATTTCAAAGGATACAAGTGCGGGATGTTTCTTTGAATGGTTCAACAACCTCGGCAATAGTGGATGTAAAGGGAAGCCCAACGGTTGAATGGGATATACTTAAAGTCCAGATACAAACAGGCGGGACACTTTCAAGCGGTTCGGCTTCATCTGTTACTTTTTCAACGTGGGGAAAAAACGATACAGGAATTAAAATAGCACAGATAGCTAACGCAGACACGGTCACAGGCGGATGGAATTATATTGGACACGGGTGTTACGTGAGATGGTCCGCCGGAGTGCTGACGGCTTCAGATGAGTGGGAAATTGAGGTAAATGGCATGGCAGCAGAGAATGCCGTTATTAAAACGTCCAAATTGGTACGATAAATGGCTTATTCTACGAAAATCAAGAACACCTTCGACCAGATAAAAAGTGTCCTTACAGACCTACCTGGTGGCGTATTCATGTCACAAGACGATTTTACAGGAAATGAAGGAATCGTGGTTGAATTAGAATCATCATCATTGATTTCGTCTATGTCTGGTGCAAATACAAGGTCGTATGCGTTTGGGCTGACTCAATATTTCAAAGCCAACGGGACGAAAGAGCAAATAACAGAAGCATTGTCAAGGCGGATGGACAAGTTAGAATACACTTTGACTCAAGCACAAAGCCGTACCGTAAGCGGCACATACTATTGGCACGATGGCCAAGTTGCAGACTCATCTATTGAAGAAACCGATGATGGGGAACTTGTTGGCAATTTAACATACGAACTATCTATAACGGAGATCGCATGAAATTAAAAAAAGGCGAATTTTTAGGATTTGAAAATAACTGTCACGGATTAAAACGGTGGCAAATTGAACAACTGAATGAAGGAATGGATGTCAAACTGGAAACCGTTCCCGAAAGCATAAAAGATAAATTCCAGAATAAATCAAACAAAGGGAGTAAGAAGTAATGGCAGCAAGCACAAATATATACTCGGCGAAAGACTACCGGGTTGCCATCGCCGAAGAAGTAGCTATGGGGACGCCGATAACATCGCAAGGTTCTTTCAAGGAACTTCAGATAACTGAAGCACCGCAGCTTGATTGGGGCGGCGTAATAAGGGAAAGCGTAAAGCGTTCCAACAGTAAAAGAGTTAAGGACTATCGTGATGTGTATGTTGCGACTGCCGGGGGTAGCTATACAGTTACCGTGACCGGGGTATTAACAGATATAACGGTGGATCTATTAGCGTATGGCGTAATGCAAGACCTCGTAAGTGAAGGCGCGAGTGGAACTTATGCAAAGGTATTTGAATGGGACGGAGATACAACGCAACCAGATTTCGGTGGTGATGCAGGTAAATATTTCACATTATTGTTGGCAAGTCCGGCAACTGGTGAGAGCATTGCATTAACCAGTTGCGTGATTCAAAGTCTCTCAATTAATGGTGATCCGAGCGCAAACGGCGGACGGCTTGGCTTTTCAGCTACGTTCTATTCGGGATACGCTCCAACCTACAATTCAACTGCAACCACTTCATCATGGGTTTCTTCTGGAACAGATTATTATGTTTTCCAGAATGCAACGTCAAAGACTGTAAACAGTCAAGATGTAGTTGTGGGTAGTTTTTCATTAAACTGGGAAAACGGTGTGGCAAGAGTTGGATACGACTCAAGTGGTAATCCAGAAACATACGCAATGGGATTAGGTGACGGATATGCTTTCACCGGTGAGATTTCAGCTAAATACGATGCCTACACAAAGGATTTAGTTGATGTCTGGCTAACGAACCCAACTGCCGGTTCTGCGGAACATAATGTCGTATTAGCCTGGGGAACTGCAACAAGCGATGGATACTTGAAATTTGATTGCAATGCAATCTATACAGGGAACGCTTTAGACTTCGGAAACGAAGCCGGTGTTTTTGTATCCCTACCGTTTGAAGGTGTAGATGATGGCTCAAACGAAGCGATTGAAGTAACGATTGAAAATACAACGGATAGAAGTTGGTAATAAAAACCAAAGATGCTGAATACGATTGCCGGGATATTACTTGGAAACAGTCCCGGCGGTTGCACCATTTACATACGCAAGCCTATTTAGGTTCGATGATTAGTGGTGGAACGATTGACGAGGTTTCTATTGACTTCGACAAGTTCTATGAAGCGATGGAGTTTGCATTAGAAGTTGCCTTTGATAATCCAGAAAATGAATTGGAAGGCAAGAATCATGCAGAGATTGATGAGGTCGGACAAGCTGTGATGACTCAATATCTCAATCCTGTAAAAAAAAATGGAAACTCGGTCTAAATGTCTGGATCAGTTACAACGGTCTAAAGGAAAGTCCGTTTGAATTTCCATACGAAGCTGACAACCCGGTATCTGGTAAACGTCAGAAATTCGATGGAAGAAAAGATGTGGAAGGTGTTATTGAAGAAATTCTCATTGAAGGATCAAAGGTAAGCGATGGCCAGAACCTATATTTTCTTACTCCCTTATTTTGTGACCAACGCTTATTCCTGGACTCGGAAAGCCAGAATATGATTCGAGAGTACAATTACTGTAAGACATTCAATACACCTCCGGCATCCACTTTAGATGAAACGCCAACAAGAATATTGGAAGCGTTTGAAATCATTGAATCAGAAATAAACAACTGTATGAAAGTAAAGAATGGCAACTAAAGACGTAAAAATTAGAATCTCCGAAAAGGGTGCAGCCAAAACATCCAGAGGATTAAAAAAAGTTGATAAAAGCCTTGTGTCTATGGGTAAGGCTGCCGGCGTTGCTGCCGTTGCTTTTTTTGGAGTGGGGAAATTAATTCAAGGGTTTAAATCCGCAATAGATGCAGCCGGAAAACAAGAACTCGCTGAAAAGAAACTCGCAACCGCGTTAGGTAAAACTTCTGATGCTTTATTAAATCAGGCTAAAGCATTGCAGCAAGTCACTATGTTTGGTGACGAAGATATTATAATGATGCAATCTATGTTAGCTGCTTTCACCAACAACGAAGGAGAGATTGAAAAGCTGACTGTTGCCACACTCGATCTTGCTTCTGGTATGGGGATTGACTTAAAAAGTGCCGGTGACTTACTTGCCAAAACAATCGGATCATCAACAAATGCTTTGAGTAGATATGGTATTGAAGTGAATGGAGCCGTTGGTTCAACTGAAAGACTTGAATCATTAACAGGGAATATAGCGAATCTATTTGGTGGTCAAGCATCCGCACAAGCTAAAACAATGACCGGTTCTATCGAACAAATGAAGAACGCCATCGGTGATGCTGCTGAAGCGTTTGGAGATGTATTAGCCCCAGTTGTTATAGGTGTCTCAAAAACAATTAAATTCTTGGCAGAAGGGATTGGGGGCTTGATTGGTAGTTTGACCGGCTTTTTCGATGAAGCGGAACAGGCAGCAAAGAAAGCTGTTCTTATAAAGCAATTCAAAGATGATAAAGTAGCGGTTGAAGAATTTAAGAAATCAATGGACGGGCTTACAAAAGAAAGTCTTGTTGAACTTGCCGGCTCATTAATTTCTAACACATCGAGCCTTCGGATGTGGAATGATGAAATGGAAACATCTTATCAGAAGGGGCTTTTGATAACGTCAGAACTTGAAGAAAGGAAAAGATTGTTAGATGAAATTGGTGAATCAACTTCTAATTTAGCGTTTCGTGAACACGAATATTCAAGCGCAGTTAGGGAAACTGTCCCAAGTCTTTCTGAATATGTTGAGACACAAAGAGAACAACTTGCTGCGCAAGAGCAACAAAAATTTTACAACGAAATGTTGATTGAAAGGTATCCAGAACTTGCCGAGGGATTGGGATTGGTTGAAAGCCAAACTGAGAGAAGTGCGAGGGCTTTTGAACAGGGAAGGAAAGCCGTTGGATTATTGTCTAAGTCCTTTTACGATTTAGAACAGGCGGGAATAGAGACAGGGAAAGCAACAAAAAGAGCCGCACAGCTTCAGGCAATCGTAGATACCTATGCCGCCGCAAATGCCGCTTACAAAGCGATGGCCGGCATCCCGGTAGTTGGCCCCGGTCTTGGGATTGCCGCCGCTGCCGCCGCAATAACTTCTGGACTCGCCAATGTAGCATCCATCGAGAAAGCAGCCACCGGGGCTGATTTTATGACGAATGGGCCACAATTATTGATGGTCGGTGATAACCCCGGCGGAAAAGAACACGTACAAGTCACTCCTCTTGGATCTCCTAACGTGAACGGGCCACAGGGCGGAATCAATATCAATTTTAGCGGACCGATTACAAACGATGATTATGTGAGGGATTTTATTATTCCAGAAATAACAAAAGCGACAAGGCTGAATCTTGCATGAGCCTAACACTACCGACTAATTATTCTAATGCGTTGGCAAACCAATTCCGTGAAAACTTGCTCGTCCGTTTATATTACGATGATTCCAATTACACAGCAATCGCATTATACGATCACACCGTTTCCTCGGTTGCTCATACCGGGTGCATTCTAAATAATCCATCATTCCGGGAGAATATTAAATTAGAAAAAGGGACGGCATCAAGTTCCAATATATCTCTAGACTGTGCTGATGCAACTTTTGGATCAGACAAACTTTCCGCGTTATTAATTAACGGTTCGAATACATACCTTACACGTAAGGTTGAAATCTATTCTATACTAAATGACTCAAGTAATATTGCTGATGCTGTTAAGATATACACCGGAAGACTGCAATCTGTCACAATGGACGATGCCAGAGTTAAATTAAATATAGTTGCACGACTCCCCTGGGATATGGTTGAACTCCCAAACACTAAATCCGACACAAATATATATGCCCCTATTGTTTATGGTGATTATACTGGTCACGGTCAAACTGATTTTATGACCGGCAAATCCTTATATCCTGCGCCAAAAACAAGTTCTTCCAATGGCAATGTATATTATCTTGCCGGGAAAAGCGAAACTACAGGCGTTGTAAATTTTTATGACAACAGAGCAGATATGTTTGTCTATCTGGAAAAAGATCAAACCGCAACGGCAACACGAGATAGCAAAGATGCTTTCGTGGTTAAAAACATATTCAATCGTACTTATAAATTCAGACCATTAGCAACTGCATCTGGAACTGGATTTACAAATCCGGGGAATGCCATTAACACAAGTGATGCTGACTATGCCAACCAAAACCATACGTCCTCTACAAATACATCATTAAGTTTAGAACTGCCAAGTATATCTGGCAAACTTGTGTCCGCATACTTATATATTAAAGCAGATATAATTTTAAATTCATTCACAGATACAACCGAGATTAAACTTACTGAAAGTTCTTTCGGTTCTGATACCACATTGATATCAAGAAGCAATGTTGATGACACAGGAACAACAAGTTTAACAACCGGGACTTCAACAAATATTCTATCTGCAATTCAAAGCAATGGCAATCAACTCCCAGACAGTTTAATCCTTAAATTTACAAGTGCAACTTTAAATGCGGTTAATTCTGATTGCAAGATATATGACGCTTTCCTTGTTATAACCACATCAATAGATTCTACAAATGAGCCGGAAGCAGCTGCAAAAGCAGAGTCAGATGTTAAGTTTGTTTATTCTGGGAATGATGGGCTTCCATCAAACAGTTCGTGGAGTGGCGATTCAAATGCGCTAACAAAAGTACACGAGTTCCACCGGGATTGTTTACATCGTTATTTAGGGATAACGGATACCCCAACTAATTGGTCAGCATTAGATACAGCGAAGTCAAGTTGGACAGGGCGTTATTGGGAAACGGAACCGACAGCAGCAAAAAAGATTTTAGAACAGTTACAATATGAGGGCGGATTTATCTTCTTATTTAGCCAGGAGACTCCAAAATATGTATTCATCCCTGACTCTATATCGGCAGACCATACTTTAACCAAAAGCGATATTACTAATTTAAAGATAGGACACACAGGGGTGGGTGACTTGGTGACAAAAATGGAGATCGGATACGATAGGCATCCGGCAGAAGATAAATATGAATCCTCATATACTTACACTTCGGGAGAGAGGTCAGACTATGATTTTGCGGCAAACGAGAATGTGGCTCAAATCGATTTGGATGCGTTGGTTGGTGCGGTTTCTGGGGGTTCTAATCGCAACGATTCCTTTGAAAAGTATTATGATTCAATAACGGGGAACTTAAAAACAATCGTGAGTTGTGACGTAGTTGATCCGACAATCGGCGGATTGATTGAAGTGGGTGATTTTGTTCAGTTCACCAATGGTAGTATGGACACAAAGCCTTTTGGCGATGCGTGGACAAGTAAAGATTTTATAATAACCTCTGTAACCCGCAAAGTCGGAGTTCAAGTGAAAATTAAATGTCGGGAGTGTTAAATGGCATATTTTGAAAGAGATACCGCAGACGGTGGATCGGCTTATTCTGGCACATTAGTCGATGGGACAAGTTCGGGAACATATATGGTGTTTGATGTTTCGCCAGATTTAGGTGTAGCGACAGGAAAAGATTTCTCAATTATTCAGTCTGAATCGTTTGGCGGGGATGAATTTACAGTTCAAAGACACACAGGAAAACGGACTTGGCAACTCAGTTTCAGCTTTGTTAGTTCTGCTTTTAAAACGAAACTTGAGAATTTCAGAAACACCGTTGGTGGTCCATATAGAAAATTTACTTACAATGATGGATCTACATCCTATTCTAATGTACGAATGAGTGCTGATTCATTGCAATTTACAGAAGTGGCCCCAAGTGTTTATTCAACATCCATGCAAATTCGACAGGCAACAACAAGCTGATGGCATCTAATACATCAATCACCAATACAGCTATTTCCACCGGATATGTTCAGTTATTGCACGTTGGGGATGATAGTGGGATACACGCCACAACCAATCGAACAGTTTACGATGGTGATGGGACTGCGACTGCGTTATCAATATCAACCGCTAATGTAGGTGCTGCATCTGGGAAAACATTACTCCAGGGCGGAGTAGAAATAACTTCATCTGCTTCTGATCTTAACCAAGTTTCTGGCATAACAGTTGTTAGCACAAGCGGGAGCCAATCCCTAACCAACAAAACGATTGATGGTGATTTGAATACAATCTCGAATCTTGCTCAAGGATCTGTTGTGGGGACTTCGGATACACAAACTCTAACCAATAAAACGATTGATGGTGATAGTAATACAATTTCAAACTTAGATCACGGCTCTGAAGTTAATAATCCTACATCGGGAGTTCATGGTGTGACAGGATCTGTTGTGGGGACTTCGGATACACAAACATTAACAAATAAAACATTAACAAGTCCGACGGTTTCCGGAATTACATTATCTGATTCATCTATTATTTTTGAGGGGGCGACTGCGGATGATTATGAAACCACGCTAATCGTAGTTGATCCAACGACAGATCGTATATTAACACTTCCCAACGCAACGGATACATTAATTGGCAGGGATACAACCGACACTTTAACGAATAAGACGATTGATTATGGTCAGCTGACGAATGTATCAATTACCGGTTCCGACATTGCAGATGCAACAATTACATCTACAAACATAACAGACGCAACTATAACAGGGGCAAAGATTGCCGCTGCAACCATTGCGGGGTCAAATATCGCTGCTGCGACTATCGCCGGTTCAAATATAGCCGCTGCAACCATTGCCGCTTCAAACATAACAGACGCTACAATCACCGGGTCAAAAATTGCATCTGCCACTATAACATCTACGCATATAACAGATGCTACTATAGCAGGAGCAGACATTGCATCTGCTACAATTACAGCTACGAATATTACAGACGCTACAATTACCGGCTCGAAGATAGCATCTGCCACTATAGCGGGTTCTAATATAAGTTCTGCCACCATAACTTCAGATAATATAGTTGATGCAACAATAACAGGGACAGACATTGCTGCGGCAACGATTGCGGGTTCAAACATCGCTTCAGCTACTATTACATCCACAAACATAACAGATGCTACTATTACTGGAACAGATATTGCTTCTGCAACTATTGCCGGTGGCAATATCGCATCTGCAACGATTACATCTACAAATATTACAGATGCCACTATAACGGGGACAGATATTGCGTCTGGGACAATCGTCGCGGGGAATATTACAGATGCAACGATTACTGGGGCAAAGATTGCTTCAGCTACAATAGCTGCTGTAAATATTGCTGCTGCAACTATTACTGCAACACAGATAGCATCGGGTACAATCGTCGCAGGGAATATTGCGGATGCGGCCATCACGGCCGGGAAGATTAGTTCTGGTGCAATTACAACGGGTAAAATAGGGGATGCCGCCATAACTGCCGGTAAAATAGAGGATGGTGCAGTCACAGCCGGGAAAATTGGGGATCTTGAGATTACTGCGGGGAAAATCGCTAATTTAACGATTACTTCAGCTAACATAGACAATCTAACAATCAATAATGATAAGATTGCCACCAACACTATAGATGGTGCGGATAAGATTGCTTTGAACTCAATCACAGCGGCAGTAGTAGCGGCTGAAACGATAACGGCAGCTGAGATAGCGACAGGAACAATAACGGCATCTGAGATAGCAGCCGGAACGATAACGGCTTCTGAAATTGCAGCAAGTACAATAACTGCATCACAAATTGATACAAGCACCTTGAGTGCAAGCCATATAACGCTTGGCGGTGATGACTTAGAAGATATGTTGTTTACGGGATTCTTTGGGGATGGTTCTGATGGGAGTGCGACAATATCATCAAACACATCCTTGTCTTCTGATGCTTATTATTCCGACCTTACCATTGCCAGTTCTATTACACTTGATTCTAATGGATACCGAGTCTTTGTCAAAGGGACATTAACGATGGGGACTTCATCAAAGATTAGTAATGATGGAAGTGATGGGAATAATGGGAATAGCGAAGCAGGGGGCAGCGGTGGAGCAGGCGGTGGAGAAGGGACACTCAGAGGTGGGGGAGCAGGGGGAGATGGTGGCGATCCCGAAACAGCAGGTGATCCGGGGCCAAGTGCCGACCCTTGTATTAATTCTAACAATGGTGTAGCGGGTGGTGCAGGAGAATATGGGCTTGCAGCAGGCGGGAGTGGTGGTTCAGCGGGATCAGCTTCAGTTAAGGCAACAAATTTTACTCATGTTGATCCGACTGTATTGATTACTATGAGAGATATTTACGGATTGGCAGATCAGCCTAAAACAATTAGACCTACCGCAGGTGGCGGTGGTGGTGGCGGTGGTGGAACTAAAGGGGGCGGATACCCCGGTGGTGGTGGTGGTGCAGGTGGTGGCGGTGGAATTACAATGGTATGTGCCAAGACTGTTACACTTGGTTCTGGCTGTAAATTCCAATCCACAGGGGGTGATGGCGGGAATGGATTTGATTCAATAGATGGCGATGGTGGTGGTGGTGCAGGTGGTAATGGTGGGGCTGTTGTTCTATTATCCACATCAAGCATTGCAAGTTCTTATGTAGATGTGTCTAATGGATCAGGGGGGACATCCTCTGGTGGTAGCCCCGGAAGTAACGGTTCGTCGGGAACCTATGTCATTCGCCAAGTATGATATTTTACCCTGATACTATTGCCTTAACTACCCCAGATCAGGGGGTCATTTCAGCATCGCTTGAAATTGAATTTGATGAAGCGTCAGATATTTTTTCTTTAGAATCTCGAAAATTCTCTGGAATGTATGACACAACACTCACAGATGGCTTTGCTTCAGAACATCCCGCAAGGATTGTTGATGGTCAAATTGGAAGCGACACCGAACTTGTCAATGGGAAAGCATTGTATACATCCGGGAGCGAGTTGTTTTATACGTCTTCTGCTGAAATTTTCAGAACTGCCGATACAAGCGATGTTGGCTTTATGTTTAATTTAGACGAAGAAAAAACCACCGATTTTATTGCGCTATATATTAATTCAATCACAGGCACGGCAGATGTTACGTTATATGGTGCAAACTCGAATTTCATTTTAAAAGATTCTGATTCAAAGTTTTTCTATACTTCCGGTGGGAATTTATTCCTAACAGGGGACGACCCCGATGCTTTCTTTTCAGAAATTTCATCTTTTCAAATATCAGCGGCGGGATGGAGTGTCTTGGATTATGGGAGTGAAACTTTATACACCTCTGCAAGTAAGCAATTTATCCCTTCTGGCGCATCCAGGATGATTGTTCTGGGGGTTGGCGGGTTCACAAGCGGCGTATCTTATAAACACTATTTAGTGCAATTCTCTGGCAGTTTCACAATAGGACTTGGTGAAATCTTATTGGGGCAAAAGACTGAACCATCCTTCAATCCGGCAATGGGACGAGAATATGGCAAAGAAGATAATGTACATTTGAAAGAATCATACGACGGAACAGAGTTTATGTTTAAATCTGGTGATTCTGCAATTACCCGCAAATTTAATTGGGATGCAGTCGGAGCCGCAGACAAAACAGCTTTTGAACGGTTGCGAGATAAATCACATCACAAAAAATTCGTGTATTATGATGATGATTATTATTTTGTCAATCTAAAAGATATGCAAATCAATGAAGTGGCTAATGGATTAAACAGCGTTGACATGACCTTCGCGGAATAGACCACCGACCTTTTGTACGAATTTTGTACGATATTTGTAATATAATAATGTAAATAATATATAATATTGGTTAATATTGTTCGATAAATAGAAAGCCCGTCAAGGTCATTTTACTGACGATAAACGGGCTTTATTGAGGAGCGGGACCGAAGGGACTCGAACCCTCGACCTCCGGCTTGACAGGCCGAATATATTGCGTAATATCAGCGTTTATAAAATTATGTACGAAATTTGTCATAGTTTTTCGATGTTATTTTTGACCATTTCCAGTTGTTTGGTTGTATAATGAGCCGTCATTTTCTCCGATGTATGGCCTACAGCAACCTTAATATCTTGAGTTCCCAGACCATTATCATGAAGATGTGAGATGAATGAAGCCCGCAAATTCTTTATTGATCCATGAATATCATATCTTTTTAATTCTCTTTTTAGCAGTTTAGATGACCAACTTCTGCTGTTTTTGTTATTCATGAAATTAATTATATTGAAGTCAAGTTTGGAATGCAGCGGGATCTGAACCGGGACATCCGATTTATCTCTTTCTAATTGAATTACGCCATTTTTTACATCGTTTTTTGAAAGCGTTCCCGCATCGCCAGAGTCTAATCCGGTGTAATAACATAGCATCCAAAATTGGCGGTGCTTTAATTCTATTTTTTCATTGGAAAATATCTTAAATAATATGTCTTTTGGAATCGCCCTAAAACGGCGTTTTTCCTTCGCTATCGGTAGTTGTGCCGACTCCACAGGATTACGGTCAATATACCCATTAGAAACGGCAAATTTAAGCATCTGGCGGATAGGCTTTGCGTAGTTTAGCACCGTATTCGGCGCATGGTCTTTTTTAAGTGTTGAAATCCATAGATTAATATCTCTGGCCTGGATGGAAGCCGCCGGTCTTTCGCCGTAAATTTTGATGAATAAATCTATTTTATGTAGGTTCGATTTCCACCACGAGTCTGTTTTCTCGTGTTTTATGAATTGAAGCCATTCATTTTTCAAGGTCTTGACGGAAATATCGGAGGGGGTGAATATGCCGAAGCGGGACAATTCTCTTTCTTCGTCCAGTTTTTTGCGGATGATTTCCGCTCTGGATTTTACTGCTGTTTTTAGGCTGAAATATTCGTAACCGTTACGGTAATAATACACCTTCCCCCGTTTTGTCAGCCGGCTCACAACTCACGAACCCACACTATTTTATAAACGAAATCAACTTCATCAAAATTGACTATAATATTTTCCTCATTATATTTTATCAATTCGATATGGCCATCCATCCTTCGCCATTCCGCCACAAGTCTCCGGCCATCCTTTAGGCCTACCACCACACGATCAGAATTTTCCACCGGGACATTGGGGGACACAACGACTCGTTGTTGAGGGCGCAGGGCGGGTATCATAGATCGGTCTTTTATTATTATTCCGAAGGCATTGACATCCTTAACGCCGTGAGGGCGGGATATATATTCATCCGCAGCACCGGCAGGATAGTCTCCGTCAAGCGAAAATATACCGGGACCGGCCTGGGCAACACCCACAACTGGAAGATTTCCTTTCTCCGCGGGCATTGACAACTTTTCATCTTGAAAATTGTCATATCTATAATCTTCATTTTTTAAATGTTTGCCCGGAACATATCCCATA
>Ga0209042_1001561_pt1 | contig 17351 bp, 11 predicted proteins | sample SaaInlV_200m_DNA_6_FD_184649 | JGI IMG/M metagenome (GOLD analysis project Ga0209042, IMG submission 184649) | Marine microbial communities from expanding oxygen minimum zones in the Saanich Inlet - SI037_S2LV_200m_DNA (SPAdes) (version 2) | ecosystem: Environmental > Aquatic > Marine >...
ATGGGGAAGCCATAAAACATTTTGGAGAGAATGAATCATTTATATTACATATAAATAATACAGATGTCATATTTTTACTTAAGAATTTTGACGAAGAAGGGCTCACCGGATTTAATCATGAACTTTCTGAAAATAAAAGAGATATAATATTTACGCGGAATAGAGTTCGTTTAGGTAATAACATTCCCATTATTGAAAAATTAGCTTTTAAACTTCATCAAGACATTTCTACAAGTATTAATCTTTCCTGGTCTTCAAATGTATTTGCCCAAAACGAGAGGATGACTGTCAAACATAAGATATTATTAGGAAAACCATCGTTACAATTATTGAATGATACCTATGTTTATAATACGGATTATTTACCCATTTTGAGTCCATTGATTTTAACTGAAGATGCTCAGCTATCATTTCTTAAAAAGGGCGATAAAGTCATTTATACCATTCAACAGAATGCAATCAAATTTGCCTCGAACCGCTTGTCCCAAATTGAAATTTCCCCTAAAGTTTTAAAAGCATCTATTCCTTCAGAGGATGAGTCTTCAATCCACTTTGAATTGAATAAGGCACTAGAACCGGGGCAAAGCGTTACCATAAATAATATACCGATTAAAAGCGTTGGTTCTGAATCTAATTTGAATCGCGTTCATGGTGCGTTTTCCATTCAATCAAAACGATTGGCCCTGATTGAAATCAATAATATAGATGACCCGAAAGCAATCATTATTTCAAATGTGCGATTTACAGTAGCGAAATCAAAAGAATTTCTGAAGAATGTAAATAAAAATACTAATAATTTTACTTTCCCAAGTATCGAGATTTTAAATAAGGGAGATTTTGGCGTTTTTAAAAATAGTAAGCTTCAAATCCGCTTGAAAACAGAGCAAAAATATTCATTTAATATCAATAGCATAGATTTCAATATCCCCAATGGTTTAAAAATTGAGGGAGAGTCTCTTTCTGAAGATAGGAGATCTGTTAATATCACTTTATCGGGGGAACTCCCCTCGGGTGCTAAGCTAAGGATTAAAAACCTTAAGTTAAAGATGGCAAACGAGGATAGAAACTTTTATGAAAAATCATTGGTTCTTCAGGTTGAAGCGAATAATCATATTATAGAATGGGAAACGGAAAATACATTTACCTTTGGTTCTCCAACTATGAGTTCGTTACTGGAGCAAGTTATTTATCCACCACAGAGTAATGAATATTATTTATTTGAAATTGATTTGTCGAAATTCCCTCTTACGCTCGCCAAGTCTCATAGTCTTACACTTGCCATTCCAGAATCAATAGATTTAGCTTGGAGTCCACAGTCCCAATTAAGATTTGAAGGTAAAGGTAATAAGTATTTTAAACCAAAGTATGAATTATCAAAGGGTGGAAAATGGATGACCATATACTTTGACGAATCATTGAAAGATAGCCCTGAATTAGCAAAAGTTTACATAGGTGGATGTCAATATCCCAAAAAGATCAAGACTTATGACACTCCAAAGTCATTAGCAATTCAATTGTCACTCAATAATGGACATACCTTTATTGCTGAAGATGGAACTCCCAAATGGATTGTATCACCTAAAAATAAGGCTTACATCGCACGACAAAAGGTTAAAGAAGCTTATTATCCGTTTCAAAAAGGGAATAAAATTTCATTTAAAATTATGGCTAACAAGAAATGGGATAAAGAGAAGACATTAATTCAAGTTAGAAATAAACTATTAGGGACTGCTTTTGACTTTAAGAACCCAGCATATTTATCTCAAGATAAAATACTCACATTTGGAATCTTAAAAGATGAATACTCAACGCACAAAGAGGATAAGAAAAAAGCCTATAAAATGGACTTTGGTAAAAAAATCTTATTTATAAATATGGTAACAAAAGCAAAAGAAGAGGATATATTCCTATTGTTAACGACACCTTATGGACAAAAAGAATACAAAAGGTCAGAAGGGATGGTTATTTTTAGGCCCGAAAATATGCCAAATGGTACGACAGAAATTACAATAGGATTGAAAAATTTTAAAGAAGGAAAACTTACTCAAGATAATGTAAGAAGTTGGTACTGGCGCCCTGAGTTATTTTTAGACTATTTAAATATTTCAGGGGACACTCAATTAGAAAACAATAGTCTTAAAGATAAAGTTCGTCTAATGAGAGACGAACTTGAAGAAATAAAAAGAGATTTAGGAAATGATACTGAGTATGATTGGGCATATTGGTATTATCTATCATGGCTTAAAAAGAGAGTCAAAGAATTGAATTTAAGAAATTTTACGTCAAACTCACTCCCTATGGAAAAATCGTATATCAAAGATATGGAACAAGCCAAGCTCTCTGGGTACCATAAGGGAATGAACTCTATATTTCCTAGTTCAGGAGATAGCGTTGGCGTAGCATCTGCTCGTAAAGAGGATTTCAAAAAAGCCCTTACGCTCGTTGAAAAGGAGGATTATTTAGGGGCAGAAGATATTATTTTGGATGCCTTGCTTAAGGAGGGTATTGAGGAGAATTATTATATTAAAGCAGCCTTTTATGGATTGCTCGGAAAAATTGGAGCAAAACTTAACGATGAGAAAATAATTTATATTGGTAGAAGATCGAAAGAAAAAATGACTTATCCCAAGTTTGTTTGTAAAAGGGCAGAAGATCTGCTTTCAGACCCCACTGATAAGCAAAATTTAAAAAATTGGCAAGAAGATATATATAGATTTATCATGAACTTTGAGGAACAAATTAATGCTCTTAATAAATTGCATTCAAAAAGTGAGTATTTAGAGCCCCAAAAGGATACACGCAAAGAAAGGGGAGTGGAGCCATCTACAAAAGTGCTTCTTTCTTGGCACCCAAATCAAGTAGCGAAAACATTCAATTGGGAAGCCAAGGTAAGAACACCGAAAATATTTTTCAATAAAAAAGAAAATCAAGAGATGCTTTATATTGATAAATATAATTATAAAAAAGAAAAAATACCCTTTGGTGAACAACTTGAATTATATGGTGGTGGGATTTACACGATTGAATTTTCACCTAAAAGAGAATTGGCGAAGCATTTTGGTATATCAACTTTAGCGGGAGTGCTCATTTATGCGTGGTTTCAATAAAATTATAGCTACTTTTTTTCTAATCATGCCATTGCATATTTACGCTGAAAATTGTGACTCTTTAAAAACGACTATTACAAAATGGAACACCCAAATACTGGAAGAAAATAATCAAATTGCTTATAAATCCATAAAAGAAAAATATGGTGAAATCAAAAGTTGGATAAGTAATTCAGACTGCTCTAAAGAAAGCAAAGATTCCTTAAGGGTAGAAGTTTCGGCAATTTTTGCTTTTAACGGTGCATCTAAATATGGCGATTTGTCTGAATACCAAAGAACTTTGCTTGCTATCAGCGAAATCTGCGATCAATATCCAGATTCTCTTAACATTGAGGAAAGTTTAAAAAACCATTTCTTAGCTTATAAAGGAATCTGTGAAGAACGAATAAGTGTATTGAAAGAGAACTATGCTTCATTGGTTATTGCTATGAAATCGAATAGAGAAAAAAATGAAATGGGTATTGTAATCAACAAAAATAATATCAATAGCGGGAAACCCATCTCCATTAAAATCACGCCTCCATTAGCAATCCGAGGAGACGATATCAAATATCAACGATTAGAATATATCAGCCAAAACTTTAGATTAGATTTTACTGATTATGATGCAAGAATAGGGTTTGTTAAAAAAATACCTTTTTTACCCCTTCCCAGTCGTCTTGAAAGGAAAGAATATGGTGATGAGATATTTAAAACCTATGCATTTACTTTTGATGATTCTATTCGATATCGACACCCAGTGAATAGAAAAGGCTCATTTGATACTTTATATATTGAGCCCATCCATGATTGGGTGCTTATAAATCAAGTGCCTGATGCTATTACCGTTATTAATATGCCAAAAAACTTAAAATATACGATAAAAAATTCTAATACAGATAATACAAGAGAAGATCTTCGCATCAAGGAAAATAACCAAGTGATTATTAGAAAAGATATTGATAAAGATATCCAAATTATTTTCGAGGAAGAGGGTAAGAGAACTAATAGGTATTTTTATGTTCTATTACGAGGCCTAGCTGTAGGCTTACTAATTTTGGCACCTATAATAATATTTTAATAAGAGGCAAATATGAATAAAATACTAATAACTCTACTTATCTATATGTCGGTAATTTTGGGCAATAAACCCATCGCCGTCTTTGATATTACACTCAAGGCAGATGCTATTATTGCTCCTGAATTTTCGCCTGATAATCAGTACGTTATTGTAACCGGCACAACTGATCAGAGGGCATTTTTAATTAAATGTAATATAGAAACAGGGCAATATAGTCCCATCTTTAAAGAAAAAGCTAAAAAGAAGAAGACTCATAAAAAGAAAAAAAAGAATAATAGTGAAGAGAAAGTTGGGGGTTGGGACGAAATTGATGGTAAATATGACCTTTATATTTCTGTAGATATTATGAGCCAAGATAGAAGTGGTGCTGGAAATATGAGCGAATTTTATTTTGAAGATAAAGAAGGGTTCCATTTTGAAAGTGCCTATCCAAATAAATTACAAGCTATCTATATAAATCCCACTGATAACTCTGCTCTCGTATCTTTTTTAAATAGTCCTTATGGTATTTATAAAATTGATTTAGCTAATTATACACTCCCTTTATCAAAGATTTTGTATAAAACAGATAGATTGATTCAAGGAATAAGTGGCTGGAAAAATTCACAATTGATATTGGCGGGAATGGAGAATATTTATCATTTTTATGAGCTAACGATTGAAGGAGGCATGAACGAAATCTCAATTGATATTGGTGATTATACCATAATGCGAGATAGTGAATGTCATACTGAGAAGGAAGGCGTATTCTCCTTTATCGGCTCTAACAATACCTTGCAAGAAGAAGAGAAAAAAGGGTACCTTTGCATTTACGATTTAAATCAAAAAAAATATATCAAAAAATTATCTGTTTATTTTAATAGCGAGACAGATTCGGGGAATCGTTTTTCGCAATGGGCTTCGAAGGATAATAAATTATTTTTTTTAAGAAAAGATCAATTTGAAAATGTTCAACTTTTTTATTATGATTTACAGCGTGATATAGTTGAGAGACTCCCCATCAATGAGAAGAGAATTAAATCATTTGCTATATCAAAAGACGGTAAATATTGTGCTATTCTCCGAACATCCAACAATGATCAATTAGCAATTTATAAATTAAAATAATTGAATGGCACCCATTAAATACCTCCTAGCTTATATTGCTGTATTTGCACTCGCAATCGCAGATCCTGTTATCTTGTTTATCGAGAATCAATCTGTAGATGAAGATGATGAAATAACGGTTGAAGTTAGGACGATCAACCCTGAAAACGATTCATTAAGTTATACTGCGAGTGCTGAGCAAAGTTGGATTCAAATTAGTGCTCCCATCGTAATTGATGACTTTATTGTAAATTATATCTTCACATTTGATGCTAATGCTAATGGCAATAGTACCGTTACCATTACGGCAAGTGATTCCATTGGTACAGATAGTGTTGATTTTATTTTAACCGTTAATGCGGTGAATGATGCTCCAATATTAAACACGATTAGTGCTCAAGAGACCAGTGAAGAAGATGATATAACGGTTACTTTAACCGCATCAGATGTAGATATAGTAACGAATGGCCAGAGTTTAAGTTTTAGTGCAACAAGTTCAGATGAGAGCATGGTAATGGTCTCCACTTCGTTAACAAGTGATGATTCTACTGCTACCTTAACGTTGGATGTTCAGGCGAATGCCAATGGCGAAGTAACGGTTAGCGTGATTGTATCAGATGGAGAGGGTGAGACAGATAGTCAAGATTTTGTCTTAACGATTACGGAGGAGAATGATCCCCCAACAGCAGATGCGGGGATTAGTATTACGACAGATGAAGACACCAATGGAGGCACAGAATTAACCGGTAATGATGGAGATAGTTGGACAAGTGATGTGGATTATCAGACTTTAAGTTATGCGATTGTAGATAGCACAGTCCATGGGATATTGACTTTAAATGAGGCGACAGGTTCTGTGTCTTATGTGCCAGATTTAAATTATAATGGTGTAGATAGTTTTACCTTTAGGGTAACAGATGATGGGACAACAGATGGCTCACCCGATCCACTTACCAGCGCTTCAGCTAGTGTAAGTATCACCGTTAATGCGGTGAATGATGCTCCAATATTAAACACGATTAGTGCTCAAGAGACCAGTGAAGAAGATGATATAACGGTTACTTTAACCGCATCAGATGTAGATATAGTAACGAATGGCCAGAGTTTAAGTTTTAGTGCAACAAGTTCAGATGAGAGCATGGTAATGGTCTCCACTTCGTTAACAAGTGATGATTCTACTGCTACCTTAACGTTGGATGTTCAGGCGAATGCCAATGGCGAAGTAACGGTTAGCGTGATTGTATCAGATGGAGAGGGTGAGACAGATAGTCAAGATTTTGTCTTAACGATTACGGAGGAGAATGATCCCCCAACAGCAGATGCGGGGATTAGTATTACGACAGATGAAGACACCAATGGAGGCACAGAATTAACCGGTAATGATGGAGATAGTTGGACAAGTGATGTGGATTATCAGACTTTAAGTTATGCGATTGTAGATAGCACAGTCCATGGGATATTGACTTTAAATGAGGCGACAGGTTCTGTGTCTTATGTGCCAGATTTAAATTATAATGGTGTAGATAGTTTTACCTTTAGGGTAACAGATGATGGGACAACAGATGGCTCACCCGATCCACTTACCAGCGCTTCAGCTAGTGTAAGTATCACCGTTAATGCGGTGAATGATGCTCCAGTCGTAATGGCAATATCTGAACAGATTATTCTTGAAGACAGTATTTTTACAACAATTAATTTGAGTGATTTTGTTGACGATGTTGAGACAGCCGATACAGATTTGATTTGGACTTATAGTGGCGATGTAGATTTATCAGTTTCGATTACAAATCAAGTTGTGGAAATGGGAGTATTGGCCAGCGATTGGAATGGGACAGAGGATATTCTATTTACGGTAACAGATACAGGCGATGACGGTACAGAATCATTATCAGACACAATTAATGTAACCTTTACGGTTCGTCCTGTCAATGATGCCCCTCTTGCAATGGGTCAAGCACTCTTATCCGCAATAGATGAAGATGATACTTTATCATTTGGAAGTTCAATCTATGATTTATTCATTTCAAATTTTAATGATACACAAGATGAAACAGAGGGAAGTTCGGCGAACACTTTAGCGGGTATTGCGATAAAGGGAGATACATCTGTTGCCAATCAAGGACATTGGCAATATTCGAATGACGCTTCTTGGATAAATATTCCTTCTGTATCTCCAGAAAATTCTTTTTTACTTTCTGAGACATTATTTCTTCGGTTTAATCCTCATCCAGATTGGAACGGCATCCCAGGCAATCTTGAAGCTCACTTAATTGATAATTCGCAAGGAGATATAAATAGTGGATTAACTGAGAATATGAGTATAGCTATTATGGATACGGCACAGTATAGTTTTTCATCTATTTCTCTTGGCACCACTATAAATGCAGTAAATGATGCCCCAGTAATTACATCAGTCTCCCTACCAGAAGATACTTTGATTTACAGTAATATTGAGGGTCAAAAACAAGTGATTGTAACGCTCAGTTTTGAAGATATTGATTCAGAAAACCTTCAAATATCTTATTTGGACAGCGGAAATGTAATTGATTCTTATCCAATATTAAAATCGATTGATTCCACGAATATAATTTTAGATACACTTAATTATAATTTTACTCATGGAGAACATGAATTTACAATTATCATTTTAGATGATGGTGATAATGAGGATGAAACTGTATTATTAGATACAAATATTGTTCAATGGGATCTCGCTTATCCTTCAATAGAATTTTCTGAAACGCCTTTGTATGTCGTATCGGATACAATAAGAACTCTACCAAATATTCAAATAATCAATGGTCAAATTGATAGCAGTATTAACCAAACAAATGATATTAAACTTACACTTCCAGATAATTCCAATTTTAAATGGGAATTAATTCAAGAGATTGATTTATTAGGTAGTAATCTCATTAATGCTTTCCCATCAATTAGTGATAGCCAACGAACCATAACTTTTATAGTTAACAATGACTTTGTTGATGGCGATACAGTAACAATATCAAATTTGCGTATAAGTCAGCTTGATTCTGTTCAAGGACCAACAAATCTTAAAATTATCATTGATGGTGAAGGAAATTACAATGCTGCAAATGCACAGACGAAAAAACAGATAACGGTCGGAGATTCAAGAGTTAATTTTTCTAATTCGGATGCATATTCTGTCGGTGATCCTAATGTCATCCAATCACCATCAATTATTATTTGGGAAGAATCTCCGTATAGTGTAATTAGCAAAGATAATGGTATTCATCTTAAAATCCCTTCCACATTACATTGTGATTGGAACGATTCCACAAACTGGTTTAATGTTGAAATAATTAACAGTTCGGGAGGTGTAACAGAAATCCTTGCCGATTCTCTCCGTATCGATGAATCAATTCTGTCCATAGCATTGACAAATGATCTTGCTTCGGATGATACAGTAAAAATTAGTGGACCATTATTTGAAAACTTTCAAAACGTGTCATTCCCAAATTCTGTCTTATTATCTATTGCAATCCCTGAACCCGATCAATCCTATTCCTTTGAGCGATCTACAGAAAATTTACTTCGAATTGGAGACCCAACCCTTATTTCTCCTGTGGATCATATTCTCATCAAAGATTTTGATTCTTTATATTCTGATACCTTAATGCCTGTGCAAATTATTGAGCATGATGATGTTGCATCTATTACAAAAGAAAAAGGGATTATTTTACGATTACCTGAAAATTCGGGTCTCACCTGGGATGCGAATGAATTTAATAATATCATAAAAAGTGATTTGATAGATGAGTTTATCATACATGAAGATGGTGAACATTTGATTCAGGTAAACCTTTCTGACAATTTATTACCAGGAGATACGTTAACAATCCGCCGTTTACCTGTCAAAAATATTTTGAATAGAGTTTACGATGAACACCTAGATTGTTCTACAAATGGAAACATTAGTTTCAATCGGACAGATACAAAAAACTTATCGATAGGACAGGTTGGAATTTTTTCTGAAGATCGAACATTCCTTTTGAATGATACAACTCAGGCATTTCCCGTCAGTCTTATTCAGGATTCTTTTTATAAATTAATCGATCAACAATATGGTGTATTTCTATTTATAGATGAAGCTTTTCCAGTTGTTTTTGACTCAAGCCAGACAGAAATTTCGTATCTCTATTTGGACCAGAGCTATGTGGCTTCAATCCAACATTTTTCAGAGAAAAAAATACAAATCCAATTTGCGCAAGACATTGAACCTGGCGAGACTTTGCTCATAACAGATTTAATGTTTTCAGAGTTTGAAGAACAATTTGAATGGACAAATAATATAATTTCTTTATCAGTTAAAGACTCTTTTCATCCAACCTTTTCAGATTCCACTGAAAAAGGAATTGGGAAACCGAATTTTGAAAGTGACTCCTATTGGGCGCTCACTGGATCAGAAACTTCAATTGAGATGCCAGCACTTACAGTTAAAAATGATCCAAGTGTAGGCATAATTACCACCGATAAAACAATATCCTTTGTTCTCTCTGAAAATGATCCTTTATTCTGGGGGCAAGTTCCTTTACTTGACATTAGCGGAGCTTACGCAAATATAAATCCTGAACCAATCTACTCAAATGACCGTAAAAGAATATCAATTCAGGTAACAGATGATTTTTTGCTAGAAGATTCAATAATTGTGAATGGCTTACGCGTGAATGTAACGGGGAATGTAAGTGGCAATTTATTCCTTTCGCTGAATGAAACCACCTTTCAGGATACAATCATTGCGTGGGTCAGGTCTGGGAATGTTTCGTTTAATAGCTCGGATCAATTCTTTCTAAAAAATGTGGGGCCAGACAAACGAATGCTTTCTACGATTGAAATAGGGCAAGGTGGAACAGTGTTAATTGATTCAATTAATGATTTGATTCTGCGTTTACCGTTAAATTCATATTTCAACTGGGATGATGTCCAAAATCAAACTCCAATTTATTCTTTTGCAAATAATGATTCTGGTGTTATTTCTGATAATATATATATCTCCGATGATAGAAAATCTATAAGATTACCTGTGGAATATTTCCCAACAAATGACACCTTATTTATTAATGGTCTAAGATTTGCAGAATTAACTCATACTGATTCAACTAATTTGATTCTTGCACTAGATGGAGAAGATAACGAAATGGTATTAGTCGATCCTGCAATAAAGATAATTGCCGGGTTTGAATTAGATTATGAAAAATCTTGGAATTTTGTATTGGGGGATTCAGGCCGTTTTGCAGTTCTTCCCGATATTAATGTTGTGAATGATCACTATAATACACTTCAAAAAACAGATATTATGCTTAAACTTCCAGATAGACGACTTACGTGGGATAGCACAATTCAAACCGTTGGCATTATTCATGATTCGATACAAATTGATTACGATATAAATCGAATAAATGATACAATTCTTTTTATTCCAAGTGGAATTCCCATATCTCCAAATGATACCATTAAAATCGTAGGCCTACAACTGAATACGATTACAGATACAATGAATTTCAAACATCCAGATTTCATTTTTTCATTGTCAGAAGATAACCGCTTTAAATCTGAAGACAATGCCATTGAAGTAACGAGTGCTGTAGAGATAGGTATTGGAAACCCAACATTGTCCTATAACTCCGAAATGAGTTTTGGATTGAATGAAAACTTATCAAAATCAATTTCAACCATTACAATTGCAGAATCAAGTGTTCCTGTATTTGGGGCACATAGAGATTTAACAGTCTTATCAATAAATGGATTGAATGAAAAATTAATTTTTAAACAAGAAGAAAACTGGAACATTTCGGATCCTGGATTTATAAAATCGGTAAGTACTGATTCAATCATTATTGGATTTTCTCGAGACTTGCTTCCCAGTGAAGAAATTCAACTGACAAATATTACCATGTCAACAGAATTATTCTTTAGAGAAGGATCTTACTTAGATAATAATATAATTTCAGGGGAAATGAAAGGTGCATTTGGAATGTCTTACCAAATTGAGCAGGACGATAGAGAACAAATGATTGATACGGGACCCGATATTGAACTTTATCCTAGCCTGTTATTCTCTGAACCAACATTTTACGTAGTTGATAGTATATATCAATTGGAAGCCTATCTGTTCCCCTCCATCATTGATACTGAGAAAACAGATTTTAGTTCTGTTATGGAATTAACACATTTAGAAAAAAATGGCTTGTTCTATAATGATTTAGCAGGACAATATAATAATATAAGTGTTTTATCTAATCAAAATTATTCATTTTCCGATAGTTTATTTGTTCCTTTTGATAAGATGATTATAACATTGAATCCATCAATCGCCGATACCCTAAATATATACGCTGATTTAAACCGATATAATTCAATTGAAAATAAATTTACGCTCAATCTAAATCGAACTGAGCTGAGTATTGAATCAGATATTGACACATCGGGCTTTCGTATTAGTCGCTTTGAGGATAATCATGGTATTGATATTGGTTACAGTTTAGATTCAATTTTTCTTAAACCGGATAATGGAATTCTTTCAAATGATGCAATAGATTCATTAAAACTCCTTTTACCGCGGTTTCCATTTGCAAGACATTTAGTTATTCAAGACAGGGATTTAGCCGTGGTGAGCGATACGATATTTACGGACGAAAGTGAAGATTATATTCAACTTTCAGGTAATTTTACAAAGGATGGAACATATTATGTATTTCTCGAGGGAATCATGAGTGATTCATCTAATACGATTCCGATTAAACGTCAATTTAGGCTAGACAACACAACGCCATCCTTTCAATTTGACTCAACCGATTCTTTGGCGATTATGTTGATGTCCAAAGGTAAAGGGGATTTTGGACATTTAGTCGCTATAAATCAATTATTTGAAATATCTTTTTCTGATTCCAATGGAATGAGTTCATTACGAAATAGTCACCCTCGATATTATTTTGATGATAGTCTTAATATCAGTTTGAAATTGATTCACTCTCAAACCACCGAAACTGAATATGAGACGAATTATAGAATGGATATTGAAGATAACACAAGTATCTCAATGAGCTTTGATTCACTTCTCTCGTTTATCATGGCATCAGAATATGATCAACTCGGGAAAGACGAACATCATTTTGAATATGTGATTTCTGTTTCTGATCCGGCAGGAAATACGAATCTTATAGATTTGTTTTTTAGCGTAGATTTATCCGGGAAAATTTTAGGCGATGAATTTTTTAATTATCCAAATCCCTTCTCTAATTTAATCCATGAAAAAACAAAGATTCGGTATGTTTTACTAAAGGAACAAACATTGGGCATCTTTTATATTATTGATTTGGGCGGTGACATGGTTCAGGTAATGGAATTGGAAAACACATTCTTGACAACCGGGTCTCATGAAATTCAATGGAATGGGAGAAATATGAATGGTAATTTGGTTTCATCTGGCGTTTATTTAGGCATATTAAAAATGGATGATTCAAATAAAAAAATTAAGATTGTGATACGAAACTAATGAAGATATTTTTCTTACAATTTTTACTCATAACCAGTGCCATATTTGCACAAGAAAATCAATCTGAATCAACGACAGGTCTTGCATCATTTCTAAAACGAGGTTTTTCTGCTCGATGGGTCGGAATGGGTGGTGCCCCAGTTGCCTTAGTGCAGGATGCAAGTTCCATTTATTGGAATCCTGCTGGCCTTATAAATGAGAAAAATTTTCAGATGAATTTATCATATGCGGAGGATTGGGTTTTCAGTGACCTTGCGTTTAATCAAGCCGCCATCTCTTATTCATTCAAAAAGTTAGGCTTAGGTATTGGGTATTTGGATGCGAGCGTTGATGGGATTGAATTGTATGATGATAAAGCAAATTATGAAGGCTCAGCCCAATATAGTGAATCCATCATATTAGGAGGGATTGCACTTTCTTTGGGTGACTTAAAATTAGGATTTTCACACATAAATTATAGGGTGAATAATCTAGGATATTCTCAATCCACTACTTTAAATCCAAAAAAAGATTTTATCATACTTGGTTTACAGTATTATATTTTTAAGGGGCTAAATGTGGGCGTTTCTGTTCGGAATAAAGCAGAATTATTGCCTAATGAATATTTGGAGAGCGAAAGAAAAATAGGTATCAGCTATACACACAATAGAGCGAATTCGGATGTCAACTTGTTTAATGCCGGTTTGGATTTCAATAAACTTGAATATGGCGGGCTTTTATCGTCGGGACTTGAATTCTTTCCATTAAAAGAACTTGCGTTTAGAATGGGGATTTCAAATGTGAAAATTATGGGCTTATCGGAAGATAAAATGCTCGACTATCGTCAAAAGTTATCTTTTGGTATGGGTTATACCTTTAAAGAAAGAATAAGACTTTCACTCTCCATCACACAACATCTGTATCCTTCGTTGAATCAGTCCTGGAAAGATCCATTCTCACGGAATATTTTAATAGGTCTATCATTTGATTAAAATCTTGTATATACCTTCAAAAAGTTTTATTGATGTGGCAAGTATTGCAAAGGATTCTAGCAGTAAGTGGTCACTTCAATTGGATGATGAAAAACGGATTTTTGAAAATCTTTATCTTGATTTTCAAACACTCGATATTATGTTCATCAAGAATGAAACGATTAATTTTGTTTCAGTTGTAGATCTTGATCCTCATAAAATAATACAAAACTATAACTATAAATGGGGTATATCATGAATAGGAAAATATCATTGGATTTTGGAATAAGATTTAAAATATGTTATTTGATTTTTTGTGGAGCGACAAATAATTCGAATTCCATTTTTAAGAGTCCTTATTTTTACTTTGAGTATTAAATTTTAACAAATGGAGATGAAAAAATGAGTAGAATTAATTACTTTATTACTACAATAATTATTATGATGTTAGCGAGCTATCTTTTTGCCCAAGATGGCTTTAAGGAATACGCTAAAGAGCAACAAGATGCAATTGATCGAATGATTGAAGAAGAAATCAATTATTTTAACAAAATAACAGAGGAGTTTGAAACCTATGCTACGGAACAGGATAAATTATTTCAAAACTTCAAAGATGATGTAGAAAAAAAATGGAGCGAATTCAAATTCAGCAGTAAAAAAATCTATGTGGATTATGATCAGGATTTAAATGCCCGTGGTTCAATAGACTTTGAAAAGGGGGAGGTTGAAATTGAAGTTGTAGTAGAACAGAAAAAAGGTATGTCAATGGCTGCTCTCGAAGCTGAAGCAAAGCGAAAACTGGAAAAAAAGATTGAATCCTTAGTTATAAAACCTGCAGATGATAAAAAAGCGATACTTGCAGACCAAGTGATGGATAACAGTGGGGAAAAAGTCACAAAAAAAAATGCAAAATCCTTTTCCAAAGAAATTGTTAAATCTAAAAAACCTTCACGTAAAACGGTAAAAAGTAAAGATAAAGTCAAGAGAGTTAAATATTCCGTTAGATTCAAATTATTACCGGACCATTTAAAGACCCGAACAGATCGTTATAAAAACGATGTTTTAAAACAAGCAAAAAGACACAATTTGCCACCAAGCCTGGTTTTTGCCGTCATTCAAACAGAATCAAATTTTAATCCCAAAGCGCGGTCTCACATCCCTGCTTACGGGTTAATGCAGTTGGTTCCAAAATCAGGCGCTCGCGATGCCTATAGATACTTGTATAAAAAAGATAAATTTCTTCGGGGTCGATATCTTTACAATCCTAAGAACAACATTGAACTAGGATGTGCCTATCTTGGAAAATTGAAAAATGTTTATTTTAAAGGAATCAAAGATGAAAAAAGTGCTTATTATTGTGTTATTAGCGCTTACAATACGGGACCTGGGAATGTTGCAAAAGCGATGACGGGAACAACAAAATTAAAACCAACAGTAAAAAAAGTTAATTCAATGTCATCGAAAAAAGTTTATGCAACACTAAAGCGTAATTTGCCCTATAAAGAAACGAGAGATTATTTAGAAAAAGTTATTAACCGTATGCCTCAATATAATTAAATCAGGGGGACTTATGATGGAGGTATTTTTAGATAATATGATGAATGACCCTATGTTTTGGAAGATTGCCGCTGTAATAATTATTTTTATTCTTGTAGCAAGTTTTAAGAAACTTTTCAAATTAGCTTCAATTCTTTTTTTGATAATCCTACTTTATGTTGATTACCTAATAATGACCGGAACAGATCTTGATGAGATTTCAGAGCAGATTCAGGAAAGTGCGGAAAATGGTTTGAAGCAAATGGAAGAATCTTTCGAAGAAGCAAAAGAGTTTACTGAGGATATAGAGGAAGTTGTGAAGGATATCACGGAAGAGACGAGCGAAAAAGTTGAAAAAAAGGTTAAACAGGTCGCTATGAAAAAAAAGAAAAAAAGTATTACTGAGCAATTTAAAGATCAAGAAGACAAAATGATGAAAAAATTCCAAGATGAAGAAAATGCAATCATGAAAGAATTTGAAGACTTGGAATAACTAAAGAAATAAAATTAATGGAGGATTGAAATGGACCAGATTATAGAAAAAATATTTACCGATCCTATCTTTATTAAAGTAGGGATTGTAATCGCTATTTTTATATCTCTATCACTCCTTAAAAAATTGTTTAAAATTGTAATGGTTTTGATACTCATATTATCTCTTTATGGATATTATGTATATACAACGGGCGCTGAACCTATTGGTATCGATGAGGTAACAAAAACTATAGACGAATTTAAAAAGTTAGATGAGAAAAAGTTAAAAAAAGCCGCAGATAAAGCCATCATGGACATAAAGAAAAAAGTAGAAAAGGGCCTAAATTAATGATACGAGAACTCTAGACCATGTCATCAGGTAAAGGACATATTGTAGGTGGATTTGTGTTTCTATGGTTGTTTTTGACAGTGTTATCTAATTATTTTTTTGTACCGTCAGCCATGGAAATAGTGATCTATGCTGCCATTGCCATTATGTTCTCCTTATGGCCAGATGTGGATATAAAAAGTATTGGACAAAAACTTTTTTATTCTATATTTTTTTTGACAGATGTTGCCCTGATATTTTATTTCAAGGAATTGGAAACTGCTGCTTATTTTGGTCTGCTAATTATTTTACCCATATTGGCAAAGCATAGAGGGTGGACACATTCCAGGATCACGGCAGTATTATTGCCAACACCCTTGCTACTTGTACCCATGGGAATGTATGGCGGAACATTATTAGAAGGATTGCCCTATTATTTTGCCGCAGTAACGGGATATTTTAGCCATCTATTTTTTGATAAGAAATTGATTTAAACAAAAACTAATAAAAAAGGAGAGTAAAATGGCAATAAATAGTAGAGGAACAGGAAAATGCCCGGCATGCGGGAAACACGGTTCATTATATCAATGTAATAAATGCAAGGATAAGCGGTGTTGGTCGTGTCTGCAGAAGATTGGCGGAGCCAACAAACCGTGTGCAATTTGTGGGAAGAAATAAATATAATAGGAGTTTATGATGGGATGGTTTAAAACCGCTGAAGATGAAGCCCGCAAACTTGGTATGGAAGTAATCTCTGTTCCTCCTGAGTGGGATAAATACGGAAGACGTGCAGGCCTTGTTAGGAACGAAATGATAGTGGGAATGGCTGATTGTGTTGTCGCCTTCTGGGATGGAGCCAGTCGTGGGACGAAATACACAATCGATAGTGCAAAGAAGCAGAATATGATTGTTCAAGTTTTTAATGTGGTTAATTAGGAGTTTTTGTGAAAAAAATTGATTTACTCGTGTATGACAATAGCTTGTTTATACGAGATGCTAAAGAAAGAAACTTAAGAAAGTGCCCTAATAGTGGTGTTGGAGCAGTTTTTAGAAAAAAAGTTTATCCGATTTATGATGGAAACCATATTGATATAGCTAAAGAGTATTATGATAAAGATGATTGTCCGATCATCAAAAATTCCTGAATTCAACTCTTAAGTGCAACTCAATGATTGGTTGTGAAAATAGCGGAACTGCTGTAGGCTTCGCACTTTTCCCACCGACAAAAATGAGGAGCACAAATGAAACACTACAGCCAGCTCACGCTGGAACAAATGGCAACATTAGAACGAGC
>Ga0209042_1001579_pt1 | contig 17239 bp, 10 predicted proteins | sample SaaInlV_200m_DNA_6_FD_184649 | JGI IMG/M metagenome (GOLD analysis project Ga0209042, IMG submission 184649) | Marine microbial communities from expanding oxygen minimum zones in the Saanich Inlet - SI037_S2LV_200m_DNA (SPAdes) (version 2) | ecosystem: Environmental > Aquatic > Marine >...
CAAGAACGATGGGGCGAATGCGTGCTGCCGGTTCGACGGCGGCGCGTATACGCCACATCTCCGTGATCTTCTTCCTCCGTGTCTCCGTGCCTCCCGTGGCTCCCGCCTCAGCGGACCAGCCGAGGCTGGCAATTCCGGAGTCCGGTTCCGATCTGTCTGGACAACACTGACTCCGGGCCGCGGCGCAATTGCTCCTGACGACGGCTCGCCGCCGCGATGGTGACAATTCGCCAAGTTCATGGCAGAGGGTTCGTCAGGCAGCGACCTTCTATCCAAGTTATTCGTATACCGATAGATACACGCGATCCTGGACGCTGTCAAACCTCGGGGGGAAGCTAGCCACTCTGTCGCTTCTGCCCGGATTTCTTCACTTCTGCGACATCGCAGAAGCAGAGAACGGACGGGCTCAGGAGAGTCCATGGCACGGCGTCTTGGCTGCGATCGTGCAGATCGCCATGCTCTGCGACGGCTTTGCGGCGTCCGCAGCAGCAACGCGTTCTCTCCCACTCGTTCGGTTGATCCCGGACAAACTCAGAACTCAGAACGTCGAAATCAGAATTCCGAAGTGGGGAAATCTGGCGAGTCGACCATTCCGCCGTTGCCGTTGTCTCGGCTCGGTTTCCCTTTCCGGACTTCAGCGTTCTACGTTCTAAGTTCGATTTTCCGGTTTCCGGATCCACTCGTTTCCGAGAGAAGACCCGATTTTCGGGGCCCTACCCATCCGGTCATCTCTTGCCGGGAACGGAGTTTCTGTTCGGGGGCTTGTTGGCCTTGGCCGGTGCCGGACGTGGGACGCGAAGGCATGCTCTGCCGTCTGCGAGCCGAGTGACCGGGATGCGGAAGCCTTCGTTCTCCCGAATTGCCCTGTGCCATCTGCTGTTGGCTCCCTGGTACTCGCAGGCTTCCCCTCTGAGCCCAATCCAAACGTCGCCGGTCGTGGTCAGTTCCCACATACCATCACCACGGTGGCGAAGCTCGGCGACCATGGGTACGGTCACTCGGTCGCCGGCTTTGACATCCATGATCGCGAACTGGTCGCCCTTCTTGAGAGTCGCTCCTCGCTTCAGGCGGTACTGGTTTGCGCGCACGAACTCCAGGATTGTGCCGCGTCGTGCCCCGGAGCCGGAGAGAGCGAGTTTCCCATCGAGCAGCGTTGTGGTTCGTGGCTTGCCGCTGGACCAAACCAACGGCATGGGGATTGACGAGCGGATAACGCCCTTGTCCAATACCTTGCTGACGTCGGCGCTCGCGAGATGGAAGCCCACCAGGCCGAAGGCAAATTCCCCCGTCGCTGAAGCAGCTTCGATGCGGTATCCTGAGTTGCAGGTGTAATCACTACTGGCCACAAAGAGCCGGCGTCCGGCCAGCGCTTCAGGGTTGGTCACGGCAAGATCGGTCTGGAAGCTGTGTCCGGGGTAGTTGACGTCAGTGATCTTGCCGGCCAGTTCAGCGCGAACCAGTCGGAGACCGATACCATCGTGTTCCACCTGTGAGGCCAGGCGGCCGACTGCCAGGAGGGTCGTCTTGCCGTTGGTCCGTCGGATGAGTGCAAAGCTGCCTTGGGTGGCAAGCCAGACACCGTCTGTGATGCCGTCGGCTGAGCTCACGAGCAATCCCCGAAGGCCATCCAACTTGGGCGCTTCACGGACATCGCCAATTCGTCTTTGCTTGGCGTAGCCTTCAATGAGGCTCAAGAAGGAGCTTCTGAGTCCTTCCTCCTCCGCTTTCCTCCGGGCAATGACGTAGGGAATGACGCGTTGTCCGGTGAGGTCAGGCCCCCTTGCGGTGAGCAGCGTTGTTTGGTCTTCCGGGAAGAGCGTCAATCGCTGGTGCAATTGGTTCGTCGGGTCGGTGAGCCAATCTGCTGAACATGCTCGCCGGATGGGACAGCTCTTGACGTCGTACAGGAAGCCATACCCATTGCCGGGGGGGGGCCACCAGTTGAAATAGCCCACCTCTTCGTTCGGAATGTCGAGCTTGCGGAGCCGGTTGCCGGGCAGGCAGCGTTCGCCCCAACTCCTTCCTGGTGAATCGTAGGAGGCGTTTGCCTGCCCCGAGAGGCCGACCAGGGTCCACACATTGTCCACTGGTACGGGGGTTGCCCCGGAGATCTTGAGCCCGCTGCCGTCTCGAGTCGTCTGCCCGTGGTAGCTGTAGTCGTGCTGCTTTCCTCCCTCGACGTCGAAGAGGTCGACCACGTATCCATCGCCATCGTCACCCGGGAGAGAGACGAGAACACAAGCCCGGTCATAGCGGCGGATGTCGGGCTGGGACTGCCAGCACGCGGGGCCCGTCTGCATGGCCACGAAGGCGGCGGAGCTGGTGTGGGCAAAGCCCGCCACGTTGGCGTTTGGCCCGCCACGGTACAGAGGGGGACCGCCCCTCTCGTCAACCGTAACCGTGGTGTGTGCTATCGAGCGCGTGCCCCAGCCGTAGTGGATTGGTCGACCGTAGAGATCGTACGCGATCTCGTGGTTGCGCAGCTGACCGTGACTGTAGAAGCTGATGTGAAGCGTGTCATCGTTCCCGTGCGGGAAGATCGTCCCCCCGAGCATCAGCAACGCCAGTCGCTTGCGGCCCGTCCCCTGTCGCAGGATGGCGGTGGCACGTTGTCCCCAGAGAGACGATTCTCTCGGGTTGAAGGTGATGCCGGGGTCAAACGTCGGAGCATCGGGCAGAGGCTGGTACCAGAACAGACCATCAACACCGAGTCTGCTCTCGAAGCGTCCTGCTGTCGCGGCCTGCATCTTGGCGAAGTAATGGCGGCGTTCCCTCTCGGAAGCGACTCCACGATACAAGGCAAATGCCCAGTGGAAGCGGTACCTCTCCCACTGTCCGATGGAGTCTGATACGACACTCGTATCCGCACCCGAGTCACCGTACCGGGGAATGTGTCCGGCGCAGTCCATCTCATAGAGCGCGGCATCCAGATGGCGTTTCAGCCTGGGGTGGTCATAGAGTCGTAGCTTGTGGGGGTAGTCTGAGGTTTGGGGGAAGCCGCCCGGATCCTCATAATTGCCGGGGTCATAGTTCCGCAGCATATCGGCAAAGGATGCATTGCAGCGGCGTCCGCACTCGTTGTAGCCGGCGCCGGACGTCTCGTAATACTGGCCTTCGGGGTCCGAGGTATTCTCGATGAACTTGTAGGCGGCCTCAATTCCCCAGCGGATCAGGTCAGGCTTTCCGCACACCAGGCCAACCCCGAGCATAGCACGCACGGTCGCTGAGGTGTGGTTGTGCAAGCTTGGCAGGCGTCCATTTCGCGTATTCATCTCCACATCCCACGTGTCGAGAAACAGGTTCTTCTCCACGTTTGCCCGGATGCTGCCGGCCGTGGCGTTGGTGCGAGATTGCTCAGCCATGTGTGGCGAATGGTAAATCAGATCGTAGTCAAGCAGGTAACTCCGCAGGTTTTCCGTCCATTGCTGGGTGTAGTAGTGGAAGCGGCCTGCGACCTTCTGGTGAGGCCGCATGTTGTCACGGGGGCCGACGGTGGAGGGAGCGAGCGTGGCCAGGGCATCGAAGAGTAGCGCTGCGCGTTTTGCGTAGCGTTCGCTTCCGGTCAGAGCATAGGCCTTGGTCAGGCTGCCAAGCATGCGTTTGTACTCGGCCACCACCCAGGCATGCCAGACGCCTTTGAAGTAGAAACGATCTCCCCCGATGTCCACGCCGGGACCGGGATCATGGTAGGGGCTGGACGGATCATCCTCCGGGAAGAGCTCGCCGCATTTCTTGCAGCGCACCTTGCCCGGCCTCTCGAATGAGCAGAGCCCGCTCCCGAAACGAGGCCAGCGACTGCTGCACTTTGGGCAGCCTGCAAAGCCGTAGGCAAAGGTGGCTTCTGCCGGGGGTAGATGGGCAAGAACGTCTTCGGCGGGGGCGGCCAACGCCCGCTCAGCCTGGCGCACGAGAGCGTTTGCCGTGGCTTGAGCCCAGCCAAAGCGCCTGGCGTTCGCCCGAGCATTCCGGATGTCCGCTGATGAGTAGCGAATGCCTGAGCGGGGACGGACGTCAGCGACGGGCTCACCAGGCCATGGTGGAGGGCGCCGGAAGACAAGCTGCACGGGCTCGGCGCCCTTCCGCAAGGAGGATACCTCAGCTGCCTGTATCCGGTGCCGTGTAACGACCAGGTTGAAGCCCGTGTCGGGGGATGGCTTGAGATTGAGCACGTTCAGCGGAATGGCCAGTTCTACCCCCCAGGCGTGCTTGAACACCTTCCTGGCATGGCGGATTCCACAGCTCCAGGCGGCGTTGCCGTCGCGCTCGTCGTGAAGTGCTCCCCCCGCGGAAGCAACGAAGCGGAAATGTGCGTCGGTGGTCAGGACGAACGTGACGCGGTCCTCCCCCTCCGAGCCTTGTCCGGGCACGGGCTCGGCGGCCTGAATGGCGGTGACATCGTACTCCCGGCACGTCGCAATCAGGTAGAGATGGGTCTTGTCATAGCCCACGCGCACTTCGGTGTTTTCCGCTGCAGGCTTGCCATCGCTGACCAGGACAAACATCCCGCTCGGCTCGACGCCTTGCCAAGATGAGTCAGACTTGGATCCGTCGATCCTGGGGGCGATCGGCAAGCGAAGGCAGGGCAGTTCATCGGCAACGGAGGCCACGAGAGCCGTGCAGCAGATCAGGAAGGCACGGGAGGCCGAGCGAGACGGCACACTGAAGTCCATTGTTGTCCCCAGCTTCATCTGTGGCGATCCCCGTCGGTCTGTTCTGCGTCCGTAGGCGATATGCAGCGGGGCAGGGCAAGACGCTCACAGTTTCACGGCTTCGCAGAACTGCCCGGGCCCCAAATGGCAACGACTGCCATAGAGTGCTATGTTGATTAGCTTTGTGACAATTTCAAGGTGAGGGAGAGACGTGGCCTTGAAGGTGATGAGTCGGGGCACCCCGGTGCCGATGGCGTTTTTTGCCTTCCCCACGTCCTTACACGGAACACGTCTAGCGAGCAAGGAGCTGTCGATATGCCTGTCAAGAAGGAAGAGAACACCCCTAACGGGAATAGTCGTGCCGCACAGTGGGTGACCTACCGCCCTGAGATCCGCGTCCTGGATTGCACGATCCGTGATGGCGGACTGATGAACAACCATGGGTTTGAGGATTCGGTAGTCAGGGGCGTATACGAGGCCTGCGTTGAGGCCGGCGTCGACTACATGGAACTGGGCTACAAGGGCTCGAGCCGGATATTCGGTCGGGACGAATTCGGCTCCTGGAAGTTCTGTACTGAAGACGATATCCGTCGGATCGTTGGTGATAATGACACGCCGCTCAAGTTGTGCGTCATGGCCGACGCCGAGAGAACGGATTACCATACCGACATTCTCCCCTCCGACGATAGCGTCCTGGACATGATCCGCATTGCCAGCTACATCCATCAGATCCCGACCGCTCTTGACATGGTCCAGGACGCACACGACAAGGGCTACGAGACGACAGTGAACCTGATGGCTGTATCTACGGTCCAGGAGTGGGAGCTGGATCAGGCCCTCGACGTCCTTGGGCAGACGGAAACGGGAGGCGTCTACCTCGTGGACAGCTTTGGCGCCCTTTACGGGGAGCAGATTCAGTACATGACCCGCAAGTACCTGAGCTACATGAAAGGCTCAGGCAAAGAAGTTGGCATCCACACTCACAACAATCAGCAGCTCGCTTACGCCAACACGATCGAGGCCATTATCCAGGGCGCCAATATGCTGGACGCAAGCATGGCGGGCATGGGGCGCGGTGCGGGCAACTGCCCGTTGGAGCTGCTGATCGGGTTCCTGCACAATCCCAAGTTCAACCTGCGCCCTGTCTTGCGCTGCATCCGCGATCACATCATGCCGATGAAGGCGGACGTCAAGTGGGGATTTGATGTTCCCTACATGATCACCGGTCTCCTGAACCAGCATCCGCGTGCCGCCATGGCGTTCAACAAGCAGGAAGACTGCTCGGATATCGTGTCCTTCTTTGACAGCATGATCGAGGAGGACTGAGTCCTCGGACGTGGTGGGCCACACACACGTACGTGGCCTGCTGCCACACCGGAGCAGTAGATGAGTACCGATCTGGTCCTGCTCTGCGGCGGCACAGTCTTGACTATGGGTGCCTCGCAGGAGGTGTTTGAAGGCGGTGTGATCGGTGTTCGAGGTGGCCGGATCGACTATGTCGGAATGCCGGCCAGCGTGCCGGACACGTTCCGCGAGGCGCCATCCGTTGAGCTTGCGGACCACCTTCTGTTGCCCGGCTTGGTCAACGGGCACACCCATCTGCCCATGTCCCTCTATCGTGGCCTGGCCGACGACCTTGCCCTGCAGGAGTGGCTCGAGGAGCACATGTTCCCGGCCGAAGCCGAGTTCGCCACCGCGGCGAATGTCACCTTGGGAACCAGGTTGAGCGTTGTCGAGCTCCTGCTGTCCGGCACGACGACGTGTGCAGACGGGTACTTCCGGGAGGACCGTGTCCTTTCCGCCGCGGCGGAGATGGGCCTGGGGGGGATCTTCGGGCACGGACTTATGGACTTCCCTGCGCCCGGCATTCCGGACCCCGGTGATGGCCTCTCGGTGGTCGAACACTTCCTTACGGCACACTCGGACCACGCTTATCAGCGACCGGCCGTCTTTCCTCATGCGCCGTATACGTGCTCTGACGGAACCCTTGTGGGGGCCAAGAGGCTGGCTCTCGATCACGGGGTCACGTTCATTATCCACGTCGCCGAGTCCGGCCATGAGTTGAGCGCCCTGCGTGAGCAACATGGCGGGACAACACCCGTGCGCTACCTGAGCGGGCTCGGTCTGCTTGATCGCGACACGGTCCTCGTCCACGCCGTGCATGTCGATGAGGTCGAAGCAGACCTCATCGCGGCGTCCGGTGCGAGTGTTGTGACCAATACGGAGAGCAACATGAAGCTGGCCTCCGGGATTGCTCCGCTCGCCCGCTATCTTGAGCGGGGGATTCCGGTCGGGCTCGGCACTGATGGTTGTGCGAGCAACAACGACCTCGACCTCTTCCAGGAGATGCGCTTGACGGCTCTGGCCCAGCGCCTCCATCCCGAATGTCCGATCAGTCTTGATCCGCTTGATGTCCTCCGCCTGGCCACGATCGATGGGGCCCGGGCTTTGGGGCTTGGCGATCGTGTCGGCTCGATCGAGGCGGGCAAACAGGCTGACATCGTGGCGGTCAAGACTTCACAAGCAACCGCTTCCCGGCCACTCGCTGAGCTTTGCGCGCTTCTGGTCAACGGGACAAGCGGGGCGGACGTCGACTGGGTAATGACCGCGGGAACAGTCAGGGTTGAGGACGGCTATCCAGTGGGTGTTGATCTGGATGACCTTCTCGGCCGTGTCCGTGAGCTTGGCGGCGCCATAGGTCGGCTGAGCTGAATTCAGGGAGGCCGGTCTGCACGAGCCGCGATTACCGCGAGGGGACCGTCTACATTGTGTGCAGGGCGGCCTGGAGACCTGTCTGTCCGCCGCAAACCGGAACGAGGACACCGATGAACCTGCTTGTGATCGAAGACGACAGCCTGACCGCGTCTTTCGTGGTGAAGGGGTTTCGCGAGGCAGGCTTCACCACTGAGCACGCAGCTGACGGCTTGGCCGGGCTTCGTATGGCCGCTGCCGGGACCTTTGACGTGGCGGTCGTCGACATTATGCTCCCGGGCATGGATGGTCTGGCCCTGATCAGTGAACTCAGGGGCCGCGGAGTCCAAACCCCGGTACTGATCCTCAGCGCAAAGGGGTCCGTGGATGACCGTGTCAAGGGGCTGCATGTGGGAGGCGATGACTACCTCGTCAAGCCCTTTGCCTTCAGCGAGCTCCTTGCCCGCGTCCAAGCCCTGATCCGGCGCGCCACGGCAACTGCTGAGCCGACGACGCTCTCGGTGCGGGATTTGACGATTGACTTGCTCCGCCGCCGCGCAACTCGTGCAGGAGTGGCGATTGACCTGCAACCACGGGAATTCGCCCTGCTGGAGTTCCTGGCCAGAAACGCTGGACGGGTGGTCTCCAAGACGATGATCATGGAGCACGTCTGGGAGTACAATTTCGATCCCCAGACGAACGTTGTTGAGGCCCGTGTTTGTCGTCTGCGTGACAAAGTTGACCGCCCGTTCGCCGACAAGCTCATCCACACCGTACGCGGGGTCGGATATGTCCTCGAGTAGTAACACCGCTCTGACGGGCACCGTTCGCTTCCGGCTGACTGCCTGTTTCGCTTTGCTCTTTTTCGTCTTCGCTCTGCTTCTCTTCATGGCCGAGAGTGTATTTCTGCGTTACAGGCTTGGCTCCCGCATGGATGACGAGCTCCTCTCAGAGGCCCGTGAGTTCGAGGCCCTCTATGACGAATTCGGCATAGAGGCCCTCTCCGACGAATTTGCCCGGGAAGGTGAGTGTGACGGCATAGAGGACGTCGTCATGCTGTTCCGGTCTCCTCACCTCACCGTCCTTGCCAGTTCGGATCTAAGTGCCTGGAAGGGCATCGCCCCGGCGATCACAGGCCTTACCGACCTGGAGCCCGGTGACGCACGGTTCCGCACCTTGCGGGCGCCCACCCAGGCTTGGGGAGCACGTTTGATCGAGACGTGTACCAGTGACGGCAACATCCTGCAGTTGGGTCGATCCCTCGATGCGGACGAGGAGCTGTTTACAGCCTACCGACGCGTTTTCCTTGGCGTGGCTGCGGCCATGCTTCTCTTCGGGATCGTGTCTGTCTGGGTGCTTGCTTCGCGGGCTATGTCCGGGGTTGAGCAGGTCGCTCTCACGGCTGTGCGCATCGGGGAGACAGATCTCGCGTCACGCGTGCCATCTGCCAACCGTGGGCAGGAGATTGAGCACATGGTGGCTGCCTTCAACGACATGCTCGACCGGATCGATTGTCTGGTGAACGAACTGAAGGAGGTCACCGGCAACATTGCGCATGATCTGCGGGGTCCGCTGACTCGCATCCGGGGCGTTCTGGAATCTGGACTCACCCGACCTGAGGGCGAGGCGGGGCTGAGGGATGCAGCCGGGACAGCAGTCGAGGAGTGCGACCGTCTGGTCGGGATGGTGAACACCATGCTCGACATTGCCGAGGCGCATGCCGGCGTGGCCCAGCTTGAGTCTGCAGCGGTTGATCTGTCAGCAGTCTGCAGGCAGGCGGTGGAGCTGTTTGAACCTGTGGCTGAAGACGCCGACATCTGCCTGCGCCTGGGGGGCCAGGATGGATCTGAGCCCATTGTCGTCAATGGCGATCTTGCTCGCCTCCAGCGGGCCCTGGCGAATATTCTCGACAACGCCCTCAAGTACACGCCCCATGGCGGCAGCGTGGAGGTGTGCGTCCGGGCTGAGGACCAGACCGCATACATCAATGTGACGGATACGGGGATCGGGCTTTCGGGAGAAGACCTCGCCCGAGTCTTTGAGCGCTTTTTCCGAGCAGACGCGAGCAGATCCACGCCCGGGAACGGCCTGGGCCTGCCTTTTGCCAAGGCCGTTCTTCAGGCTCAGGGGGGAGATGTGGCGGCCGATAGTGAGCTTGGCAAAGGGACCTGCTTCACCATTCGTTTGCCTCTCGCACGGTAGATTACCAAATGGTCATCCAATGATCAGCTTCCCGTCATCTATCGATGGAATTGTAGGAGGGTAGAAGGGGCGCTGCGCCTATGCAGGGCCCCCAGAAACCGGGTGGGCAACAAGGAGACGATCATGCGAGGATTCTCAGGAGCGATCAGAGCACGTGGTTGTGCCCTTCTGCTGTTCGCCGTGGCGCTGCCCCTGGCCGCGGCGGACCGACGCCTTCCTTCTGCTGCCGCAAAGGTCATTGAAGCCAATTTTCCTGACGCGAAGATCACGGGAGTTGGCCGTGAGCGTGAGCGCGGTGCGTACTACTATGAGGTCAATCTCAAGCAGGGAAGCCGTCGGTTTGAGGTCGAGGTCACGTCGGAAGGTGTGATTGGTGAGATCGAGGCGAAGGTCAAGATCACAGATGTGCCGGCCGCCCTGCTGAAGGTGATCCGACGCCGTGTTGGCGACGGCCGAATCGTGCGCGTTGAGAAGCATGAACGTCGAGGCATAGCCCGCGGGGGGCGGTTCGTGCCGCTCGAGAAGTCCCGGATCATGTATGAAGTGAAGTACTACACCGCGAGCGGCGAGCGGAGAGAGGTCCAGGTTGCCTCGAATGAGCTCTTGGAGTTGCCCGAGGATGTGCTTGCCTCGATAAAACGCCGGTTTCCCGGAACGACGCTGGAGGAAGTCGAGGCAGAGGATGATGAAGGGGTCATGCTGTTTGTCATGGAGCTCGAACACGAAGATGGTGACCTGGAGGTCATCGTTGACCGGAAGGGCAGGGTTGTTGAGCAGGAAACGACCTTGAGTATGGGTGACGTGCCTGCCCCGGTCAGACGGGCCGTGGCGAAAGACCCTGACCTGCGCAGGATGAAGACGGTTGAGGTGGCCAAGCGGGAAGTCTTTGCCGTGGTGGAGAAGGGCGAGCTGGTGGGCCGTCACAACGTGATGTATGTCGCCTGGGCCAAGCGCCGAGGCGAGGTGCGTGAATGCCGTTTCGACGGCCGTGGAAAGCTCCTCAAGACCTCGGACTGGGAGCCGATCGACCACGATGATGACGATGACCACGATGACGACGATGACCACGATGATGACGACGGTGATGGAGGCCACCATCACGGTGATGATGATGACGATGATGATGACAACCACCGTCGAGGCCATCGCAGGTAGCGGTCGTTGTCAGCCGTTCAGCACCCAACCGTCGCGGTACGTTTTCTTAATGAACTGGTCCGCCTCGGCGCAGTTTGTGGCCCGCAGGCTCTTCGCGTCCCAGTCGAGCTTCTGTCCGGTGCGGTAGGCCACGAGGGCGAGCAGATTGTGCTCGATGAGCGCCCCGGAGTAGTCAAAGTTGCAGAGGGTCGGTTTGCCCGTCTTGCAGCCGGTGATCCACTCCATGTGGTGTCCGGGAGATTTCGGGATGAGCTGTTCGGGGGTTGGTGAGTCGTAGTGGGTCATGTCGCCTCTGAGCTGGAGGATGCGGAAGCCGTAGTCGGCCAGCAGCCACCCTTTCGTTCCCTTGAAGAGCATCCCCTTGAACATCTCATCGCGGTTGAAGACCTTCGCCGGCATCCCCGGCTTCTTCCCACCATCGTACCAGTGAATCTTGAGTGCCGGACGTTCGGGGGTAGCGGGGTGGTCCCAGGTCACGTTCATCCACTCCGGACAGGTGTCCGTACTCACAGGCGTTCCCTCAGCCTTGCAGCTGGTCGGGAAGCGTAGATCCAGGGCCCAGTACGGGAGATCCAGCATGTGGCTGCCCATATCGCCGATCTGGCCGCTGCCGAAGTCCCAGAAGCGGTTCCACTTCAGGCACCCATGGACATAGCCGGGGTTGAACGCGTGCGACTGGGAGGGCCCCAGCCAAAGATCCCAGTTGATATGCTTTGGCACCCCTCCCGCGGCAGGGAGGTAGCTGCCTCCCTTAGGGCGGCGGCTGCACCACACTCGACATTCCTGAACGTCGCCAATGGCTCCCGCTTTGATGAGCTCAACGACGCGCCGAAAGTTGTCGGTTGCGTGGATCTGAGTTCCCATCTGCGTCGCGAGTTTGTCCCGGTTCTTGAGGTACGTCTCCCGAACCACTCGTGCCTCATATACGGAGTTGGCCAGGGGCTTCTCACAGTAGACGTGCTTGCCTCGGTTCATCGCCCAGACGTTCACGAAAGCATGGGTGTGATCGGTCGTGGAGCACACGACCGCATCGATATCCTTCTGTTCAAGGCACTTCCGCCAATCTGCATAGACCTTGGCTTTGGGGAAACGCTTTGCCGCCGCTGCCAGGCGGTTGGCATCGATGTCGCAGAGAGCGACGATGTTCTCTCTCTTTACGCCGTTCAGGTTGGCTGCCCCGCGACCGCCTACCCCGATGACCGCGACATTGAGTTTCTCATTCGGGGAGTTGCCCGCTCTGAGGATTCCTGAAGGCAACACCATGAAGCCCGCTCCCGCCGTCACGCTCCGTCGCAGGAAGTCCCGCCGTTTTATCGCCTGTTTCATTGCCTTGCTCCTGTCTCTGGACCGTTGTTCGGGATTTCCTGTACTCAAGGGTCATTCGTGCGCCGCTGCAGCAGCAATGAACTTCAACCAGGCGTAGACCGCGTCGCCAAACTGCCGGTACCCGGTCTCGGATGGGTGGAGTCCATTGTTCAGGCGCCCGAGTTCGGTTGTGCTGTGAGCGTTCGCTTTTGCGATACGGACGGGGAACCCGTTGACCGGGTCAAGAACGATACTGGTCGGCACCACATAGACACGTTCCGCTTCCCGATTTTCGTACTGGCTGATCATCTGCTGTACCATGTAGTGCTGGTTTCTCTTGTACTGCCAGCGCGTTTGTCCACAGCCATAGTTGGCCCCGAACGCGTCCTGTGTGGCTGCCGGTGGGGCGGGTAGAAGCAGGCCGATAATTGTCTTAGGGCTTGCCCGCTGGATCGCATCGATCAACGTGTCGAAATTGGCCAGGGATGCCGTCACCGCACTTGCCTTTCCGGCCTCGTCAGCTCCGAAAATGTCGTTGCCTCCCAGGCATATGGTGACCACGTTCGGCGCTGATCCTCCGCCGTGTTCCCGGTAGTAGCGGGGCAGATTGAGTGCGGGCTTCCCATCTTCGCCGGCAAAGACAAATGGACTGCAGGCACGTCGCCCACCTACCCATGGCTCGGGATTGTAGCGCCGGACGAAACTGTCAGCTGTCCAGCCCCCGTAGCCCTCATGGCGGACCTCCGGCTGGTCTTCCCGCGGAGCGTGCGTTCCGACCAAGTCAACATGCAGGTTCTCGTCTTTCCCGGCGTTCGCCAGCACGCGGGCAGGATAGGCAGAAGCATGGGTCAGGCTGTCGCCAATCATGAGGGCGCGGATTCGGGACGACGCATCGGACGGGACAACCCGCAGAACCGTGCTGTTTCTCGCCAGAAGGTTGTTACCGTCGTCATAGACTGCCAGGGAGAGAACATGGTCCCCTACATCACCCTTCTCCGGGGTGCAATGCCACCGTTCGCGCTGCTGTGTTCCCAAAGGACAGTTGACGTCAAACACCAAGCTTTCCGGCGTGATAACCAAGACTGTGTTGTCGAAATAGAGGCTCGTCTCAAGTCCCGGTAAGGCGTACAGCACGGGGGGCAGCGTCAGGGCGACGTCCATGCCTTCGCCCGTTGTCTCCTCCGGGATCTGCAGGACGAGCTTGAGAGTCAGATCATCCAGGAAGAGCTCGGCGCCTTTCTCTGCAACCGCAGCGAGTTTGACCGTCTCAACCGGTCCTTTGGGAAATGGCTTTTCGGGGATCGCGAGGGTGAATTCATGCGTTTGCCACTCCGGAGTCAAGGCCGTCTCCGGCCCTACGACATTCCCGCCAACCCACCCTACGCCGGGAGCGTAGCAGTAGATCCAGAACCGGAAGCTGCCCTTCCCGCGTGCTGAGCACCGAACCACTGCATCAGTTCCACGAACGATGGGCCAGCCGCTCGCTGTGAACGCGTGGAAGGTGCCCTTTGCGGCATCGAGGCGGAACGCGTGCTTGCCGTTGCGCCCCTCCGACACAGCAGCACAACTCCCGGACTTCAGGTGGGCGCTGTTCGCCTGCCAACCCCTGGGCATGGGCGCGCCGTCCGGCGGCGTGGTCACGGTCTCGAAGCCTCCGTTGAGGGGGACCGACCGTGCCTTTGGCGGATTCGGCAGTTGCTGACCGGCCAAAGAAGCGAAGGGGATGGCGAACAGCAGAGCCGTTCGGTACCAGGCGTGTCGCGTCATCGCGGGTGCCTCCCAGGCAGAGATTAGGTTGTCGGGTCTTTGCTCCTCAGAGCTTTCGTGACCCGCAGACCCGGTAGCCTCAAAGGCCCAACGCGGGAGCCTCCAGTCCGGGACTACTACTCGTCGGTGGAGAAGAGACCGACCCGGAGGTCTTCGGCTGTGTAGATGACCTCGCCATCCACCTCGACCTGGCCATCAGCCGAGGCCATGGTGAGTTTGCGACTGATCACGCGCCTGATGTCGATGCGGTAGGTGACGAGTTTGTTCTCCGGGAGGATCTGCCCGGTGAATTTGACCTCTTTGACGCCCAGCGCCCGGCCCTTCCCCTCCTTGCCGGTCCAGGCCAGGTAGAATCCGGTCAACTGCCACATGGCATCAAGCCCCAGGCACCCAGGCATGACAGGGTCGCCCTTGAAGTGGCAGTGGAAGAACCAAAGGCTGGGGTCGATATCGAGTTCGGCCACGACGAGGCCCTTGTCATACTTTCCCCCGTCCGCACTGACACTGGCGATTCGATCGACCATGAGCATGTTGGGCAACGGAAGCTTAGGGAAGGTGGGGCCGAAGACCTCTCCTTCCGCGATCTTGAGTACGCCGTCACGGTCGAAACTGGTTGCATCAGGCCGGATGTCGGCTGTGGAGGTGGGAGACGTGGTGTTGTCGCTCATGTGGATCTTGTACTCCGGTGGTTCCTGGTATCGCCCTGAGGCCGCTCCCTTTGGCCCTCCCTTTCGGGGGTGCTCAGGAATGACGCTTTCGGTACAGCACGCTGCGGGACTTCCGGCCGCCGCAACCGTGCGCTATGCCCAGCCGGCTCTCGTGGGCTGCACCATGCTGGGCCTCACAAGGTAATGTCACAAGTGCAGTTTTGGTAGTCAGTTTCAGGTACACGGACCTCCTCACGTCGGAGGGGGCGGTCTCCGCACGGGATCGGGCCAGGCCTTAGTGCCATAGGTTGCCTCGCCGTACTCACCGAGTGCCTGACGGGCATCTTCGAACTTGGGCCACCAGTTGTCGCAGGCAAGGGGGTCGTGTGTTTGCTCCATTCGGTGGAACATGCGCCGGTAGAGGTCTGCCTGTGGCTGGGCGTACTCCGGATCGTCAAGGACGTTGACAAGCTCTGCCGGATCCCGAACCAGATCATAGAGTTCATCGGTGTCGGCTGCATTCATCACGAGCTTGTGTCGTTCTGTCACGAGCATTCGCTGAGAGTAGAGTCCCCACTGCATTCCGTGGAATTCCGCGAAGGCATCCGTTGGCCAATCCGCAGGGGTGGATTCGTTCTCCAGCAGAGGGAGCAGGCTGCGCGAGTCCACCTCTTGTGGGACGGGAACGCCTGCCAGGTCAAGGAAGGTCGCCATCAGGTCGATGTTGTTGGCGAATGCCTCCGTTCGGCGCCCCGCTTCCCACACGCCTTTCCATCGGGCGATGAGAGGGATGTGATATAGCTCTTCATACATGCAATATCCCTTGTCAAACATCCGCCGACTGCCGCAGGTGTCGCCGTGGTCGGTCGAGTAGAAGACCGCCGTCGTCTCGTCCAGATCGAGCTCGGAGAGCTTGTCCAAGAGGACTCCGATGCAGTGGTCCAGCATGGTCACATAGGCCCAATAGAGGGCGACAATGGGTTGCCAGAACGCCCAGTCGGTTTCCTCGGTCTGCCAGTAGCGCACCATCTGTCGGTGAATCCAGGGCTTGTTCCTGAAGGAGTCGTCGAATTCCGGGGGACACGGAACGGATGCGGGGTCATACATGCTGAAAAAGGGTTCCGGGATGTGAAAGGGGAGGTGTGGGCCGAAGAGATCGACCCGGAGAAAGAACGGCGTGCCGTCGCGTTCGAGGGCTTCAGCGCGTTCCTCAAGCATTCGCATGCCCTCCGCGATACGCCAGTAGTCATTGTGGGTTTCAAGGGGGCCGTCGTACTTGGCCGCGAACGGTCCCTGGAAGGACGTGTTTGCCGGACCAAACTCCGGAGCCACCGTCCGTGCGCGCTGTTTCCCGTTGGTGGAGAGCCACTCGCCGTAAGGGACGTGCCACTCATCGAAGCCGTATTCGCAGGGAGTCCGTTCCGGGAAGGTCAAATGGACCTTCCCCGCATAGCTCATGTGATAGCCTGCATCGCTCAGTCGGTGTGCGAACGTTGGGATGTCGGGATCGAGTTCAGTCTGGGTCAGGAAGTCGTGCGTGTTGGTCTGCAACCCATGGCGGTGTGGGTACAGCCCGGTCATGATTGAGGCCCGGGCTGGACTGCACAGCCCGCAACACGTGTAGGCTCGGCTGAAATCAATGCCGTCAGCCGCCAGGCGGTCCAGCCGAGGCGTCCGGCATCGCGTATGACCATGGCCCCCCATCGTGTCGTAACGATGTTGGTCGGTCATGATCAGAAGGATGTTCGGACGGCCGTCCCTGGGCATGGGGTCTGCCTCCTCTTGTGCACTACACGATTTGCCCATCGGCGTGGACGCCACCAGGCAGGAAATAATGCCGCGACAGTTCCGCAATAAACCACAGAAACAGCATGGAACAAGAGATAGTAAGAAAGAGGGGAAAGGAAGAATGGCGGGAGCGACGAGACTCGAACTCGCGACCTTCGGCGTGACAGGCCGACGCTCTAACCAAATTGAGCTACGCCCCCGCACTAGATGCGGATCTCATGATATGATAATCACGAGACAAATAAACTACCACTATCAGGACCGTTTTCAAGCACTTGGATGAGTTTTTTCATGCACGCCTGACGGGAGTCCCTTTGCCTATATATTAGGTGAAGGTGCACAACAGGGCGGTTGCGTCTGTGGTCTCATCCGTGCGACCACGCCAGCCCCATGTTGCGATGGCGGGGCAATTCCGTCGTCCTAAAGGAGGAGCGATGTCCATGAAGAGCTTTCGAACCGCGCTCAACATCTTGACTCGGCTGCCGATCAAGGCCGACGAGACAGCTGACGAGAATTCCGTGCTGGCCTGTTTCGCGCTCACAGGTGTCTGCATAGGACTCTGTATGTGGTGGCTGGCAACTGTTCTCCGCTGGGCAGCCGGTCCAGGGGTGGCGGCATTGGCATGCGCCGTCTGTCTTCCCGGTCTGTTCTGGTGGCTGACCCGGACACGAAGCCTACGCGGCACCGTTCGTTTCTTGCATCAGTGTCCGTTGCTGGCGACGGGAACCGAACAGGAAGTGTACTTGCGCGTTACCGCGTTTCAGGTGGCTCTCCTGGTGAAGATCTGCCTGGTCGGGTGGCTGGTCTACTCGGGCAGAGCACTTTGGCTTGTCGCCAGCCTTGGGCTTGCCTTCGCCATGTTTGCGGAACTGTGCCGCGGTCCCGGGCCGGACGCCGAGGCCCCCTGGTGGCGCGTCGATGCGCACTGGGTGGTGGCAGTCGTCGCTACCTTGGTGGCAGGAACGCTCTGCGGCGCCTTTCTCGCCGGAGTCTTCTCCTGTGTCATCGTATGGCTGTTGCGGGGCCGCCTTGAGG
>Ga0209042_1001602_pt1 | contig 17062 bp, 16 predicted proteins | sample SaaInlV_200m_DNA_6_FD_184649 | JGI IMG/M metagenome (GOLD analysis project Ga0209042, IMG submission 184649) | Marine microbial communities from expanding oxygen minimum zones in the Saanich Inlet - SI037_S2LV_200m_DNA (SPAdes) (version 2) | ecosystem: Environmental > Aquatic > Marine >...
AGGTTGAATGTGATTTAACCGTCTCACTCATCACCCTTAGCGAACAAGGTGTGGCGATTTATGATGATGAATTACGCACCCACCCTACCGTCGCTCGAGAGGTGTATGACGTTACTGGGGCGGGCGATACGGTACTAGCATCGCTAGGTTTTGCTTTAGCATGTGGTGTTGATATTGATGATGCCGTAGAGTTCTCCAACCTAGCAGCAGGTGTGGTGGTGGGTAAAATTGGCTCAGCCACTGCCACACTCAATGAAATCATTGAATATGAATCAAGCCTTAATAAATCCACCAGCGATGAGCATATTAAAACCTTAAGTGAGATTACCATACTCAGTGAAGAGTTAAAAGCCAGAGGTAAGAAAATTATCTTTACCAATGGTTGTTTTGATATCTTACATGCGGGTCATGTACGCTACCTAGAAACAGCAAAAAGTTATGGCGATGTACTCATACTAGGGCTTAATTCTGACCGCTCCGTTAAAGCCTTAAAAGGTAAAAATCGCCCGATTAACATACAACTAGATAGAGCCTATATATTGGCCGCACTTGAAGCGGTTGATTATGTTGTGGTATTTGATGACGATACGCCGTACGAATTAATTAAGGCCGTCAAACCACATACACTGGTTAAAGGTGGCGACTACGAAGGCAAAGTGGTTGTCGGCCAAGATATTGCTGATGAGCTAAAACTTGTACAATTCGTCGACGGCAAAAGTACAACTAGAACCATTGAGAAAATACAACAAGGAAAATAATAATGAAATCATTGATTGAATTTGAGTTTAACGAGCATTTAAAAACATCTCAAGCAACACTGGAATACATTGCTGAGCCACTTGAAGTTGCCGCAAATTTGTGCATTGATAGCCTTAAAAATGGCAAAAAGATCCTAATCTTTGGCAATGGTGGCAGCGCTGCTGATGCACAACACATCGCTGCAGAACTCGTTGGCAGATACAAAGTTGAGCGTAAAGGATTGTCAGCCATTGCCCTAACTACTGATACTTCAGCTCTTACTTCAATTGGCAATGATTATGGCTATAATCGCGTATTTGACCGCCAAGTAGAAGCGTTAGCCAATGCAGGCGATGTTGTTATTGGTATTAGCACTGGTGGCAGTAGTAGCAACGTCATAAACGGACTACAAAGTGCAAAAGAACTCGGCTGCAAGCTGATTGGTTTTAGCGGGCGAGATGGTGGTGAGATGAATACTATTTGCGATGTTAACTTAGTCGTACCTGCAGAAGATACACCGCGTATTCAAGAAATGCATATTGTCATAGGACATACAATTTGCCATTTAATTGATTTAGCATTTAAAGATTAATCTATCCCGTTAACAGCGTCCAATACTTCTACCGAAGTAATCAATTTCATACAATTATGATGCTGTAGCGGGCAAGCTCTCTGCATACACGGCTGACAATCTAAACCCTTCTTTACAATAATACTTTTTTCATTCATCCATTGCGAGGTTTCATTATCTTTAGTGGGGCCAAAAATTGCCACTGTTGGGATTTGAAAAGCAGCTGCCACATGCATCGGGCCACTATCACCTGTGATAAATAAATCAAGATTAGAAATGTGATTAATTAACTCTGGAATGGTGGTTTTTCCTGCCAAATTTTTATAATTTTTAACGTCTTTTTTGATAAGTAATTTTTCAATATCCAGTGCAATATCTTGCTCATCTGGCCCGCCAAAAATCACTATATCATACTGATCTGATAATTCATTAGCCACTTTTGCAAATTCCTCAGGATACCAACGTTTGGCACTGCCGTACGATGCACCAGGATTGATACCGACAGTTTTTTGTGTTGATGATTGAGAGCTAATGGTAGATAGCAATAATTTTCCTGGTTGAAAATTAATATCTAGACTGTCATTGATAAAATCGTTGTACTTGTCCACTTGATGGCAACCTTGATACTTGTTTTTATCAAATTGATACTTGCTTTTGGCTGATATTAAAAATTTCAGAAATTTTGTACGAAGTGAACTTCTAAACGAGAAAAAATAATCAAATTCACCTAAATTTCTTGCAGTTTTGTATAAAACTCTATATTTCTTATCTAAAACCACTGTTTTAACCACTTTTGGATGATTTTTCAGCGCTTCAACCGATACAAAAGAGCCAATAAATGTGATTTGCACGTCATTGTTAAAATTTACGATATTTTCAATCGCTGGCGTTGCCATTACGCAATCACCCAGCCAAGTTGGTAACTCAATTAATAACTTCATTAATAACCTTTAAGGTCTCTGAAAGGTTTTTCTCTATTGAAAACCTCATAGATTTAGATTTATTATTTTTTTGAATTACTTTTAACGCCTCTTTATTTGATAACAATTTATCAATTTTTTGAACTACAGAAAAATCTAAAGGGGTTTTCATAACAAATTCATTATCTAAAATTTCACTAGCACCATTTTGCCTAGTAGTAAATACTGCATTTTCAAAACTCATGGCCTCAAGAACAACGTTAGAAAATGGCTCATAACGTGTCGGAAAAAGGAATATGTCACTAATAGTGTAGAAGTCATTAACATCTTCTCTAGTGCCAGTAAATACCACCTGGTTATCAATTTTTAGCGCTATTGCCAGTTGTTGGTAATATTCAATATTTTTCTCTTTTCCAATAATAAATGCCTTAATATCTGAATTCTTCAACCTTGAAACAATTTTTAAAAATTCCTCAACACCTTTTCTTTTAAATCCGCTACCCACATAGAGCAAAATAGACTGATTCTCTTTAATTGAAAACTCTTTTGATAGCCTATCAAAAGAGTTTTGGTGGTCCAACTCTTTAGACTCAACTCCGTTATATACAACTTTAATTTTTTCAGGATTAATGCTGTACGTATTAATAATTTGTTTTCTAATCATTTCAGAATTGGCAACAATGCATTTCGCCTTCTGAAGGCATCTTTTTTCCAAGAATAAATAGATCGGATGAAGTGGATTAAGTTTTGATTTTTTTTCAACCGTTAAAAATACTTTGTGCACCCCATCTCCTGCTCGATATATATCAGGGCAAGTAATTCTATCCAAAGAGAAGTAAAATTTATTTCTCTTTGTTGAGCAAACCTGTAAATTGAACAATATTACACGCAACCATGATGGTAAAAATTTTGGAAAAATTGAATGAACAGCTTGATGATCGATATTTTGGCTTTTTAGGGCTTTTGACAGACGAGATAAATACATCTCAGCACCGCCAAATTTAGTTATATTTGCGCGTATCAAATAAAGTTTTTTCATTCTTTTTTAATAGTTGGATTAAGAACTGACGCGATAATTATTACAAACAATATTGCGAATTCATACCTAAAGGTAATATTTGCAAACCCCATTAAAAGCAATGAGAAGATTAACAGTCTAACTAAGAGTTTGTACTCTTTCTGTAAACCATAAGAAAATAGGGAGAAAATAAAAGAAAAGAAAGTTAAAAAACCCAAAAAACCTCTCTCCAAAAGCATATCTAAGTATAGTTGATGCGTATTATCAATACTTCCAGTCCTAGCATTATCAATATAATTATGAACATCAATAGAGATACTATTGCCCACACCTATGCCAAATAAAATATTGTGCTCTAACCAGGCGTAAATTGATGATAGCCATATCTGAATTCTAGCAGGATCGCTAAAACCCTGATCAAATCTTGATATAACTCTAGAGTCTGGGAATAAAACAATTGCAAGAGTGAGCAATATTAAAAATGAGGCAATAAGTAACGATATTCTCTTTAAACTAAACTTTTCATCTAAAAAGGCATAGGCAAATAATACCACTGGAATAGAAAACATTGCCATTCTACTGCCACCTAGCACCAAAGAAGCTCCAGACAATATCAAGCCAATAAACAATAAAATACGGGTCGTTTTAGATTTAAAGAAATTATTTAGAACTAGCATTATAATGAAGAAATACATAATGTATGTTGCAGATCTGTTGATCGAACCAACAGAATTAAGCTTCAAATGGCTACTGTTATATGCGTAATAATCAACCATAGAAATGGCAATTGCCATAATAAACCCTATTGTAATAAACTTAACAATAGTCTCTAGACTTACATAGCTTAAGTCAGCCTCTCTAAAAAACAAAAAAACAACAACAATTTTTAAAATATCAGAAAACTGCTCTAAGGATTCCTGAGAATTAATTCCAATCCAGATTCCTAAAAATACTACTAACAGATGAGCAATAATCGAAATATTTATTGCATCCTTGGTTATGGCTATATTGTTAGTAATTAACTGGTATAAAAGATAACATAACATCAATACAATGCTTAGATTTTTTAAAAATTCCGAGTACGCCAAAAACAAAGTACACATTGCTACTGTTAAATAAATAAAACCCTGGTTAAGCGTTAACTTGTTAAATGTCATTAATTATCTCCTGAAATCTTTTACTTCTGTTTTTGTAAGAATAGTGCTGTGCTAAAGTGTTTGCAGAATCAAAATTAAAATCATCTTTGTTTTTATCGCAAATGTCCATAATCTTCCGGGAAAAATCCTTGGCATTATTTAAACTAAAAAATATTTTATCAGTCGCAATCAATCGAACCGATGGATAATCAACAGATAGTATGGGGATGCTGGTGGCCATATACTCAAACAACTTCATTGGTGATGTTAAAAATCTAGATTGGATGTTATCACCCAATGGTAATAACAAAATATTAGAATGTTTCAATACTTTACTAGCAACCTCATGATTATCAACAAAGCCAAGATAATTAACTCTACTTGGGTTGATATTGTACTTTTTTACTAGATCTTTTATGTAATTTTCATCCTTAACACCACCCTTTCCTCCAGCTATTCTAAGTGTATATTTTTCATCTAACAAAGATAAGGATTGAAAAATTAACTCAACATTTTTCCAACGATTAAACTGGCCAAGATATGTAAGAACAAAATTATCTAACATGGTAACCTTTCTAAACCTTTCTACTTCTACACCATTTGGTAAAACTATGTAGCCTCTTGGGTTTCGGCCAAACTCCTGTTTAAAAAATAATTCTTGGGAGTAATTTGTAAAGATTAAGCAATCTAAAAATTTATTTAAGAGTAAAGAGTTTATATGTTCTTTTTTAATATGAGATTTAAATAAATACGGGAATGACTCTTCGTGCATTTCATGAATAATTCTGACATTTGGAATGATTTTTTTCAAGAAAAAAGCATTTGAAAGCTTGCGATAATGCCTTGTAATGATTATTTTTTTTTCTAAAAATCTCAGTATATCCCAAAAAAAAACTACTTTTGTAACGAACTTTCCAAAGCTTGTGAATTTCCTGGATATTATCTTTAAACCACTATTTGATATATATTTTTGAATCAATAAAAAATCACTCTCATTTTTATATGTTCCATAAACTACGACCGTAGTGCCAATTTTTGATAAATGACAATAATCTTTAATAACTTGAATGGTTTGAGCTGATTTAAAAGTAAGATCTAAAGGGTGGTAGTAATAAATTTTCATATAAGATTTTTAGAAATAAGAAACTCTAAGTTAAGTAGTCTTTATTAAACTTTAAATTATTAATACAACGTCCAGAGGATACAAGTGCTTTAATTACATCCTTATCTTTTTTCTTTATTAGCTTTGCAGGATTGCCTCCAACCACTGAGTAGTCGGGAATATCTTTTACTACAACACTTCCTGCAGCAATAGTGCAAGCTAGCCCTATATGAACCCCTGGCATAATCATCACATTTCGACCCACCCAGCAATAATCGCCAATAACAACTGCTTTTGGTATTATTTTAGTATCAAAAGGCAGGTATTTTATCTCTTTCTCATAATTATGATTGCCTGTAATAATTGTGCAGCATGGAGCTACCATACAGCAATTGCCAATAATAATTCCGCCAAACCCATCAAAAAAAGCATTATCAAAAATTTTAGTATTATCGCCAATTTCTATATTTTTTGGAAAAAGGTATTTTGAATTCAGCTGTTTATATTGCGTATTACTTCCTATCTTTTTAAATGTCTTCGTCCTAAACTTCAAATAAACACTTATTCTTTTAAATATATTCATCTACAACCCCCATTACCTCAGCAGTTGAGATTGCATCCATTCCAGCAGAGCACTTAATATTATTACTCAAATAAAGCTTATGATTCATATTTGAAATAATGCAATGCACGCCACTCCCCTGTATGCCATTTTTATCTTGATAATCACATTGACTTGTCGCATCATTACTCCAAGCTCCCCAAATTTTGGCTTCACTCGCCCCAAATAAAGCTACAACTGGCGTATTGGTAGCGGCTGCCATGTGCATCGGTGCAGTATCCACACCGAAAAACAGCTTTGCTTTTGAAGAAAGACATGCTAAGTGCTTTAAAGTTAATTTACCTGATAAATTAATAGGCCCAGTCTTACAAAGTGCTAATATGTTATCAACTCTATCTAGTTCATTTTTTACGGGTGCGCCAGTAATGATAACTTTAAGTTTTTTTTCTTGCTGAAAATAATCAACAACTTTAGCCATGCGCTCATCCTCCCAACATTTAAACATCCATCGTGAAACAGGGTGAATATGCACAAACTGATCGATATTATTATCTAAAAGAATTTTATCCACCTCTTGCTCTACCTTGTTAGACCAATAAATTTTCACCTCTTTATTGACAATTTTTTTACCAAGAATATCAATAAATTGCAGGTCTTTCTCAACAGTATGTTGTCGTTTTTTATCATTACCTAGCTTATCAAAGATTTTAATTTTAGATAAAAGTCCTTTTCTAACTGGAAATCCTAATTTAATCTTTGCACCACTAAGAAATGCAAGTTGAGCACCCCTATCCCCTTCTGTCAGATTGATAACCATATCGTAGTTACGCTTTCTAATATTACGAGTAAATTTAATCTCTTCTTTGAGTTGTGAAAATATTGATAATTGTTTGATTCTTGGCCTGTCATAAATAATAATATTATTAATATCTGGATTATTAGATACCATATCTTCACAGCCTTTATTGAGTGCGAAATCAATAATAGAATCTGGATAAATATTTTTAAGATTTGATACTAAGGGTGTTGATAGTAATACATCACCAATATTTCTAAATTTTATCACTAATATTTTCATAAACTTATACTTTGAACTCCAACTATCAAGTCAAAAAAAAATACTCAAAAATAAATCTAGTATTTGAAATATTAAAAAATGCTATACTTATGCTCTATAAAATTAACTTCCCGCATCATCTCTTTATAATGAAAAATATAGCTATTGTATGTGCCAAAGGAATCGGAGATGGATTGACGTGGATGATCATTGCACATCAATTATATCTAAATAAATACAATGTAGTCGTTTATAGTGATGTTCTAAATGAAATTTCTGACTGGTTTCCAAAGGTCAAAATTAAAAAAAATCCAAAAAATATTCTTGAATTTAACTCATATGATACTGTTTTATCCGATGACCATAGTATTGCAACCAAACAAGAAAAAAAAATAAATACACGACTTATCATCCCTAGGGAGCACTTCTTTAATAGAAAAATACAGCGCATTAATAATATGCATTATGTATTGCAAAGTTACTTTCAAATATCAACCAAATCTAAAGAAAATGGGTTAACACTAACTTACAAAAAAGAGCCTGAAAAACCTTATGTGGTAATACATCCAACTGCATCAAATTCGGAAAGAAACTGGGGAAGAGAAAGATTTTTAAAGGTGGCAAAAACTATTTTAAATATGGGCTATGATGTATCTTTTATAATGCACAAGTCAGAGATAAAAGACTGGAATGAAGTTCTTAAGTATGGCATTAATCTACCAGAATTCAAAAACTTATCTGACACCGCCTCATATATATGTAACGCCTCATATTTTATTGGTAGTGACTCTGGTCTTGGACATTTAGCGAGCAATTTAGGTGTGCCAACTGTGAGTATATTCGTTAGAAAAAGTCACTCCCTCAATTGGCGCCCTGGCTGGTCTGCTGGTATCGTTGTCTCCCCATTAAACCCTCTTCCTGGAAGATATTTACGACAGAAATACTGGAGAATATTTATTACGCCAGTTATGGTTATCCAAGCTTTTAAGAAAATACAACAAGCAAAGCACACCAATACAAAATAATGTTTAGTTACAGAAAAAAAATTATCAGACCTATTGACTGGATTAAACAGCCAACTGAAGATATCTTAAGGCTTTTTAGTAGAGTTATATATTTATTAATAAAATTTTTATTTCACAAAAAATATTCTAATATCAAGGAGATTAATAGAATTCTGATTATTAGAAGAAATAAATTAGGTGATGCCATCAGTGTTTTGCCGTTAATACAGGTGTTAAAAGAAAAATATCCAGATGCCGTTATAGATGTTATTGCAACGCCTTACAATGAAGTGATTTTCGAATTATCAAAATCGGTAAATAATATCTATACTATTCCTGATAGATATTTAAATAATCGGTACTTAGTTTGTTTCCACCCGCAAATGCGTAAACTAAAACACGAGAAAAATTATTGTTTAGCTATTGGTGCTACTGGATCGTATTCTTCAGCAACAGCATGGTTAGCATTTTGCGCTCCTGCAACACAACGAGTTGGTGTTATTAGTGAAAAAGGTTCAATTATGGATCTAATTTATAATATACAAATACCGCAGAAAAAAATTATACCCAGCATTCACCAAGTCAAAAAAATTGCTTTACTGGCAAAATATGCAAATATTATTAATCAGGATGAAAAGTTGCCAAAACCCGAACTAAATTTAAAAAGTAAGCTTTCACCTAATAAAGAGAAGATCATTGCATTATGCCCATTAACCATCAGAAAACAAAGCGATTGGGGTGATGAAAACTGGGTTAAACTCGCCAACATACTCGAAAGAAATCAACTTCAATATAACTGGATTGGATACAAACCAGAAGGTGTAAATGGGCAAATTATTACACCAAGTAGCACTATAGATTTTATTCAACACCTATCCAAATATTTCTTAGTTATTTGTATAGAAGGTGGCACATCACATATTGCGCCAGCACTTAGTTGTGCAACAATTGTAATATCAGGTGTAAATATTTCAAAAAGCTGGATTCCTTGGTCTGATGAGGTTGTGCTTTTTGAAAGAACAGGTAAAGTCAGTGTTATTAAACCAGAATCTATTGCAAATCAGGCCATATACAAAACCAACAAAGGTTTATTTATTAATCAAGATGGTGCTATATTTAATGACAACTTTAACAACTCATGAATACTACTGTCTATTAAATTTCGACTCATATTACCAAGACACGGCACACCCTCTATAGGGCAATTACTCCTATCACATCGATTAATCCAATTTTGACTCAATCCTTGAAAAGTTTTCTTATCACGACATGTCAAATTACCAACTCCTAAATGAATGGATCGTGAATAGTGATTATCGCCTCCAAACAATTCTATTTGACTCTGCCCCATTAAAACCAATGTAGGCACTCCCAACGCTTTTGACAAATGCAAAACCCCCGTATCAATACCAACAACAATATTTGCAGAAATTATTGTTGGGACTAGCTCATACAATGACTTTGAGCCAAGTTCAAATATAATTCTATTAAAAGTGTTTATTGGGATCAAGCTTATAAGATTCTTATAGTTATTGAATTCATCTGGCCCCGCACTAATAACAATATTCACGCCAAATCTATCCAGTATATTAACAATATACGCTACCAAGTCTATCGGCATTCTCCGCGCTTCAGATCTAGCACCAACATGAATAATCGCCGTCTCTCCAACGGGACTCCACTTATCGAATGCCACTAAATCTTCATTTATGCACTCTTTATCTAGCATCAATAAAGGGATTTTAATTGCCGGCATAGCTACTACAGGAAAATCAACCGTTTGAGTAATTAGATGATTCCACCTATTAGCTGGCTCCGGAAAGCTAACCACCCTTCTTACAGGTATATCTATCATTGCCGGCAACCATCTTCCTGAAAATACACAGTAAGCAGTATCAATATTGTTGCCACTTAGTGTGTTAATTTTTTTAATAGAAGCTCGTGTCGGCTTAAGAGAAGGGATAACATGCTCAACTTCTAAGATAGATGCCATCTCTTTAAGCTCATTACGACATACTAATATTATTTTAACTTTAGGGTTGCTTTTTCTCAAACTTGCAATAAACGGAGCAAGCATAAATAGATCCCCTAAGAACAGTGTGGCAATAATTAATACAGTATCACTAGAGGCTTGAATGCCGTTAACCAACTGCACATGATTTTTTGCTCTTAATTCCAAAATAGAGCGAAATATTGAATCAGAAAATTTCATTAATTAACTAGGATCGAATACACTTTCATAATTTTTTCAGTCATTCTAACTTTGGAAAAATTATCCAATACATAGTTTCTTGAATTATTGGCATATTGATTACGCAAATCTCGGCTGTTAACTAGTTTGTTGCAAGCCTCATTAAGCTCGTCTTGCGAATCTTTATCAATCAAAATAAAGCTGTTTTCATTATAAAGATCCTTAGTACTGCCTGCATCAGTAGAAACCACTGCTGTTTTCATTAATAGCGCCTGCATAACTGATTGCGGCACACCTTCACCACTGTCTGATGTTAATACAAATATATCTAAAGCTTGTAATAATTCTGGCACATTTGAAACATGGCCAAGCATTGAAACATTATCTTGCAATTCAAGATCATTAATCATACTAGCTAAATTTTCTTGTTGAGGGCCGCCGCCAGCCATCACAAAGTGAATGTTTTTTTCTGTATTGTTATCAATCAAATTGCGCACCATGTTTAGAAAGCGATCATGTCTTTTAAATTGACGCAATACTGCAATAATACCAATAACAATTTGATCATCTTGAAACTGGAATAAATCACGGCAAGCTTTTCGATCAAAATTATCTTGGTCATAGATATCAGCATCGATACCCGTTGGAATGGATTGGATTTTTTCAGGCTTGATGCGATTATTATTAATCATATCTAATCTGACACCTTCACCAGTGGTAAAAATATAATCTGCAAGTTCATTAATAAAATTCGATCTTGATGGTTTGATTGGGTTCGATAAATGGCGAGTTCTAATAAATTTAACGCCCGCTAATTTAGCAGCTAAGCCACCTACCCAGGTGTCCTTACCGCTATGAGTATTAACAATATCAATTTGATTTTCTTGGATTATTTTTTTAATGCTGAACAAAGTTTTAAAATCAGCATTTCCTCTAAAAGGCAAAAGGAAAACTTTAATACCATTATCTAATGCCTTTTGTTTGATTTGTGCATGATTAGTACACGCAAGAAATACTTCAACGCCTTGTTCACGCAGGGCGATCATCTCATTGATAATTCGAATTTCTTGCCCACCCCAACCGTCTGACCATTCGGTGTGCAACACTTTTATTTTTTTATTCATTTAACATTTCCTGAATGTTTTTTTTAATTACATTTATATCCAAAAACATAAGGCAGTCACTAATATTCGTGTTATTACAGCCACGATTATTACAAGGGAGACAATCTCTTCTATCTGAAAAAACCCTATGTTTTCGATCAATTTGTATGCCGCCATTTCTATGAAAATCAGCGTGCCCCACATCATTATCCCATGGACCCCAAATATCTGGAGATGTTGGGCCAAAAAACGCCAAAACAGGGGTGCTATTTGCTGCACTTAGATGCATAATAGCTGTATCTACACCAATAAACAGCTTGGATTTTTTATTAAGAATAGCTATTTGTTTGAGGGTGAGTTTACCACCAAGATTGATTGGATTTGAGTCACAGGAGAGAGAAATTTTTTTCACCTGTTCTAATTCTCTTTTAATAGGCGCTGCTGTAATAACAACCTTGACCTTTAAAGTATTTTCACAAAAATCAATAATTTTTGATAAGACTAAAACATCCAGCTCTTTATTTTTTACTTTTGAAAATGGATGTATATGAATAAATTTTTCAGTTATAAAAAAAATACGATTTAATTTACCAACATCTTCTTTATCCCAAAATATTTCAACTTTTTTACTTTTAATGGGAATATTTAACACTCTTAGCGGATCTAAATTAGTTTCAACAATATGCCTTACACCTTTTTCAGGGAGAAAATGTGTATAAGTATTTTTTACCAGCTTGCTTTTAACTCCTATACTGCCTATTTTAATATTTGCCCTGCTATATTTTGATATCAACGCACCCCTGTCACCCTGATCTAAATCAATAACCATATCATATTTATTTACACGAATTTTTTGTAAAAATAAATACTCATTGTAAATTTTACTAGCAATTGGCTTATTCTTAATCTCCTCTCTATTGTAAATTATCAATTGATTAACATTTAAATTTCCGGTTAACATTTGTTCAGTTCCGTAATTTATAGCTACATCTATTGCAGAGTTTTGATAGTATTGTTTCAAATTACTGATCAAAGGTGTTATTAATAAAACATCACCAATAGTTTTAAACTTAAGTATCAATATTTTCATTTTCTATATTTCCAAAAAGTATACTTCGCATATACTTTGGCAATAATAAACCCGCGCCAACCTTCAACAAAGCCTAATCTAATTATATAAATTTTTAAAAAAGTCCAGATTGGTGAGATATATGCTTTGATTAAATTTTTCTTCTTTTGACTGAGTGCAGCGTACTTTTTTTGCTTATTAGAAAACTCCTCTACCGTATCAAACGCTAAATGAATCATGTGATTTTTTAACTTGTTTGTATTACCTTGTATTTGTACACTTTCATGTACTGTAACGTCGTTAAACTTACCTTTTTGTCTATTAAAAAGGCGGATGCTATAATCTGGATAAAGGCCACAGTGCCAAATATTTTTACCAAAGAATTTGTTCAGTCTCGCTACATGGTAGCCATCTGTCGTAGGATTTTTAAGAGTACTCAAGATTTCTGATTGTAGCTCAAGGGTGATCCTTTCATCAGAATCTAGGACAAATACCCAGTCATTCTTTGCCAACTCTACTGCTTTATTTTTTTGAGCGCCGAAGCCAAGCCAATCTTGGTGCAATACTTTAGCACCGAACTGCTGAGCAACTGTACAAGTACCATCTATTGATCCACTGTCTAAAACCAACACTTCATCAGCAAATAATGCTGATTTCACAGCATCTGCTATAAATTTTTCTTCATTTTTACTAATTATGACGACAGAGAGTTGATTGTGCATTTAAAATAAAACATAACAATTTAAACCGATTATACGTATTCTTTATTATGGCTATTAAAACAATTTTTCTTGATCGAGACGGAGTGATTAATAAGGAAGTTGGATATCTACACAAGATACAAGACTTTGAATTTATTAATGGTGTGTTTGACGCCTGCTTACACTTTCAAGCGCTTGGCTATCAGCTCATTATTGTCACTAATCAGTCAGGTATTGGTCGTGGATATTATGATGAAGATGCTTTTCATGTTGTCAACAGCTGGATGTTGGGGCAATTCAAAAAACAGGGGGTTAATATTTTGGATGTTTTCTTTTGTCCACATGCTCCAGAAGCAAACTGCGATTGTAGAAAGCCCAAATCTGGTATGTTTAATCAGGCCAGTGATAAATACAATATAGATATGAAAAAATCTTGGATGATTGGCGACAAAGAGGCTGATATTACGGCCGCCAATGCAGCAGGCATTCACAACACTATCTTAGTAAAAAGTGGCCATAAAATTGATGAAAAAAATTCAAAAGCCAAATTTATTCTTGGTTCGATTCAACAGGCAGCTGAAGTAATTAAAAATTAAAAATTATTATACTGCTTATACCAAACCGCAAAATTTTCCACACCCTGCTTTACACTCATGCTCGGCTTGTAGCCAAACTGCTCCACTAGATCATCTACATCTGCATAAGTATCAGGCACATCACCAGGTTGCAGAGGTAGCAATTCTTTTTCTGCCTTCTTGCCTAACGAAGTTTCCAGTGCTTCAATGTAATCCATAAGTTCTACTGGATTGTTGTTACCAATGTTATAAACCCTATACGGGGCACTAGAGGTGGCAGGATCTGGATTGTTACTATTCCAATCTGGGTTAGGTGTTGCAGGTCTGTCTAGTATTCTAATAATGCCTTCTACAATATCATCAATGTAGGTAAAGTCTCTACGGTGTTTACCGTAGTTAAACACTGTAATAGGCTCATCATTCATAATAGCTCTAGTGAACTTTTGTAGTGCCATGTCTGGTCTGTCGTATGGACCGTACACAGTAAAGAATCTTAGGCCTGTAGTAGGTAGATCATAAAGATGAGAATAAGTATGCGCCATTAGCTCGTTAGCTTTCTTAGTGGCTGCGTACAGACTTACTGGATGGTTAACTGCGTCATGGGTAGAGAATGGTTGCTTGGTGTTAAGACCATAAGTAGAGCTTGATGAGGCATACACAAGGTGTCCCACCTTGTTATGCCTGCAACCTTCAAGTATGTGAGCAAAGCCCACTAGGTTGGTATCAATGTAAGCAAGTGGATTCTCAATAGAATATCTAACACCTGCTTGTGCTGCTAGATTAACTACCGCGTCAAATTGTTGATCTTTAAACAGCTTAGCCATCGCTTCACGATCTTCAAGATTCATTCTAATGTGTGTGTAGTTTGGATGGTCAGCGTGTCTTGCAAGACGTGCTTCTTTTAAAGCAGGATCATAATAGTCATTATGATTATCAATACCTACAACTTCATCTCCTCTATCCAATAGTCTAATGGAGAGTGCTGAACCGATAAAGCCTGCTGAACCTGTTACTAATACTTTCATATAATTATTCTTGTTTTTAATTGTTTGTCTTACTGTTTAATGCTTGTTGCTTATTGTTTTTTATACTTAATAGAATGTTTATCTAGCTAATCAGAGTTAAATAAGTCTCTCGTATAGACCTTGTCTTTAACATCATTAAGCTCATCTACCATTCTATTGGCCACAATGATATTGCTAATTTGTTTAAAGTCATCTAAGTTGTCAATCACTTTTGAGTGGAAGAACTTATTCTCACCTTGCTCTGCGAGCACTGGCTCATATATTACTACTTCAATGCCTTTGGCTTTAATGCGCTTCATAATACCTTGAATGGATGAAGCTCTAAAGTTATCAGAGCCTGACTTCATGATAAGCCTATGAATGCCAACAGTACCTGTTGACGGCTGGCTATTAACAGCTGATAGTTTTTTAATGATTTGATCAGCGATAAAATCTTTTCTAGTGGTGTTGGCATCTACAATAGCACTGATTAAAGCATTAGGTACATCTGCATAATTGGCTTTAAGCTGTTTAGTGTCTTTTGGTAAACAATAGCCGCCATAGCCAAATGATGGATTGTTGTAATGCGATCCAATTCTTGGATCAAGACCTACGCCTTCAATAATTTGCTTAGCATCTAAACTGTGAGCTTCGGCGTAAGAGTCAAGCTCATTAAAATATGAGACCCTCATGGCAAGATAAGTATTGCTAAAAAGCTTAACCGCTTCTGCTTCAGTAGAATGGGTAAATAAGACATCGATATCTTCTTTTATAGCGCCTTCTTGCAGAAGGTCTGCAAACTTAGTTGCTCGGTCTGATATCTCACCAACAATAATACGTGATGGGTATAGGTTGTCATGAAGTGCTAGACCTTCTCGCAAGAACTCTGGTGAGAAGAGGATGTTATCAATATTAAACTTACTCTTAATGCTTTGTGTATAGCCAACCGGTACGGTTGACTTAATTACCATTACGGCATTTGGATTAATATTAATGACATCTTGAATGACCGCCTCAACAGATGCGGTATTAAAGTAGTTGTTAGCAGTATCGTAATCAGTAGGTGTGGCAATGATGACAAAATCTGCATTTTTATAAGCCAGCTCTTTATCAAGAGTAGCAGTAAAGTTAAGATCTTTGTTAGCTAGGAAATCTTCAATCTCAGTATCTACAATGGGTGAGATTTTGTTGTTGAGTTGTTCAATCTTCTCAGGGATGATATCAAGGGCAACTACTTCATGATTTTGAGACAGAAGCATGGCATTAGAAAGGCCGACGTAACCGGTGCCGGCTATTGCTATTTTCATGTTTTATCCTTTAACAATTCTTTCGAAATTTTTACAATATCACTCACTGCTATCTCCTTAATTGAATAATCACTTTTATCTAGATGAAAATGATCCACTTTAGAATTTGATTTTAACACCCTATTAATAGGAGTTTGATAAACTCTATTAATTGGTGTTGGACCAAATAAAGTAATAGATGGCACATTTAGACCCCAAGCCATATGGGTAGGACCCGTGTCATTACCAATCAATAAATTTGAATGCTGGATTATATGCTTTAGAGCATCTAAATTAAGCCTAGGCAAAACATTAATAAATTCTGATCGTTCAGCCATCCAATCTGATTTTATTTTTTCTGAAGTACTACCCCAAACTACCAAACAATTCATTTTTAACTCTTGAGCAATTTGTACAAATTTTTCTTTAGAATAGTTGCGGCTCTCCCAAGTTGAGCCAATCACAAATAAAGCATAAGGTTTACTTGGTAACAGTGTTTTGCTTTGCGAAAATAAGAAAGGCTGCTTGTTAATAATAGAATCGCTAGATATTTCAATACCTAAAGGATTGCAAATAACCTTAACATTCCGGTCAATCGTATTTGCATCATAAGCAATAGATGTTTTATACTGATACAGCGCTGATGCCAAAGGCTCGCGTATAGAATTTTTATCAAAGCCACTAATTTTTTTAGATTGGATAAACTTAGCAACAATCGCCGATTTGATCAATCCTTGAGCATCAATAACTAAATCATACTTGCCAAATTGACGTATCTTTTTAAACTCTTTAAAAAGTAACTTTAATGATTTTTGTTGCTTGGCTTTTTTAAGGTTAACTGTGTGAATTTTATCAATATCAGGATTGTTTTCCAAGATACCCTTAAAACCTTCTTCTACAATCCAATCAATCTGACAATCAGGATATTTTCGTTTAATAAACTGCAACGCAACCATGGCGTGAATAATATCACCTAAAGCGGAAAGTTTAACGATTGCAATTTTCATATTTAACGATTTTACTAC
>Ga0209042_1001604_pt1 | contig 17059 bp, 7 predicted proteins | sample SaaInlV_200m_DNA_6_FD_184649 | JGI IMG/M metagenome (GOLD analysis project Ga0209042, IMG submission 184649) | Marine microbial communities from expanding oxygen minimum zones in the Saanich Inlet - SI037_S2LV_200m_DNA (SPAdes) (version 2) | ecosystem: Environmental > Aquatic > Marine >...
GCCGCTTCATGGAACTGAGGCGTTGCACAGCATGGGCCTTTGCTCTTGTCTAAAGGGCAAAAACCAGCTATAATTGAGGTCTTTAATGCCGTCTGGGACAGATTGACAATCCTGCTCAATGGTGAGGGTCGCCCTGCCCGGACACAGCAAACCGCAGAGGAAGGACACTTAGCACGTGGACAAGCAACGCCCAAAGAAACGCTTCACCCTCATCGAGTTGTTGGTCGTTATCGCGATCATAGCCATCTTGGCGGCAATGCTCCTGCCGGCCCTCCAGCAAGCCCGAGGGAAGGCCCTCAAGAGCACCTGCCAGGCTAACCTCAAGCAGCTTGGGCTAGCCATGATCATGTACCGGGAAGCCTACGACAGTTTCTATCCCTACTGGAACTGGAGTAACCACCGCGGCCTTGGGGTTGCCGGCCCGAATCAGTGGTTCAAAGCGATCTATGACGACGTCGGGGACCCTGGCGTTTACGAGTGCCCTGTTCGGAGTGACAAGTCGACCACTTGGAACTACTACGGTCAGCGTGTCCCCATGCGGAATGTGAAGCCCCATTACGGCTACAACGAACAGTTCAGTGCCTACTCAACGACGCCCGTGCATCTGAAGCATCCCGCCGACATCATGGTGCTTGGAGATTGCATCCACCCTCTTGGGGGCGGCAATGTGAACGGATTTCTGGTCCGCTACATCTCCGTCAATCCGGCCAACTACAGCGTAGTGGTCGGCGCCTCCAGTCCGCACCAGAGAGGGTCACAGTTTGTCTATGCTGATGGTCATGTCAACTGGCTGAACTGGCAGCAGGTCAAACGAACGAGTTCCGGCGGGCCGATCAGATACTACCGCAGCGAGTGGTAGGCAACCTGGCGAACAGAACTCTCTCAAGGGCGGTCCGGTCAGCTGCTTCCCGCTGTTGCCGGACCGCTCTGTTATGTTCAGACACCGTCGGCCGCCCAACTTGGGAATGCGCCAAAACGTGAGAAGCCACGCCGTGCCTCGCCAGTATACGACAAGCAAGACACAGCCGTCCCCCCGCGGGCTGGCCGCCCTAATTCTCCCTGTACTCATTCTCCTGTGGTTGGCCGCCCCCGCACAGGCCCAGGACGACGAGCCACTGTCCGAAGCCGACCGAATTCAGGCACTCATCGACAAGCGTGTCGAAGAAGAAGCCGCCAAGTTGGTCGACAAAATGGACATTGCCATAAAGCTCGACCTCGAATGGCCGGTGGAAGAGCCGTCTGAACCGATCGAAGCTATTGAGCAACGTATGCTCAGGAAAATCGCCGTACTGGTTGATGCCAAGTACCCGAATAACGTGGAAGCAGGTTACCGGGAGGAAGCGGAACGCAAGTACAGACTCAGGAAGAAAGGCGACCACGTCTCCTTCATTGTCCGCGGCGGACGCGGAACGCACATATGGGTTCACGGACGGCTTCGCGAAGTCAATGACGAGCGCGTGATTGTGGACAACCGCTGGATCATCAAGGAAGATATCTCGATCGAAGACCTCGCCCGGCTCGATCCGACTCTCTCCATACGCATGAAGAAGCGCTACGTCCATGGCCAACTCCGGCGCTACCAGATGAAGCGCGAGACCTACTCAGAGAAGCTGAAATCTGCCGCGTTGCCAAAGGCCTACGCCCTCGGAGGCTATGTCCCACGTGACCGCTCGTCCGCCAACAGCGAGGATATTGAGGACTGGGTCAGCGCGTACAGTGTCTTTGACACAGCATACCAGGCAGACATGAGCTCTCTGAAGGCAAAGATCCGGCCAACGCTGGAAGAGGAAGTGTACACGGCCAACAGCTTCGTCTACGTTGAGGAAGAAGGACGCTGGATCTCCAAAAAGGAGGCCAACAGCCTCCGTGGGAAGCTCAAGCGCCTCCTGATGAAGTAGCGTCTTCCGGATGAAGACACCCTTCCCCTTGTCCGAACTCTACTGCCCCTCTCATTGCGGCGACGAATACGAAGCGTCCATGCGTTTCGAGCTCACAGCGATCCCTGGAGGCCTCACATGCACCGAGTAGCCATGGTCCTGGCAATTCTGTCCATCGCTCTACCGATCTGGGCCAAACCCGTGATCTTCTGGGTGAGTGACCCGGTCCAGGCAGATGACACGGTTCTCGTGGCCGGAAGCGGCTTTGGGAAAGACCCGGCAGTCGAACTCTCCGCTCTCCGAGATGGCATTCGTGGAATGCCGGACGCACCGATCGCCTGGCCCAGGCGGCCGAAGCTCACATCCGTTGACGTGATGCAACCCCGAGACGAATCACTGAAGTTCACCATCCCCGCAGGGGCGCGCGGCAACGCGTGGCTGCTCCGAGTCGTCACCCAGGCAGGTGACGTCTCGAACCCAGTCCGCCTCAACACCCCCAGTCCCTATTGGTCTCAGGGCGATCAGGGGCTTCGGGCGGCGTCTCCCGGTGGCTGGTTGCGTCTCTTCGGGCGCTGTGTTGGGAGCAAAGACAACGCCGGGAAGGCTGTCTTGAGGCAGATCAAGGGTGGAACGACACTTTCATTGAGCCCCGGCAAAGCGACGCTCTGGGAGACGACAATCGACCTTCCGGCAGACATGCCGGTCGGAGAGTGGCGAGTGTTCGTCCACAACGGTCATGGCCGCGATTTGGGCTGGAGTTCCGCCGGAACGGTGACCGTCAACGCAGCCGAGAAGTGGCCCGACACCGTCTACGATGTCCACGACTTCGGAGCAACGGGCCTCGGAACGTTCGGGGATGCCCTTGGGATTGATGCCGCCATCGCCGAAGCCGAAAGTCAGGGCGGCGGCATCGTCTATCTTCCCCGTGGTCGTTACCGCTTGGATCGCACGCTCACGATCCCTCGTTTCACCGTCCTCCGGGGGGAAGCCACCGAGCTGGTCAGTATCTTCTGGCCCGACACGGAAGAGCCATACGATCTCGTCCAGGGCACCGATCATTTTGGTCTCGAAAACGTGACCCTATACGCCAGTAACTATCGGCACGGCATCGTGGGAGGGTTGCGGGCCCCGGAAGCCGGGAACGTGTTCATCAGACGGGTGCGAATGCGCGGTGTGCTCTATCGGGGGCATCTCAAGCCCGAGCAGGTTGACGAACGATTCCGTAAGTCTCTGCGTCTGTCAACAGGCGGGGGAGACACGATCCGCCTGGGCGGGCCCAACATCGAGGTCACCGACTGTGACCTGTATGGCTCGGGACGCGCGATCTACATCCTCAACGCCCGAGGGGGACGCGTCGCCAACAACCGTCTCTACAACGGACGTTGGGGATGGTATTGCCTGACCGGCTCAGACGGGCTCGCGTTTGAGAACAACACACTGACCGGTGCCGATCTGATGTCCACCGGTGGAGGACTGAACTGCCTGGGCAGCACCTATTCCCAGAACGTCTACTACGCGGGCAACACCATCGCCAAATGCCACGGCTGGGACCGCGAGGCGATGACCTCCGATGCCGGCCATGGGGCCTTCTACGGACACATCACTTCCGCAAGTGGAGCCCACATGACCCTCGCCGGGGAGCCGACGTGGCGCGGTCGGGAGCGCTGGCAGAACGGTGGCGTCTTCATTCTCCACGGCAAAGGCATGGGCCAGTACCGACAGATAGCAGCGGTGGCAGATGATGACATCACCGTGACTGTCGACCGGCCCTGGGACGTCATGCCGGACGGAACGTCGCTCATCACGATCACCATGATGCAGCGGAACTACCTCTTCATAGGAAATCACTTCGAAGACGCCGGGATCGCCCTGCAGTACTACGGCACATCCATCAACCACGTGGCCGCCGACAACACCTGCACCCGGGCCGGAGGCTTCTACAACTCAGGGCGTTGGTACCGCCACTACCAGCCAAGCTGGTACTGCCAGTTCCTCGGGAATCAGATTCTCGAGGGCAATGGCTATCGCTTTGGCGCGAACAACGCAACCGGGGCCGGAGATTCCTTCCTCGGGACCTACGGCCTCCAGCATGGCGACAACCCCGCACCACTCGCCTACTGCGCCGTCCATAGACACAACAAGCTCCACAACAATGGGATCATCCGCCTGCGGGGCATCAACAGAGAACGACCAGGTCTGCGCGATGCAATTGTCGAGCACAACTATGTGGCAAACGCGAACACCGGCATCTACGTCGACGACGGCTGCGTCGGTGTGTTCGAGCGTGGAAACACGTTCGAAAACGTGGTCCGGGAACGGTACGATCCCCAGGCCGAACGGGAACGCATGTTGGCCAGGCGAAAAGCGCTTCTCGACCAAACGTCGCCAGTCTATCACCAAGACTTCGAACACCAGGGCGGACCGTTCTTCCCAGACCGCTCAGGAAGTGGTTTCGCAGCGATTGAGGTGAATGGTAGCATCACCAGGGAGCCAGGCATCTCGCGCCAATCCGGACGTTTCGACGGCAAGGCCTACCTGACCGTCAACGACCGGAACATGCTGCGCTTCCCTGAGGTCACCATCTCTGCGTGGATCCTCCCCGCCCACGCCAAAGGCCGCTGGGGCATCGCCGCCAAGAGAAGTCGCAACGGAGCGTCTCCCTACGTCCTGGCCATCCGTAATGGGGGCGTGACCTTCGAAGGCACTGACACGACCGGACAATGGTCCTACAACATCATCTCGTCGCCCACCCTCAAGGCGGGTACATGGAATCATGTCGCAGCGACGTGCGCGGAGGGCAAGGAGATCCGGCTCTTCTGTAACGGGAAACTCGTCGGCAACAAGAGAGTCAAGGAGCATCTGGTCGAGACAGAGATGCCATTGACCATCGGTTACGAAGCGTGGGGCGGTTTGGCAAACAATCCCCGGGAGAGCGGCAACTTCATCGGGCTGATCGACGAGGTCAAGATGTGGTCCCGCCTGCTGGACGAGGACGAGATCAGAAACGACTTCGAGGCGCTGGAAACAGCGGCAGCAGAGGATATGGAGCGGCGGGCAAACCGAGTGAAGCAGGAAGCCGAAGCGGAACGGAAAGCGGCTGAGAACATGAAGGCTCTGGCTGCAGGCGACAACTGGATTCTGGTCGCCGGCACAGACTTCAGCCAGCCCGTCCCGGGCAAAGAGTGGATGACGCTCAGCGGCAAATGGACCGTCAAAGAGGGCACACTCCGCTGCACATCGACCAGCTTCCTGGCCTGTCGCACGCCCGTCAGAGCGCCCCTGCGAATCGAGTATCGAGCCCGGTCAGCGGAGCCAAGTGACTTGACCGCGTTCTGGGGGACGAAGAGCGACACCTACAAAGGCGGGTACTTCGTCGGCTTCGCTTCGAATGGGAATACGCGCAACAAACTTCTCCGACATGGCGAAGAAATCGCGGGCACGGACAAGCCAGTGGCCACGCCAGGCAAATGGCATCATGTGATCGTGCAGATCATCGGGGGTAGAATCGAGCTGATCGTTGACGGTGAACCAGCCCTCACCCACGTGGACAAGCGTCCGGTTACCAATGCAAACGTGGCCGGCATCCTCGCCTGGGGTGAAGGGGAGTTCGACGACCTGCGGATCTTCCGCGGGAAGTGACTTCAGCACAACCCGCTTTCCGTCAGAGCCGCGACTGGCAAGAGCGCTTTCCGTCAGAGCCGCGACCAGCAGGAGCGCTTTCCGTCAGAGCCGCGACTACCAGGAGCGGTCCTCCTTCGCCCAGAGCCGTGTCCAGCAGGAGCGCTTTCCGTCAGAGCCGCGACTACCAGGAGCGGTCCTCCTTCGCCCAGAGCCGTGTCCAGCAGGAGCGCTTTCCGTCAGAGCCGCGACTACCAGGAGCGGTCCTCCTTCCCTCAGAGCCGCGACCAGCAGGAGCGCTTTCCGTCAGAGCCGCGACTACCAGGAGCGGTCCTCCTTCCCTCAGAGCCGTGTCCAGGCAGAAAGACCGCTTACGTTGTGCGCGGCTCGGATCGGGCACGAGACAACCACAAGTGACACCCTCTGGTGCGCATCAACCCGGCCCCAACTGCACGCGCTCGACACTACAGTGCCCAACTCACCAATCTTCACCACAACTTGCCATGCGAACGGTGGGTTATCCGCCCTCGGCTGCAACGTCGATCCACGCGCGAGCGGCCCCTATCACTTGGGGGTCTGGGGGAGCGAGGTCCCCCAGCGGGTGGGGCAGCGCCCCGATTCTTCGACCCCAACGACTTTCCCCCTCGGTTGACGCGCTTCCCTTCTACCGGCCCGCCTGCGAGAGCGCCGGCCCGCCCGGGCGATCCGGGCGGAAGATGTAGTCGGGCCAGAGCGGGCAGTTCAGGTCAATCCACGTCTTCACTCGCAACGTTTCGTCGCGCGTGAGCTTCACGGCGTGATGCCCGGCATCAAGTGTCCGCCAGAGCTTACTCCGGAGCACGCCAAACGTCTTGGGCTCGGCCTTCTCAGGGCTCGCCTTGTACGACCAGTTCAGGTAGTGCACGTACCCCTTTGAGATCAACGTTCGGTACGATACCGGCACCTTCTCCTTGTCCAGGACACCCCGCAGATCAATGCGTTTGACATGCTTGGCCCCATGGCAACGCACGCAGTTCGCATCCAGCACCGGTTGAACAATATCCTCATAGGAGAAAGGCGAGCCCTCCCAGGTTGCAGCCTGTCGCTCCGTCACCCCCTTGGCAATGGGGCGCACACGCAGCCTCGGGGCCGCTTCCCGCGGCTCATGGCAACCAATACAACTGCGCTTCTCTCCGGGCTGGAGCTGCACCACACTGCGCATCCGTTGGAGTTCGTTGAAGTCCCGGTCCAGGACGCTGAAATACAGGACTTTTCCAGCCGGCGCCCGGAAACGAACCGAGCCGTCAGGCTCAACCGGGATGAGCCCGAACGACCCCTTGGCCACATAAGATGGCCAGCCAAAGGGCCCACTGACCTTATGGACAGGCGTTGCGTACCAGTCCTGGAAGCTCTGGTGGTCATTCTGGTAAGTGCCGTTCTCGAGGCGCACCAAGTCAGCACGCACTTCCTGATTCAGCCGGATATACGCGACATCACCCCGTTCCACATCAGGACCGAGACCGGCGTACACGTCCTGGACAAAGAACTCTCCACTTTCGCTGTCTCGGGCGTCCTCCGCCTCGGCAACCGGTGCGACTGCAGGAGGAGTAACCACAGGGCCGAAAGGAGTCGGGCAAACAACCGAGATCGCCGGATCCGCGTACAGCAGCTCACGGTTCCCGTAGCGATCGATGACGTAGATCCCGAACCGACGACGGGGTGCGTAGGCACAGAGCACATGGTCCCGGGAGATGGGGACGGGATCCCGGAAACACTCCTCTCGTGGCCATGATCCGGGCCAGGGCACTTCAGGGGTCAAACTGGTGATCGCCTCTGCGTCAAACCGGCCTTTGCTGCGATCCACCAGAACGATCGGCCCGTTAAGGTCGCCGAAGTGCGAGATCAACGTCGCACAGATCTCATTGGTGCCGGGGACCTCACGGCCGTTGGCCAGTCCATTCGGTTGGACAATCGTGTTGCCAAAAACAAGCTCCGGATGCGAACCGTCAGGACGAATCGACCAAAGCGTGTGGCTGTGATCAGCTCCTTTGTCCTGATACTCGGAGCGGGTCCAGATGAGTCGCCCATCGGTCATCACCGAGGGGGCCCACTCAGTCAAATTGGCGTGCGACAGCGGGCGGATGCCACTGCCGTCCGCCTCCATCCGGAACAGGACGGCAGCCTGGGGCCGCCAGCACAAAAAACGAGCCCGACACCGCGTACTGACGAACGCCAGTCCACCATCCGGTAACGGGCACGGCCAGTAGTCGTGGAAAGGCCCCCTGGTGAGGCATGTGAGGCCACTGCCATCGGGTCGGACGCTGTAGATGCGATAGTAGTCCCCTTTGGCCTTGCAGTGAGCGAAGTAGATGCGTTGCGCCGCGAAGTCCGCCATGGGGTTGCGGGCGATTCCCTGACCCGATTCGAACAGCGTCGTGGTTGTCGCCTGCTGAGGAAGGAGTCGCTCACCGTCGCGCGGGATGTCGGCAATCACGACACTCCCGCCTCCGCCCCCCCGGGCATCGAGGATGACGCTGTAGTTGTGACTTGGTTCGAAATTCTGTCGCTTCACACACAGCAGTCGGTCGACGGGAGCCAAATCCGGATCGCGCAGGAACAGCTTGCGCAGACTCAGGCGGGCCTCACGCACGCGAGCCCGTCGGTGAGCCAATGCAAAGCGCGTCGCCGGAAGCGAACGCCATCGGGCCACGAGGCGGGCATGCTCCTGTCGATCACGCGAGACATCAGCGCCTTTGCGTCCCAATCGCGGAAGCAGTTCCTCCATTTGCCGCAAGGCCCGACCTTCAGGATCGTACCGAAAGAGACTGAGCCGGTAGGCAATCCCAGTCCCATCCTCCCGGAACAAAGCAGCCGCCAGTGGACCAATGGCGCATGACTCCGGTAACACCTCAACCCTCTTGGACGTCCCGGGAAGCAGGAACACGGTACCGGATGCCCCGGAGGCCTGAAGGATGCCGCGAACCGGGCCTGCCTCGCCGGCGGCCATCTCGATCTGAAAGACCTCACCGGCGACGTCCTTGCACTCGCGCAATCGCAGTCCTGAAGGGTGGAGAAAGACGGGGTTGCCGTACTCACGTGTGTGGCGTCCCCCAACCCCCAGCCCAATCCTGAGGCCATACGTATCCCAGCCGGGAAACCAAGCCTTGGGCAAACGCATCTCAATGGAACAGAGATCCGAGCCTATCCCCCCAATGACAGGCCTATCCTCTTCGATCTCCCCATGGAGATGTCTGTTCCTGACCACGCTCTTGTAGGTGCTGAAGACGAGCTTCCCACCCTCCAGACGGACAACACCCAGCCCCGACCAGTCCCCGCCCGACACGACGGCAATGTGTCCACTCAGCAGACGCGATGTCCTCACGCTCAGATACAGTTCATCATCTCTGTGCCCCGCCTGCAATTCGTACTCGACCAATGGCCCATCGGCGAACGTTCGTGGATCGGCAACGCGTACGACACCCCGTGACGCCCCTCGCCACGCCACATCATCAACGACGCCATCCAACGCCGGGGCCAACGCCAACGGCGGACAGGGCAACCGGTCTCCGGGCACTCTCCTGGGAAACTCCATCACCCGAAGGTAGTCGACAAGACTCGGATCCGCGTCGGCCCAGCCATGAGTCTTGAGCAGCGCCACTTCCTCGGCCAGGAAGGCATCGTCCAGGGCCGCGTCGTGCAGGTCCCTTCCACCGTCAGTGGGGTAGTCAGCCACATCACCAACACGCTCTAGCGGAATCGCTCCCTCGCTGCCATACACTTCCAACTCATCGATGCGCGCGTTCCCCCCGCTCGTCGCCTGAATCTCGACCCGAATCGCGCGGACCCGGATCGGGACGAACGCAAACTCGTGCCGGGAGTTCAGCGGAACACCATCGTAGGCGGCCACCACCGTCCATGTGCCGTTCTCATCATCGGGGGAAGGCGTTCCGGCAAGGACACGGAGGCGCGTGGCTGCTCTGTCTTTGTACTCTCCCAAACTATCACTGCCGAGGGCGACTTTGTAGACCCAGCGCTCGGCCCCAAGATCAACCTGACCCCAGGACGGCTCTCCGGTGCTGATCCAGCTGTGGCGATTGCCGTATTGCCCATCGTTGAGGTGTGGGATCGCGTGGATCTTAGCGTGGCCGGGGAGGATCGAAGATGCTGTCACAACGGCAGATTCCCCCCGTGCGAGGTTCGCGAATCCGAGAGCGTCCACAGTCGGGACATGTTCGGGAGCCGTTACCGAGTCGACCGTTACCCCCGGCGACGCGACGCGAGGAACTGGTGTCGGCCGACCAACGACGCCCCGCCCGTGTACGGCCACGCGTTTCCAGCGCATGCCATCCTGAGCCACCAACACCTCGCACACGTTGGGAGCGCCGTCATCGCGCTGCCCCTTCTGATCGCGAGACAGGACAACTTGAGTCACCTCGACCAATGTCGGAAACGTCACCTCAACCCATTGCCCGGCCGCGTGTTCCGCGCCCCATTCCCCTTCGTACGCGTGCTGACCATCGTTCAGCAGAGCGGGAGAACCTTGGGCAACGGAGGACGTTCGCACGGTCGCGCCGTTCTCAGCCAACGCCAGGTTCACCCCGCGCTCCCTGCCATAGACCTCCACCTCCTGAAGGCAAGGGGGCGAACAGTCTCCCGTGCTCAGGATCAGCACCCGAAGCTGTCTAGCATGGTGCTGGCGGAAGCTGATTCGGCGGACCGTACTGCGACGCGGCCGGTTTGGTACAGCAGGCACGACATGGACGCCGTCCGTCCGGAAAACAGATTCCCAATCCTTGCCGTCCACCGAGAGCTGCACGACAAAAGACGCAGGCAAACGATCGGTGTACCGGCCCAGCCGGTCGCGCGAGAAGATGAGGCGTTGGACCACAGTCACTCCGGGCAGCTCAACCTGGGCCCACTCGTTCCGGGAACCAGCGGCAATCCAGCTGTGGGCGTTGCCATAGAGCCCGTCATTGAGGTGCTCAATCAGGTGGATGGCGTATCCTGCAAGTTCCGAGGACGCCGTGACCTTCCCACCGTGCTTGGCCAGCGCCAGGTTCTTGCCGGGCGCGACACCGTAGACCTCAAGCTCATCCAGACACGGCTGAGCCCCTGAACTCTCCGGCATGAGAAAGCGTACAAAACGGGTCTTCTGCGGAGCGAAGGTGACCACGTTGGCTGCCCCGGGGTCAATCTCGAAAGGCGCCCCGGCAGCCTGCATGAAAGCAACTGCCAGGAGCGGGATAAGGATGGACCGAAGTCGGTGTAATGTCACTGGTTTGTCCCTCTAGCACTCGTTTGTAGCTTCGGGTTGTCCGGCAGAGCCGCGACTTACGGGAGCGGTAGCCTCGCGGACCTCAATCTCAGAAGCCGCCTTGTCCGTCAGAGGGCGACTTGTCAGCCGGCAACCGCTCCCGCAAGTCGCGCATGCGCGTCAAGTTAAGGCGTAACAGGTTCTTCGACAGCGCAGTACATCGCGACAGGCAATGGGATCACAGCTGGCGTCTGCCCGATCGCCCTTTGCGCGAGCAACGGCAACGGGGCCGCGTAGGGCGTGCGACAGCAAGTCGCTCGTTCTACGCGGCCCCATCTCGTGGGGGTCCGGGGGAGCCGCTGCTCCCTCGGCGGGGTCTGGGGCAGGGCCTCAGATTCTCCACAGCAACGAGTTACAGCTTGGCTTGACGCGCATGCGCAAGTCGCAGCTCTGTTCGGGCAGCTACTCGCGCCGAAACACTTGCCGAAAATCCCGATCGTTCTACAGTTCATGCTCGGTACGGGCGATGACCTCATCCTGCATATTCCTGTTGAGGTGGACAAAGTAGTCCGAATACCCCGCGACCCGTACCAGCAGGTCCGGGTAGAGCTCCGGACTCTCCTGAGCCTTCAGCAACGTCTCCTTGCCCACGACGTTGACCTGAATCTCAAAACCACCGCGCAGGAGGAACGTCTCGACAGCGTGACGGATCGCCTTCCGGCCGCCGACTGTACCGGCCACGCTGTCGGAGAATTTGATGTTGTGAACGAGGCCCCCCAGTGCCTTGCGGTGGGACCATTTCGTGGTGGAGAGAACAGCGGCGGTAGGTCCATTCCGTTCGCGCCCCTGTGCCGCCCCTGCCCCATCAGCCAGAGGCCATCCGGCCTGGCGACCGTCCGGCGTTGCCCCGGTCTGTGCCCCCAGCCGTTCGTGCTGAATCCAGCAGAAAAAGCCAGGCACGTACCGGTGTGCACCCACCGTGTAGGCTTCCGTCTCATCATTCAGAAAGTTGGCCCATTCCACCAGCAGTTCATCGGCATCGGCATCATCGTTGCCATAGCTCGGGGTGCTGTTGGTGATCCGCTGCCGCAACGGTTCATGTCCCTCGTAATCGCCTTCGAGGATGGTTTGGAACTCTCCAAGAGTCAGCTCTTCCTCGCCATAGACCAAGTCCCGAACCGCGACCAGACTGTCCCCAAGATTGGCCAGCCCGACAAACGCGTTCTCGACCCAGTTGTAACGGGCGCCGCCACGGTCGAAGTCAGCACCCCGGTCAAGGCAATCGTCGATGAAGCAGCTGGCCAGCGGGAAGCATCCGCGTTCCGCCCGTGCTTGCCAAACGTCGTCCAGGCGTTTCGCCGCCCCCCCGATGAGCGCACTCAACCGAGCCTGAACGCGGCTGCACAACTCTGCGTAGTCCGCAGGTTCTGACTCCTCGCCGCCCCCAACCTTCCCCATGACATCCAGCAGTGCCTGCGGGCAGTTGATGTAGGGCTGTGTCACCCACATGTTCGAGGTGCCGACAACTTTGATCTCGACACACGTCGAGTTCATGAAATTGTGGACGTCCCGTTCCTGGACGCCGTGGTCGCGAAGCCCATCGGCGATGAGTTCGTCATTGAAAAATGCCGGATCGCCGACGCCGCTCGTCAGCATCTGTACGGAAAAGTCCATGAGTTCATCTGGGATATCCCGATGCCAGGCAAGGCCCAGGGTGGGGTAGACCAGCTGCGTTGCCTGACGGGCTGCCAGGCAGAGATAGGTCAGTTCATTGGTGACATTCTGTCCATCCCGATCACGGCCGCCCACCATGACGGCAACCGCCGAGCCCGGCCAGAGAATTCGGTTGAGATGCACATAGAGGCAACAGATCATCTCAAAGGCCCGTTCAGGCGTGATGCGACCTGCTTCCCGATCCGCTTCGTAGAACCGCCAGAGCGTCTGATCCATCCGGCCCGGGCACGTCAGTCCATGGTCTTCACCGAACCAGAGCGCGATCTCGGTCAGGAACATCAGCTGGAGGGCTTCGTGGAAGGTCTGCGGCGGGGCGGTCGAGACACGGTCGCAAATGTCGGCAAGGTCTCTCCAGTGAGTCCCATTCGCGTCATCAGCAGCTGCGATCTCCGCACACGCACCACCTGCTCGCTGGATGAAGAGCGAGAGTCCTTCCATCACGATTCGGCAGGCGTCGTAGAAGGTACGCTGTTCGTCCGTGAGCCCCGCATCGGCATGCTTCGTGCGGATGAGATCCAGAACGCCCTGCACGCCGATGGTAAAGATCCGTTCGTAGTCAGGATGGAAATGCCCGGCATCGCCGCCGGGAAACGGAGGGATGGCATCCAGCACACCCTTAACCTGTTCCATCTCTGCCGCTTCACCTGCATCCGCCGCCCGGAATTCCGGTTTCCCTATGATGCACTCCCCCGGTTCAATGTCGAACGGGAGGGTGCGCAGACGCTCTGCGCAGCGCCGGGCTCGCCAGATTAGCCAATCTTCATCCTCCACTCGGGTGGCCCAGGTGCGCGCATCCGCCAAGGTACGCGCGGGGATTCCATGCTGCGGGCCGCGGTGCAACTCAAGCGCCTTGTCACGCAGCCGTTGGATGGGGGCACTCAACCTCAGCGACAGCGGGTCCGGCAACCCGGGAATCTCAACCGTCTGCTGTCTGCCAGGTTTCACGGAACTCATAGCCATCTATACCGGCTCCTTGATATGAAACGGGACGTCGTCTCTGCCGACAGACGCGTGAGCATCAACGCCCCAGTCCGTATTCAGTTCGTTCGATCACCGAGTCCTGCAACGCCTTGTCGAGACGCACGAAATACTCGCTGTATCCGCCGATACGTACCAGCAGATCCTGATAGTCTTCGGGGGTTTCCTGGGCTGCCAACATCTCGTTCCTGTTGATTACGGACACTTGCGCCTGCATCCCCCCTTGCTCGAAAAACGTACGCAGGAGCCCGACCAATCCATCCAGCCCCTGGCGGTCAGCCAGCGTCTCTTTCTGGAAACGCAGGTTGAGTACGGGTGTTCCTGTCGCCAGGTCCAGAGGCAGCTTGACCACCGAGTTGAGCAGAGCGGTTGGGCCGTCGCGATCACGTCCGGCTACCGCTCCCACCGAATCGTTCAATGGTGTTCCAGCCAGACGTCCATCCGGGGTCGCCCCCACCGGTTGACCAGCCCGTGCATAGGTCGCGAAGACGATGCAGGACGGAAGGAAACGTCCGCCGCGGACCTGGCGGTACGAGCGCAGCTCCCTCCAAGCATAGCCGATCATCTCCCGGGCCAAGTCATCGACGCAGGAATCGTCATTGCCGAACTTCGGCGCCGCTTTGAGCACTCGAAGTGTGGCTTCATGACCCGCGAAGTCCGCAGCAAGCGCGGCTGAGAGCTCTGCGGGGGTGATTTGGCGTCGGTCAAACACGCAATGCTCAACGGCGGCCAGGCTGTCAATCAGGTTCGCGATCCCCTGATAGGTCACCACCGACCAATTGTAGCGTGCACCGCCCTCCTCGAACGACAACCGGCGGGCGACACAGTCCCGGGTAAAGAACGTGCGATAGAGCTTCGGGTCTTCCTCGCCGGCCATGCGCCTGGAAAGGGCGGCGTTGGCTCCTTCAGCGAAACGCATCGTCATCACGCGGATCTGCTCACGCACAGCGTCAGCGAACGCCGCAAATGTGGTGAACTGGGCAAAAGCCCCCGTCTCCGCCCCAGCCTGCGCTCCGGTCAACGGGTCCACCCCATCGTTCATGGCCAGCTCGAACGCTTTGGCCAGATTGATCTCTCCCTCCAGGCTTCCCACGTTCGAAAGCCCCCCGATCATGGTCTCCGTGCAGCCGCCAAAGCCAGTTTCACATGCATCCTCAGGGGTCAGTCCGAGGTCAGCATCCAGCAACGCACTCACGTAGAGATCATCGTTGTAGAGAGCCGGCCGGCCACTCCCCTCTCGAAGCACCTTCAACGCCTCGACGAGCAGGTTGTCCGGGGTATTGCCGGTGATCCGGAAGGCGACATTGGGGCGTCGTATGTGGTTGCGCCCGCAGGCGAGCACAAGCTCCCGGGTCAGGGCATTGCAGCCGTCCCGTCCGTCCGGCGTGCGTCCGCCGATCTGAAGATTCCAGCCGTTCATTTCCTCGAAGAGCTGAAACCACTCGTCCAGCAACCGCCGAGCAAAGGCAATGTCCAGTGTGCCGCCCTCGATGTCGTGCTCAAAGAGGATCCCAAGAGCCTGGTCAACCCGCCCGATGCTGTCACACCCGTCCAGCATCCAGGTGAAGTTCACGGCAAGAAGGCCTTGCAGGAAGGTCGTCGATGGCTCCAGGAAGCACCCGGCAAAGCTGTCTGCAATCAAGGCCAGCTCGACTCTCCGATCGCCTGATGCGACGTCCACGGCGGCCTGCAGGGAGCAGCAGGTCCGGGCATGCAGAGCCCGGATTCCGGCGCAGTAGTCTTTCAGAGCCAACAACAGGCCTTCGCCTTTCGTGTCGCCGTCGCCCCGTGCGTTTTCAAGCTCACGATCAAGCTCAGTTTCCATGGCGTTGAAGCCGTCGCCAACCACGCGCCGTATGTCCGGATTGCTGTGCGTGTAGCCGCCGAAGTGCTTGATTCTGGAGCGCAGATCCGCAACCAGCGAATCGATAAATGCCGCGTGTTGCGGGTACCGTCTCTTCTTCTCGTCGGCGATTTGGGGCTGGACCTCGAGCCCGGTATGATGGAAGAAGTTGAGGATGTAGGAGAGGACATGATGCACGCCGTGCGTCCGCATGTTCTGCCCTTCGAACAACGACTCGCATGGGAGAATCAGCCGGTCGGGGGGAACGCGAACATCCATGTGCTCGTACATGCGGCGCATGGCCAACCCATAGGCACGCGGGAAGGGCAGATCCTGCCCCTCGTAGAAACCAACCGCGCCCCACTCGTCAATCTCTCTGAGAATTTCGAGGTCCATCGTCAGTGACTCCTCACTGAATCTCCGGCATGGGAATATCTTTGCCGGCAAGCTGTTCGGCCTGACGTTCAGTTGTGTAAGCGCCGTAGAACAGCGCATTCAGGTCTATCCACATCGCCACACGGCGCAGCTCATTTTCAGCGAGAATCGCCTTGCCGTGTCTCTTGCGTAACATGGCCATGAGCCGGGCCCCACGAGCGCCGTGAATGCCTCCGGGAGGGGTGACATCCAGACGGTTCCGCTGCCCGAAACACGGCACGAGGACCTTTGCCGCCATCTCCGCATTCGTGTTCCTGCCGCTCTGCGCATTCGGCTTGCCGCACAGCGCCCAATAGGAGGCCGCGAAGCCCTTCTCTGCGGTCCCGGTCATGCGAACGCCGCCTTTGGGTTTGGTGTCACCATGGCAGGAAACGCAATGCTTGTCCCAGATTGGCTGCACGACGGTCATATAGGAGAAAGGTCTCTCGTCGTGGGGGCCGGGCTTGATCCTCGACGGTGGTCCCATCAAGGCCATTGGCGGCTTGGACACGGGTGCGGTCATTCGGTTCTCATGGCAACCGATGCATGAGGTCCGTTCGCCGGGCTGCAGCGCAGTTGTCGACCTCATGGTCTGAATGGCGGAACCATCCGCGTCCAGTGCCTGGAAAAGAAGCGGCTTCCGCGCGGGCACCAGGAAACGGGCCGAGCCATCAGCCTCGACAGGCACGGTTCCCAGCACGGCCCGAGCGTTCTCCTCGCCGGCGAAACCAATCAGCGGATTGTTCGCCCAAGGCGTGATCTTGGGGAAAATCTGCACGATCCGAATAGCCTTCACGGCGCCCGGCGGGACATCACCAAGTCCGCGGTAGATGTCGGTCACCACGAGCTCGCCAAGTTGCTCGCCTTCTGGTGCGCACGTAGAGGGGAGAATAGGTGGGGCCGGACGCGCTCGCAGCGGGATCGGGGTGGTGCTGTTGAGGGCAGGATCGCGGTAGATCAGCTCCCGGTTCCCGGCTGCGTCGAGCCAATAGATCCCAAGGGCATTGTCCGGTGTTGGGTCCTCGTAGCTGCGCCCCTGCGAACGCAAGTAGGTATTGCTGTAACCCACCAGGAAATCGGTCTCGGACAGCGGCCAGACAGACTCGTAGTAATCGGGCAGATTGAATCCCTCTGCCTCAGGGAAAGGCTGCGGCGTAATCCGGGTGATTGCATCCAGACTGCTGTTGCTGTCCACCGTCGGGTCCACCAAACAGACCGGGCCACCAGTCAACGCATGGTGGGCAGAAGCGACAAACGCGATCTTGCTGCTGTTGGGCACGGGCTTGGCCTGAAATGTACAGTGCGGCTTGCTGCTGGCGTTACCCCACACCGCCAGCTGGTTCGTGCCATCGGGGCGCATCG
>Ga0209042_1001608_pt1 | contig 17013 bp, 13 predicted proteins | sample SaaInlV_200m_DNA_6_FD_184649 | JGI IMG/M metagenome (GOLD analysis project Ga0209042, IMG submission 184649) | Marine microbial communities from expanding oxygen minimum zones in the Saanich Inlet - SI037_S2LV_200m_DNA (SPAdes) (version 2) | ecosystem: Environmental > Aquatic > Marine >...
AAAATAAAATTCGGTAAAATTTAAAATTGAATAAAAAAATTAACTAAAACTCATCAATGTTAATATATTTGAGCATGAAAATTGTAGAAACGTTTATGAAAAAAAAGTTTATGAATTAATCAGGTTAAAATCATGTGAGGTTTTATTTCACGAATATTAGTTGGAATGTTTCGTAAAGTTTCCATTGGGGATTTCCCAACTTGAATTGAAGCTATCCCTGCACCAAAACCTATAAAAGTATATACTCCGGCTGTGTGTGCAAAAGCATGATCCCAGGGCAAAATCAAGAGAGTAATAAAATGTTCAGGAATTGTTAATAAAGATTTTGCCTGATAAATATTTGTGTAATAATTTAGGTGAGATAAAATAATTCCCTTTGAATCAGCAGTTGTCCCCGATGAATAACAAATATTTGCATAATCGTTTTCTTCAATTGATTGCCATCTTGAGATGAATTCTTCTATATTTTTTTGCAAGAACAAATCTCCTTTTTGGCAAATTTCTGAAAAAAGGATTTCGTTTTCGTTTAAATTTTCTTTTTCGTCAAGTAAGATTTTTTTTTCGAGGAGTGGCAGTTCGTCTTTTATCTCTACTAATTTTTTTTCTTGATTCCTCGAAATAATTAACATTCTGGCTTCGGAATGATTCAAACGGAATTTTATTTCTTGAGAATCGAGTTTTATTGACAATGGAACATTAACTGCTCCGGTATATAAAACACCTAGTTCGCTATAAATCCAGTCGTTTCTGCCCTCTGAAAGCAATGCTAATTTATCGCCTTTTTTTATTCCAAGTTCTAACAGTCCGGCTGCAAATTTATATACAGATTTTTTCGCATCGTTGAAATTTGTGGGTTCATATTTCTCCTCTTTTTTTTCCCACAGCAGGTTATTGTTTCCATATTTTCTAACACTATCCTCAAATAAATGGACTAAAGTTTTCATATCCAAAATTTTTATAGCATAAAGGTATCTTATTTTTTTGAAAATATGAAACTGATTTTATTGTATCTGTAAACTTTATAGTTGGCATAAATTCAGCTATTTATATTTATTAAAAAGTTTAGTGAAATTATTAACAATTATAAATTCGAAATTGAATAGGTAAAATGAGCTTTTAGAAATCTCATTTTATAATAATTTCCTTCATGTTTTTCAAGATATTTCATTATTTCTTTACAATCCTTAATCAAAAAAAACAGGAAGCTTTAAGAAAAAACCACAGCTTTTTTCAACTAATGAAAGAATTGTAAATTATTTTGCATTTTTTTATGCACATAATCAGACGTTTATAAAGTTTTCTGAAAAAAATCTAAAAAATCATGTAAGGTTTTTGTGCTTCTGGGTATTATATTATGAAGGGAAGAATGTAAAAAAAATGATTTATGAAAAGAAAAAATAAAAGTCCACCACAAAATGATTATGAATTTTTTATCTTTGTCATAAATAGAGACAAAACAAGTGAATGAAATTATTTTAAATTAATATTAAAAATTTTAGTTATGAAAAATTTTCTCTTTTTTTTAATTATTGTATGTATTTCCCCTTTTAGTTTGTTTTCACAAACAGGATATCCTTACACACAATCGGAGGTTGGTATTATAAATCAACCAAATACAAATTATACTATTAAATTAATAGATTTAGCAACGGCCGGTAATCCGGGAAGTGAATATCCTGTTACTATCAGAATTATAGAAGTTGATAGTGGTTTTGGTTATAAATTTAGCCATTTTCAATATAGTTACATTCCTTGGACAGGTCCAACATTTGTAACAACTGATATATTATGTGTTGATACTACCGGATATTTTGTTAATTGTAAAATATTAAATGATACAAAACCAAGTGATCCTTTATTATTTATTAGAACAATCAACAATTGTCTTCCTCTTGCAAATGGAAATAAAGTTGAAGTTTCAAGAGCATTCGATTCAACCATTCCTACTGATCCTTTTGTTTTTTTACCCTATAATATAAATGGATTTATTGGAAGTCAACTTGGGATATTGTCAGCCTTAGACATTACAGATGAATATATATATGTGGGAACTTGGAAGGGTCATATATATTCTGCTCCGTACGACAGAGATCAAATTGGAAATGCTTCATATCCACAATTAACATATTCAGTGCCATATAATGATTTTACAAGTACAGGTCATAATAGAAGGATCAATGATATTAGTCATACAGAAACTGATATTGTTGCAGTTGCCGATTCAAACTTAATTGTAACAGGAGGAATTGGAGGTTTGATGTCTGATCCTGGATTAGATGAATCAATAGGAGATCATCTTGCTGTTACTTATGTTCAAGACGAAACATTTATTGTTGCTGGTTCAGGATTATTTAGATATACTACAAATGGAGGTGTAAGTTATGATGATATTACTGTGATTGATACAAATGGTGATACCATTCCTATACCAGATAATTTAATTGATGTTGAAACGAATTATTATGGTTTTGAAGGCGGAAACGAAATATATTATCCTCCTCTTGGTGACGATAGAATGACTGTAACTGCTGTGTGTGGAAATGATAATATTTTGCAAACTATTGATGGCAATTTTGGAGTATTTTACGAAAATGATATAACAGGTATGTACCTTACAAAAATTGCACATACCGAAAACAATCTTTGTTTAATGAGCGGCAATGGTGGTGTTTTTGCAATGAAAGAAGAAATTGATATTTTTGATCTGGCTACCGGAAAAAATAAACGTTGCACATGGGTAAAATCAAATATGAACTGGCAAGATTTACTCACTTTTAATAGCATGGTACAAGGTGTAGATTACAATTCTATTGAACAATGGAATGGGACAAATTTTGTTGCAATAAATCTTGCAGGAAATTTTACTCCGGGCAAAGCTTATCAATTCGATATGATAAATCCAAAACTTTTTATTATAAAAGGCAGGCCTATTGAACCCACAAACTACGGACCTATAACTTTGACCTATCCTGAAGACTATTTTGTATATCCCCGACAAGTAAAAACTGAAATTGCTTCATATCTGCAAATCGTTTCAAATCCGGATATCGCAGGACTAAAGTATGAAGAAAATGGTGTAACTTATCAATTCAACTGGCCTCCGGGTACTTCTATTATGTATTTTGAGCCAAACAGAGTATATAAAGTTAAATTTCCAGGTACTGGACCCATAACTGTTCAGCGGCATAGAGGAAACGATGAGATTTTTTATTCGTATTTTAATAGTATTGTCAATCTTAGTAACAAAAGCACAGAAATGGTAAAATCTCAGCACTTCACTGTAGTTAATCCCGGAGATATGTTTACCTATGCAAATAACTTAATGAATTTTACTTATAGTTTTGATCCAGAGTGGGTTTGGGATATCTTTGCTTGCCGTGAAATTGAAATTGGAGATGAAATTGCAATTTTTGAAGCTGATACTTGCAGGCATGTTTATATTTTTAACAATATTGCATTAGGAGATTATATAAATTTTTCGCAACCAATGATTCTACCTGACTCAACTGTAAGTGAAGATTTTAATATCAGAGTTTTCTTAAATAGTACCGAAAAAGAATATAAAGCTAAAGTTGAACGAAAAATGGATGGCTATACTTTTGATTATATACAAGTTTATTATACTGGTATTGATTCGGTAACATACGAAATAGAAACAGAAGAAGATTCTTTGGTTCTTTATCAAAGCTATTGCGACTTTTTTGCTAATTGGTGGGAAGATAGTGTAACCATTTATAATGACACTTTTATGGTGAAAAATACTTACGATATGTTTGGGCAGGTTACTCAACAAGATCGTTTCACTCAAAGTTTCTACAATGTACATTTTATACCTGACACATCGGGAAGTAATCTTGTAAAAGCTTTAGAGCCTGAAATAAATATTTTTCCAAACCCAAGTACAGGAATTGTTTCTGTTGAATTAAATCAAAGCTTTGAAAATGTGCAGGTATACAATGCTGTGGGTCAGCAAATTTATTATCATCAGCTTTCTGCAGCAGAAAAACAATTTGAGATAGATTTATCGGCTTTTCAGGCAGGAGTTTATTTTGTAAAACTTGAAAACGACACTGAAAAAATCTCTAAGAAAATTTTTCTTTCTGAAGAATAATTATTATTCTAAAAGACCTGACAATCCCGATAGTTTTCGGGACTGACAGGTCTGATTCATAGTGATTTAACTTTCCAAAAGTTCGAAACTTTTGGAAAGTTTTTGCTACATATTTGTATATTATTATTTCAGAAATGAATTAGCAATTATCAATCCTGGATTATAAATTTTACATGTCCAAGAATATTTTCATTTTCACTAACTTGCAAAAGATAAAGCCCATTTATTAAGTTTTCTTTGTAAAAAACAAAAGTTGAAGGACTGGAATGATTATAACTTTTTACTTTTCGTCCTTTCGAATCGAAAATCAGAATCTGTAAATTTTTGTTTTTTTCGTAAGGAATATTGAGAATAGCAGTATTGGAAACTGGGTTTGGATATAATTTCAGATTTAAGAGAATATTGCTATATGTTTCAATATCAGTTGATTGAGAAATGTAATAGCTGCAAGAATCACCTTGTAAATTGAGTTGTAGAAATATATCATCAAAATAGCTGTCGTTGTCAGTACCAGTTATTCTTTGACCCATTATTATAAAGCTGACAGAGCGTGTTCCTGTTGGAATTGCCCATATTTTATTCATCAATGTCCAAGTGCTATTTGTTGTAGAACTTGTATCAGTCCCTAATATTAGCGAATCGTTGGTATCAAAAAATTGCACTGTAAAAGATGGAATATCAGAACCACCCCAGTTGGATAGATATGCACCATACTTCAAAATTACATTACCTGCATCTATTTCTGTAGAAAAATTATTAAGATCAACAGTTTGATGAGCTGCAGCAAACTCGTTTTCTATGCAAACTGCTCCCACAGCAAAATATTTTTGCCCGGTATGTGGCGAAATTCCATTGCATTCGCCATCTTCAAGAGATTCGAGTTCGCCATAATCAACTATCCAAAAACTTGTATCTTCTTCAGCACCGGGGTTTAGCAAAAGATTGTCGGTATAATTTGAACTCGAAGTTTGAAAACTTACGGGGTCTGACCATTCGCTCCACGCAAGACTTTTATCGCGATAGCGAACCCGCCAACAATAGCTTTGATTTGATTGTAATACTTCTACTTTTTCATCGCTCAAATCATCGCCAGCTTGCAAATCGTTTTCAAAATACCAATTCTCATTTTGTTTCCAACTTTCATATTCAGGACTTGTGAAATCCTTGCAATTATTTGCTATTTGCCAATGAGAAGCTCCATGTCCATCGCCATCAGTATCGATAAATTCATTTGCTTTCAGGAACACACAATCGGGGATTACTGTGTCGTTTTCTGTTGGGTACAAAGCTGTTGGTTTTGCAGGACTAATGTTATTTATTCGAATTTGAATACTGTCTTCAAGGGTATTATCTTTAATGATACTCTCATCGCCCAAACTGAATCGTTTTAACACAAATTTTGGATTGCTTCCGGCGTCAATCTCCAAAAGTACAAAACCGTATTCGTCTTGCGAGATAGTGAATTCATCATAATCATTTTGAGGATATTCTCCCCAGTAGTCAATATTTCCACCGGCAGTGGCTACGTTAACCCACAAATGATTGTGATCGCGAGATTGCCCTCGAGAATATCCGTGAGTGTGCCCAAAAAAATGTATGCTCGGTTTCCCTGAATTATCGGTAAAAGTTTCCATGAGCTGGATTACATCCCCTGTGTAACTGATTTCGCCTGGTAGCCATAATTCCGATTTATGTGGATGATGCAATTGAGCAAAAACAAAGTCGATGTTAGGGTCGGTGCTTGTAACATTTAGAACGCTGTCGAGCCAATCGAGTTGAATCTGCAAACGATATCCCGGATTAGAGTCCATGCCAATAATTCTAACATTTGATTCTACCCTTGTCCACCAATGTTCTTTATAAGTTGCTGAACCATTTTCCGGAAGATGAAAATATTTAAAAAAATAGTCGGTATTTGCTTCGTGATTTCCTAATACTGGATAAATAGGCACGAATCCAAACAAAGGATCGGCAGGATCGAAAAATGTATTTTTCCATTGAGCATAATTTGTTCCGGTAGAAACCAAATCGCCAGGAATTAATATCATGCTTAAGTTTTCGTTAATATCTGTACTAAATTGGTCTTCAAAATATTTGATTATTCCATCGTGTACTATGTCGTGGAACTTATCCGGATTTGCTGCATCTTGCTGCATATCGCTCATAGCAGCAATAGTAATTGATTTTTCGTCTGATTGTATTGCCGGAGTTAAAAAATTATATTCATCGGAAGAAAATGAATTGCCGACAATTTGATAATAGTATTTTGTATCCGGCTGAAGATTTGTAAGAATTGCAGTGTGTATTTGGGCTGTTCCAGAACTTTGTTCAGATGTACTGAAGGTAGTATCTCCAAAAGTAGTAGTTAAACCCCAAATAACATAACTAGAATCCAGCACATCAGTCTCCCACATTACAACAATTGATTCTGGTTCAGCATGTTGTAAATATGGTTTCACAATAAGTTGTTGAGCTACTGTAGAAAGACTAAAAATAAGTGTTAAACATACAGCAAATAAATAATAATGTGTTTTCATAATTTACATATTTGAAATTTTATTAGTCATTTTTTTCTATCAAAAAATAGCAAGTAGTTATTAAGAAATTTCTCAGATAAGGTATTGATGTAAGGAAATTTAGTTGTTTACGAGGTTTTAGTTTAAATTTTATTTCGTAATTCGGATTAATAAAAAACAAAAGCTTTTTTGCAACTGAAAGATCTTCCGATTTTATTATTCGAAGAAATCGTTCAATGCTAATTCTTGTTTCTTTTATTTCGAGAAGCATATTGATTTTAGTTTCAGATTCGCCAAATAGCTTCATTAAGCCAACATAAATGGGATTTGGTAAAATATGAATAAATGGCATCAATGATAAAAATTTGTTTTCGCACATTTGCTGATGACCTCCAAATGGATTTTGCCAAGGTGGGAAACCTAAGAATAATTTCCCATCAGGTTTTAAAAGTGTTTTAATGAATTTTATAAAACGCTCCTGATTGTGAATATGTTCTAAAACATCTCGTAAAAAAATGAAATCGAATTTATTTTTTAATTCCACCTGAAGATTATAAATATCATTATGAATGAATTCAAGATTTTTGCTATTGTTATGATTTTGAAAAAAATGTTTTGCATTTTCAATTTTTCCGGCAGAAAGGTCAACACCAGTAAGTTTGCAGCCCAAATCAAGAAAAGGTTTCATGTTTCCTCCTTCTCCGCAACCTACTTCCAGAATTTCTGTATTTTGGTCTAATTCAACATAGTCTTTAATAAAAGGGATTACATAATTCTGGGTTGTATAAATTTGCTCCTCAAAATATTTATACCTTTTTGTGTGATTTTTGAACATTTGTTTAGTTTTTATTGTCAGAAAAAAAAATGTATAAAAATAAAAAATCCCTACATTTAAATGTAAGGATTTGTATGTTTATAGTCTATCATTAATAAGTTCAAGGCAAAAAGTTTGTTGGTTTCAGAATTAATAAGCCCATTTTAAATAGACAGAACCCCAAGTGAAACCGGCTCCAAATGAAGAAATTATTAGTTTGTCTCCTTTTTTAAGCTCTTTTTCCCAGTCGCTCAGCAAGAGCGGAATTGTTCCATTTGTTGTATTTCCATATTTCTGAATGTTAATCATAACTTGTTCTTTGCTAATTCCCATTCTTCGTGCAGTAGCTTCAATAATTCGTAGGTTTGCCTGATGTGGAACTAACCATGCCAGATCTTCCGATTTAATATTATGCTTATTCATCATTTCTACAGAAATGTCTGCCATACGAGAAACTGCAAATTTAAATACAGCCTGTCCTTCTTGATATACGAAGTGTTCGCGGGCATCAATAGTTTCATGGCTTGCAGGTTTCACCGAACCACCGGCTTTCTGATGTAAATGTTTGCGCCCTGAACCATCAACATGGAGCATTGTATCGATAACTCCATAACCTTCGGTATTGGGCTCCAGTAAAACAGCACCACCTCCATCGCCAAAAATTATACAAGTTTGTCTGTCGGTATAATCTATGATTGATGACATTTTATCGCCACTAATAACAATCACCTTTTTATATCCTGTCTCAACAAATTTTGAAGCTGTGGTTAATGCGTAAATAAAACCTGAACATGCAGCATTTATATCGAAGCTCCAGGCATTTTTAATTCCTACCATGTCGCTTATAATATTTGCAGTAGCAGGAAATTGCATGTCAGCTGTAATAGTAGAGCAGATAACTAAGTCGATTTCTTCAGGCTTAGTATTTGTTTTTTTCAGAAGACCTTTAATAGCTTCAGCACCAATAAATGATGTTCCTAATCCTTCGCCCTTCAGTATTCTACGCTCACTTATTCCTGTTCGGGTAAGTATCCATTCGTCTGTTGTGTCAATAATTTTTTCTAATTCTTGATTTCTTAGGATATAATCCGGACGATATGCTTCTATACCAGTAATTGCTGCTGTAATTTTATCCATTGTTAAATACTTCTTTTATTTTTTCTGTAATTTTTGCTCTTGCAACTTCGTCAGTATGAAGAATCATATTTTTTATAGCAATGTCATTTGAGATTCCGTGTCCGATAACTACGGGTGCATTAACCCCAAGAATAGGAGTTCCGCCATATATTTCGAAATTAAACTTCTCGAAATATTCATCCTGTATTTTTCTTTTCTGAATAAGAGTATAAAAAGATTCGGCTTGTTTCAAAACAACATTTCCTGTAAAACCATCTGAAACAATTACATCAACTTTGTCAGTACTAAAAATTTCGTTGCCTTCAATATTGCCAATAAAATTAAAATCGTCAGTGCCTTTCATTAGCTCGTGAGTTGCTTTTGTCAGTAGATTTCCTTTTTCTTCTTCAGAACCAATGTTTAACAATCCAATTCGAGGATTTTTAATTTTATAAACAAATTCAGCATAGATTGAGCCTAAAATTGCATATTGATAAAGTACGTCAGGTCTGCAATCAGGATTGATACCTACATCTAACAGTATGGCATTTTTCCCGTTTTCTTTAGGTAGAACTGTACTTATTGAAGGTCTTATTACTCCGGGAATTTGCTTGATTGTGTACATAGCTCCGACAAGCATTGCGCCAGTATTTCCAGCACTTGCAAATCCATCTATTTTTCCTTTATGAAGCATGTGGAAGCCTACTGCAATACTCGAGTTTTGCTTTTTTGCAAACGATTTTGCAGGATGGTCTCCCATCTCTATAACTTCTGTAGTATGAACAATCTCGAAATTTGAAGAATCGAAACCTTCTTCGTCTAAAATTTTTTTTATGCTTTTCGAATCTCCAAATAGAACTAGTTCAGTGTCTGGAGGTACTTGAGAATGAGCCAGAATTGTTCCCTTTACGATTGCATTGGGAGCAAAATCACCACCCATTATGTCAATACCTATTCGCATACTTAAATTTTGTTGATTTCTATTTTTTCTATTCTTCGGCTTTTGCTTCTATGGCAAGTTTGCCTCTATAGAATCCACATTCTGAACAAACTCTATGGTAGCGAACTGCCGAACCACAGTTTGAACATGTGGCAAGGGTTGGAGCCGTTGCTTTATAATGTGTTCTTCGTTTATCTCTTCTCTGTTTTGATATTTTTCTTTTCGGATGTGCCATTTTTATTTAATAAATTTAATCTTTGATTTATTTTAGTTTTCTATTGTTAATTTCTTTAGTTTATCCCATCTTGGGTCTGTTTTGTTGTCAGAATTAGTTTGATTTGACATATTTTCTATCAATTCTATCATTTCTTTGTTGCATTGAGATTTGCCTTCCTTATCTTTCGGATGAATCCGCTTAAAAGGCAGGTTTAAATGAATATATTCATAAATATTTTGAGAAATATCTATTTCGTAATCATCGGCAGAAATAACTCTAATTTCTTCGCCAATATATCTTGAATCTTCAACTTCCATCCCAAAACGAACATGAAATTTTGATGAAAAATTTATCGGAAGGTCAAATGGCTCAAGACAAAAGTCGCACTCCATTTTTACATAACCATTTAAATAGAAATCAAATATTAAAATTTGTTCATTTTTTTCCAATACAATTTTAACATCAACTTTTCCTTCTTTTACTTCCGACTTGTCAAAATCTATAAAGAACGTTTCGTCAATCACGAATTGAAATTCATGAAATCCATTCTTTAATCCCTTAAAAGGAACAATATAAAAATCATTTTTTTTCAAAACCTCTTAAAAATTAATCGTGCAAAAGTAAAAATTAATATTAAAAACAAAAAAATAAATAGTTTGTACTTAATGCTTTAATTGTCAATACATTTACAAGGAAGTATTTTCTATTTTCTGTTTATATACTCTGTGTCAGCACTAAAAAAATGAGATTTTTGGTCGAAAGATAAAAATTTTCAAATCGGTTTGGTTTTATTTTTTTAAAACAATTCTAAATGTGGTTTCTCTATTTAGTTCAGAATTTTTTACAAATATTTTGCCCGAATGATATATTTCAACTATTCGTTTGGTAAGCGATAGACCAAGTCCCCATCCTCTTTGTTTGGTTGTGAAACCCGGATGAAAAATGGTTTTATATTTCGATTTTGGAATTCCTTTGCCTGTATCTTTAATATCGAGATAAATAACTTGTGTATTGTCTGTTACAGTGATATCTATAGTTCCATCACCCTCCATTGCATCCATTGCATTTTTGCATATATTTTCTATAACCCACTCAAAAAGTGCAATATTTATTGAAACAAAAATTTCATCCTCTGATGAAAAATTCAAAATATATTTTATTTTTTTTGAAGATCTGGTTTTCAAATAGGTAATAGAGTTGTTCAAAACGTCAGCAATATTTGCTTTTTTTAGAACTGGAGTAGAACCAATTTTCGAAAAGCGTTCAGTAATTGTTTCCAGCCGTTTAATATCTTTTTCTACTTCCGAAAGAAGTTCTGCATCGGAGTTTTTCAATTTCAGAAATTCGAGCCAAGCAAGTAGCGAAGATATTGGCGTACCGAGCTGATGCGCAGTTTCTTTCGACATGCCAACCCAAACTTGATTTTGTTCGGCTTTTCGTGTACTATTAAATGCAAAATATGATACAAGAATAAACAGCATGATTACAAGTAGCTGAATGTAAGGGTAATAGAAAAGTTGTGTAAGTAGAATTGAATCTTTGTAATAAATGTAGTTTTTTTGGCCATCATATAATTCTATTTCGATAGGTTCGTTCATCGATTTCATAATCTCCAACTGATTTTGAAGATAGTTTTCGCCATGGAGCCTTAATGTATCAAGATTTCTTGTGTAATTTATGGTTTCGTTTCCAGCATCGTCAATCTCAGTCAGAATTACTGGTATCGTAACATTGTTGATAATGACTTCTGAGATGAATGTGAAAACTTCATCGTTGCTGATGTTTGGAAATAGTTTTGTAGCAGAAGCCCACAACTCAACTTTTTTTCTCTCTTCTACAGCCAATTTTTTTATTAAAATATTTGTGTACCACAAGGATGAAACTCCTATTACTACTGCAACTACAAACAGTATAAGTTTCCATTTCTGTCTTTTAGAATATATGTTCATTTCAATTGAGATTTTGTATTGTGAAAATAATTTCAATATGTCTATTTATCTTCCCATTCTATTTGTAATTTCTTTTTCTTTGACTTTCTATTCTTACTCTTTTTCTTTTTTTTCTTGATTGTATCTTTTTGGTTTTCAAATTCTTCCCATACAGGCTGGAATTTGTTTTCTTCGTCTATTTTATTTTGCTTTATTTTTATTGAAGCTGAGGTATCTTTTTTTAATATTTCAAATTCGTCGAGAATTATTTCTTTTATTTCTTCTTTTTCTTTCTTCAAGTTTTCTACAACCGACTTTTTTGCTCTTTTTCTATTGAAAGAGAATTTATAATCATCCTCATTCCCAACAACTTTCAAAAATATTTTTGTTTCGTTTGATTTCTCTTCTTCAATAATTCCAAATTCGTTTTCAAAATTTCTTTTTCTTTTAAAACGTTTTCCTAAGATTTCTTTTAAAAATATTTCAAGTTCATACGAAAAAATATGATTAAAAGTATGTTCGCCCGAAATTGAAATATTAAAAGCTGAAGAATGAATATCCATGAATGGTATCATAACTTTTTCGTTTTTAATATTTAGTGTGTTTTTTAGCTTTGAAAACTTAATATGCTCTAATTCTGAAAGTTCTATGAAATCCGACATTTTTTTTATTGGTTCAAAATCAATAAGTTCACCATTCGTAATTTCAAAATCTCCAAGCGATTCAATGCTTTTGTCAATAACGGAAAATGATGATGTAAAATCAGATTGTAATTCAAGATTTAAATTTAATTTTCCTCTGACATTTTTATTGATTATGAAATTCTGTCCAAAATTGTCAAATGATTGAAACAAATCTGCAATTTCAATATTTTTTAATTGTGTTTTAATATTCAGGTTGAAATTTGTATTATGATTTTCACATATTTTTCCATGCAAAGAAATATTTCCTTCCATAGAATTACACTTAAAAGATTTTATTTGAACAGCTTTCGGAAGGAATAAAACACTTGCTTTAAGTTTATCTGCTTTGAAATTTTTGTATTCAAATTTCTCAATGCCTGTTATTAAATTTATTGATACATTTTCTGGAAGATGAAAGTTAGATTGTTCTGCAAAATCTTGATATTCAAGAATTTCAGTTAAATTTATATAATTTGTATTAAGCTGAATGTTTCCTTGCAATTTTTCATTTTCTTCAAAAAAATATTTCAGTGGATTTTGAATTGAAACAGACGATTGAATTTTTGAATTATTCAATACAAATTCCAAATTTTCAGTACTTAATAAACCTTTATTTATAATAATATTTGCATTGATGTTTGTAAATTTTTGTTGTAAATATTTCAATAATAGGTTTGTATTTTTTAGAAACATTTCCCCTGAAATGTCAAGTTTTGATAAGCTCTTATCAATCACATTTTCGCCGAAGTATATCATGCCAAAACCTTGAAGTTTAGCCTCTAAATTTCCATTAATAGTATTCAACTGGCTGAAGTTTACTGATTTGTGCATATCCTCCAAATCAATTTCAGATTCTATTTTGAAATTGATATTTGGTTTGTTGAAATTCTTAAGAATAAATATTCCTTTAATTCTACTCTTCTCAAAATAAGCAGAAAAACTATTTGCCTCTAAAGTAGCAGAATGCATCGATTTCTCTTTACCATTGGAGAAACTTCCAACCATATCTATTTTGCTCAGATTGAAAATCGTTTTTTTTCTAAGAAAAATCCCATCAGTTATTTCAAAATTTGCATCAATTCGTGGAGATTGATTTTTAGAAATCTCACCAATCACTGATGAGGTAAAATTCAATTTTCCATTCATTTCGAAATCTGAAAATTGATCTTGTATTTTTTTGTTGAAGATATTTAGAATCGATTCAATTTGTAATTTTTTAGCTGATATTTTCAAATCACAAAAAGTGCTTTTCGAAAAATTAACATTTCCTTCCACTTTGAATTTGTTATTTGAAAGAATTACTTTTCCATTTTTAATCAGATATTTTTCGTCGATTCCTGACAAATCTACTTCTATTTCAATTGGTTGTGCGATTAAATAGTTTTTTTCTTCAATTGTCAAATCGTTTAAATGAGCTTTTATTTTTGTTTTTATTGAAAAGTTTTCGTCCGAAAAATCTCCTGAAAGCTCTATTTTTTTTGTATGAAAATTTGTGCTGAAATTTGAATTTATGTCATTAAAAAAAATATGTGAGTCTTTAATAATCAGATTGTTTAGCTTTATTTTGAAGGATGAAGTGTCGTTTTTTTTATTCTCAGACCAAAAGTTATAATTGTTTTTGTTTTTGCTGTCGGTAAGAAAATTTATTTTCCCATTTTCTATTTTAATTTCCGAAATTTTGTAGTTTTTGCTCAAAACATCTAAAATCCCAAATTTGAGAAATACTTTATCTGCTTGCAAAAAATTCTTTGTTTTAGCGTCTTTAAATTCATTTAAATTAATATCTGCTGACGATTTTATACTAATATTCGTAAATTCTAATGAAGCATTCGGAAAATTGCGAATAATTGAGAAGTTTATTACATCAACATTAATCTTGGTGTCAACTCTTTTGTTTAATTCTGAAACAAGAAAATTTACAACTTCGGTTTTATATTTATATGAAAAAACCAATGCAACACTGAACAATGCCATTAGTATTACAATTATTATTAGCAATATGTTTTTGATTTTTTTCACAAAAATAAAATATAGTTACCGTATTTTTTAAACGGCACACTTTTATTCATATTTTTTTTGGTATAAAATTTATTTGTGTTTTTCTGAGAAAGTAAAAATCAAAACCTATTTTAGTGTATATTTAATTCCAGTAAAAACAGCAAACGAATAGGCGTAATAGTTAAGAGCCTGCTCATTTTCGCTAATTGGAAGCAAAGAATATTTTAAGGTAGGTTCAAACAAAAATGTTGTTCGCTTGAATAATGAATATTCTATACCGAAACCAAAAACTCCTGCATAATTTATAGATTTTAAATCATCTGTTTTACCTATATTTTGTAAATAATTGTCCGATTCTAAATATACATTATTGTTTACGAGGATGCCGGAATTTAAGCCAGCCAATACTTGAAAATCCAGTTTTTTGTCAATTAATTTATACTTTACAATTAGAGGCAATTCGAGATAATCAAATTTATATATCATGTTGTTCTTAATGAAATATGTTGATTTTACGGTTTCAGAATTATCTACTAATGAATTGTTTGATCGTGTCAATTCTAACGATTCAAAAGTTTTTCCAGATTGTGAATAGGTATTAACTTTCCCAATGGAAGAACTTATGGATATTTCGTTTTGGGCATAAGCATCCTTCATCAAAATTGTCTCTTCAGATGAGTGTCCTAATCTTGAAAAATGAACTCCCGATTGAAAACTTAGACGGCTATTGATTTGATATTCAACATTTAAACCACCTGAGTAAGAGATGATTGCGGATTCAAAATCGTCATAATCATAGTTTTCGATAGATTCGGGCGATTGTGAATCTGAATTTCCTGCAATCAAGTTACGAAAAGAATAAGAGGGTGAGAAAATTCCTGCGATTGACCAATTTTTAGTTTCAGTTTTTTTCTTTTTTGGTAGAAATTCAATTTCTTCTTGAGTATTGTCTGCAATTGAACTGAGATTTTGTATGTCGTTTTTTTCAGGAATTTCAATGGAAGTGCTTCTCCTTTCAGTATCGAGTTTAGAAATGTTTTTAAAAACTTCTGAAATTTGATTTGTTGTTTCCGGAATTTCCATTTTTGGAATCGGGATTTCAGCAATTATAATTTCACTTTTGCTTTTTGGAACAGAAATGTTTGTATTTGATTTATCATTTGTTTTTGGATTTATAATACTTGAGTTATTAGGTGCTTTTTTTAATATTTTCGAGTTATTGATTTTTTCGTCTTCTGAATAAGGTTTTTGCTGATTTTTTATTTTTTCTATTGTTGATTCAGATTTTTTTTGTTCAATTGAGGGAATTTCTTGCTTAGCAATATTTTCGCTTACATTATTTTGTAAATAGAAAATGCTACCAATAGCAAAAATCAAAGTGATGCTTGCAGCAATTTTCAGAAAAATAGGCAATAGTTTGCGAGTTTTATTTTTAGATATTCTATTATTAATATTTTCCCAAGCATCATCTGGTGGATCAATACTGTGCTGAAATAAAATTTTAGAAATTAATTTATCAATATTTAAGTAGTTCTTTTTCATTTCTCATCTAAATTTAATGATAAAACACGTTTTTGCAAAATGGTTCGTGCCCTCGACAAATTCGATTTTGAAGTTCCGACAGATATATTCAGCTTTTCTGAAATCTCTTTATGCGAGTAACCTTCATTCACATACAAATTAAATACTGTTCTGTATTGAGGACTAAGCTCTTGCATAACTTTTAAAATATCATTAGCCGAAATATTGCTTTCAATATCTTCGTAGGATAAACTGTCTTTAAATTCAAATATCTCACTATCGATGAATTTAATTTTATTCTGACGAAATTTTTCTAAAGCAGTATTTACCATAATTCTTCTAATCCAACCCTCAAAACTTCCTTGGTGTTTAAATTGCTTTAAATTGGTAAAAACTTTAACGAAACCGTCTTGCAAAATATCCTTTGCTTCTTCGTAATTGTTTGAATATTGAAGACATACAACAAACATTTTTCCGGAAAACAAATCGTAAAGTTTCCGTTGAAATTTACTTTCGTTGTTAATACATGCGTTTATTATTTTTGTATAATCTTGCTTCAAATCCTCAATAATTTTCTCACAAAAATATAATAAACATGCAGACAACATTAATTATTTTCCACAATCAAAAGTCTGATGTAATTTCTTTCAATAAGGTTGCTATCTATGAAGCAGCAAAATTTTTGTTTAATTCGATTCATAGAACAATTAGTAAGAACGGGCAAAGTATTTTCTTGATATAATTAACACTAAGAAAAATAGTCAATGAATGGATAAAATTTTATATCTTGTGCGATTATTTGAAATAGTGTAATATTGATTCAAAAAAAACATTATGTCATTTGATAATAGTTTTAATATTCTAATTGTAGATGATAGGGAGGAAAACCTTCTTACACTTGAAGCAATTCTAGAAGATCTTGACGTAGAGTTGGTAAAAGCAAATTCCGGAAATGAAGCATTAAGAGCATTGCTGGTTAACGAAATTGCTCTTGTTTTGTTAGATGTTCAAATGCCAGGAATGGATGGATTTGAAACAGCTGAGTAATTGTAAATATATAATTGCTCCATTATTAATTTTTTTTCCTATCTTTGCCACATGGATAGAATAAATGAAATAAGAATTAAATATTCAACAATTATAAAAGAAGCAAACGAGCGTTTCATTCG
>Ga0209042_1001618_pt1 | contig 16915 bp, 16 predicted proteins | sample SaaInlV_200m_DNA_6_FD_184649 | JGI IMG/M metagenome (GOLD analysis project Ga0209042, IMG submission 184649) | Marine microbial communities from expanding oxygen minimum zones in the Saanich Inlet - SI037_S2LV_200m_DNA (SPAdes) (version 2) | ecosystem: Environmental > Aquatic > Marine >...
AAGGCATGTCGTCCGCTTGATGTATAATCCATTCACCAGTTTTGTTTTCTCCTAAAGTGGACGACATAAACCGGAATCAGTGGATGATTTCACCGGAATCCGCACTAAGGTAGAGGGCAGAGGGTGATGGCTATGTATACCGAAACCGAAGTCAAATTTCATATAGCAGATTTGGATAAGCTGGCTGCGAGGCTCGAAGAAATGGGTGCCGCATTAACATCTCCTCGTACCCATGAATATAACCTGCGCTTTGACACGCCAGCCGAAACACTCTCAGCCGATGCTTGCGTGCTGCGCCTGCGGCGAGATGCAGAATCTCACCTGACATTTAAAGCCCCCTCCACAAACGTGAATGGTGTCCTCAGTCGTGAAGAGATCGAATTCACCGTTGGCGATTTTGACACAGCCCAACGCTTCCTCGAAGCACTAGGTTATGAAATCTTTGCTGTCTATGAAAAATACCGCAGCACCTATCGCCTTGGCAATCTGCACTTCATGCTCGATGAATTACCCTATGGAAACTTTTTCGAGATCGAAGGAGAAGATGTGGAGAGAATTCGGGATATTGCACAACAACTTGGGCTTCAATGGGATGCCGCAGTGAAGATGGGATATCTCGGCATCTTTCGCCGCCTTTGTGCTGGGCGTGATGTGGACGAAAAGCAACTGACCTTTAATGCGCTTTCAAAAGAATCTTTCAGCTTGAACAGTATTTCTGTTATTGCCGCAGATAGGTAGTACTTAAGATTTCACTGCTTGGGAACAATGGGGGGAACTCGAGCATCTTTCCTCTGAGTATAATTTTTGTGTTGAAAACATGAATCTTTTACTAATCGCTCAGGAGAATGCGCAATGAAAATACACTTTTCCAACTTCGTTATCCTTACCCTCTTGGTCTTCTCTCTGGTTGCCTGTGGCAGCGCAGAACCAACTCTCAGTGTGGATGAGCAAGTGATGACCGCCGTTGCTGCGACAGCCACCGCAGAAGCAAGTTTTGAAAATGCTGTTTCGGATGCCGTCGCTGCGACCGTGGTCGCTATGCCCCCGACGCCCACGCCGGGGCCCACTGTGGAATACTACGAACTCAGCGAAGAAGAGTTAGCAGCCCTCATCGACGAAGCGGTTGAAGAAGCAGTTGTCGCGACTGAAGCCTCTTCAGCCGCAACAACGCAAGCCACCTCCGATGGCACAATGACCAGCGAAGAAGTTTATGAGACCGCTGCGTATGTTTATGACGCTGAAGCTGCTATCTACTACGCCGAAGAATTGATCGCAGCTTATTATGATCTTTACGGCGCCTACGCTGAAGATGTTCTCTATCTACTCACAGCGATTGAGGATGATCTCGATACGCTGATTTACGCCCTTGAAGAAGTGGAAGATATTCTGCTGCAAGGTGCTGAAGTTGCCTCAACCGCAATTGCTCAACTTGACGAGGCGGCCTCTGCAATGAGCACGCATATTGCCGAGTCGCAGGCAGATCGCGATCAATTCCTTGAACAAGTTAAAACGAATTTGGATAGTCGTGAGAACACCTTTGCAGATATAGCTCCGGGTGAAATCGCAGGGGATCTGAATGGCACACTCACGCAACTACACGATTATCTGGACACAATCAAAGTTTCGTTTGGGGATCGAAAAATTGACCCGACCGAGATGTTCCAGATCGCGCAGCTTGGTGCAAATGCCCAAGCCAGCATTCTTGCCAATGGTGGACCACAGCTTCAGAATATTGGCGGCTCTATCGATGGGTTGACACGTCAGCTTTCGCGCGGAGAATGGCCTCAGGCAAATCGTAGTCTGGGTGGTTTTGAGGCTTCGCTTCCATCGCGCCCCTCACGTCGCTAAACGCAAAGATGCCCCGCACTTCATAAATGCGGGGCATCTTTTTTGTTAATTTGGTCTCCCGTTTTCCCAGCCTACTTCTTTTACGGGATAACTTCTCTCGCAAAGCTGGGGGACAAGGGATTTGAGTTTCTCACCATCTCCCGATGTGTAGAGCTGAATTTCTCCCCTAGCACCGTTTTTGGATAGTAAACCCAGCGTCTCAAGCCGACGTTCAACTTGCTTTGCAACCGCCGGGGCAGGGTCGATCACTCGAACAGAATCCCCGCAAATCTGCTCGATTAACGGGATTACAAATGGGTAGTGCGTGCAGCCTAATACAACGGTATCAAGCCCACGTCCAAGCATGGGGCGGAGCGCGGCTTCCAAAATCTGATGAGTCTTTTGCCCATCCAATGCGCCGCGCTCGATCTCTTCCACTAATCCAAAACAAGTATTTTGCAAAACTATTACATCGCTGGCAAAACGCTCAATTACTGAAGCGTATAGCTCGCCCTGAAAGGTGGCTGGCGTAGCGAGGACGCCCACCACGCCGGAATGGGTTTGCTCGGCAGCGGGCTTGACGGCTGGCTCCATTCCCACAAAGGGGACTTCGGGAAATGCGCCGCGTAGATGGTGCAAGGCGGCAGCAGATGCCGTATTGCAGGCTACGACAATGATCTTTGCGCCACGAGCGAGCAAAAAGTGCGTAACGGCTTCAGAGAATTGGCGAATTTCCTCTAGGCTGCGTGATCCGTAAGGAACGTGATCTTGGTCGGCAAAGTAGAGCAGGTTTTCGCTTGGCATCTGCTCATGGATGGCACGCAGAACAGAAAGCCCGCCTACACCGGAGTCAAAAACGCCAATGGGGGATGTTTTGGTAGGGGAGGACATAAAAGAAATTATAATGCCTGCTGGTTTGAAAATCCCCTTTCTGTTGAAAGGGGATCTTTGGTCTATTTAGCTGCGGCTGCGATGAAGGCGTTAAAGATAGCTTGCGAAGCTGGCTTTTCTGGTATCCATTCAGGATGCCATTGCACAGCGATCCCGAAAGGATGTTCGGGAAGCTCTGCAGCTTCGATAATGCCGTCTGGTGCATAAGCGGTGGCAACCAGTTGCGAAGCGAGGGTTTTGATACCCTGATGATGCAAGCTGTTGACCTGTATCTCTTTTTCTCCAACGATCTCGAAGAGTTTGCTGCCTTTCGTAATACTAACGGGATGAGAGATCAGGTCACGCGGGTATTCAGGGTAATAATTATGCTTTTTCTTTTCGGAATGCTGGTCTTGAATATGAGTATATAGGTCGCCACCCAAGGCAACATTAAGCGTTTGGATGCCGCGACAAATACCAAGAAAAGGCTTCTGGCCTTTTGCGGCGATCTTTGTCAACGAGATTTCAAGTCTGTCGCGTTCAATATCTGCTTTGTGGACGGTAGGGTGCTGCTCCCCGTTAAAGTTTTCGATACCGATATCGTCGCCACCGGTCAGGATGATGCCGTCCAGGCGCTTATAAAGTTCCCTGTGCATCGTTACGGGCGTTTCAGATGGAATGACAAGGGGTATACCGCCAGCCTTGATAACTTCGCGGATATAGGTGCGCAAAACTTGTACGGCGGGCTGCCCATATTGGTTATTTGCGTGCCCAGATGTGATGCCGATCAGCGGGAGAGTCAACTTTTATCCCTTTCCGTTTAAACGAGAAGCGTCAACGAACGCGCTGAAAAGGTTGCGCATGGGTTGATGTTCCTGTATCCATTCAGGATGCCACTGAACAGCAAGCGCAAAGGGGTGATCGGGGAGTTCCATCCCCTCGACGAGACCGTCAGGAGAGTATGCAGTGATCTTGAATTGCGGGGGAATATCTTTGAGAGCCTGATGATGCCAACTATTGACCTTGAGAATAGGAGTTCCCAGGATTTCCGCCAGCAACGTCTCTTCCTCTACGCGGACCTCGTGCACAAGGCTGTTTCTGGGCATGTCGTATGAGGTGTCGTGCTTGATCTCTTCGCCAACCTGATCAGCAATGTCGGTGTAGAGTGTTCCCCCTGCCGCGACGTTGAGCAATTGCATCCCTCGGCAAATAGCGAAGATGGGCTTGTCGTCATCGAGCATATGCTGCATCAGGTTGATCTCGAGCTTGTCGCGTTCGGCATCAACGCCACTTACTGTGGGGTGTGTTTCGCCTCCAAAGCGTTCGGGGTCAATATCTGCACCTCCAGAGAAGATCACACCGTCCAGTTTTTCGTAGAGCAATTTCCAATTTCCTTCTGCCAATTCAGATGGAATAATGACGGGCACGCCGCCAGCAACGAGAGTGGCATCTACGTAGGTTCGTAGCAGGTGGATAATGGGGAGACCGTGTTTATTGAGGGAGTGTCCGGCAGTGATACCAATTAGAGGGTGAGACATCAAAACTCCTGAAAGTGTTTGGGGAACAGTATGTGGAGAAGCTCAGTTTTTGGATAATAAAAAAGAGCACAGCGCTTACGTGGGCTGTACCCTTTTATTTGTCGTGAAATGAAATTAGTTGAATTTCTGTTTAAGACGTGCGCTTTTGCCGGTGCGGTCGCGCAAGAAGTAGAGGTTGGCTCGGCGTACTTTTGAGTGACGCTCAACGACCACTTTTTTCACACGCGGGGAGCGGGTGAGAAAAGTACGCTCTACGCCAATACCGTTGCTGGCAATGCGTCGAACAGTGAAGTTGGCATTATTGCCGCTGTTGCGAAGGCGAATGATCGTACCTTTGAATTCTTGGATACGCTCGCGGTCGCCTTCTTTGACGAGGGCGTGAACGCTGACGATGTCACCAGAGTGCAGCTTTGGAACATTTTCATTTTCGGGTGCTTCTAGGGATTTCAATATATCGCTCATAATCTTTTCCTTACCTGATTTAATAAGTTCTGTAGTCTAACGCAAGAGCGCATTATATCACGCCTATAGGGGAGCGTAAAGGATTTTACGTCTCAAAAAGCACTCGGTAAAACAAGCTTGTTGCGTAAAAAATCAGAGCGATAGAATTGAATCTTCTGAGCCAAACTCGTTGGGTTTATATGCGTCGGCTTCCCAATCATTTTCCCAGCGTTCGTCATCCAGCCAGTAGCGAAAGCGGTATTCTTTGCTAGTTTCGAGCGTTAAACCTGTGGAGAAACTACCATCTTTACGTTGCTTCATAGGGAGAGCGCTTTTATCCCAAGCGTTGAAATCGCCGCAAAGCGTTACTGTTTTGGCTTCAATATCGGCGGGCAATTGAAAGGTCACGCGGCATTTTTTGCCATCTTTTGAAATACGTTTTGTTAACATTTTAACTCCTTAATTTCCTAAATAAGACGGCGGAGAGTATACACCAAATTCAGAAAACTTAGTAACTTTTTCTCAGTAAAATGGATTAGTTTTTTTGGGATTAAGAAACGCAATGTACGAATATTTGAAATTGCTCACCGATAACAACGTCTACTAGTCCGGCCGTGAGTTTTCGAAAATAATCTGTGCCTCGTGAACGCGTCGAAACAAAAAACATGCGCGCAGTCGCAATGGTTGGCAGACGGTATAAATAAAGAAAAACTCCCCGTAAAACGAGGAGTTTGGCTAAATCCGTTAGCTTCGTAAATGACAAGAAACTTGATGTTCGGGGTGGCTGCTCAGCGCCTTAAGTTGTGGCTCTTCTCTTGAGCAAATCTCTTCGGCAATTGGGCAGCGTGGGTGGAAACGGCAACCTGTGGGAGGGTTGAGTGGGCTGGGGACATCGCCTTTGAGGATGACACGCTCTCGTTTTCGATTGGGTTTCGGGATTGGAATTGCCGACATCAGTGCTTGCGTATAAGGATGTTGGGGGTTGATAAATAACTCATCTCGGGGAGATATTTCTGCTATTTTTCCAAGATACATGACAGCTACGCGGTCAGAAATATGCTCAACAACGGCAAGATTATGGGCTACGAAGAGGTAGGTTAATCCCAATTCTTTTTGTAGATCACGCAAGATGTTAAGTACTTGAGCTTGAATGGATACATCTAGCGCAGAGACAGGTTCGTCCAAAACAATAAATTCAGGTTTTAGAGCCAAAGCACGGGCGATGCCGATGCGTTGTCGTTGTCCGCCAGAGAATTCGTGGGGATAACGATTAGCGTGAAAATGCTGTAGGCCAACTTTACGCAGGTTTTTCATCACCATGTCACTACGTTCGTGTGCATTTCCCATCTTGTGAATTTTGAGCCCCTCGGCTATTGATTCGCCAACTGGTAAACGCGGGTCAAGTGAGGCGTAGGGGTCCTGAAATACAATTTGCATCTTACGACGCATTTCTTTTAACTCAGCCCCTTTCAGGTTAAGTATATCTTTTCCTTCAAAGGTGACCGAGCCACTGGTATGGGATCGTAACTGGAGCATAGTATGCCCAACGGTTGTTTTCCCGCAGCCAGATTCGCCAACGAGACCGAGAGTCTCGCCTTTGGCGATGGAAAAGCTGACATCATCCACAGCCTTGACTTGGGCAGTCTCTTTTCTAAAAACGCCACCTTTGACGGAATAGTATTTGACGAGATTGTCTACACGGACAAGTTCTTCGTTCATTTTTATGTTTTCGCTCATAATTATTTTTCTACCTTCAAGGGAGCGACATGATTCTCGCCGTCCTGATAAAGCCAGCAACGCACGGTGTGTTTGTTTGTGTATTGGGTTAATTCTGCTTCGTTGTGATTGCAGATTTCAAGCCCATGCTCTTCACGAGCGCGGCAACGTGGGGCAAAACGACAGCCAGGGGGCAGATCGACCAAATTGGGGACTGCGCCGGGAATAACTTCGAGTTCTTCTTGTACTTGTCCTAAAATCGGCACGGAGGCGATTAATCCCTTTGTGTAGGGGTGCATGGGAGCCTCGAAGATGGTTTCAATATCTGCTTGCTCAATGATTTGCCCTGCGTACATGACTGCAACGCGGTCTGCACTTTCGGCAATAAGACCAAGATCGTGGGTAATGAGAATAACTGCTGTGCCCATTTTGTCACGCAAGCCCATAATTAGATCTAAAATTTGGGCTTGGATGGTTACATCGAGGGCGGTGGTTGGTTCATCTGCGATGAGTAATTTTGGTTTGAGTGCGAGAGCCATTGCGATCATTACGCGTTGTGCTTGTCCGCCAGACATCTCGTGCGGATAAGATCTTGCCTTCTTTTCGGCATCGGGGATGCCTACCAATTTGAGCAATTTTACGGCTTCGTTCCAGGCTTCTTCTTTTTTAATATCTTTATGGATCTCAAAAACTTCGGCAATTTGTGCGCCGACAGTGAAGACCGGGTTGAGGCTGCTCTGCGGTTGTTGGAAAATCATTGAAATCAGATTGCCACGCATCCTGACCATTTCGGCTTCTGAGAGCTTGAGTAGATTTTTACCTTTAAAGTAGATTTCACCATCTACAATTCGCCCGGGGTCATCGATTAGTTGTAATATGGAGAAGGATGTGACGCTCTTGCCGCAACCTGATTCGCCTACCAGCCCTAGGATTTCGCCCGGTTTAACTTCAAAGTCAACACCGTCTACAGCTTTGACAACACCGTCAGCTGTGAAAAAATGGGTTTTTAGGCTTCGGACTTTTAGTAGAGGTTCTGTATTTGTCATTGTAAATTTCCGTCCGATTAGTTTTTTAGGCGGGGGTCAATCGCATCGCGAAGACCATCACCCAAGAGATTGAAGGCTAATACGGTTATCATAATGGCTAAACCGGGGAAGAAGACCAAGTGGGGTGCTGTGAAAATTTGGTTTCGTTCGGTACCAAGCATCGTTCCCCACTCCGCTGTTGGGGGTTGGGCGCCCAAGCCTAAAAACGAGAGCGCAGCAGCGTCCAGAATAGCGGTAGCGATTCCCAAAGTCCCCTGCACGATGAGGGGCGGCACCGCGTTTGGCAAAATTCGTCGGAATAGGATGTGCATTTTACTGCCCCCCAGCGCACGTGAAGCTGAGACGTATTCTTGCTCTTTGACGGAGAGAACGCTGGCGCGTACGACACGTGCGTAAATGGGGATGGAGACGATGGCGATGGCGAGGAGCGCATTTTGTAGCCCATGCCCCAGCACCGCGACGATGGCAATGGCGAGGAGAAGAGATGGGAAGGCGAGGAGGACATCCATGACGCGCATGATGATGTTGTCTATCCAACCGCCGAGAAAACCGCCCAGCGCGCCGAGCAATGTGCCGATGACTATGGCGAAACCAACAGTTGTAAAGCCGACCATGAGCGAGACGCGTGTGCCGAAAACAACGCGGCTGAAGACATCGCGGACGTTGCCGTCTGTACCGAGAATATGCTGTGGTTGTGTTTCGTCACATCCTAAGAGGTGAATGCAAGGATCTGAGCGTCTTTTTATATCTTCGTGACCGATGAGGACAAAGTTGGGGTCGAAGGGGGCAATGGCGGGAGCGAAGATTGCGACAAGAATAAGAAAGAGCAATATAGATCCGCCAATAACTGCCGAACGCTGACGGAATATTCTGCGTATGGTGAGCTTAAGGAGGCTGTCTGATTGGTAGCTGTCGTCTTGGGTATCTTCGCCGTCTACGATACCTTCGGCAAGACTGGTGAGTTTGCTTTCTGTTTTTTGAGTCATGTTTTAGTCCAGCCTAATGCGTGGGTCAATGAAAACGTAGGAGAGGTCAACCAATAAATTTACGCCAACGTAGCCGATCGCGATGACTATCGTAAATCCCTGTACGATGGGGAAGTCGCGGGCTGTAATGGCTTCAAAGAGCATCCGTCCAACACCTGCAAATCCAAAAATGGTTTCGGTGAGCACTGCACCTGCAAAGAGAGTGCCAACTTGTAAGCCGATAATGGTTATAACCGGCAATAAGGCGTTTCGGAGAGCGTGTTTCATAATAACAAAACGCTCAAATAACCCCTTTGCTCGTGCCGTGCGGATATAGTCTTGGCGTAACACTTCCAGCATACTGGAGCGTGTCATACGGGCGATAATAGCGAGTGGGATTGTGCTCAAGGCGACAGCGGGGAGAATGATATGTTTGATTACATCACCTAGTACTTCCCAGTCTCGCGTAATAATGGAGTTTAGAACATACATATTGGCAAAAAATTCCATTATTATGTATTTGGTGGTGCCTTCTATGGCTTCCCAATGAAAAACTTCATAAAAGGGAATTGCAGATACGCCCGCAGAGATGCGTCCTGATGGGGGTAGCCAGAAGGGCGTATCTTTGAGAAGGAGGGCAAAAACATAGGCAAGAACTAAGCCTAGCCAGTAAACGGGCATAGAAACACCTGTGTTTGCTGCAATCATGACGCCCACATCTATAGCAGAATTGCGGCGAACAGCAGAGATTATTCCCGCCGGGATGCCGACTAATATGGCAAGAAAAAGAGCAATAAGACCAAGTTCTATGGTAGTGGGGAGACGTTCGAGAAGAATTTTGGTTACAGGACGACTGTATCGAATAGAATCGCCAAAGTCTCCAGCAAAAATATTCTTCATGTAAATTCCAAATTGAACAACGATGGGCTTGTCGAAGCCTTGTTCATGGTTGAAGCGTTCGCAAACCTCAGCCGTTGCTTTTTCTCCGAGCATTGCGGTGCAGGGTTCCCCTGGTATAGAACGTGCCATCACAAATGTGACGAGAAGAATTCCAAAAATAACAGGAATTGAATATAAAATGCGACGAATAGTATATTGAGTCATAAGCAAGCCAACCTGAGGTGATGTAGAAAAAAAAATACGAGATGGCACGAGCCTTTTCGGCACAGTACCATCTCGCATTATTAGTTACGAGCTAGATGGCGCGTTGGAGATTTACTCTCCTGCGTTCATCAAGCCATCCCAAAGATAATCATAGTACGTGAACGCACCAGTATTACCAATGTGATTTGCGTTGGAAGCATCAATGCCAGCAGCCCAAGAAGCGACTACGTCGTTGGCGTCCATCTTGGTGCCATCGTGGAAGGTAACGCCTTCGCGCAAGGTGCAGGTCCATACCGTTGAGTCTGCGTTTGCGGTACAAGCGGTAGCCAACTCAGGCACAACCTCGCCGGAGTCAATTGCATAGGCCAAGAGGGTTTCTACAATTTGTTGGCAGGGAGCCAGTGATTCGCCGTCAGATTCGTCTTGGCAGAAGAGGCTGATAGGTTCAGCATTTTGCATGAAGACGAAGGTGTCCTTGCCAGGATCAACCTTGCCAAAGAGGGGAGCACCGAAGGGGCGGAAGTGAGCATTGTCAACAGTAGCGAGTGCTGCAGAAGCGGCTGCGCCATTAGCAATCGGAACCATAGGTACTAATTCGCGGATTGCATTGTTGGCTTCAACATACAGAGACTCAGCTTCAGCAACATCACCGATCTTAGATGCTGTTTGCAATACTTCGTAAATCTCAGGGTGTGTTTCACCATACTGTGGGTTGTTCTCAGCAAAGTGATAGTCCAAGAAATTGGTTACGTGAGGGTAATCAGCACCCCAGCCAAGGAGGTAGAAACCATCCAAGCGACCGTTGGTGGATTCGTCAATGAACTCGCCAGATTCCATCACTACAACTTCAACTTCAATGCCAAGGTTGTCGCGCAATTGGGTCTGGAATTCAACAGCAACCAATCCGGGTTCGGGCAGGTAGCCGCGGAAAACATCGCGATAATAGATGGTGGTGGAGAATCCATCGGGATAGCCGGCATCAGCCAAGAGGGCTTTAGCAGCATCTGCGTCGAAATCGTACCATGCGTCACCAACACAGCCATTGGGGAGACTGCAAGGGGTGAAGTGAGTAGGGACAAGAGAACCTTCAGCGTAGAAATTATCTACAATGCGCTGGCGGTCAATACCCATTGCAATAGCCTGACGAACCTTGACATCATTGAAAGGTTCAAAGGTATTGGTCATTGCCAGATAGAGAACGTTGGGGTTAGCAATAGGGATGAAGTTCAAATCCGCATCGTCTTGTACGGTAGCGTAGTCATCAACGCCGAGGTTTGTGATCTGGTCAACAGTACCGGACTGCAGTTCGAGCAAGCGCTGTGCGCCTTCAGTTGCCCAGCGGAAAACCAAAGTGTCATAAGCAGGTGCGTCGCCCCAATAGCCATCATAGGCTTTGAAGGTGATGCTTTCGCCGCTTGCCCAGTTTTCGAGCACAAAGGGACCGGTGCCGACGGGAGCGCGAAGCAGAGTTTCTTGGTTGGCTTCATTTGCATTGGCGTCCAACCACTCTTCTGGGTAGATACCGAAGGGGGTAAAGGCAGCTTTTTGGGGGAAGGCTGGGTCAGAGCTGCACATGTTGAATTCAACAGTGTGTGCATCTACGGCAACAATCGACGAGATTTTTCCGCCGTAGTCACAATCAGGTGCAGCAACCATCTTGCCTTCGAATTCAGCCATCGGCTCTTCAGCGGCAGCGGGTTCTTCGGCAACGGCAGGTTCTTCAGCCGCGGGTGCTTCAGGAGCTGCTGGGGTGCAGGCAGCTAAGACCATGCTGAGAGTCAGCACGGCTGCAAAAAGGAAGTACAAGGTTTTATTTTTCATTTTTTCTCCTCCTCCATGTTGGAGAATTAGTGGTAGGGGCACATTCTAATTGTGCTGTTGGTATAGAAACGAAATAACCTTTCTTTTTTTCTTGAATATTTCTTCCTCCTTTATTAAATCCAAGTTTTAAAGCAACGCATTTCATTATACGGGGCTTTCTGTTCGCTTGTCAACGTAGGGATTAAGGAGAGCATGTGCTTCATCAAAAAAAGCGCTCATGTTTTTGAGCGCTTTTTAACATCTTTGACCTGATTGAGCAGTTCGGTTTTCTAATTTTTAAATACCAGCCATATACGCTAAACCAACCGTGCCAGGACCAACATGTGTCCCGATCACAGGGCTAACCTGAGACAAGACAACTTCCTTGATGTCCAGTCGTTCTTGAGCTAGAGCAACCAAGGCACTGGCATCCTCAAGCGCGTTAGCTTGCAAGGTTGCAATAGAAATCGGACCACGATCACCAATTTCTTCAGCGATAATATCCAGCACGCGTGCGTGTGCCTTGCGTTTTGTGCGCACACTCTCAATTGATGCGACAGAGCCGTCTTGAATGGAGAGGATCGGCTTGACCTTCATTGCTGAGCCAATGAGACGCTTGGCACCGCCAATGCGCCCGCCACGATGCAGGAATTCAAGCGTGTCCACTGCGAAATATAGACCAGTATTGTCTCGAACCTTTTCTGCTAAAGCAAGACAATCAGCAATTGTTGCTCCATCCTGTGCGGCGCGCGCAACAGTTAAAGCTTGAAAGCCCATTGCCATGGCAGTCGTCTCTGAATCAAAAATATGAATATGTTCTTGCCCGCTCTGCATTGCCGCTTTGCCTTGAACCGCAGAGTTGATCGTTCCAGAAAGTTTATTGGAAAGAAAAACGCCAAGAACATCATAGTCCTCTGCGACGAGCCTTTCAAAGGCAGCTTGCATTCCAGGGATCGTTACCTGTGAGGTAGAAGGCATGACCTTGGCTGTTTGAAGGCGGGTGTAAAATTCTTGGGGAAGAATATCGATCCCGTCTTTGTAAGTCTCTTCCCCCCAGATTACCTCCAAGGGTAATACAGTGAGATTATGCTCTTCTACCAAGGCATCGGGAATATACGCGGTGCTATCTGTAACAATTGCTACTTTTTTTGACATAAGTCCTCCGGAAGACTAAAATGGGTACATTAGATTAACCCAACTGCTCAAAATAAGTTGCGCAAATACCATCACCGAAAATTGCACTTCTTCTAGCGTTACGTTATCACGTTGCGTATGCCAAGTATCTTTGCTATAATGCAACCTGTATTTCTAAAAGGAACACTCTAAAGAGTTGTTTCATCGAGGAACTTCCTATTGGCTTTTTTCAACCCTATTAACTGGTTACTTGGTCTCTTTTCGCTTGATATTGGTATTGACTTGGGAACAGCAAATACCTTGGTCAATGTGCGCGGAAAGGGGATTGTTATTAATGAACCCTCTTGGGTGACGATCGACAAACGATCTCGTCGCCCGCTTGCTATTGGTATGGCTGCAAAGGAAATGGTCGGGCGTACGCCGAAGAATGTAATTGCCGTTCGACCTCTTCATGATGGTGTTATTTCTGAATTTGATATTACCCAGATCATGCTTGAATACTTTATCGGGCGCGTTCACGAACAGAGCGTAGTGCCACTGCCTAAACCTCGCGTTGTGATAGGCATCCCCGCCGGCGTGACAGAGGTTGAAAAGCGCGCAGTATACGATGCAGCTATGGCTGCCGGCGCTCGCCAAGCTTTTCTACTTGAAGAGCCGATCGCAGCAGCTTTAGGCGCAGGGTTACCGATTGGTGAGACACGCGGCAGCATGGTTGTCGATATTGGGGGCGGCACGACAGAAGTAGCTGTAATGTCTATGAGCGGCGTTGTTGCCTCACGCTCCTTGCGTGTTGCTGGTGACGAAATGGATCAGGATATTATCCAGTACCTCCGCAACAAATATAACTTGCTCATCGGGCAGGGAATTGCCGAGAAAATAAAAATGGTGCTTGGCTCAGCGTTTCCGCTGGAAAAAGAAAAAACAATGGAAGTGCGTGGTCGCAATTTGGTCACGGGCTTGCCGGAAACAGTAGAAGTTTCCTCCATTGAAATTCGTGAAGCTTTAGCCAACTCTGTACAAGTGATCGTCGACACAGTTCGCGATGCTCTCGATGAGATTCCTCCTGCGATCATTGGCGACCTAATGGATTTAGGTGTTTGTCTCGCAGGCGGTGGAGCACTCTTGCAAGGTTTGGATCGTCGTCTAACAGAAGATATTCGCCTGCGCACTTGGGTTGCTGAAGATCCGCTCACTTGTGTTGCACGTGGCACGGGGATGATCTACGAAGACTTTGAAGATCTCTTTAGCTACCTCGTTGGTTTGGAGCGCGGCGGACGCAACGCCTAATCAGCTTTCCTTTTTTGTACAGGAAAGACAAAAATTCCCATGAAAGAAATATTTTCCCGCTCTTTGCAGACAACCATAATCTTTTTTGTGGTTGGAGGTATCTTGGCATTGGCATTGGGTGGGTTTTTTAGTTCAACATCCGATTGGTTCGGGAACTCACTTGTTTCTATACAAGAATGGGTCTCTACGCGTTATATTGTTGTTCGAGATTTAGTTAGCGCACCAAGCGACGTTGTTTCACTTCAGCAGCGAAATGCACAACTTGAATCTGAAATTTCGGGGTTGCAAACGCAAGTAATTCAACTTCAACAACAGCTAACCGATACACAGGTCTTGGCAGCTCTGGTTGATTTTTCTCAAACTAATCCCGAAAGTGTTTATAAGGCCGCATCTGTGATCGGGCGTGACCCGAGCCCATTTTTACACTATATTATTATCAATGTCGGTTCAAATGATGGGGTACGAAGCGGAATGCCTGTTGTTACGAATCAGGGCTTAATTGGACGTGTCAGTGCGGTTATCGCGGACGCAGCACGCGTCCAACTGGTTACCGATCCTTCGGCCGCTGTCAACGTTCGTTTACAGAATGCCGACACCGATGCAGTCTTGATTGGCTCCGTTACCGGCGATCTTGGGCTAGAAATGATTTCACAGGACATCGAAGTCCAAGATGGTGATGTTGTGCTAACATCTGGCTTGGGTGGTGACTATCCTCCTGACCTTTTAGTGGGGCAATTACTCAATTTACGCAAGCGCGACTACGAACTCTTCCAGCAGGCTTCGGTGCAATCCACAGTGGATTTTTCGCGTCTGGAAATCGTGCTGGTCATCATGAACTTTAAGCCGGTAGACATCACGCCGCTCATCCCTGAGACAACGCCCTAACTTCTGTGAAAGAATTAATAGCTCTTCCTCTATTATTGCTTACTCTGGTTTTTCAGATGGCGATTGCGAGCCGCGTTCCGATATTAGGCGGATACGCGGATTTGATGCTGGTTGCCTTGGCAGCTTGGTCATTGCAGAAACGTGTCGAAACAGCTTGGCACTGGGCAATTTTTGGCGGCCTTCTGGTTGGCTGGACATCCGCTCTTCCCTGGGTTGTGCCCTTATCAGGATACTTATTAACAGTTGCGTTCGCCCGACTGCTTGTACGCAGCATTTGGCAGGCGCCCCTTTTGGGCATCTTTGCAGTTGTTTTTGCTGGCACCCTCGGCGGGCATATTATCGCAATTCTGACTTTACGTTTATTTGGTAGCCCCCTTGTGATTAGCGATGCGCTAAGCACAGTTACTTTACCTTCCCTTTTCCTGAATCTTCTGTTGGCATTGCCAGCCTATCCTATTTTTCGGGATCTTGCCGTGTGGGTTTATGATATCGAGGTCGAAGAATGAGCACTAACTCTCCCTCTGGTTTTCGAACAGAACCTTGGCGCGTACTTATTTTCTACATTGCTGCCGCACTTGTTTTCAGCATGCTTATCTTCCGGCTATTTAACTTGCAGGTTTTAGAAGGGGGAAATTGGTTAGTGAGCGCAGAAGATAACTATACGCGCGAGATCAGTGTCCCCTCGTCGCGTGGAATCATCTATGATCGCAACGGCGTTATTCTCGCGCGCAATGTTGCTTCTTATAACGTGGTTATCACACCTGCCTATCTGCCCGACGATCAAGCAGATATCGAGCGTGTTTATCGTGAGCTTTCCGAGATCATAGCTGTGCCCGTCAATAGTGGCACAGTTGATGATGCCAAGCTTTTTGCGGCCTGTGTGCCTGGCCCAGGTATTGCGCAATTAGTGGAATTAGGAGACTCTCTCGCCCCTTATACACCTGTTCCTGTGAGCTGTGACGTGGACGAAAAAACAGCCCGAATTGTGCGCGAACGTTCAGTGGGCTGGCCCGGTGTTTCTATGCAGATCGACCCGATCCGAGATTACCCGACAGGTTCACTCACCGCAAATATCATTGGCTTCCTCGGACCGATTCCTGCAACCCAGGTTGATTTATACGAGGAGTTGGGCTTTGTTGCAGGTCGCGATAAGATCGGTTATGCGGGTGTTGAATCAACACTGCAAGATATTCTCGCGGGCACAAATGGCAAAAGGGTTATCGAGGTAGATGTAGCAGGGCAAGAACTTCGTAATCTTGAAGCCCCTATTGAACCTGTGGCTGGCAGAAATGTACGCCTTTCTATTGATGTCCGTTTGCAAAGAGCCGCTGAGGGAGTCTTGCTTAATGAAATTGAAGGTTGGAATGCTTACTTTGGACAAGTGCGTATTTCCAGCGGTGTGACCATAGCCATGAATCCCAAAACGGGAGAAATTTTGGCGATGGTTTCCTATCCTACCTACGAGAATAATCGCTTTGCGCGCTTTATCCCTGCTTACTATTATCAACAACTTAGCGAAGATTCGCGCAACCCGCTTCTGAATAATGCCATTTCTAGTGAGTATCCGCCCGGCTCAGTTTTCAAGCTTTCTACTGCAACAGGCGCTCTAAATGAAGGCGTCGTTACTGTCGACCAAACTATCTATGCCCCTGGACAGCTGATTTTGACAGAGAAATTCTCCCCGAATGATCCCGGGCGCGAACGTCCTTTTGTCGATTGGATCTACGACGAGCAACCCGAAGGCTTTGGTGAAATCAATTTCTTAAGGTGCATTGCATTCTCCAGCAACGTCTGTTTCTACAAACTTGGCGGAGGCTACGAGGATGAAATTCCAGAAGGTTTGGGTATTCTTCGCCTGGGCGAGTATGCCCGTGCGCTGGGATACGGAGAGCCCTCTGGTATCGAGCTCCCTGGCGAGACTGATGGTTTGATCCCTAGCCCCCAGTGGAAACGTATTAATCAGGGTGAGAACTGGTCAACAGGCGATACTTACATTGCAAGCGTTGGGCAAGGTTATGTTTTGGCGACGCCATTACAGGTGTTGATGTCTGGGGCAACGATCGCGAACGATGGCGGGCTGATGCAGCCTACCGTTGTACGCGAAGAATTAGATGATGAGGGCCGGCTACTCAAGCCATTTGAGCCGCATCTAAAATGGGACATTACCGAAACACCGCTGATCACAAATTTTGATTGCGATGGTGGTTATTGTATTGAAATGGAAACCAAAAGCGCTGTTGATCCTTTTGTTGTTGAGCAAGTTCAAACCGGAATGCGCCTGGCGGTTACCGATACACTGCAC
>Ga0209042_1001624_pt1 | contig 16870 bp, 20 predicted proteins | sample SaaInlV_200m_DNA_6_FD_184649 | JGI IMG/M metagenome (GOLD analysis project Ga0209042, IMG submission 184649) | Marine microbial communities from expanding oxygen minimum zones in the Saanich Inlet - SI037_S2LV_200m_DNA (SPAdes) (version 2) | ecosystem: Environmental > Aquatic > Marine >...
TCTCAAAAAGACGTGGAATTAAAAAAGAAGTGTTTTTATTACACCTCAAAGAATGTGAATTCAGGTTCAATTATCGCAACGAAAATCTTTATGGTAAAATGTTAGAAATTCTTAAAAATAACTCGCTGTTCTAGGCTTGACCCTAAAAAATTTATAAAAATGGGTGGATTTGGATCAGAACGAGTTTTATTTGATGTCGGATTTCATCGAGTTGCAGATTCATTGAGTGATTTGGAAAAAGCAGAAATTTCGGTCAAAAATCATCCGGAGGCAATTCCTGCACGTTTTTTGAAAAAATTAGATTCGGTTTTTCCGTTCTGGGATGCGGGAGGAAATGTTGTTTGTGCTGCGCCAGTTAAAAATGAAAAAAATAAGACGAGTGGATCCGTTCGTGATGTTCTGGAATTTGTGGTGGAGGCAATCTCGAGGGCGCCTTTTTCGAGGCTTCCGCACATTCAGTGACGTATTTTTTGCATCGTTTCGACGCGCTGCGCGGTGAGTTTTGATGTGCCGATGTCTGCGCGGTGGTGAAAGTTTCCGCTAAATTCTGCAATTTTTTGTTCGCAAATTTCGTTCGCGCGTTCCAAATTTTCTCCAAATCCCACGATTCCGATCGCGCGACCGCCGGAGATTTTGACCGCCTCGGATGGATTTTTTTCTGAAATTTTTTCGACGCCCGCAAAAAATGTTCGAAAATTTTCGCCGTCCAAAATTGCGGGAAGTTCGATCGTGCCGCCTTTTTCTGGATCGTCAGGATATCCGGGAGCGCACAAATATTTCTGCACGGTGGCGACGGAAGTGAATTTCAGTTTGCCGATTTTTTCCAAATTTCCTGCGCACGCGGATTCACAAATTTCTAAAAAATCTGACTCGAGTGTGCACAAAATATTCAACGCTTCGGGGTCGCCCCATCGCACGTTGTACTCGATGAGTTGCACGCCATTTTTTGTTGCGATGAATCCGCCGTACAAAAGTCCGACAAATTTATCACCGGCTTCTTTCGCCACGGCGTGCATCGCGCGAACGGTGATGTTGTGCGCTTTTTCCAAATCAGATTTTGTCAAAAATGGCAGCGACAAATTTTCATCTGAAATTACGCCCATTCCGCCGGTCTGCGGCCCGACGTCGTTTTCGCCGACGCGTTTGTGATCCTGGCACACGCGGCAGTCGAGTACGGATTCTCCGTCGACGATGGAAATCAAACTAAATTCAACGCCGATTAATTTTTCCTCCAGCACGACGCGTCCAAATTTTTCGATCGATTTTTTTGCAAAATCATCGGCGGTTTCAAAATCTGTAAAATGATCACCGGCCACGAGTACGCCTTTCCCTCCCAGAAGTCCGTCTGCTTTGACGACGACCTGTCCGTTCCATTTTTTGAAAAATTTCGCTCGAGTTGGATCATCTTTTTCCATCGAAACTAAAAAATCGGGGCACGCATCCGCGATTCCATTATTTTTCAGTAGATCGCGCGTCCAACTTTTCGAACTTTCGAGCTGCGCATTTTTTCGCGTCGGCCCAAAACACGGAATTCCAATTTCTCGACAAAAATCCGCGACACCGGCAGCCAGCGGAGCTTCCGGTCCGGGAATCACGAGATCCGCGTGAATTTTTTCAACCAGATTTTTCAACGTTTCAAAATTTTCGAGCGAATCGGTCAGCTCAATTTTCACTCCTAAATTTTCAATTCCAGGATTCACTGCTGTGGCGAGATTCCAGATTTCAGGATTTTGCGGTGATTTCAAAAGTGCGTCACAAATCGCGTGTTCGCGACCGCCGTTGCCGATGACAATTATTTTTTTCATTTTCTTTTTGTGCGAAAATATTTCCGCGGAAACCACTTCCAAAAATACCAGTATGCGGCGATTACGACAAGTGCTGCGATTAAAATCTTTCCGTCTTTTTGTGCGGCAGTGAGCAATGGTTCGCTCAAAAAATATCCGCTGAGCGTGACCACCGTTGCCCAAATTACGATTCCGAGAAAATTAAACGGGAAAAATTTCGTTCCGCGCATTCCGGTCGATCCCGCTGCCAGTGCTCCAAACGGTCGAAACGTGGTGATCATCGAAATTGCGAGAATCGTGAATGTTCCGTGTTTTCTTTGAAAAAAGTTTCGAAATTTTTCCAATCGGTCTGCCGACGGAAGAAACCACAAATGATGGTTTTGTGCCCATTTTTGGAGTCCACGTTTTCCAGCAAAAAATAAAATCGCGTTTCCCGTTTGTGCTGCGAGGACGGCTGTGATGAAAAAAATCCACACATTGGATTCGGGGACTGCTCGACAAAAAATGGCTGCGGAAAAAAGTGCGATTCCGTTCGGAAAAATTGGCATTCCTGCGTCATCGATGAAAATCATAAATCCCATCGCCCAGGGGCCAAATTTTTGCAGCAATTCTGTCATTTCAAAAAAAATTTCTCCTGAATTTTAGAGAAAATTTATTTCACTGCAAGTTTGGATTTCACATCATCGTGTCGTTCATTTTCAAGATTGGCAGATAAATTGCCATCAGCAAAAATCCAACGCCGATCGCCATCACCACCATGATGAATGGTTCCATTAATTTTGAAATTGTTTTGATTTTTCGATCCAGTTCTTCGTCATAAAAATCAGCAACTTTATTTAAAATCGATCCCATCGAAGCAGTTTTTTCTCCGATCGCGAGCATTTTTACCAGCATCTGTGGAAAAAGTTTCGGATCGTCGGAAAAGTTTTCAGAAATTTCGATTCCGCGAGTGAGATCGTCTGCTGCGAGCAAAAATTTTCGTTTGTACACGACATTTCCCGCGACGTCGGATGCGATGCGCAGACTGTCGATGATTGGAACGCCAGAAGTGATTAAAAATGAAAAAATTCGAGTGACGCGACTCAGCACGATTTTTTGCGTAAATTCTCCCAAAATCGGAAGCGACAACAAAAACATCGTCCAGTCTTTTTTTCCCTGTGGTGAATTTTTCCACATCGTGAAAAGTACCGTGACGGCTGTGACTCCGACGAGAAGTAATCCCCATTTGTGAATGAAAAAATCGCTCATCGCCACCAAAATTCGTGTTGGCGTGGGGAGATTTTCTGATCCTGCAAAAAGTTCCGTCAGTTTCGGCACGACAAAAATCATCACCACGATCGCTGCCAAAATCATAAATCCAATGACAACGATTGGGTACGTCATCACGCTTTTTACTTTTTTCCCGATCATGTCCATCCGTTCGTACTGCATCACAAGTTCTTTCATCACTTCGTTGAGTTTTCCGGATTTTTCTCCAGCGGCGATAATTGACGCTGTTGCTTTATCAAAAACATCGTCGGTATTTTCCATCGCTTGAGCGAGACTGTCGCCGCTTTCGATCGATTGTCGCATTCCCCGAATAATGGTTCCCATTCGTGGATTTCTTGATTGTGTTTCCAGCATTCGCAGTGCTTCTGCGACCGGAATTCCTGCGTTGAGCGTTGCTGCCAACATTTCAAAAAAGAGTAATTTTTCTTGTAATTTAATTGGAGATTGTGCGATGACCCACTGATTCAGCTGATTGTACAAATCCAAAAGACTCGTGCCATTTTTTTTCGCAGAGTTTGTCGAAAGACCGTCTTGCCGAATATCCAGAATAATTTCCTCCGTGTTTTGAGGTTTTTGTGGTTTGAGCGGAATTTTTGGAAGTTCCATTTTTTAATTTTTCACGAGTTTGTAGACTTCTTCGAGCGAACTCAATCCCTGCGCGGCTTTGATCAATCCATCTTGTTCCAGCGTGATCATTCCTTCTTTTTGTGCGATTTTTTGGAGTTCAAAAGAGGGCAGTCCCTGCAGAAGTCCTTTTTTAATTTCTTCGCCCATGTCCAATAATTCATAAATTCCGATTCGTCCTTTGTACCCTTTTCCTTCGCATTCATCGCATCCTTTTGGATTTGGAGAGAAAAACATCGGATCGTTCAAAAGATTCATGTCAAATCCTTCGTACGGCTCAAAAACATCGAACGCTTCTCGCATTTTTCTCTGCGCATCGGCGCTCGGTGGCGTTGGAATTTTACATTTTGGGCACAATCGGCGCGCGAGTCGTTGCGCCATAATTAAATTGACAGACGCGGTCACCAAAAAATCGGGAACTTTCATGTTCAAAATTCGCGTGATTGTCTCGATCGCAGAATTTGTGTGAATTGTTGAAAGCACGAGATGTCCGGTGAGCGACGCTTCGATCGCGATGTCAATCGTTTCTCGGTCTCGAATCTCTCCGACCATAATTATGTCTGGATCTTGTCGGAGCGCGGTGCGCAGTCCGTTTGCAAATGTGTACCCGATGTCGGAACGAACCTGACTTTGATTCAGTCCTTCCATTTGATTTTCGATCGGATCTTCAAAAGTCATAATATTTACCTCCGGGCGATTCAGAACGCCCATCGCGGAGTACATCGTGGTTGTTTTTCCCGATCCAGTCGGACCGGAGGTGAGAATAATTCCGTTTGGTTCTGCGATCGCAGCTTCAAAAAGTTTGGCGTTGTGCCCGATAATTCCGAGATCTTTGAGCGCAGGAATTTTTTTTGATTTGTCGACGAGACGCATCACAATTTTTTCTCCGTTTGGAGTGGGGAGCGTGGAAACACGCAAATCCGCTTCGGTTTCTCCCACGTACGTGGTGATGCGTCCGTCCTGTGGAACTCGCGTTTCGTCGATTTTCAAATTCGACATAATTTTAATCTTGGACACAATTCCCGGATGCAGATTGAGCGGATATTCCACGATCACGCGCAAAACTCCGTCGATTCGGATGCGCATTCGAGTGAAATTTTTGCTGGGTTCGATGTGAATATCCGAGGCGCCTTTTTCCAGCGCGTATCGCATGCACAGCTGAATCATCTCCGGAATATTTCCGGCGACAATCATTTCTTGAAGTTGTTGGAGTACTTTTTCTGGCATGATTTAATTTTGTGAAAAAAGTGTGATTCGAAGTGTCGTTTTAAAAATATTTGTTTTTTCTTTTTCGGTGGAAATGTTGAGCGATTCGATGTGAATTATCGGCAACAAATTTTCCATTAAATATTCGTAAACTTCCATTTTGACGCGCCCGGTTTCTTTTCCCGTTTCAAAATCTGTGGTGAGTTTTCCGGTTTGTAAAAAATCAATAAATTTCTTGAGATCAGTTTCAGTGGTGTTGCACGAGATCGTGAGTCCGGTGCGCGCAACTTTTTCATTTTTCAATTTTTGTGTTCCAGAAAAAGAAAGATTTGTGATGTCGAGTGTTGAATTTGGATCGAGTAATTGGAGTTGAAGTGAGTACAGTTCCAGCACTTTTGAAATTTTTTCGATGTCGACGGTTTTTGGCAACAACTGATTTTCTTCGATCATGTACGGCGCGGAAGTCGCGTCAAACTCGGATTGCAACATTGAAAGTTGTTTTTTTGCCGCTTCTTTTTCATTTTCCATCGTCGTGATTTCGTGTTCCATTTTGTCGAGCGTTTTTGTTTTTTCTTGCCACTGTTGCGCCATCGGAAACACGCGAAAAATAAAAAAGAGCAGCGTGGCAACAATCACTGTCGACCAAAAAATCATTGGAACGTTGTTTTGTTGTTTTGAGGGAGCAGGATTCATCGAAAATTAATTAGGAATGGAGAGCGTTCGTTTCGGCGGATTTTTTTCTGTTTCCGCGGATTTTTTTGCGCTGAGCCAGGTGAGATATTTTGAAAATAATTCGTCCTGCGGATCAACTTCGTCGGCGGTTTGATAATCGAGTTTGACGGCGTACTGCATTTTTGCGCCATCGGTTGCGTCTTCTTGTTTTGAAAAAGAATTGAGTTTCCCATTTTTTAAAAATGGAAACGAGTTCACCATTTTGACAAATTCAAGATTGAGATAAAAAACATTTCCCAACAATTCTTTTCCCGAAACATTGAATCGAACGCCGTTTCGATCCACGACGATGTCAGAAACTTCGATTTGTCCGGCGCGTCCCGAAATAATTCCATTTTCATCGGAGTACGCGCGATCGTTGAAAAATTCTGCCATCCGTGGGACGGCTTCCATCATTCCAAATTCCAAATTTCCGGTTTCGTCAGTTTTGTCAAACCACGTGAGTTGCGTGTCACGAAGTACATTAATTTCTGGAGAAAAAACGGTGTATTCTTCGTTCTCGAGTTTTTGTTTGATCGAATCTTTTTCTTGATTTTGTTTTGTCACGGCGGCGATGAGAATCCGAACACTGCGCTCGGTCTCGCGATATTTCATTCCCAGGTTTTTTGAAATTCCAAAAGTTGCGAGCGGATTTTTTATTTCATTGAGATTCAGTTTGAGCCAATAAAAACTTCCAATCGCGATGACCAAAAACACCACGCTCACTTTTCGTAAAATATTTTGTATTTTTTGTGATTGGGCGCGTTTTTTTCGCAACGCATCGCGCTGCTCGGCGGAAAGTTTTATTCCGAGAATTTTTTGTGCGCCAGTGTTGGAATTTTCCACCGGTTGTGGTTTTGTTGGCGGCGTTGGAATTGTCGTATTTTCAGAAACACTGAGCACAGCTGGTGTTGCGCCAGGATTTTGATTTTCTCGGGCTGGCGAAACATTTCCATTTTTTGTGGGAATGATCGGTTCCGAAGAAAGATTCGCGGGAGAAGATTTTGGATTCTCTGGCATTTTTGAAAAATTTTATTTTTATTTTCGATCTATTTTACCAGATTCTAGCAAAATTGGAAGTGAGAACGCGAGTTTTTTTCGTTAAAAAACCGTCGATTTTTTTAACCGACCGTTTTAAAACACAACTCGTTTTGAATTTTGACTACTTTTCGTAGCGCACAAACGGTAACAATCCCATAAAACGTGCGCGTTTGACCGCCGTCGAGAGTTGTCGTTGGTGTTTTAAACAAACGCCGGTGTGAAATCGACTTTGGATTGAACGGTAGTACGTGATGTACTGAGCGAGCACTGCCGCGTTTTTGTAGTCAATTTCTTTGACATCGTTTCGGCAAAATGTGCAAATGAATTTTTTTGGTCGTGGAGGCATTTTTCAAAAAATTACGAATTATGAATTTTCAAAATTAAAGATCGAGCGACGCATCGTCGAGAATCGCGTCAAATTTGCGATCAACCGAATCCTTTTTTTCTTCCGTTTTCTCGGTTTTTGCTGGCGCTGCGGTCTCTTTTTTTACGGCTGCTCTTTTTGCGGTGAGAGTTGCTTTTGCTTCCACCGCTGCGATTTCCGCTTCTTTTTTTGAGGCGGCTTGATTTTCCAAAAGTTCAGAATATTTCACGGGATTTTCTAATTTTCCGGTGACGGTGGTCAGTAAAAATCGGACAAGTTTTTTGTCGATGTTCCACTCTCGTTCGAGTTCCGTGATTTTGTTCGGATCGATTTCAAACTGCGTGACAAAATAATACCCCCATTTTTCGCCGTGGATTTTGTACGCGAATCCTTTTGCGCCCCAAAAATCTTCGAACGTGATTTTTCCGTCAAGTTCGGTGACGCGATCGAGAATGGATTTTTTTGCCTGCGCTGCGGCGTCCGCTTCGTTCAAATCGTTGGCAAGAATTGCCATCACTTCGTATTTTTTCATGCTTTTCGGTCGGTTAAAAAATAATTTCCGGCCCTCGCGTTTTTTTCACCGGAGAGCAAAGCGCTGGGATTTTACGAGAAAAGTCGTACTGCGCAAGTTTTTTTGACACTTTTTCTCAAATCTGGAAAATCAACGCAATGAATTTCGATGGATTTTATCTCGTGGACAAACAACCGGATTGGACAAGTTTCGATGTGTGTGCGCGAATGCGGAGAATGTTTTCCACAAAAAAAATCGGGCACACCGGAACGCTCGATCCGTTTGCGACGGGGCTTTTGATCGTCGCAGTGGGGAAATGCACGCGACTGATTCCGTTTTTGGTGCGGGCGAAAAAAACGTACCGAGCAAAATTTGTGTTCGGGAAAAGTTCTCCGACGCTCGATCCGGAATCCGAAATTTCAGAAGTTTCGACTCCAAAAATTCCGACGCGGGAAGAATTTCAAAAAGTTTTGGAACAGAATTTCACCGGAAAAATTTCGCAGATTCCGCCGGAGTTTTCCGCGATCAAAATTTCTGGAAAAAAATGCTGCGATCTCGCGCGCGCCGGAAAAAAAGTGGAAATTCCGCCGCGGGCGACCGAAGTTTTTCGGATAAAAATTTTGGATTTTTCGTGGCCAGAAGTTTCGCTCGAACTCGAAGTTGCGGCAGGATTTTACGTTCGTGCGCTCGCGCGGGATTTGGGAAAAAATTTCAAAACGGCTGCAATTTGCACCGAACTTCGCCGAACTTTCATCGAAAAAATTTCCGTCGCGGACGCGCTGCCGCTCGAAAAATGTGCGACACCGATCGATCCGAAATTTATTTTGACCAAACTTTCAAAAATCGAAATTCCTGCCGGGCGGACGCAGGATTTCGTCGCGGGGCGCGCGTTTCCGTGGTCGGGGCTGGAGGGCGACAAATTTCTCGTTCTCGTCGGCGGGCGCACGATCGGGCTCGGCGAAATCTGCGCGGGAAAACTGCAGCCGCGCGTGGTTTTGTGAAATTGAAAATTAAAAATGACGAATGAAAAATGATGGAATTTTTTTGAAATTAAATTTCAACTTTCCCCCCCCACTCGTCGACGATCGCGATTTCTGGTTCGAGTTCGACTCCGAATTTTTCTGCGACAATTTTTTTCCATTTTCGCGCGAGTGCGACGAGATCGTCCTGTTTTGCGTTTCCGAGATTCAGAAAAAAATTCGCGTGTTTTTCCGAAATTTCGACGGCGCCGATCCGATCTTTTTTCGCGCCAGATTTTTCCAAAAGTTTTCCCGCGGTGAATTTTTCGCCGGTGTCCGAAAAAGTCCCGCTCCGCGGATTTTTGAAAAAACTTCCGCCCGATCGCCCCGGCGGATATTTTTGCCAGCGCTCGTTTTTCAAATTTTTCACTTCTGCTGATATTTTTTCAGGATCGCCGATTTTTTCAAACCGCAGAACCGCGCGGGCGACGCACCAGTCCGGATTTTTTTTGAAAATCGACGAGCGATAATTCCAGTCGCAGTCGCCGGATTTCAAAATTTTCAAATTTCCCGCATCGTCGAAAAATTCCACCGCGGCGATCGCGTCGCAGATTTCGCAGCCGAACGCGCCGGCGTTTCCGCGCACCGCGCCGCCGATCGTTCCGGGGATTCCGCTCAGATTTTTCAAATCCTCGAATCCGGCGGCGGCGGATTCCTCGACCAAATTTTGCAACTTTTTTCCCGCGTTGATCGTCCAAAAGTTTCCGCGTTTTTCGACCGATTCGTCCGTCAAAATAAAAATTCGTCCGCGAAATCCTCGATCGGAAAAAACACAATTTGATCCGCTGCCGAGCACAAATTTCGGAATTTTTTCCGCGATCGTGTCCGCCCAACTTTCGCGCAGCGACTCGCGATCACCGATTTTCCAAACTTCGTCCGCGACGCCGCCGATCCCGTAAAAACTGAGTTTTGCGAGTTCCTGATTTTTCGAAATTTCTGCGCCCATCGCGGTGGATTTTTTCACAATTTTCAAAAAATGTCTACAATCGCCGCGTGGAGAAATTTTCCAAAGTTTTCGTTGCCGGAACATTTGACGGATTGCACGCGGGGCACCAGTTTTTTCTCTGGTGCGCAGCACAAATTTCAAAATCGCTGGTGGTCGTCGTGGCGCGCGATTCGACCGTTTTGAAACTCAAAAAACGAGTTCCGAAATTTCCAGAATCGGAACGGCAGGCGCGAGTTTTTTTTGAAGATTTGCCGAACGCGTGCGTGCGGCTCGGGCGCGCGGACGGCGATTTTTGGCAGACACTTTCCGAGGAAAATCCGGATGTTTTGTTTCTCGGGCACGATCAAAAATTTGACGAAGTTGCGGCGCGACAAAAATTTCCGCAGCTCAAAATTCTGCGCGCGGCGGCATTTTCACCAGAATTTTTCAAAAGTTCGCGATTCCGCTAGAATTTAAAAAATGGAAAATTTTCGAAAAATTCTCGTCCGAAGTTTGAGCGAGGGAATCGTCCAGCTCTGGCGAAATAAATTTTTGTCGATCACGACGATCGGGCTCGGAGCGCTGATTTTGCTGCTGTTGAATTTTGTGTTCGCGATTCAATTTTTCGCCACAAATTCCATCGATCAGCTCGAACAACGTGCAGATTTTTCCGTTCCGATGCGCGAAAGTGTGGATCTTTTTGAACTCGACGCGCTCAAAAATGATCTCAAAAATTTCGATGTTTCGTACGAAATTTTGTCGGCGGAATATTTTGAAGATTTTTCTCTGCCGCAGCGGATGCACGTGCAATTTCACGATTTGAATCAGGTGCGCGACGTTTTGGAAATTTTCAAAAAAGCGCGGTACGCAGAAGTTGTCGGCGGCTGGGATCGCACGGGAGAGCAGGAATTTTCGACCGTCGTTCAGAATTTATTGCGGCTGCGAAAAACAGTCGAATCCGCTGCAAAAATTCTCGCAGGATTATTTCTCGCGGGAGGAATTTTGCTCGTGATCAACACGTTTCGAATCGCGTTGTTTTCTCGACGACAAGAAGTTTTCGTCGCGCGGTTGGTCGGCGCAGATCGCGCATTTATTTCCGGACCATTCGTGGCGGAGGGCGTTTTTCTCGGTCTGATTTCCGCGCTGCTGGCGATTGTCATTTTCATTTTTGTGCTGCGCGAAATTTCGGTGTTGCCGGGGGCGAAAATTTTTCTGCATCTGTGGAACGATGTTTTTTCGTGGGAAATTTTGGTTTCTGGTGCGGTCGGCGCGCTCGGCGCGTGGATTTCTGTTCGAAAATATTTGACCGGAAAATTTGGCGCGTGATCGGCGCGGCCGGATTTTTCTCGAAAAACTGAAAATAAAATGGGAGAACAAAAAACGCTCGCGATCCTGCTGCGACGCACGTTGCTGGCGTCCGACGATGCGGCGCTGGAATTTTTTACGCCCGAGTGGGGAAAAATTACGATTTTTGTGAAAAAATTTTCGCGTTCAAAAAAACGAGCGGATTTGGATTTTTTCCGACTTTTGGAACTGGAAATTTTTCAGGGACGAAACTCAAAAACACTTCGAAATGTCAACACGCAGGCTCTTTTTCACGGATTTTCAAAAAGTTTTGCTGCGTCCGAATTTGGATTTTTTTCACTTTCGCGGATCGCAAAAAATTTCGAAGAATCACCGCAACCAGAGATTTTTTCTGAAATCATCAAACTTTTTTCGGCGTTCGAACCATCGCAACTTGAAATTTTCGATCTTTTTTTTCGTGGAAAAATGTTGGTGTGGTCGGGAACTTTCCCCAAAATGTCTGGAAAGTTTTTTGAGTTTTTTCGGCGTGCGACGGTTGATGAGTTTTTGGAAAATCGAGAAAATTTTTCGCCTGAAATTTTACTTGAAATCCGAGAGCTGATCGAGAAAACAGAAAGTTTCTGTGAATAAAAAATAATTCCAGTCTTTGTGCAATAAAAAATAATTGACGATTCGGCTTTTGGGGTACAAAATTTGTTCAGAAAAAAGTACAAATTTTGTTCAAAAACATGAAAAAGTCTCTCCTCGTGCTCGTCGCAGGGTTTTTATTTTTTACGTCTGCACAGGCGCAACCGCTTCCACCAGAAATAAATGTAGATTTTCAGGTGAAAAATGTTTCACGGCAAAATCAGGACGGAACGCAGATTTCGGCGCGTCCGGGCGATGTTTTGCGATACGAAATAAAATTGTCAGAAAATCAGATTGCTGAAAATGTTCAACTTTCGGTGGATGTGGCAAATCTTTTGTCCGTGGCTGAATTTGTGAGCGATGGTGGGGGAGTGGTTCAAAATGGGGAATTGGTATTTCCGACATTTTCCAGTGCAGAAGTGTGTGGCACCGATTGCCCCGAGTGGCAAAAAGAATATTCCTTTTTTGTGCGCATAAAAAAAGAATGTGCGTCTGCGACAAACATTTCCGTTCAAATTGAAAATTTAAAATTACAAACGGTGTTGGATTGCGAACTTGTAAAATCTGGACCGAACGGCGTTTTTATAGCAGTTGCAGCGATGATGTTGTTGCTGGGGTACGTTTTTCTCGGCCACCGCAGTGAAAAATTATAGTGAGTGTCCCATTTTTTCTTTCGCGCGACGGATTTGTTTTTTCAAAGAATCTTGCAGTCCGTCGGCACATTTTTTAATATTTTCTGCTTCGGTTTCTGCGTGAAAAGTTCCGTGCAGCGGACAAATCATCGTGGCGCTCGATTCGAATCGATTCCCGGAAGAATGTTTGTTTTTTGCTATTTTTATGGTGAGATTGATGGCATTTTTGTCGGCAGTGTCGAGTGTGGAACCGAGGAACTTTTTGAGTGGCTGGAGTCTTTTTTCAAAATATTCTTTGTCTTCCTCAAAAAAAGTCACGTCGCCGGTTTGAAAATGAAACTGCATATTTTGAAAAGTTGAAAAAGTTTTTTCAAAAAGTCAGGCGTTTTCCTGAAAATTTTGAAACCAATTCAATTTTACCCGAGTTTGTAATTTCACCAACTTTTTTCGCGTTGATTTCGCCGTCTCGTTGATTGAGTGCGGCGCAGGTTTCCTCGACATCTTTTTCCTCGCAAACGAGCAGCAGTGCGGTTCCGCAGTGCCACGTGCGGTACGCTTCTTCGTCGTCCAGATTTCCAAGCTTTTTCAATTCTGCGACGGCCGGGTGCGGATCGTGCAGATCATCGAATTTTGCGCCCAGGTTTTTTTCTGAAAAAATTCGCGGAACATTTCCCGGAATTCCGCCGCCGGTGATGTGCACCACTCCCGAAATTTCAAATTTTCGCTCGGATTCAAAATCGCCGAGAACGGCGTCGAGGACGATTCGGTGAAAAGTTTTGCTCGGTGTCAGCAAAATTTCGCCCCAGGTTTCGCCGCCGCGCCAACTGATTTCGTGCCAGTTTTCGCCGAACGTCCGCTCGCAGATTTTTCGTGCGAGAGAAAAACCGTTCGATCGCAGCACGCGTCCCTGCAATCCGACGATTGCCTGGCCAGGACGAATATTTTTTCCAGTGATGAATTTTTCTTTTTTTACAATTCCGACCGCGGTTGCGTTCCAAATAATTTTGCTCGCTGCTCCGGGAACTTCTGCAATTTCTCCGCCCGGAATCACGATTTTTTCTCGAACGCACGCGCGGGCGAGTCCCGCGGTCATCGTTTCGATCACGTCAAAATTAACGCGCGGCACGTCGAACGTGTTTGTCAAACTCACGCATTCCGCGCCCACGCAGATCGCGTCGTCGCAAACCGTTGTCAGCAAATCTTCGCCGATCGTGTCGTATTTTCCCAATCGTTCCGCGATTTCGGATTTTGAACCGGTGCCGTCGTCATTTTGGATTAGCAAAAAATTTCCAAAATCGAGTGCGCCGGCGAATCCGCCGTCGATTTTCATCGGTTCGCCGATGCGTCCTGCGCGCGAGGAAAATGTTGTTTTTGCATTTTTGTACGCGGCGCGACTCGCTTTTTCTCCGGCAGAAATATCCACTCCAGATTTTGCGTACGTGAGTTTTTCGTCGTTCATTTTTTTTGAAAAATTATTTTTTGAAAAGAATAATTCCGAGATTGTCCCCAAAAATTGCGTGCATATTTTCCAGTTCCTGAATTTCTGTTTCTCCGAGTTGCACGAGCAGCATCGGTGTTTCATTTTCAAAATTGATCGCCTCGAACGGAGGAATCGCGAAAAAGTTTTCCGCGAGTGGAAACGTGCTCACGAGTTTTGGATTTTCAAATGTTGCCAAAAAATTCTCGATCAACCGTTCGTCGTGTTCGCCGAGTTTTTTTGGAATCTGCAAAATTGGTGATTTTGGCAGAGTTTGTCGAACGTGCGATAAAAACATTGCGCGGTTTTTCCAGATCTCAATCGTGTAAATTCCAGATGCAGCAAACAGCAGTGAAAAAATGGCGATTGTCGCGATCACCCACGTTATCGGGAGTTTTTGCGAATCATGAAAAATGTTCGGCTCGGTCAGTTCGAACGCAAACCGGCTATCGTGCGTGAACTGCGAAAAGTTTTCTTCCAGTAATTTTACCGTCGAATCGGCGAGCCGTTCGGCGTGTCGCGTTTCGCGACCGGACAGTGAAATAGTCCAAAAAACATTCAGTCGATTTTGCTGTCGTCCGGAAAGTTTCCGTTTGAAACCAGAAATCAGTACTTCGGATTTTTTCAAAATCTGATCGCGAAATCCGGGATCTTTTGCCCAGCCAGCAACCATTTCGGCAACTTTTTCCGCGTCCTCCACTCCGGGATTGACAAACGTTGCTTCCGCACCGCCGATGGGGCGCACCGAAAAATAAATGGTCGTTTTTGTCGTCGGAGGGAGCAGTAAAAATAGTGCGATCAAAAAAATTGAAATTCCGCTCCAAAACCAGAAAAACCAATTTTTTCGTCGGTCGATCGGCGCCAAGAATTCAGGTAAATTCATCAAATATTTGGCAAAGAAATTTTGCCGTTGGTTTGCGCGCCACGGCCTTCAAATTCAACTTTTTGCAGCAGTTCCTCTGTCACTTCTGGCGTCGGATATTTTCCGTCAAACATTCCAGTGTGAAAACCGTCAACGGTTGGATTTCCTGCGCGTGCTGCTTCGACGAGATCTTCCACTTTTTGGTAAAAAAGCGCGTCTGCGCCGATTACTCGACAGACTTCTTTTTCTGATAAATTATGCGCTACGAGTTCGGATCGCGTCGGGATGTCGACGCCGTACACGTCGGGATTCCGCACGGGCGGCGCTCCGCTGGCAACGTACACTTTTTTTGCGCCGGCGGCGCGACACATTTCAATAATTTTTTTCATCGTATTTCCACGGACAATTGAATCATCCACGAGCAAAATATTCCGATTTCGAAATTCCAACTCGATGGTGTTTAATTTTCGGCGAATTGATTTTTGTCGTTGCGATTGTCCAGGCATGATAAATGTTCGGCCGATGTACCGATTTTTTACCAAACCTTCTCGATATTTTATTCCCAAATCTTGCGAAATCTGCAGCGCAATCGGGCGGCCAGAGTCGGGGACTGGCATCACCGAATCAATTTCCAAATTAGCGGCTTTGATTTGTTTTGCCAGCGAAGATCCCATTCGCAGTCGTGTTTTGTACACCGAAATTTCGTTGAGCATCGAGTCGGGACGCGCAAGATAAATATATTCAAAAATGCACGGAAACAGTTTTCCTTCCGCGCACTGCTGAGAAATCATTTCCCCGTCTTTTGTGATTAAAATTGCTTCGCCGGGATTCACGTCACGAACGACTTCGTACCCGAGTGTTTTGATCGCTACGTCCTCCGAAGCAAAAATCCACTCGGTTCCTTTTGTGGTTTTCTTTTTTCCAAAAACGAGCGGACGAATTCCGTACGGATCACGAAACGCAAAAAGTCCCACTTTGTCGATCAACGAAATGACGGAGTACGCGCCGGTGACGCGTTTCATTAATTTTTTTGTTGCAGCAAAAACAGTGTCAACATCGGAACGTTTTGGAGCTGCTTTTAATTCTTGATAAATTTTATCGGCAAAAACATTGAGAAGAACTTCTGTGTCGGAATCTGTGCGCAGGTGGCGTCGGTACGTGTTTTGAATTCGATCTCGTAATTCGTTTGTGTTGGTGAGATTTCCGTTGTGAATCAGGAAAATTCCAAACGGCGCGTTGACAAAAAATGGCTGAGCTTCTTCGAGCGATTCTGAATTTCCAGCAGTTGTGTAGCGGCAATGTCCTAGTCCAAAACGACCGGTGAGATTTGCAATATTTTTTTGTGTAAAAATGTCGATGACGAGTCCCGCACCTCGTTGTTCGCAGAATTTATTTTCATCAAATGTCACAATTCCAGCAGAATCCTGTCCGCGATGTTGCAGCATCATCAATCCATCATAGGTTTCGATGATTGCATTTCCGGCTGGTTTGCTGACGCCAATAATTCCGCACATTTTGAAATGTTTAAAAATTGAGAGCACGTGGATTCTACGAATTTGTCAAAAAAATGCACACTTTTTCTTAATTTTTTTGGAGCTCATGTTTTCGTCGCCGCAGGTCTCGCACAAAATTCGGATCTTTCATTTGATCGTACAGTTTTAGATTTGAATCGTAGCTTCCGTCGGTGTAGCCAAGTTGTCGTGCTGATCGCCATTTCACCCCTGTTTTGTACTCCCAAACCTGGTACACTTTTACATCCAACGTGTCGATAATTTTTTTCGAAATCTGATTTTCTTCCAGCGCATTTTTATTTTTGTCGTGAAGTTTGTTCCGATTTTCAATGATGTGCATCAGCGCGTACTGCGTCAAATCGTCGCGGAGATCGATGTTGAAATCGGAAATTGTTTCCAATATTTCTTGATCGGTTTTTGCGGCGAAAATTTTCTGCCGTGCGATTTCTGTTTGATCGACGAGTGTTTCGGATGATGTGTGTGGCATCACTTTTTGTGGGAAATTTTTATAAAAATCTTCAATTTCCACCAACAACACATCGGTTTGGTACGAGAGTGCACTTTGATTTGTGGCGACTTCCTCAGACTGTGGAATTTCCACAGGAGTTTCTTTTGGGGCAGCGTTTTTGAGCGGTGGGACAGGAGGAGCGATTGGTTCTGTTTGTTGCAGAATTTCCACGTTTTTCGTCGATTCTTTTTTCAAAAAAACATTGACAAACAACACCACGCCCACCGCGATGCACAAGACAAGAAAAACGGGAATTAAGTTGCGTTTCATGTAAAAAATATCACACGAATTTTACGTGAATTTTGATTGGGAGCTCAAGGAAAACAGCTCGAAGTTTATACTTGATTGTGTTTAAGAAATATTTTATATCGCACGCGAAAAACTCAGGAGCTTGCTCCTGAGATGGAAAGCGTATAATGCCGGAGGCATTAAAAACGCTTTTCATGTTAAAAACAGAACGAAAAAACCACACGGTGTACCGGATCGCGTATCAT
>Ga0209042_1001625_pt1 | contig 16868 bp, 22 predicted proteins | sample SaaInlV_200m_DNA_6_FD_184649 | JGI IMG/M metagenome (GOLD analysis project Ga0209042, IMG submission 184649) | Marine microbial communities from expanding oxygen minimum zones in the Saanich Inlet - SI037_S2LV_200m_DNA (SPAdes) (version 2) | ecosystem: Environmental > Aquatic > Marine >...
TTCATGATTTTGCTAGGTTGATTTGGTTTTTATATCTGGTGATTATATTAAGAAGTCTATTATAATTCCAATTATCAGGGCTATCGTTGAGAGAATTAAAATAAATGCAGAGTTCCATCTTGACTTTGAGGTTAGCGTTGTTCTTACTATATAATCTAAGGCTTGTTTTTGTTTTCCTTTTAGTTCCGATTTTTCGACGGCACTTAGTAAATTATGTTTTTTTACGAGTTCCTCTTTTTTCTCTTGGATATTATATCGGTGTCCAAAATATATTATGAAGCCTATAGTCCCTATATACCAGGCGGCGTTTGTCCATTTCGGAGCATAGATATTTAGCATTATTATTATTCGGTATGCTATTGTTGCTAGTATTCCAGATAAAAAGAAAAATGTTCTCAATAGTTTTGAATGTGGTTTTATTATGTTGTTTTGTTTCATCTCTTTTTTTGTAAAATATATTTACAATGAGTAATGAATTTATTTTTATTAAAAAGGTTTCGATTAGTTTTTTAGAACTCTACCTTTGGCACTGCCTTAGAGGCCTCTGGAATTTTCAGATATTCTCTTTCTTTGAACCCATACATATTTGCGAACCACATGCCTGGTAAAGTCTTTGTCATGACATTGTAGCTCATTATTCCGTCGTTATAGAATTGACGAGCATATGCTACTTTGTCTTCTATTGCTGAAAGTTCTTCTTGTAAGTGTAGGAAGTTTGTATTTGCTTTTAGGTCTGGGTATCCTTCTGCGATTGCGAAGATTGATTTTAATGCTTCTTGCATTTGGTTTCCAGCTTTCATTTTCTTTTCTGTGCCTTTTGCTGACATCATTGCTTTTCTTGCATCGGTTACTTCTTTGATTGCAGCTCTTTCGTGTTTCATATAGCCTTTTACTGCGGAGAGTAAGTTTGGGATTAAGTCTGAACGCTTTCGGAGTTGAACGTCGATTTGAGAGAGTGCGTTGTCGATTTGTTGAGCAAGCCTTACGAAGCGGTTGTAGTAGATGAAGAAAGTCGCGGCTAAAATTATTGCTACGGCGATTAGAATCCAAGTTGTTAACATGAAGGATTTAGGTTGGTTAAGTTTATAAATATTCGTGATTGGTATTTATTATGAATAAAAATATTTTGATAATTATTGGGATATTGCTTCTTGTTGGGTTTGGATTTTTGTTTGTGACGAATATGACTGGGAATGTTATTACGGGATCTGTTGTTGGAGAGAAGGTTCTTTCGAATGATTATTTTAAGATAGGCGAGGTTGGGGAAGTCTTGAACGAGACTGCTGATAAAGTTGGGGATGTTCTTGGAGATGTTGGTGATAAAATAATTGAGGAGGTTAAATAATGGTGAGTGTTGATAAGGATAAGTGTATCGGGTGTGGGGCTTGTGCTGCGACTTGTCCGGAGGTTTTTGAGTTGAAGGATGGGAAGGCGCACGTTAAAGGCAAGGGTGATTGTGCTAAGGCGGCTGCGGCTGGATGTCCTGTTGGAGCTATAAGTCTTTGAGAATTTTATTAATCTGTGAAATATTAGGGAAAGTTTTATAAAGAAAAGTTAACTATTGTTAACATGTATTTACTGCCTCAAGAAATTGAAGTTTGGTATATCATACCGGCTATTAGAAAGGAACTGGCGAAGCTTTTGACAAAGAAGTATGAGCTTAGTTACGAGAAGGCTGGGAACGCGCTTGGGATTAGTAAGGCTGCGGTTAGTCAGTATTTGTCCAATAAGAGGGCGAATAAGGTTTGTTTGGACGTGAAGACTAAAAAGGAAGTTAGGAAGTCGGCGAAGTTGATTTTTGAGAATCCGAAGGTTGCGATGATTGAGATGCAGAGGATTTTGAAATTTATGAAGGATAATCATTGTTCGTGCAATGTTTGTAAGAAATATAATAAGGATGTTTTGGGGTACTGTAATTGTGAACCTAAGTATTAAGATGGAAGGAATTTATTTAGATAATGCTGCGACGACGAAAGTTGATGAAGTTGTTGCTGAGAAAGTGCGGGAGGTTTTCTTGGAAGATTATGGAAATGCTTCGAGTTTGCATGAGGTTGGGAGGCGAGCAAAAGAGAGGCTAGAGGATTCGAGGAAAAAAATAGCTGCTTATTTTGGATGTGAAGCCAAGGAGATTGTTTTTACGAGTGGTGGTACGGAATCTAATAATTTGGCAATTCGTGGTTTGGCTCGCGCTAATCCTGAGAAGAAACATATTATAATTTCTGTTACTGAGCATCCTTGTGTTTTGGATACATGTAAAGATTTGGAAGAGCAAGGGTATGAGGTTGATTATTTGGATGTTGATTTTGAGGGGTTTGTGAGTTTGGATGATGTTCGGGATAAGATTCGGGATGATACTCTGGTTGTTTCGGTGATGCATGTTAATAATGAAATTGGGGTTATCCAGGATGTTGAGGAGATTGGACGGATTTGCAAGAAGAGGAATATTTACTTTCATACTGATAATGTGCAGGGATTTTTGAAAGAGGATTTGGCTTTGGCGAGTGTTGATTTGATGTCGGTTTCTGGACATAAGGTTTGTGCGCCGAAGGGTGTTGGATTTTTGTATGTTCGGGATGGGGTGAATATTAGAGAGATTATGACTGGTGGTGGTCAGGAGGATGGTTTGAGGAGTGGGACTGAGAATGTTCCTGGAGCTGTTGGATTGGCTAGTAGTATGGATATTGATTTTAAGATTGATGAGGTTCGGTTTAGTCGTGATAAGATTATTGAGGGTTTGAGAAAAATTAAGGGTGTTAAGATTAATGGGTCTGAGACGCATCGCGTTTATAATAATATTAATGTTTCTTTTTATGGTATCGAGGGTGAGAGTTTGATGTTGATGCTTAATAATAAGGGGATTTATGTTTCGACTGGTTCGGCTTGTGCTTCGACTAAGCTTAAGGAGAGTTATGTTTTGAAGGCGCTTGATGTGGATGAGATGTATATACATGGAAGTATTAGAATGTCGCTTGGGGTTGATGCTATTGGTCGAGAGGATTTTATTGTTGAGAGAATTAGTGAGGCTGTTGGCAAATTAAGGGAAATGAGTCCGTTTAAATTTGAAGAGGAGGTTAAAGATGGCGAATAAAAAGATAACTAAAGATATGACTTTTGCTGAGATTTTGGAGCAGAATAAGGAAGCTGGCGAGAAGTTGGCTGATAAGGGTTTGTTTTGTGGCGGGTGTCCTATGGCGGCTTTTGAGAAGTTGGAGGATGGGGCCAAGGCGCATGGGGTTGATGTTGATGAATTAATAAGTGAGTTGAATTCAGATGAGTAATGTAGATTATACTAAGAATGTGATGGATCATTTTCAGAATCCGCGTAATATGGGGGAGCTTGAGAGTGCTGACGCTGAGGCTACGGTTGGGAATCCTGGCTGTGGGGATGTTATGAAGATTATGCTTAAAGTTTCCCCAAGGGATGACTCTGGTGAGCCCGATGATGAATATATTGAAGATATTAAGTTTCAGACTTTTGGGTGTGCTGCTGCGATTGCTTCGAGTTCGATGACTACGGAGCTTGCTAAGGGTAAGAGTTTGACTGAGGCTGAGAAGATTACGAATAAGGATGTTAGTTTGGCATTAGGAGAGCTTCCGCCGATAAAGGAGCATTGTAGTAATTTGGCTGCGGATGCTTTGCGGAAGGCGATTGATGATTATCGAGGGAATAAGGAATAGTTTATCTGCGAATTTTTTTTGGAATAAAATAATGAATCTCCCTAGCTCCCTAACAGGGGAGATCCATTGAATGTGATTTAATAAAAAATAATAATTTTAAATTGAAGATTTACTTCTTCTTTTTCTTTACAGTCTTTTTCTTGACTGCTTTTTTAGCTACCTTTTTCTTAGCGACTTTCTTCTTTTTCTTCTTTCCGCCTCGAGCCATTTTAGCTTCGCAAACGTTACCCTTTCCATCTACATAATATAGAAATCCAGATTTTCGCTCGACAACACCTTTAGCAATTATTTTTCCCATTTTTTTAACCTCCTTTTTACCTCTTGTAGTAAGTTAGTTTGATAAGAGGGATTTTCTATTTAAATGTTTCTATCTATTCTCGACGGGAATTTTGTTATTGTCGAGGGGCAAAGGGATTTCTAGCAGGTATTTTCCGTGACCTGATATGTTTAATTTCCAAGTTTTCACGTCGAGGATTTTGGTTGCGTTCATTTTTTCGTCGAGCCAGATGGCTTTGAAGGGTTGGCAGAAAAGGGAATGGATGGAGAGTTTTTTGTTTTTGTTGAAAATAAAAAGTAAAGGTGGGGATCTTTTTTGAAACATTAATCCTTTGAATTTTTTCCATGGAGTGTCCATTATTTCTACTTGGACTATTTTTTTTATTTTATTTTCATAATATGTTATTTTTTTCATAACCATTCTATTTCATAACTTCCTTTTTTTAATTCACAATATTTTTCGTACATTTTTTTTACGGATTTTTCGTGGACTTTGTCGTGATGAATGAAGCCGCCGCCGAATGCTTTTGGGATGTGCATTAGTTCGTGGATTATGACTTTGGTTTGTTCTTCTAGTTTGAGCTTGTCGAATTTTTCAGAGATGACTTCTACTAAATAGAATCCTTTTTTTCTGCCCATTCCAATTTGCATGGCTTTTCCAAGAGCGTGGCATCTGGCTATGGTGTATTTTGCTTTTGAGCCGGTGCTTCTTAGGAATGCTACGTGTTCGAGGAGAACGTGACTTAGAGCTAGGGTTTGTATTATTTTTTCCGCTCTTTTTTTTATGTCTGGGGCCTGATGATATTTAATTGCTATTTTATTTTACCTCTATAATCTTTGTTTTGGAGGTGTGGCCTTTTATTATTGTTGCTTTTGCGTGAAAATGTTTTGATAAGAGGTTTTCTAGTTCTTTGTTTGCTTTGTTTTCTTTGGCTGGTTTTTTTAAGAAGACTTTTGTTACTTTGCCGTCGAGGTTGGTTTGGATTTCTTGGCGAGATGAATTTGGTTGAACTTTTATTTGAATTTTCATAACTATTGTTTTCTTGTTACTATTAATATTATTAAAGCAAGTATGGACCCTATGTCGATTATCATGCAATAGGTGCAGAACGCTTCTAGGATGACGGCTTGGATGTAGATGAAGTAGAGGGCTCCGACGGCTGATATTGTTGTTGTGAAGAATAGGAAAAGTTTCTTTTGTCTCTTTGGATGTTTTGTGTGGGAGGCTGTTATGAAAAGTAGGAATGTGAAGGTTAGGATTCCTAATATTGAGTTTGAAATTCCTAGGGTTTTTTGGTATGATGAGTTTTGAACTACTGAGCAAGAATTATCTTCTTGTCCGCATATTTGTTCTGTTGAGGTTAGGGCTAGTAAGGTTGATACGACTAGGCAAATGGTGAAGATTGTTAGTAGGATTTTGTATTTGGTTTTCATGAGAGAGGAAGGGATGCTTGGTATTAAAGGGTTATGGTGAAACTGGTTACTTTTTATTTTGGAATTCTATGTAGTCTGAATAGTTACCACTATAGCTGCTTATTTTTTTATCTTTTATTTCTAAGATTCTTGTTGCCACTTTGTCTATGAAGTATCTGTCATGGGAGACGAAAATTATTGTCCCTTGGAAATTTTTTAGTGCTTTTTCTAGGGAATCTTTTAGGTAGATGTCTAAATTGTTTGTTGGCTCATCTAAGAGTAGGACTTCGTTTTTTTCTTGAGTTATTCTTAAGAGGTTTAGCCTTCCTTTTTCTCCGCCTGAGAGCTGACTAATTTTCTTTTCGAAACTCTCTTTGTCAAATCCAAAATTTAGTAGTATCGAAATTATGTGCTGGTCGTTTTTTGAGGTTTCCTGTTCTAAAAATTTTACAATTGTTAAGTCTTGATTGACATCACTTAATTCTTGATCGAAGTATCCTATTTTTAGGTTGTTTCTTTTTTCGATTGTTCCACTTGAGAGGGATTCTTCTTCGGTTAGCATTTTTAGGATTGTGGTTTTTCCTGTTCCGTTGCCTCCGATTATTGCGACCTTTTCTCCGCTATCTATGTTTTTGTTTATGTCTTTCAATATAGTTGTTTTGCCGAATTTTTTTGTTAGGTCTATTATTCTGAATACTTCGCAATTGTGGAGATTTTTGTTTGAGAAGTTTATATTGATATCTAATTGCATTTTGTCTGGATCAGGTCCGGTCTCTATTCTTTCTCCGTCTCTTTTTAGACGGTCTCCCAGGGCTTTTAATTTTGGACTACAATTAATTGCTGCCCACTTGTGCTTTTCTTCGGCAGACTCCAATAATTCTTTTTTCTTTTTAGAGAGAGTTTTGTATCTTTGTCTTAGTACTTCTATATGTTTTATTTTCTCTTGTTCATAACTTTCGTAGCTGCCGCTGTATTTCTTTATTGTCTTGTTTTCTATTTCCCACTCTTTGTTTACTATTTTATTTAGAAAATACCTATCGTGAGAGATTACTAGGAGAGAGTTTATGTTTTTGCTTATGTATTGTTCTAGCCATTCGATGCTTTCTAGATCTAGGTGGTTTGTTGGTTCGTCTAGAAGATATATATCTGCTTCTCTTGATATGCATTCTGCTAGACGGAGTTTTATTTTTTGTCCTCCACTTAGGCTGGATATTTTTTGATTCAAGAGAGCCTCGTCTATTTTTAGATTGTTTAAAACTTTTAGTAACTTTTTTCCTTCTAGGTCTAGGGCTGCATTTGCTAGGAGTAGGTTATATTTGTCCATCACAGAATTGAAAATCTCCTCATTCTCGTATACCTTGGGGTCTCCTATTTTTTTCTCTAACTTTAATCTTTTCTTTTCTTGTTCTTGTTTTTTATTTTGTATATAATCTTTGAAAGTTTTACCTAGGTCGTCGAAACTTTTTTCTTGCTCCATTAGGCTTATCTTTACTTCGTTTGTGCTTATTCTTCCCTGGAAATCTTCTTGACCTACTAGGCATTTTAGGAGGGTTGTTTTTCCTGTTCCGTTGCCTCCAATTAGGGCTATTCTTTCATTTGAGTGTATTGTTATACTTAGGTTGTCGAATAAATTGTCTCTTCCAAAGCCTTTGGTAAAATCGTTAATAGAAATCATTGTATCGTTTGATAGATTTAGTGGATTTTGCATAGATGTCCCGGGTGGGTTTGCCATGTTATGCTGTTGGAAAAGAAGTTAAGAAGTTGAAACTACGTAGGAATTTCTTTTCCGTTTTGTAGTTTTTCTTTGCCATAGTATTTGTTGATTGGGAAGTTATTTAAGGTTTTGGGTTTTGGAATTCTTATGAAAGAAGTGCGACCAATTATGATAGGTATTTGTGGGCCATCTACTTCTGGAAAATCTAGCTTAGCCAATGCATTAAAAAAGGAACTAGCCGCAGATGTTATTGAAGCTGATAATTTTCTTAAGAGGCTTCCAAAAAGACAAGTTAATGGATATACAAGCTGGGAACATCCTAGTAGCATGCTTTTGAAAGATTTTAAAAAAAGTTTAAAAGATATTAAGAAGGGCAAGAGGATGTTTATTCCTTCAAAAAAATTGACAGAGATTTTTGATAAACCGATATCTCCTAAAAAATTTATTATTGTGGAAGGATTCTTGCTCTTTCATAGTAAATCTTTTTCAGACATGTTTGATCTTAAATTTTTTTTAGATATCCCACTAGATAAAGTTACGGAACGCCGAGTTGATTATTGCGGAGAAACCGAAAGAGATTACTCTGAAAGAGTTGTTATTCCTGAGCATTTAAAATATAGGAAGGAAATGATCAGAATTTCTGATTATATTCTTGATGGAAATAAGTCTAAAAAAGAATTATTAAAGGAATCTTTTTCTGTAATTAAATCTAAATTTATAGATAGAGTAAAAATTAAAAAGATTGGATTGGATTTTGATGGACCTGTTGTTGATACTGGAAAATTGCAACAACTTATTCTAAGAAAGCATGGATATAAGGTTCCTCCTACTTGTAGGTATTCAAATATTCCTACTAGTGCTAATCTATCTCGTGAGGAATATAATCGCATTACTTCGATTGCGCTTGAAAATGAAAAGTCTATTCCCTATTTAGAATTGCAAAAAAATTTTAAGAGAAAATTGAAAGAATTGCTTTCCCAAGGTCATTCTGTTGAAATTATAACAGCTAGAGCTGGAGAGGAGCTCAAATTTGCAAAAAAATATCTCAAATACAATAATATTGATATTTTAATTCATTCTTCTGGAGACAAAAATAGTAAGGTCGATGCCTGTCGTGATCTCGATATTTATATTGAGGATATGCCTTTTGAGATTAAGGAATTAAAAAGATCTATGCCTAGGCTTGTTTTATTTAATACATATGACAACAAGAGCTCTGTATTAAATAAAGATGAATTAAGAATTGTTTCTGGGGTTGAAAGAATTAGTGATTGGAAAGATTTCAACTTGTCATAATTTCAATTCCATCTCGATGTTTTAGCGGATGATCTTTTCCTACTGGCTGTTTTGTTCTGACGTCTATTGCTTTGATGAATTTATCTCCTATGTCTGTGTGTAGGGAGTATGCGAAGTCTAGGGCTGTTGTGTTTTGTGGGAGGAGGAAGCAATCTGGGAGGACGTTTCCTTTTGAGTCGGCTAGTTTTGAGCCTGCTGGGAAGATTGCTATGTATTTTAGAAGGTTGAAGACTGAGTGGTCTAGAACTTCTTGGACTCCGGTGCTTCCGAATTTGTCTAGTACGTTTTTTTGTATTGAAGTTAGGGCTTTTTTTTGGTCAACGCTTAGACCTTCTTTTAATTTGAAGTCTTTTTCTCCTTGAGTATATTCTATTAGACCTGCACTTGCTGCTTGTCTTAGGGATAATTCTGCATCGGCTGAGCATGGAATGATTTTCATATCTGGGAATGCTTTTTTTAATTTTTCGAGATTTTCTGCGGCGTTTGGTTTGTCTATTTTGTTTGCGGCTATTAGCATTGGTTTTGTTGAGTGACGAAGGGTTGCTGTGAAGTTTTTTAGGTCTTGCTCTGACCATGATGTTGGAGTTGTTGGGTCGAGTTTTAATTTTGCCAAGACATGATTTACGTCGGCCTCCTTTACCCTTAGGCCTGAGAATTGTTTGGCTACGGATTTTGAAAGGTCAGTTTTTGTGGATTGGATTGTTCGAGATAATTTTTCCCATACTTTTTGGAAGATTTGTTCATACCATTTGTTTAGCTCTCCTTCTAGCATTTGGACGTCGGCAATTGGGTCGCCTTGTCCTTCTTGTCCTTCGAGTGTTGTTGTTGCTGAGATATCTACGATTTGGATGAACATGTCTGCTTGTCTGAGGGAATCTAGGAATTGGTTGCCGAGGCCTTTTCCTTCACTTGCGCCTTTTACTAATCCCGCTACGTCCATTAACTCGCATGGCACGAATCTTGTTTCTCCGGTGCAGAATCCGGTTCTGGGGTTGCATCTTGTTTTGAGTTCTTTGCATAAGGCGTCTACTCTGACGTAGCCCATTCCGTGGTTTGGTTCGATTGTTGCGAAAGGGTATGAGGCGATTAGGACGGGTGAAAGCGTAGCTGCTTTGAAGAATGTGCTTTTGCCGCAAGATGGTTTGCCTACTAGTCCTAGTAACATGAATATGAGTGATCCTGCCGGGAGTTGAACCCGGGACCTCTAGCTTTCTTAGGCGAAAGTAACATCAGGATGCTACATTTCTGATAAATTCTTGCGAATTTACCTGAAAGCTGTTCACAATTTCCGTAGATATCGTGGCCATATAAGACTAGCGCTCTAAACCAGACTGAGCTACAGGATCTATATTATGGACTAATTTGGATATAAAAAGATTGGGGTTTATTTTTTACAGAGAACTACTGCTTTTGATTTGTCTTTAGAAAGTGCTGGCTTAACTGTGTTAAAGTAAAGTTTCAGATATGACAGTAAATCTGATTCGTTATACTTATATGCCACTGCTACTATTATTTGATCCCCTTTGCAAAAAGATACCTTTTTTTTATTGGAGCTTATTGTTTTATCGTTTTTTATAACGTAGTAAAATTCCATTCTATGATTTTTGAAACGGGTGCTATATTCAAGATCTTCTTCATCTAGTCCTAATAGTAATGGCATTTTAATTAAAAAATTATCTACTTCTTTGTTTTTTGCCTGAGCTTTTGCCCTTTCTTCAATTTTTTTATCTGCTACTGCAGTGTCGATTACAAGTAAGTCATTTCCCTTCATACTATTTCGTATTTCATATAAAAGTTCGTTTATTTCGAAATTTCCTAGAGTATTCCCTAGTAATAATACTAAATTTTTTTTGTACTCTCCTAAATTTAATAAATGCATTACATTTCCTAAATTCTCAAAATCTGAGATATTATATTGAAATTCAATTATTTCTGCTATGTTTTCTTTGGAAAATGTTTCTATTGCTTTACCTACCATATAACTGCTTATATCTATTGGGCAGTATTTTACTTTTAATTTTCCTTTGAATGCTTTTATTAGCCCTGCTGCCTTTTTCCCGTCTCCGCATCCTAGGTCTATAACATTTATTGGGTCTCCATTGGCCCAGTCTAATATTTCTGCTGCTCTTCCTTCAATTAGTTTTTGGCCCTCATCTTCATTTACGGCTTTTACGTATTCTTGAGAATTTTCTAAATCTAGATAGGCTTGTGATTGTTTTGGAGTTAAATACCATAGTTTTGAATCTGCGATGTTCCAAATTCTAGTGTTGCCTTCGAGAGAATAGCCGCGCTTGATTAGTTCTTTGAAAATTAGGTCGTTTATTTTTTGGCTTTCTTTTTCTGCCATAATTTTAAGGGAGGTTTTTTGGTTTTTATGTGTTTGCATTTTATGTAGTAATTTTGTAGAGATAATAAAAACATTCGGTGCTTGATCACTTATACTAGTTCTAGAAGAAATTCTTTTAACTTTTTGTGTATGGGTATCTTGAAATGGCTCTCTATTTCATCGATTTTTACCCATTTTAATTCGGCTATACCATTTCCGGGCTCTTCTTCTCCTTCAAAGACTTTTGTTAAGAAAGAAATAGAGACTACTTCTGGTTTTTCTTCGTAGGTTCTTGAGAAGAATGTCCCTACGTTTTTTACTACATACCCTGTTTTATTTTTTATGTGTTTTTTTAGGGCTTTATCAATATCTTCTCCTGGAGTTAGTCTGCCACCTGGGAAACACCATCTTAATAACTCGGCATCTTTGTCATCATCTTCTCTTTTTACTATTAATATTTTCTTTTTTGTAGAATCAAAGATAAGGCCTAATACTGCTACTTCGAATTTTGATATTTCGTTTTCCATGGTTCTGATAGGTGTTTGTTGTTTTTATTTCTTTGTATTCGCTGTTACCCGCTTAGAGAGGTTGCAGATTAGAGCGTTGCAGTTCCTAATGATAACCTTTAAAAATTAAAAGTGGTGATAAGATGTATGCTCCTCTAGTCTAGTGGCCAAGGATGCCTCTTCGCAATTCACTCTAAATGTTCACCCTTTCAATCAGCAGTGACCTGGGGTTTAAACTCCAACAACAACCTTTAAAAATTAAAAGTGGTCATTAAAGATATGCTCCTATAGTCTAGTGGCCAAGGATGCTGCCCTTTCACGGCAGTGACCCGGGTTCAAATCCCGGTGGGAGCGTGAGTTTTTTATCGACGATAAAAATCATTTTTTAGGTCTTTATAAAGGCCATATTTTTTAGGGCAGTGACCCTAAATTTTTCTAATTTTCTAAATTTTTCTGAATTCTATTAGGGCAGTATACCATTTTGGTTCGATGCCCTTACAAATTTGGGATTTTTTTGTAGTTAGGGCACTATACCATTTTGAATTGGTGCCCATTAGAACCCGGTTGGTGAGTGGCAACATTCAAGTATTGTAGGAAAATGATATGAGCTAATATTTTTCCATAAGATACTTTTTTGCCTTCACTAATTTTATAGAATTATAATCATTTTTATCTGTAAACTGATATTGCCAGATATGAAAAATATCTTCCCTCTTTTCGAAAAATAATAAACTTATTTTTTTATCAGTATGTGAGGACCATTGCCTAAATGGATAAAATAATTGTCTAATTATTGTATTTTTCGTTTGTGAATTTTTTGCCTCAATTAGAACTACTTGCTTTTCCCCCTCATATCCGGCATCAACTTCCGTTTGCACACTTTTTGTATTAAGCTCTTATTTTCCAACTTTAAAACTAAATTCAGGAGTATATTTTCTGCCCCGGATAGTAAGAACTAGAGTATCATCTTCCATAAAGGTTCTAATTATACTGGAAGCATAAGCAAAATCTAAATGTTGCATTTCAGAATTTCCTATTTTAGAAGTTTCTAAATTAAAATCCATTTTAGTAATGTATTTTTCTGGATTTGATTCTATTTCAGATATATCCATATATCCCTCACCCTTGATTATTGCATAGATGCCATTTTTTATAGGTAATAGAAAAAGTCCATTTTCTTTCATTATTGCAGGAACTTGTTCACGAGAATCTTGTTTACATAAACAACGAACTTCTTTTTCGGTTGTTACTTTAAAATCTTGTACTGACTCTTTAATCATCTTTGAATCTAAGATAAACGGCTCCTTGGAAAAGTTATGTTCCAGTATTTTATGGTCCAGGAAGATTTTTTCCCACGATTTTGAACTTGCCATCTTTATATTAATAATTTGTAATGACTACTTCTTTAATCTTCCTCTTTTTAATAATTTCTCAAAATTAAAAGAATTGATTCACTTTATCAAACCCATCAAAACAAAAGAATCAATCTTACAAGAAAAATCAAGCTTCTGGTCTTTAATCTCCCCAAGTGCAACCTTCTGCGCCTTCTTCGTCTTAAAATTCCCAAGAGTAATATGCGGTTTATACAAAAAATCCCCCTTCCATTCCAAACCCAATCCCTTGTATAACATATCCTTAAGTTTAGCAATCTTCTCCTTCCCCCTAGTCACGTCTAAAAAAATATAATTATTTTTAAAAGAAGCTCTAATTTTATCCAACCTTATTTCAAATGAAGAAAAACCCATAACCACTTCATTTACTTCCTTTCTCGTAGATTTTTTATCGAAGTAATAAACCAAAGCAATATGAGGCTTCAAATCATTACAACTAGAATTATACTTTTTCATAATAGAACTTACCTTATCTAATCCATCAAACTTTGGAAAAATAGCTATTGTGTGCGGCATATGTCTAACAAAAATGATAAATTTATAAAACTTCTTAAATCTAAGATGTTCAATTTATTTTCCCACTCTATTCAACCTAACCATGCCTCGAATAAGAAAATATCAAATCCACCTTCTCCGCATCCACATCCTTCCCTTTCTTCTTCAATTCAAAAACCTTCCTGTCAACATAATCAACAACATCAGACTTATTCAAAATACCATTACTAACTAATTTAGAACACTGCTTCTTAAGAGTCTTATAATGCCCTTTAGAAACCTGCTGATCAAAATGCCTATACGCAACATCAAGAACATCATAATAATCCAAATCAAATTTATCAATAACAACGCCAGCCTTACCTCTCTTCTTATGTCCCTTCCCGAACATATACTCTTCTGCCAAATCCAAAGCCGCCCCACGAACATCATCATCCACAACAATCTCAAGAGATTTCAGCGTACCCAAATGCCCACCAAAAATAAAAGGATCCTTACAAAACAACTCCTTATCAACAGAAGCATCAAGCCCATAACCCTTCTTTATCTTATCAGCAGGCCCAACACGTTTTTCTTTGAGCAGCAACTCATATGCCTTCACAGCATGTTCAAAAGACAATCCTCCAACATCAGCAAGCAAATAAGCATTACTATTATTAGGATTCCTCTCTATAGCCTCTTCTATAAATTCACTATCTATCACATAACCATAATGAGAAGAAAGTTTTTTCTTTGCCGTAAAATTATGAGTATTTTCAAACATAGCTTTTCTATTCTTATCCTGCAGTTCCTGATCCAAACCAAAAACTTTAGAAAATTTATCCGCAAAACAATACTTGCCAGCATTCATTAATTCAACATCCATTTCACCAATCATCTCACCAGGAATCTCCACACCCAATTTTTTCTGAGCAACAATCATTTTTTCTAAAACATCACCCTTAAACTCAGGAGTATCGCTATAATATCCTTGATCTACAAAAATTTCACTAAACATCCCCCTAACAAAATCAGTTCTACTTTTCTCAAAATCACGACCAAACTCTCTTTCAAAATCTCCAGCCTCAGAATACTCTCCTCTCTTTAAAAGACGGGCATAATGCTTTTTTTCATTTCGGCCCCTATTCCAATCTTCAACCTTCCCCCTTAATTTCAAAGCATCATCATAATTCTTCTCACCTAATAACTCTTCATAAAAACTATTTTCATGGTCACGATTCCAAAAACCCCAACCCTTTTTTCGAGACAATTTTTCCATCTTATCAAGACTCTCAATATCAAGATTATGTACAAGATTTTTATGTATCACTTCAGTATTCCCACTAATTGATGAAAACCCACTTCTAAACGAAAACGCAAAATTCCCCTTCGAATCATAAATATCTTTACGAACACCATTATTAAAATCATCTTTGTCAATAATCGTGACACCCTCAATAACACCATTAATCTTATTCTCCTTATCAGGCCCAGGAGAAGAAACAAATTCCAAATCATCATACAGGATAGTTACGGATGAATCCTCTTCCTTGGCAAGTAAAAACCTATCTCCCTTTTCTTCTTTGCCTACAAAAACTCTAGAATAATTAGCAATCCTCTCAAGAGATTCCAACTTCAAATCATTCTTCTTTTCAATATCACTCCAAAACTTAAGATGATCAAGATACTTCAAATTCACTTGCGTCTCAGGAACCATCAAATCAACAACGCCATCTTTCTTAATCCAAAATCCAGACAACTTGTCACCAACCCACTCTCTCTCAAAAAGATCCGAATCAACTCCCTCGCTTCTCAAGGAAACACAGCTAGCCAAACCATTCTCATAAACTTTTTTCAATGTATTGTGAAACCTAGAAGCCTGATTCTTAGCAAAATCATTATTTCCCATTTTAAAATTTTTAACAATATCACTTAAATACTCTCCAGCCAATCTCTTAGAGCTTCCATCACCATCCCTATCTTCTTCAAAGAGATCTAAAAACAACTGCTTATTTTTATCAAATTCCTTATGCATTCCAGGAATATAACCCAACAAACTTTCAAACCTAGGGCCAGAACCTCTCTCATTCATTACCTTAGACAAATTCTTCAAATCATCATGATCTTTATCTCTAGGCTTCATTAAAAAACCAGCAACCTTAGATAAAAACAAATACTCATTACTAGGCATATAAACCTCAAATTCCTTGTCAGATATTTCCGGATAAGATTCACCCATATCCCAATCCACTTTTTGAGAATGATTCTCCAACAAATTTTGAGACTTCATCGAAAAAATATCAAAATAATTTTCAGACATCTGCTCGTCAACCTGCCAAGTTAAAGGAACTCTAGACAAATTTACTATATCTAAATCATGATGCTCTCTCTTTTCACCTGTCAACATTTCAACAGCCCACCCTCCAGATAAAAGATAATCAATTTTTCCGTCTTTATTCTTCTGAGGACAATCAGTTAAAAGAGCCTCAAGATCTTTCGGATCTCCAGATAACCACGGAGCCTCACCTAGCCCAGGCCCAACCAGAGCAAGCTCCTGACGCATCATTAAATTAAGTCCTAATTCCATATATTCAAAATCAAAATCAAGCTTTTAAATCTTCCTATTTGTAACCACTCTATAGTTATACAAAACAGAAAACCTTATAAAGTAAAAAAGGATATAAGAAATAATGAAAGAAACTAAACTACGGCAAAATTTATTTAGTTTGAATACTTTAGATTCAAGTATGACAAGCGATAAATTTTCTCCCGGATATGAACATCTATCTAGCATAGACTACGGAGAAAGTAGAGGAAAATATGAATTTACTAAAGAAAACAACTTACTAGGAAGAAATAGAAGAGAAAGTAAAGAAAAATTAAAATTAACAAATCTTTCAACTCAAAACTTAATAGCTCCTTATTTAGATAAAAAAGGATTAAAAGAATTAATTATGCTTCCAGATTATTCTCCGGGAAGAGGAAAATTACCTACAGGAAGCGTAGCAATTTATTCTTCAAGTAAGCATACTCCAAATGCCCAAATGCTTGGACCAGATATAGGATGTGGAATGTTATTGGCTAAATTTAAAAAACCAATAAAAGATTTAGAATATAGCAATTACAAGATTGCAAGCGAACTAAGAGCATCTGGAAGTGAATTAGGAAGCCTCGGAGGAGGAAATCACTTTATAGATTTTTATGAAGCTATGGGTCCTTGCGATGAAATATCTCTAAAGAATGGAGACCAATTGGTTTTAATTCATAGTGGAAGTAGATTGAAAGGAAAAGATATTTTCGATAAAAAATTAAAAGGAGAAGAATATCTTCAAGAATATAAAAAAGCTGTAGAATTCGGAGAAAAAAATAGATCAAAATTAGCAGAAATTGTAGAAAAAAATTCAGAAAATGAGTTAGATCTGGTCTTTGATAATATCCATAATTCTATTGAGATCGAAAATGATAAAATTATTTATAGAAAAGGCGCAGTTAATATGAAAGAAAATAAAATAGGGATTATTTCCTCGCGTATGGGATCCAAAGCCATAATAGTCACACCAAAATCTTCGTTAAAAAAACTAAAAAATTCTTTATGTCATGGGACTGGAAGAAAAATATCTAGAAGCGAAGCTAAAAAAAGGTTTTTTGACTCAAAAGAATTAAGGGGAAAAATACATATTCCAAACTTTATAGCAGACGATTTTATAAAAACAGAAGCACCTCATTGCTATAGATCTCTTGAAGAAATTTTCCCAGCGTTAGATGAGTATATTACAAGAATAGGAACTCTTAAG
>Ga0209042_1001628_pt1 | contig 16835 bp, 13 predicted proteins | sample SaaInlV_200m_DNA_6_FD_184649 | JGI IMG/M metagenome (GOLD analysis project Ga0209042, IMG submission 184649) | Marine microbial communities from expanding oxygen minimum zones in the Saanich Inlet - SI037_S2LV_200m_DNA (SPAdes) (version 2) | ecosystem: Environmental > Aquatic > Marine >...
ATGAATTTCCGCAAAACTTATTCCACATTGTTCAGGGAAGCACATTTAAAGATCTGAGAACGGAATCAGCCAACTTTATTGCGGATCAAAATGCTGTTGGGAATGCCATAGGCGGTTTATCAGTTGGTGAACCGGCTGAGGTAATGTATGAAATGACCGAACTGGTTTGCGAAATTTTACCTGCTGATAAACCCAGATATCTGATGGGAGTTGGCACTCCTGCAAATATTTTAGAATCTATAGCCTTAGGTGTTGACATGTTTGATTGTGTTATGCCAACACGTAATGCTCGTCATGGAATTTTATATACCACCGAAGGAATTGTTAATATTAAAAACGAGAAGTGGAAAAATAGTAGTGAATCAATAAATGGGCAGCCATTAAGCTTTGTGGATGAATACTACTCAAAGGGATATTTGAGCCACCTTTTACGATCAAAGGAGCTTCTAGCTGGCCAAATTGCTTCTGTTAATAATCTTGCATTCTATTTATGGTTGGTTCGGGAAGCACGTAAACATATTTTGCAGGGAGATTTTGCATTCTGGAAAAAAGAAATGGCCGAAAAATTGAGTCAACGATTGTAACATTAATTAATGGGCAAATACGTAAGCATAATCGATAAATACATTATCAGGAAATTCCTGTCAACTTTTGTATTTATCCTTGCTTTATTTATAATGATATCTGTTGTCTTCGATTTTTCTGAAAAAATTGATGATTTTCTGAACCGAAATGCACCTTTAAACGAAATAGTTTTTGACTATTACTTGAACTTTATTCCCTATTTCATGAATTTGTTCAGTCCTCTTTTCATTTTCATTTCAGCCGTTTATTTCACTTCACGAATGGCCTATAATACAGAAATTGTGGCCATGCTATCTGCTGGAGTAAATTTTTATCGTTTGCTTAAACCCTACTTTCTGGTTGCGCTACTTTTAGCTGCATTTTCTTGGTATCTCACTGGTTGGGTGATCCCTACTGGCAACGAAAAACTCATTGAATTTGAATCAAAATATATCAAAGACCCAGTTATCAGGGGCAATTCATATTTGCATCGCCAAATAGCACCTGATGTTTTTATTTATATAAGAAACTACAATCGCAAGGAAAACTCAGGCAGCAGGTTTACATTGGAAAAGTTTGATGAAACCAAACTTAAATTCAAGATTATGGCCTTGAAAATCCAGTGGGTTGATAGCACTGAAAAATGGAAACTTACAAATTATACAATTCGCAAAATTGAAGGGCTTAAAGAAACTCTGGTTAAAGGAGACGATTTGCAATTAAAATTACCCATGCATCCACGGAATTTTGGCAGAAAAACAGAAAACATCCAGTCGATGGATAATAGAGAATTGTCTCAATTTATCAAAGCTGAACAATTGAGAGGTGAAGATTTGGTCACCTTTTATGTGGTCGAAAAGGCAAAACGTACTTCTATGCCAGCAGCCACATTTATTTTAGTATTAATCGCTTTTTCGATTTCAAGCAGAAGAATTCGTGGAGGGATAGGACTTCATTTAGGAATTGGCATTATGATCGCCTTTTCCTATATTCTATTCATGCAATTTTCAACAATTTTCGCCATAAATGGCAATCTAAATCCTATTCTTGCATGCTGGATTCCTAATATTTTATATGCTATTTTGGGAATTGTATTAGTCATTAAAGCCCCTAAATAGGCATTTTACTTGCAGCATAAATGTGAATAAGTTGTATTTACCATCTCTTCTTCAAGCCTAAAACAATGTAAATTCAGATTCGCTTTTCTTTATCAGTCAATCATTAAATTAATAAAGCAATGATTTTCGGTTAATTTATCACACGCTTAAATGCAATTTAATTCGTCCGAAACTATTACTTCATAGGCTCAAAATATCTATCACCTTGTATTTCTTGGACTTATAAATTATTCCGATACAAATTAATAATTTGGGTTGTGTAAATATTTTGCCTGCTATCTGCTGTATTTCAACTGCTTAATTGAAAATAAAAACTTTTCCACAAAATTTTGATTTTATAGAATTCACTCTATCTTTGTGGGACAAAGTGGTAAAATGTGGGACAAACTATCACAATATTTATCAAATTTATAAAAAATATCAATGAAAGGCTTCATTGGAGAATATGAATGTAAGTTAGATGCGAAAGGAAGATTCAAAATTCCTGCTAATCTTCTTCGGCAAATACCCGAAGAGGCAAATAATACATTTGTTATAAATAGGGGCTTTGAAAAGCATTTAGCACTATATCCTGCCAATGAATGGGAAATAATAACGGAAGAAATTAATAAACTGAATAACTACGATAAAAAGGTTCGCGATTTCAGACGCTTTTTCTATCGTGGAGCAAGTGAAATAAGCCTTGACAGTTCCTCCAGATTATTACTTCCAAAAACACTTTTGGATTGGCCAAAAATTGACAAAGAAATAGTTTTATTTTGTCATTCATTCATTATTGAAATATGGTCAAAATCCTCTTATGATGGACTTCTAAGCAATGAGCCAGAGGATTTCTCTCCAATTGCACAAAGCGTAATGGGCAACAAAAAAGAACATGACGGAGACTAACGACTATCATCAACCTGTGCTATTGAATGAAAGCATCCAAGGATTAAACATTAATCCTGCAGGGAGTTATGTCGATGTTACTTACGGAGGTGGAGGACATTCCAGTGAAATTTTAAATCAGATCACGTCAGGAAAACTTATTGCTTTCGATAAGGACAAGGATGCTCAGCAAAATACTTTAAACGACAAACGCTTTACACTGGTGCAACATGATTTTTCTTACATGAAAAATTTCTTGAAGTATCTAAATACCATTCCAGTAGAAGGCATCCTTGCCGATTTAGGAGTTTCATCCTATCAGTTTGATACCGCTCAAAGAGGATTTTCTTACAGGTTTGAAGCAGATCTTGATATGCGAATGGATCAGGACAGTAAACAATCCGCTTACAATTTGTTAAACGAATCCAGTGAAGCTGATCTACATAAGTTCTTTGGCATGTTTGGCGAAGTTAAAAATGCTAAAACACTGGCAAAAACAATAGTTGAATCAAGAAAAATCAAACCCATCCAAACCACATCTCAACTTTATACAATCCTGGAAAAGTGTACACATAAGAATGATCATTTACCACGATACGCAGGAATGGTATTTCAGGCATTGCGTATAAAGGTGAATAATGAATTAGAATCGTTGACACGCTTCTTAAAGCAATCCGAAGAGGTGCTCACAAAAGGCGGACGATTAGTGGTCATTACGTATCACTCCTTGGAAGATCGTTTGGTGAAAAATTTCATTAAAACCGGAAATGTGGAAGGAAAAGTGGAAAAGGATATGTATGGAAATTTTTCAACAACTCTTAAAGCAATAAACAGAAAGCCCATTTTACCTTCAAAAGAAGAAATAGAAAAAAACATCAGATCAAGAAGTGCAAAACTCAGAATAGCTGAGAAAATTTAGAATGAATAATAAAAGAAAAGAATCGGCAAACAAAAGAGATCGTTTAAACAAGATTTTTGATTTTGATTTTATGATCACCAAGGAAAGAATCCCAAAATTCCTTCCTTTTGTCCTTTTCATATCAGTACTGATCATTTTCTACATTGGCAATAAGTACTATGCAGAGAAATCATATTTGGAAGAAAACAGACTAAACAATGAAATCAAAGAATTGAGAGCAGAATCATTAACCACTAAAGCAGAATTGGTAAATAAAACGAAAGAATCAGAAGTAGCCAAAATTGTTGAAAAAATTGGATTGGAAGAAAATAAAGAGCCACCAAAAAAAATCGTAGTCGAGAAGGGTGAATACTAAACGTGACATATTGATCAGGGTATATCTGTCGTTTGTTTTTTTTCTATTAATTGGAATAGCAATTAGTACTCAAATTGGCAAAGTTCAGTTTAAGGAAGGCAAATACTGGCGATCCATTTCAGATAGCCTGACTACCTCCTACCGATCCATTGAGCCGATCAGAGGAAACATTTATTCAGCTGATGACAAGCTATTAGTCACTTCAATTCCTATTTATGAATTGAGAATTGATTTTAAGACAGAAGCTTGGATGGACGAGGAATATTATGATCAAAATATAGATAGTTTTTGCTTCAAAATGTCTCAACTGTTTAAAGATGCATCCTCCAAAGAATACAAATACCGCATTTCGAGAGCAAAAAACAGAAAAGAAAGATATTACCTCTTGAAAAGAAATGTTAATCACAATTACTTAAAATCTGTTAAAGAGCTTCCTTTCTTGAATAGGGGGAAATACAAAGGTGGATTTATTGTTGAGCAACATAGCATTCGTATACATCCTTTTCAATTATTAGCAGAGCGCACAATTGGTTACAAGGTTCCTAATGTGCAAGGTGTTGGTTTGGAAGGTGCATTTGATGAATATCTGGCAGGAAAAAACGGCCAGCGCCTTATGCAAAAAATATCAGGAGGCCAATGGATACCAATCAATTACGATAATGAAGTAGAGCCCGAAGATGGCAAGGATATCATTTCCACTATTGACGTTAACATTCAGGATTTCACCGAAGAGGCTCTTTTAAAAGCATTAATGCGTCATGAAGCCCAGAATGGTTGTGCTGTTGTTATGGAAGTTGAAACAGGACATATTAAAGCCATTGCTAATTTAAAAAGAAACACCAATGGTTCTTATGGCGAGAAATACAATTATGCAGTTGGAGCCAGTACGGAACCGGGTTCTACATTTAAGCTAATTACTGCACTAATTCTTCTGGAAAAAAACATAGTGAAGTTGACCGACAAGATGGATATAGAAGAAGGAAGCATTGAGTTCTATGACCGTGTTATGCGTGATGCAAGTTCTGAAGGCTATGGACGAATATCCTTTAAAGAAGCATTCGAGCATTCTTCGAATGTTGCTTTTTCAAAACTTGTGTTCGACAATTTCAAGAACAACCCAACTGCCTTTATCAACGAAATCCAAAAAATATCGATTGACAAACCTCTTGGATTAGGCATTGCCGGAGAAGGGAAACCTGTGTTTAAAAGCCCTGAAAGCTCCGATTGGTCTGGCATTACTCTTCCGTGGATGTCGGTAGGTTATGAATTACTCATGACTCCACTTCAAATGTTAACAGTATATAATGCTGTTGCAAATAATGGGGTAATGGTCAAACCGCTTTTTGCCAGCGAGGTCAGGCATATTGATAAAGTTGTAAAACGATACGATACAGAAGTTATCAATAAACAGATTTGTAGCAAAAAAACATGTGAGCAACTCAAAATATTACTGAATGGTGTGGTTCAAACTGGTACAGCTAGTAACATTCGCAGCTCACAGTACAAAATAGCAGGAAAAACAGGAACAGCACTGGTTGCCTACCAAGGCAGCTATAGCAAGGATAAAAAATACCAAGCTTCTTTTGCCGGCTACTTCCCCTCAGATAATCCCAAATATTCCTGCATAGTAGTTATCACGGATCCCAGCATGGGGCTTATTTATGGATCAAGTGTGGCAGCACCTGTTTTCAAGGAAATAGCTGATAAAATTTTTGTTAAAGGACAGCAAAATTATCTGACACAAGATAGAGCAAAAGACAATGATTACAATAGCATGCCCATTGTAAAGTATGGGAAAAAGGAAGATATGATTAACATGAGCTCATATTTAGGCCTTGACATGAAAATGAATTCTTCAGGAACAGAATGGGTCTATGTACGTCCTGAGAATAACAAAATTCAACTATACAATAAATTGATAAAAGATGAAATTATTCCAGATGTAAGAGGAATGGTTTTATCAGATGCCATATACATTCTTGAAAATCTGGGACTTAATGTAAAGGCTCAAGGGGTTGGCAAGGTAACAACACAGTCGTTTAAGCCAGGAAGCCATGTATACAAAAATTCGATTATACGATTGAAATTAAGTTAATTGATACGATTAAAAGACATATTAAAAACAACAGAGCACCAATTGATTTCAGGAGATGCAGATATGCAAATCAATCAAATTCAGTTCGACTCCAGAAAAATCAAAACAGGTGATGTATTTGTTGCTATAAAGGGAACTCAAGTTGATGGTCATGATTTTATTGACACAGCCATTAAGCTTGGAGCTTGTGCTATTGTATTTGAAGAAACTCCTGCAGAAATGATATCGAATGTTTGTTATATTAAAAGCAAACAAGCTGCAAAATCATTGGCTCTCATGGCAGCTGAATTCTACGGAAATCCAACCCAATCATTTAAGCTCATTGGTGTAACAGGAACAAATGGAAAAACAACTGTTGTTAGTTTGCTTTACAAACTATTCAAAGATCTTGGTTATAAATGTGGTCTTCTTTCGACTATTCGAGTAATGATAGATGATGAAGAAATTCATGCCACACATACAACTCCTGATTCGCTGCAATTAAATCAGCTTTTCAGGCAAATGGCTGATCAGGATTGCAGTTATTGTTTCATGGAAGTTAGCTCTCATGCAATCGACCAATTCAGAATAGAAGGCCTACAGTTCAATGGAGCCTTGTTTACAAATATCACACACGATCATTTGGACTATCATAAAACATTCGATAATTACATCAAGACCAAAAAACGATTTTTTGATGAACTGCCAAAAGATGCTTTTGCAGTCATTAACAAAGACGATAAGAACGGCCAAATCATGGTTCAAAATACAGTTGCAAAAGTGACTTATTATGCCATTAAAAGCCAAGCTACTGTTAAAACAAGAATAATTGAGTGCGATCTAAGTGGTTTGCATTTACAACTAGATCAAAAGGATTTTTATACCAACAAAGTAGGTCGGTTTAATGCATACAACCTTACAGCCGTATACAGCACAGCACAATTGCTGGGTATTGATGATGAATCCATTTTAAAAGCATTGAGCATGCCTCATGCTGTTGATGGACGTTTTGAACTCATCTACAAACATCCTGCATTTAAAGCAATTGTCGATTATGCGCATACGCCAGATGCTCTTGAAAATGTGATAGAAACTATCAATGATTTAAAGAAAAAAAATGAACGCTTAATTACAGTTTTTGGTTGTGGTGGTAATCGGGATAAAAGCAAAAGACCAGTAATGGGACGAATTGCCAGCACAAAATCAGATTTGGTTTTTATTACCTCCGATAATCCACGAAATGAAGAACCGATGGCTATAATTCAGGAAATTGAGCAAGGCGTTCCTGAAAAGTTAGCTTCAAAATGCATCAGTATTTCAGATAGGGAAAATGCGATCAAAACAGCTTGTTTAATGGCTAATCCCAATGACATTATTCTTGTGGCTGGTAAAGGGCATGAAACCTATCAGGAGATTAATGGTGCAAAAAATCATTTTGACGATAAAGAGATTTTAATCAAGTATTTAAAAGAATTATAAGCATGCTCTATCATTTATTTACATATCTCGACCAAAAATTTGATCTAATAGGAGCTGGCTTATTCCAATTTTACACTTTTAGAACAGCAATGGGCGTGCTTCTATCGCTGGTTATTGCCACCTTCTTTGGGAAACGAATTATTCGCTATTTACAGTCGAAACAGATTAGTGATGAAAATCGAGATCTTGGCCTGGAAGACAAATACGACAAAAGCAAAACACCTACAATGGGTGGAATTATTATTCTATTAAGCATTCTTGTTCCTACTATTCTTTTTGCCGATTTAACGAATATCTATATTATTCTGGTTATCGTTTCTACTATTTGGCTTGGCCTAATCGGATTTATTGATGACTACATTAAAGTATTCAAAAAAAATAAGGATGGTTTATCCGGCAAGTATAAACTACTGGGACAGGCTAGCCTTGGTGTTATTGTAGGTCTGACACTTTATTTTAGCCCGGCAGTTGTTATGCGCGAAACATTAACAGAGAAGCAATATTTTGCACACCAAGAAGAGTTGGAGGCCAGCAATGCTATTATTAAATATAATGAAGAAAGCAATACCTATCAGGCAGAATATAAATCCACAAAAACAACAATTCCATTTATAAAAAACAATGAATTGGACTATGCCAAATTTATAAAGTTTGTTGGACCAAACTATTTGGACTGGGCCTGGCTCATTTATATACCCATTATTATCTTTATTATCATGGCCGTTTCAAATGGAGCCAACCTAACAGATGGCCTGGATGGACTGAATGCAGGGGTTTCCGTTTTCATAGTTCTGACACTCGCCATATTTGCCTATGTATCTGGCAACACCATTTTCGCTGATTACCTGAACATCATGTATATCCCAAATTTGGCCGAATTAGCCATATTTTCAGGTGCTATGGTTGGAGCCTGCATTGGATTTTTGTGGTATAACGCCTACCCTGCCCAGGTTTTTATGGGCGATACAGGCAGCTTATCAATTGGAGGCTTAGTAGCCATATTAGCCATCATCGTTCGTAAAGAATTATTGATTCCAATTTTATGTGGAGTTTATTTTATTGAAGCCATTTCGGTACTTATTCAACGATATTGGTTCAAATATACCCGTATTCGATATGGTGAAGGAAGACGTGTTTTCCTGATGGCACCACTTCACCACCATTATCAGAAAAAAGGTTATACAGAACCTAAAATTGTTGCTCGTTTTTGGATTATCGGAATATCCCTTGCCATTTTAACTTTTATCACGCTCAAACTTAGATAATGGATTTAGCTAAAATCAAATATATTGTCGTTTTAGGAGCTGGTGAAAGCGGAACAGGGGCAGCGCTCTTGTCGGACAAACAGGGTTTCAAAACTTTTGTGTCGGACGGAGGAGAAATCAAAGAAAGTTTCAGAAATGAGTTAATCGAACAACATATTGATTTTGAAGAAGGTCAACACAGTTTTGACAAAATACTCAGTGCCGATTTAATTATCAAAAGTCCTGGCATTAAAGAAAGTGCTGACGTAATGCAAGCTGTGTTTAAAAAAGAAATTACCGTTATTTCGGAAATTGAATTTGCCAGCTATTTCACACAAGCAAAAATAATTAGCATTACCGGTAGTAACGGAAAAACGACAACCACCATGCTTATCTATCACATCCTCAAAACAGCAGGATTGAATGTGACTTATGGCGGTAATATAGGGGTAAGCTTTGCTCGTAGGATTTTAGAAGGATCATTTGATTACATAGTATTGGAATTAAGCAGTTTCCAGCTCGATTATCTAATAGCGTTCAGGAGCCATATTGCAATACTATTAAACATAACACCCGATCATTTAGATAGATATAACTACAGTTTAGAGGAATATGCCCTGTCTAAAATGCGCATCAGCATGAATCAAACAGAAGACGATTACTTTCTTTATGATTTGGATGATGAAATAAGTATGCAATACATCAACAAAGTAAGCTCTAAAGGGATTAAACTTCCCTTTACACAGAATCAAAAACTTGAAAAAGGATCCTGGTTAGAAGGTGAACATATTAAAGTCAAAATAAACGAACAATTTAAAGTAGATATAGACATGAACATTTTATCATTAGTCGGAAAGCACAACCGCTACAATTCGATGGCCGCCTCAACAGCTGCGTGTGCATTAGATATTAAAGATGATGTACTTAGGAAAAGTCTTTCCTCTTTCCAAAACATTGAACATCGACTTGAATTTATTGCTAAAATCCAAGGGAAGGAATTTATCAATGACTCAAAAGCTACGAACTTAAACGCGGTGTGGTATGCTTTAGAAAGCATGAATAAGCGTGTTATTTGGATTGTTGGGGGAATTGACAAAGGCAATAATTACAATGAAATTATGCCTCTGGTTAAAGAAAAAGTTAAAGGGATTATTTGCCTAGGAGTGGATAATAAAAAAATACTTGATGCCTTTAACGATGAGATCGAAATGATTTTTGAAACAACATCCATGAATGATGCAGTCGAAATCGGTTTCAGAATGGCTATCCCTGGTGAGGTAATTCTATTGTCACCAGCATGTGCTAGTTTCGACCTTTTCAAAAATTATGAAGATCGGGGCAATCAATTTAAAAATGCTGTTAAAAATTTATAAATCAAAAGAGATAATATAATTCATGAACTGGCTTTTATCACGCATTAAAGGAGATATTCATATCTGGTTGGTTGTATTCCTACTAACCATTATCTCTGTTATTATGGTGTATAGCTCGAGTGCTTCTCTGGGCTATGCCAAGCGTGCTGGTAATATGGAATATTATCTTTTCCGACAAATTGCTTTTATTCTTATTGGATTGCTATTTATGTATGGAACACATCTGGTCAACTATATCTACTTTTCACGTATTGCCCAGATTTTACTGTTCCTATCCTTCCCTCTATTACTGCTTACCTATCTTTTTGGACCCGATATTAATGAAGCAAAACGTTGGCTAATGGTTCCGGGAACCAACTTAACATTTCAAACGTCCGACCTAGCCAAATTGGCTCTGATCATGTATTTGGCCAGAATGCTTTCCAAAAAGCAAAATGTTATTAAAGACTTTAAAAAAGGGTTTTTACCCATGGGCGCAGCTGTACTTGGCATTTGTGCTTTTATTGCTCCCTCTGATTTATCTACTGCTACTTTACTATTTGTTTCCAGTTTATTAATGCTTTTTATTGGCCGCGTTAGTTTTAAACATATTTCTCTATTTGTTGTAACCATTCTTGTCATTGGCGCTCTTTCTATATTTCTGGCGCTCAAACTTGGAAGTCCCGGCCGAGTTAGTACATGGCAAGCAAGAATAGATAGTTATGTTAATGAAGGAGGCGAATCCTATCAGGCCATTCAATCTAAAATTGCCATTGCCAATGGAGAAATATTCGGCAAAGGGCCTGGTAGTAGTGTTCAAAAAAGCTTTTTACCAAATCCTTTTTCTGATTTCATTTTTGCCATAATTATTGAAGAATGGGGCTTTATTGGTGGATTGTTCGTCATTTTCCTTTATTTATGGTTGCTTTTCAGGACTATTCGGATAGTAATAAATTCCCCCAATGCATTTGGAGCTTTGCTTTCCGTTGGGCTTAGCATGAGTTTGGTTCTGCAGGCATTTATAAACATGGGTGTAGCCAGCAGTTTATTACCCGTAACCGGACTTACCTTACCCATGATCAGCATGGGAGGTACATCTGTAGTTTTTACCAGTGTTTCTTTAGGAATTATATTAAGTGTGAGTAGACATATTGAAGAAAATAACGACATCGATAATCAATTTGAAACAACATGAGCAAATCGAAACATAGTGAAATATCGACCGCACATCGCTTTATTTTAAGTGGTGGTGGCACGGGTGGACATTTGTTTCCGGCAATTGCAATTGCAAATCAGCTCAAAGCCAAATTTCCTGATGCAGAATTTCTCTTTGTTGGAGCAAAAGGGAAAATGGAAATGGAAAAAGTTCCTCTATCAGGATATGAAATTAAAGGATTATGGATAAGTGGTTTTCAACGCAACGAGCTATGGCGAAATCTTAATTTGCCATTCAAATTATTAGATAGCTTCATTAAATCGAGAAGAATAATTAAAAAATTCAAACCAACAGTTGCCATAGGTACCGGAGGTTACGCAAGCTTTCCTCTACTGTTTATGGCTTCCAGAAACAATATCCCAACACTCATTCAAGAGCAGAATTTTTTCCCTGGTATTTCCAACAAATTATTAGCAAAACATGTCGACAAAGTATGCACTGTTTATCCGGGGATGGAAAAATACTTTCCAAAAGAAAAAATTGTTATAACAGGAAATCCTATTCGTGCTGATATTCAATTATCTACCCAAAACAAGGATAAGTATTACGAAATTTTTGGTTTCGATAAAAACAAAAAAACATTATTGGTTATTGGCGGAAGCTTAGGAGCAAAAACCATCAATCAGGCTATTTTATCCGGTATGGATTATTTGAAGGAAAATGATATTCAGTTAATTTGGCAAACGGGTAGATATTATGATGAACTGACAGAGATACATGGTGTTGAAACATGCAAAAACTGCTGGATAGGTTCATTCATTAATAATATGGGTGTTGCTTACAGTATAGCAGATTTGGTGGTTAGCCGAGCAGGAGCCATTTCTATATCTGAATTAGCTGTATTGGGTAAAGCCAGTATATTAATTCCTTCGCCTAATGTGGCTGAAGATCATCAAACAAAAAATGCAATGGCATTAGCTGATGGAAAAGCAAGCTTGGTTTTAAATGATAAAGAAGCGGTTGAAAAACTCATACCTATGGTATTAAATACCATCAATAGCGATCATGTGTTGAATGAATTAAGCAAGAACATTGAAAATTTTGCCCGACCAGAATCTACATCTGAAATTGTTAAAGAAGTAGAAAAATTGATACAAACAAAATGAATTTGAGCGAATATAAACGAGTTTACTTCATCGGAATTGGAGGCATAGGCATGAGTGCTCTTGCCCGCTATTTCCTTGACAATAACCTAAATGTTGCCGGTTATGACAAAACTCCTTCGAGCATCACTCAGGCATTAGAAACCGAAGATGCAGTAATTCATTTTGAAGATCAAATTGACTTAATACCAACCGAATATTCCGAAAATGTTGCCGACACTTTGGTTGTTTATACACCTGCAATTCCAATTGCTCATAAGGAACTAAATTATTTCCGCAAAAACAAGTTTGTTGTCAAAAAAAGAGCTGAAATCCTCGGCATGATCAGCGAGAATAAATTTACCATTGCAGTAGCTGGTACTCATGGTAAAACATCAACTTCCTGGATGATTGCTCACTTATTAAAATCCTGTGGAATTGAGTTCTATGCACTTCTTGGAGGAATTTCATCGAATTATAACACCAATTACATTTCTCCTTCAAACAAGGATTGTAAATTGTTAGTTGTTGAGGCTGATGAATATGATCGCTCATTTTTCCATTTAAAACCTAATATTGCCATACTAACATCAATTGATCCTGACCATTTGGATATTTATGGCCAATATGCTGAATTAATCAAGGCATATCAACAATTTGCTAATAGTGTTTCAATAAATGGTAAATTAATAAAATCGGAATCTGTTGGACGAATCAAAGCAGAAGCAAAAACAGAGGCACACATATATGGTATAGGAAATGATTTTGATGTAAACGCCATTAATATAAGAATAGCTGAAGGCACATATATGTTTGATATTTTAACCAGAACATCATTTTTGGAAGAGATCAAATTACATGTGGCTGGCCATCATAACATTTTGAATGCATTGGCTGCCTTTGCTGCTGTTTGGGATTTTGTTCAGGATGACGCAAAAATTCGAGCTGGATTTGAATCCTATAAAGGTGTTAAAAGGCGCTTTGAATATATTATTCAAAAACCGAATATCGTTTTTGTGGATGATTATGCACATCATCCATCTGAAATTGAGTTTACCATAAATACATTAAAAGAATTATTTCCAGACAAAAAAATAACGGGCATTTTCCAACCGCATTTATACAGCAGAACCAGAGATTTCGCAGATGAATTTTCAAAAGTATTGGCTAATCTTGACAAAATTGTTTTATTGGATATTTACCCAGCCCGGGAAGAACCAATCGATGGAATAAATTCAGATTTAATATTATCACATATCAATAAAAAGCATAAATATCTCGTTTCTAAGGATGAGTTGTTGGAATTAATAAAAGAAGACACCAATGAAGTAGTTGTGACTATGGGTGCAGGCGATATTGATCGATTGATTGATCCTATAAAAGTAGTTTTGTTGCAGAGATAATATGAAGAAAATAAGAAACATATTAACCAATGGCTATAAACTGATAAAGGCTTACTTCCTTTTATCGATGCTATTAATAGCCTTGTTTATTTTTGTTTCTTTTGCTGAAAAATCAGCAAATCAGCAGCAATGCACAGAAGTTGTTATTCGCATTTATCCTGAAAATAATAATCAGTTTTTAGACAAACAGGATGTGATAAATAGTTTAGTTGAAAGCAATGGAAGAGCCATTGAAAATTTGAATATTGGCGAAATCAATACCAAGGATTTAGAATCTACCTTGAAGTTGAATAGCTTTATTGATAATGCAGAAGTCTATTTTGACCTTTTAGGCAATTTGTATGTTGATGTTTACCATCGGAAACCGGTTTTGCGAATCATGTCATCTTCCGATCAAAACTACTATATCGATAAGCATGGTGTTCACATGCCTCTTTCAAAAAAACATACAGCCAGAATATTAATTGCTACCGGATTTATTGAAAAAGCATCGCGCGACACCGACTTTGAGCAGCAATTATTTGCAGTAGCTGAATTTATAAAAAAAGATCAGTTTTTAGATGCTTTGATTGGCCAAATTCATGTTAAATATGATGGGGAGCTCATCCTAGTTCCTAAAATTGAAGATTTTAAAATTGAATTCGGAAACCTTGATAACATGGAGTTTAAATTTAAAAAACTAAAAATATTTTACAAAGAGATATTGCCTTATGAAGGCTGGAATAAATACAATAAAGTAGACTTAAGATTTAGTAATCAAATTGTTTTAAACAAGAAATAGAATGTAACCTTATGATTAAAATAGATGCATACTTCCAACTTATTTTAATTATCAAACTTGCCTGTTGTGGGCAGGGGTTCCATATGACCTTTAAAATTTAATTATAGACATATGAAAGAAAAAGAAATCATTGTCGGCCTAGACATTGGAACCACTAAAATAGCGGCTATCGTAGGTGAACGCGCTGAAGGTGGAAAGATTAACATCATGGGTGTTGGTCTTACTGAAACCAGAGATGCTGTTTTGCGAGGAGTGGTTGTTAACATCGACCGCACCGTTGATGCCATTAAGCAAGCAGTAAGTGAAGCTTCCAAAAAATCTGACGTCAATATTAAAGTCGTTCATGTTGGTATTGCTGGTCAGCATATTAAATGCCTGCACCATCGTGGACAAATAACCAGAAATAATGGCGAAGATGAAATTAGCAAAGTGGATTTAGATCGCTTGATTCATGATATGCATAAAGTTGTTCTTGATCCTGGAGAAGAAATCATCCATATAATTCCACAGGACTATATCATCGACAACGATCGTGGCATCAAAGATCCAATTGGCATATCTGGTGTTCGTTTGGAAGGCAATTTCCACATTATTACAGGGCAGGTTACCGCAACTAAAAACATTGACAGATGTGTTGTAAGAGCAAATCTTGAAGTGGCTGAGTTGGTGTTGGAACCTATTGCTTCAGCAGAAGCAGTTCTGAACGAAGAGGAAAAAGAAGCAGGTGTTGCCCTAATTGATATTGGAGGAGGAACTACCGATCTGGCTATATTTCAGGATGGCATTATCCGACATACAGCAGTTATTCCGCTCGGGGGTGAAATCATTACCAACGACATCAAAGAAGGCTGTAATGTGATGCAAAAACAAGCAGAGATGATGAAGGTGAAGTTTGGGTCTGCCCTTGCCAATGAAGCACGAGATAATGAAATTATTTCTATTCCCGGCATCAGAGGTCGCGATCCACGAGAGATTTCTGTGAAGAATTTAGCACACATCATCCAAGCCCGAATGGAAGAAATATTTGAGCATATTCATTTTGAAATAAAAAGCTCAGGATTTGAGAAAAAACTGCAAGGTGGAATTGTATTAACAGGAGGCGGATCTCAATTGAAGCATCTCCCACAATTGGTAGAATATGTTACTGGTATTGATGCACGTATAGGATATCCAACCGAACATTTATCAAAAGGACTAATTTCAGAAGTCCGAAACCCATTGTTTGCAACAGGAATTGGTTTGGTACTTCATGGTGCTAAAACACCAATTAAAAGTGGAAATGAAGAAAAAGTTGAAAAAACGAAAAAGACCGGATTATTTGGTAAAGTAAAACACTGGCTAGAAGACGGTCAAGATGATTTTAAAGAATAATGTAATTAAACAATAGAATTATGGCTAAGTTAAATTTTGACATTCCAAAACAGGAATCTTCAATTATAAAGGTAATTGGAGTTGGAGGTGGTGGTGGAAATGCTGTCAACTTCATGTACAATGAGGGTATTCAGGGCGTTGAATTTATCGTCTGCAATACCGACAATCAGGCTTTGGAAAAAAGTCCTGTAGAAAACAAAATCCAGATCGGAAGTGGCATAACAGGTGGCCGTGGGGTTGGTGGCAACCCCGAGGTTGGTGAAAAAGCGGCTATTGAAGACATGGATAAAATTAAAAATGCGATTGGCAGTAAAACTAAAATGCTCTTTATTACTGCTGGCATGGGTGGAGGAACCGGTACTGGTGCTGCTCCTGTAATTGCAAAGCATGCAAGCGAAATGGGTATTTTAACGGTAGGTATTATCACCTATCCCTTCGAATTTGAAGGGCCCAAACGCAAAACCATTGCAGAAAGTGGTATGGAGTTAATGAAAACATATGTCGATGCCCTGATTACCATCCGCAACGACCGATTACTTGAAATGTTTAATGGCCTGGGTATTGGCAAGGCATTTTCACATGCTGATGATGTACTGGCAACAGCTGCAAAAGGAATTGCAGAGATTATTACCATCCCTGGCGAAATGAATGTTGATTTTGAAGATGTTAAAAACATCATGAAAAAATCAGGTACTGCTATTATGGGAAATGGTGTGGCCGAAGGTGAAGATAGAGCCGAAAAAGCCATTCAGCAAGCTTTGGATTCTCCCCTCTTGAAAGATAAAGATATTAAAGGGGCCAAGCATATTTTGTTGAACATGACCTATGGTTCGGAAGAGGTGAAAATTGATGAACTAACTAAAATTACCAGTTACATACGAACCGAAGTGGGTAGCGATGTGGATATGAAATTTGGTCACTGTTTCAATGCCAACATGGGTGAAGAACTATCCATTACAATTATTGCAACTTCTCTTGAAGGAGAACAAGTTGTTGAAGAAGTAGTTCTA